>Ga0180441_100230_pt1 | contig 33065 bp, 20 predicted proteins | sample ChrtobMetaP5_8mM_FD_120633 | JGI IMG/M metagenome (GOLD analysis project Ga0180441, IMG submission 120633) | Chrysochromulina tobin associated microbial communities from unialgal haptophyte culture, Seattle, Washington, USA - P5_8mM MetaG | ecosystem: Host-associated > Algae > Haptophytes >...
CGAGCGGTCGAGGTCGACGTACTGGAACGCCTTGAACATGTCCGAGAAGCGGCTGTTGAGCGCGTTCGACGCGGATTGCACAAACCCCGACTTCTTGAGCTTCGCCTTGTCGGGCTTTGGCTTCGCCGCGGGCTCGTGCACAACCTCGGGCTCGGCATACGCGGCGGCGTCGTAGTGGCCGCCCATCTCCTCCGCCGGGTCCGAGTACTGCTCGGCCTGGTGCAGCGAGCGGCTCGACTGCGCGCGCATCGTCGAGGCTTCGAGCTTGGTCTGTGTGAGCTGCTGGAACTCGGTGGCTCGCAGGTCAGCTGCTGTAAAGATCTGGCGAACGCGCGAGGCGCGCTGACCCTGCTTAGCCATGAGCAACCCAACGCTTGCCGACGATTTCATGTTGCTGCTGAAGCCCCGCGGTGGCGGCGGCCCGTGGAAGCCCGGGGGGATTCGGAAGCCCTGCGGATGTGGCGGACGAAGCAGCAATGACTGCTGACTGGAGGAGATCGACATGCCGGGCATGGCGCCACGAAGCGAGCCTGATGATGTCGCGACTCGCAGCAGCGGAGGCAACGACGACACACTCGCGTTGTAGGGGAACGACGTCGGCGTTCGCGACAGTGTGCTGTACTTTTGAGTCTTCTTCTCGATTGCGTCGCAGAATAGAAACCAGTTGAAGCGCCCGCCGATGGTGAACTGAGTGACGACAGCGTTTGGATCCGTGAACGTGAGGCCTGCGACCTTGAAGCATCCGGCCACCTTGAACGGCGCGAGGTAGCCACTCATCTGCGCATCACATTTGACAGCGAGTGTCACGGCAAGGCTCAGGCCACGAGCCGAGCCTCATCGACGCTGCTCAAGGGCTCAGTCGAGTGTGCATGTCCATGTGGTGATGGGGGCTGACTCGAGGCGCAAAGCAGCTGTACCTGTGGGTCCTCACGGAGGAAGGCGCCCCGCATTTTCGATGCGGCATCGTGGATGGCTTGGCGTATTGCGAGAGGGTCCATAGCAATGGAAGAGGGTTGGACTTGAAACGGGACAGATGGCTTTTTGAGTTTTGTGAAACCGCAACGGAACGGCATGCATTGATTAACCTGAGCCACGCACCATTGAGCACCCGCGAGACCAGCAGTTGATTTTATCGATGCCGGAACTGCTCTTAGTACGCCTCAGAGAGCTGACGGAGATTATTCTGCGTTTACCAGTGTATACGTTTCGGCTTTCGCTCACCGACGTACTAATACTTCTGTCTATCGTCTGCCCACACCACATAATGTGCGCACATAGGGGCAGGCTTGGCCTTCAAGCGCGAGGCGTCGCGAGACGCGACGGCCGGCGCTCCGCACACCCACACGCACGCGTGGTCCCCACGATCGTCGCATGAGCCCCCCTCACACGACGAGGACACACGAGACATGATGCACGAGAGACGAGACAGTGGTGCCGCAGACCTATGCGCAACCCGACGACGCGCACCGAACATCCCCCCGTCAAACCCACATCTCGCATGAATCTCGCACACCCACGTGCCCTCACGTCGCGAGTGGGGAACTCCGTTGTGCGTTGATCTCCGCGTGGTGTCTCCCGAAGGCAGATCATCCCATGCGCCATCTCCTCAACTCGCTGAGCCGTGCCACCGCGGTCTCCGCCGCCGCACTGCTGCCGCTATTCCTATTGCTGCCATTGCTGCCGCTGGTGCATGCAGAGCACGTGAGCACCGAGCCGGGTGGCACACCCGGAGGCACGACTACCTTGACCTCATCGCCCCCGGGCACTGCGACGAAGAGCGTGTCTCCCGAGGCAGCATCCAAGGGCACCACCACCTCAAAAATGGTCGACACTAGCGCCCTCCGACTCCAGCCGTTGCCGGAGAGTCCTTGGGCTGCGAGGGAGGCACGGGCGGCGGCTTCCTCCTCATCCTCATCGCCCTCCTGATCAGCAGTCGACACATTCACATTCACAGTCGATGGCTCCTCCGCCTTGTCCGACTTCATCTGCCACGCTGGTCGCAACTCGGGCTGCGGCGACGACGACGTGGCAGGTGAGGACCGCTGACCATTAGCATGCAAGAGTGGTGACCGCCGACCATTTGCATGCAAGGCTGAGGACCGCCGACCATTTGCTTGCAAGGGTGCGGACCGCCGACAGTTTGCATGCAAGGGCCGCGGGTGGGCAGAGCCCTTGGGATGCCAAAGGTCAGCTTCGTACTCTCGAAGCCGCTGCTGCCTCTGCCGCTCCTGCCAGTCCACGCCCGAGACGGCGTCCGAGGCGGCGGGGGCGACGTCCGAGACGTCGTCCTCATCCTCATCGTCGCCTTGCTCGCCGCAACCCTCGACATCGGAGACGCCGTCGTCGCCTTTCCCGCCACAACTGGTGTTGTCTCGTGCGGCGCCGTTCGCCAAGGGAGCCACGTTAGACGCACACAGGTGCGGCCGCGTCGCCGTGCGTATCGCGTCACGGAAGCCAGCGAGAGGCTCGCCGAGGCCACGCACGCTCCCGATCAGGTCCTCAGTCTGCGCCACCGATGCGTTGAAAGCGCGAACGGCTGCTTCGAAGTTCGCTCGCATCACCTGCGCTGGTTCGCAGCCCGCTGCGAGGCCATGCGAGGTCTCGATCCGCGGGGCGGCGCCCTCCGTCTCCTGTGCTTGCAGAAGTAGCGAGCAAACGGCTGCGATGAGCGCCTCGCCCTGCTGGGCCACATGCAGAAGAGTGAGCTCCAAGGCGTGCTCCTTCTCACGCCGCCGGTCAGTATCTGCGCGCAGCACGGCAAGTTCGTCACACTTCTGCAAGTTCTGCTCGCGCAGCACCTGAAGCTCCGCTTCGAGAGATGCCTGCTTAGCCTCGGATGATTCCTGCTTGGCCCGGTGCTGTGTCTCGGCGTTGCGCAGCTTCTCGAGCTGCGATTCTAGGCCGGCCGCCCGTTCGCGTTCGGAGACCTGCGACAGCATCAACGAAGCCACGAGCGCCTGTGTGGCTCCTTTGACGTCATCGCCAGCTCCCATCCCTGTTTCCTTCTGAGGCGAGTCAGCCACGCCATTGCGAGGAGAGCCGCGTCGGGCGCCCGGGGGAGCGCGCCATCGTAAGCGTTCATTCGACGTCGCCGCATCAAACACCTCGCCGCCCTCGAGGGTGGGAACAGTCGTCGTTTGCTCGGGGACTCATTGCGGGCAATGTTCACAGGATTTCCGAGATGTGAAAGAGAATCCGTAATCCGCATCAGATCGCCGTCCGATCTGCGCTGAGCATCATGGGCATGGATATGGAGACCAAGGAGTCAAAGAAAAAGGTAGCGGCGAAGCCTTGGACGCAGATCCATGGGCGTGTAGTAGATGTCAAGGAGTTCCGTCATCCCGGGGGCAACATCCTCGATAACTTCCACGGCATGGACGCCACGACCGCCTTTGAGGCCTTCCACGGCCACAGCAAGAAGGCGACGCTGATGCTCAACTCACTGCCGACGCTGCCCGAGCGGCCCGACATGCCACCCCAGCCGATGGAGCACGTCACTGCGATGACGGAGATGCTCGCTTCGTGGCGTGCGCGCGGCCTCTACGAGCCGCGGCCTCTCGCTTCGACCTCATATGCCCTGGTCGTCGTGGCGGCGATCGTGTCGGCGGTCGTGTTCGCGCCGCTCGCGCCGGTGTGCTGCGGCCTCCTTCTCGGCACCGCGTGGGCGCACTGCGGCTTCCTGCAGCACATGGGCGGTCACCGCGAGCTCGGCAAGGTGTCACTCGTGTGGCAGCACTTTTTCGAGGGCCTGCTCAAGGGTGGCTCGGCCTCGTGGTGGCGCAACCGCCACAACAAGCACCACGCGAAGACGAACGTGCTCGGCGAGGACGGCGACCTGCGCACGACGCCCTTCTTTGCGTGGGACACGACCCTCGCCAAGCAGGTGCCCGATTGGTCGCTGCGCACACAAGCATTCACTTTCCTTCCCGCGCTCGGCGCCTACGTCTTCATCTTCGCGTTCACAGTGCGTAAGTATGCGGTGGTCAAGCAGCTGTGGCACGAGGTGGCGCTGATGCTCGCCCACTACGCGATCTTCATCACGGGTCTCTTCAAGGTGGGTTGCACGCTCAGCCAGGCCCTGACCGTCTACTGCACCGCGTACGCCTTCCAGGGCGTGTACCTCGGCTTCTTCTTTGGCCTGTCGCACTTTGCTGTCGAGCGCCTGCCCTCGACGGCCACGTGGCTTGAGTCGTCGATGATCGGCACCGTCGACTGGGCGGGCTCGTCGGCGTTCGCGGGGTACATCTCGGGCTTCCTCAACGTCCAGATCGAGCACCACATGGCGCCTCAGATGCCCATGGAGAACCTTCGCCAAATCCGCGGGGACTGCAAGGCGCTCGCCAAAAAGTTCAATCTGCCGTTCCGCGAGATGAGCTTCGTGGCCGCCGTCAAGCTCATGATGTATGGCCTGTACAAGACCGGGCGCGACGAGCTTGCGCTGCGCAAATCGTACACCGCCGCCGCCGCTGCCGTTCTCGACAAGCTGCATGCCGACTGATGGTCTTTCGCGCACGGGGACGGGTTGAGCGACTGGCTACTACGTGTGTGGCAAGGTCGCGGCCACAGGGCGCGCCGCGAGAGGCGGCGCGCTACGTATGCATCGGCGGAAGGGCACTCGTTGAAATCCTTTGTCGTGGCGCGCGCAGCGCCAGAGATGCGACTCTGACAGTCTAGGTGGAGCGGGTCGACGCGCGTCCGTCGGCACCAGCCTGAGTGTGGATATCATCTGAGCTCTACACGTATCCAACGAATTTCTAAATCGTAAAGGTCTTTCGAATTTCGCGATTTCCAACGAATCGTTACTAGCGCAGGCGCGTCGGTGGACGGTGCCGTCGGTCGGTCGGTGGGCCGCTTGCCGCCGGTGAGGCGTCGATTATGGTCTCGATATTACGTTTAATTTCAATTCGCCGCGCCGCCCGGACAACCCGGCCGACGGCGTGGTCCGGACCGGCGCGCCGGGCGGGGTAAAGCCGGGCGGGAGGGGCCCGCACATGACGGCACCCGGAGGATGGCGCAAAATTTCTCACCGTTACGCGGCATTATTTTGGTGAGGCATCATGCGTCGCCGTGTGAGGCTTTCCGGATCGGCCGTCATCTCATCGAATTCGATCTCGAGGTCGGAGCGCTCGCCCCCTGATGGCTCGCCCCGCGTGCCGTGCTGATGCGGCGCGTTCGCGTATCGCTTGAGGTCTTCTCGCTTCTAATCGCACCGGGTCGAGTGCGCAACAGTGTAGCTGCTACGTACCAGCCCAGCCCCGATAGGCGGCCAGGGTCGAAACCGGTGCTCGCAGGGCCGGTGCCCGCGCCGATCGGCTTACTTCCAAGCCAGGCTCGAGGGATCCCAGCTCTTGAATTGCTGACGGCCCATGAGCATCGCCGTGGAGAGGCGTTCGCGCAGCTCAGCCTTGAGACCCGTCGTCGAGAGGCCGTAGCTGAGAAGGCGCACCCGGAGCTCGCGCAGGCTCAGATCGGGGTCGAGGAACTCGGGCTGCGACGGCACGAGGTCCGCCGCAGCAGCCGGCGCCGCAGATGCTGCCGGCGCTGCAGCAGCAAGAGCAGGCGTCACCTTGGCTGCATTGAGCTTGGCAACCCTGTTCCGACGGTGGATGGCAAAAAGTCTCGTCAGCGAGGAATCGCAGCATGCAAGGGCTGTAGCTGCACGCGCGCGCACCAGTACGCCGCCACCTTCTGCAGCGCCATTTCCGCCTCGAGCTTGGACCGTGCAAGCTCTGCCTCCAGCGCTGCGCTCTTGGCCTTCTCGGCCTCGAGCTGGGCGATGAGAGAGGCCGTACCGGCCGCCGGCCCGATGGCGGGCTGCGACATGTCGAGAAGCGCACGCTCGCGCGCCTCAAACTCCTCCAGCTCGCTCAGACGCGAAGCAAGCTCAGCCTCGAGGCGTGCGCGCTTGTTTGCATAGAACGAGTCGCTCATCGCCTGCAGGAGCGAGCCGCTATCGGTCGCGGAGACGATGCGCACGCGCGATGCGGCCGACGCGACAAGAGGGCGCACCGCCGGCGCATAGGCAGCCGCGAAGCCAAGCAACGCGAACAGCGGCGTCATCCTCGTTCTCCGTGACTCGGTCGGTCCGTCTACGGCCTCTGGGAAAGCGGACGATTCATCTACACAGAGCGTCAAAAAGGACATCTAGTCTTCACACTCAGACAGAGGGAGGCCAGCCATAAAACGTGTGTCCGCGTCAACGCAGCGGAAAGAAAACCGAATCGGCGATGCATTCTCCAACCCGCGCATCCGGAAGGAGCTCAAGCGCAGTGCGCTGCGTCTGCCAGTCTCTCGCAGCTCATCCCCCGCCTGGAGTGGCTAACGGCTTTGAGCCTACCTGAAGCGCGTCGTCTCTAGAATGACCTGCTTTGGTGTCTTGTCCCAGTATTCCCTGTACGCAGTGATAAGGCCACTCTGTGGGTCGCGTGTGAGCTCGCAGCGGCCCGTGACAGTCACAATGGGCTGAAACGGGATGCGGAAGCAGAGATCCTCGTCGAATTTGAACGTGATCTTGGTGGTGGTAGCCTCGACGTCCCCAACGAGGCGGACCTGCGACTTTTCAGGCACGAAGAGAGCAGAGGTGCCCTTGATGAACTTGGGCAGTGTGTACGTATCGATCTCATCGGTGAAGAGCGTAGATTCATCGTAGACCTCGCGTGTGAAGTCGGCCGTCGCGAGGAACTGGCGATCCACTAGATCGCTTTTAACGATCTCTGCCAATTTCTCCGGAGAGAGGTTGCGGAGCTTCTCGCCGACGACAGGCGCTTCGATCGCTGCTGATCGGATGGCTACCGATGGCAGAAGCGTAGCTCCGAAGACTGCAGCGCGGCGGCTCACTGACGGGCCCGTTGAGAGTGCGAGAACAGCGAGTGGCATGGAGAGCGCCGACGTCATCGTCAACGATCCGTTCACCGTGCACGGTCCGTCGCCGCTCGCCTGAAGTCCCAGAGCGAGCACCACGGAAGTCCTTGAGCAATCATTACCGGTAGCCAAACTGGTGGTTTCGTTGACACGTGGTGGGCCGTCGCTTCTGAACCGTGAGCGTGAGAGCTTGCTTTACTGCCGCGCCGATGAACGGATCGCTGTGAATGTTGTAGCCCAGCAACTGGGTTCTCGATGGCGGTGGCGGCCTTGGTCGCCGAGGTGACCAAGGCGCGGGACGCGATTGCAGAAAAGGACGAAGCCCTCTTCCGTGCCAGCTCGGAGCGTGATGCCATTATTGAGCGCGCAAATACCCTACAGCTCATGCTCGGGGCCGACAAGGTAATCGGCGTATTCTCTCGCGCTGTGTGGGGCTCTGCACTTGCCGCTCTGTGCCACTGGCGGCACGTTGTTGCAGGCCTCGACAGCGAAGATGACCGTAACACGGAACTTATCGCGCATCTGCGCACGGCAGACGAGTTGACTGCGGAGACGTCCGCGAGGCTCGAGGCAGAGGAGGCACGTCGCAAAGAGGCCGAGCGGCTTGCCTTCGAGGAAGGCCGCCGCCGTCGCCGTGCCGAGGAGGCACGCGCCGCGGCCGAGGCGGAGGCGCGGGAGGCGCGCGCCGCGGCCGAGGCGCGCTTGGACGAGGTGCGCGCCGCGGCGGAGGCGGAGGTGCAGCGGGCGCACGCGGCGGCAGAGGCGCAGAAGCAGCAGACGCACGCGACGGTCGACGAGCAGCTGCAGCAAGCGAGCGCACAGGTTGCCTCGAAGCTCGAGCGCATGCACGATGTCGTGTGCGACACATTCTCCATGGCGCTCGCGGCGCGTCGTGAGCAGCGCGCCGCGATGCACCTGCTCGGCACGTGGCGCCTGTTTGCGGCCACGGCGAGACATCGAGCCGCGCGCCTCCAGGCGGCTGCCGAGATGGCGGCGGAGCGCACGCAGAGCGAAGCGAACGCGCGCTCGGCGGCCGAGGCGATAGCCGCGCAGCTGCGTGTCGCGCAGCGTGAGGCCTCCGAGGCGCAGCTGCTCGTGCTCGCTACCCGCCAGCAGCGCGCCGAGGCTCTTGCCAAAGCAGCGGCCGAGGAGGAGCAGAGGCTCGAAAGTGTCGTCTTGAGCGAGCGGCGTGTCGCGCGGCACAGCCAGGTACTCGAGCAGCTCGGCGCCGTCTTCGCCGCCGCGGCGGCCCTGCGTCGTCTTGGGGCCACCCTGCGCTTCTGGGCGGTGCTCGCGACGGCGCGCCGCGTGGCGGCGGCCCAGCGTCGTCTTGGGCGTTGCCTTGGGGCCACCCTGCGCTTCTGGGCGGTGCTCGCGACGGCGCGCCGCGTGCGTGCGCAGATGGCGGGCTCTGCCGCAGCGGCGGAGAGCGAGCTGCGTGGAAGGCTAGAGGCGGCGGTGCGCGAGGCGGCGGCGCATGCGGGCGCGCTGGCCGAGGCGCGCGCCGAGAGCGCGCACGCCGATGCAGCTGCCTCCGAGCGGCAGCGTGCGCTCAGCGCGCGTGCGTCGATCGAGCGTCTACGGACGTCCGTCGAGGCGCGCGGGCTGCTCTGTGGGGAGATCGACTATCTCGAGCGGGCGTTCACCAGGAGCGAGCACGCGCGCTACGCCGGTGCCGACAGCTTTGCCGAACGCGAGTGGCGCCTCCGGCAGCAGGCGGACCTGCAGGCGAGCTTGAGTCACTGGTCACACCTTGTCAGCCGCCGACGGCACCGCGCACTAAGTGCGGATCTCGATCGCGCCCGACAGGCCGCCGCCGATGCCTCCGCTGGCCTCGTGCGACGCGCGGCGGTCGCCAGTCGCGCACGGACGCACTGGGCGCACGCGGTGGCCTACGGCGACGCGCGGCTCACCGCAGCGACGTCCTTCGGCGCGTGGCGCCACGTGGCGGTGGCGGCGCGGCGCGAGGCAGCTGCGGCGGCCGAGGCTTCCCAACGAGAGGCCCTCCAACAGCAGCTCAGTGAGTTGACGCGCCTGGCGGAGCGTCTGAGCGCGGAGCTGCAGCAGAGCCAGGCGACGCTTTCTGCACGCACCGAGGAGCTCGAAGCTGCCCGCGTAACCGCCGACGCGCGGGCCGACGCGAGTGAGTGCCGTGTGGCCGAGCTCGAGCACGCGGCGACCCAAGCGGCGCTGGCGGCCTCCAAGGAGACACTCGAGCTGCGCATGCGGCTCGGGGCCGCGGAGCAGCAAGCGGCGCTGGAGGCTGCGCGAGCGCGCCGCGCGGAGGAGGTCAGCTCGCGTCTCGAAGAAGATGTGCGAGCAGCCGAGCTGCGTGCGTTGTGGAACAAGGAGCAGGCTGCGCAGCAGGCGTCGCTCATCCACGAGCAGCTACACGAGACGATTGATCTTCTCGCGCCGAGTCCACGGCGCGCGCCGACGCGACGCGCGCATATGGATGCGGCGGACGAGTAGTGGTGTTGTGACGAACCACTCCTGCCCCGCAAGCAAGTGCTCACCAGGACGCGCGTATATGCGATATGGATGCGGCGGACGAATAGGTGAGTAGCCGCCGGAGTAGCGAGGTTTCCAGGCCGCCCCGTCCGCCTCTAGCGCTCTAGGACGGAACTTTGGGGGAGCGACGAGAGGACGAGACTGAGTAGATAGGATTGGATTGTCACGTCGGGGGCGACTCGGACGTAGGACCGGTAACGTAGACCCAAGACCGGACCGTGCGCGAATGTCACCGACACGCTTCGGTTGCGAGGTGATAATGGCGAACTGTAGAACTCAAGCGTCGTGTACACTAGCAAACTTCTTAACAACTCAATGAGTTACACACTATACACTGTCTCGGCTCTCTCGCACGCCATTCCATGACATTATCCACAGATCATAATGACGTCGCGCAGCTAGAGTGCCAACCTTAGGCCCTTTGACAGGTTTGGGGCACGAGCGCAATGGCCTCTGAGTCTACCAATGATTCTATTGTGGTCCTCTGACAGCATCTCCTCATCATGCAGTGAGGGTTTGCGAGGGTCATCACCGAGCCATACACCAGCCAGGCTAACAATCCGTAAACCAGCCACTCCGGCAACCATTGACCGATGTCCATGGCCCAGTTTGGCACATCGATGGCGTCACTGCTCGCGCACGCTTGAACCCGATTGACTAGGGGCTGGTTGCGTGGGCGGCCGCGGCGGCAGTGCGGCCGCTGGCGATATCCCGCGGTGATGGCGCGTTGCGGAATTCGGAGCCGTGGAAATTCCGCAATGGCCCTGGACTGTTTGTCCAATGGAAACCCGAGCGAGACTGCGGGACGACTGAGGTCCCGCCGATTCAATTTCACACGAACTTGAGGAAATTCACGAGGGCAATCGGCGTCGCCTCGACGCTAGGAGCGATCGCAATCGGCGATGGCAAATCGGCGATGCCCAGAAAGCCATGATCTCATTCGCATAGCGTGCATCGGTGACTCGCTGACACGCGGCGACGGGCTGCACGAGCATATTCCTGCCAATCGTGTGCCTTTTCAGAGGCTAAGACCTTCACAGTACGCGCTGCGTAAGCGTGGCTCGTATCCTGCTCTGCTCGCACGGTTGGCAGCAACCCAGCGCGCCGTGGTTCGTAACTTTGGGCACGGTGGCGCTACCGCTTGCAATCACACCGGCGGAAACGGGCCACCGTATGAGTCCGTACCCGAGTATTCCGCAGCCTTGCGCTTCGCTCCCCACGTCGTGGTCCTGATGCTCGGCACGAATGATGCGAAGGCTCACTTTTGGAGTGCGGGTCCATGCAGCTCATGGGGGCGCGAGCACGGCCATGGCTTGCGCACAGGTCTCGCCTCCATTATCGGTGCATTTGAGCACCAACCACAGCTCAAGCTGGTCCTTCTGCTGACGCCGCCGCCGCTGCTGAGTGCAAGGCCCATCATGGGCATTGACCCTGCTTTGCTCCAAGAGGCAGCTGTAGTGATCAGCGACGTGCACACGAAGCTGGCTGCCAGCGCCGGCAGCATGCCACGTAGAGCGCTCGCGCATGCGGCAGTGCCCAGGGCGGCGAACCTCTTCAGCACGGATGCCGTGCACCTCAACGCCGACGGCTCAGCGCTCCTCGCGTGCATTGTGTACGCGCACTTGCGAAGGCTGCTTTTTGGGCCTTGCGGCCGCGCCGACGGTGCGCCAACAGCGACAGTGGCTGCCAAAGTGCTCAATCGCACTTGCCACGACCCTTTCTGCATCACACAGTCGGACGGGCCGGCAGCCATTGCAGCTGCCGCGGCGGCTGACCGGAAGGTGCTGCTTGCGGCCGAGGTGGAGGCTGATGGCGACAAGCGGCGTTGCGACACCGATGGCGGCTATGGGTCGCCGTTTCTGTACACTGGTATGGACTGCAAGCAAGCGGGTGGCCCAAGCGAGCCACACTCAGCATGCGAACGAATGGCTGCAGCATACGAGGTCGATCTAAGACAAGGCCTTTCAAATCGAGCGGTGGTTACGCCACTCGCTACACTACACGATCCGACAACACCAGTGGTGACGCCACCAGTGGTGTCTCGCTCTTTGTCTCCCCCGATGCCATCGTTTGGTGTGAGCCCCTTGCACCCTATGTACCTACTCGGTGCCGCACTACTACTGTTGCTCGCCCTTGCAGTGCTAGCGCGACAAGTGCGGGCGCGGCCACGTGGCCGAGGATACACACGAGACGGGTGTACTGCGACTGACGTGGCATACATGCCGCTGTGAACTGTGTGTGCCAATCTGTGCAAACATCTGTAAGCTCAAAGCTGAAATAGCTCACCGCCCGCAAGACGGGCCTCAGGGCCTGGAGAGGCACAAGTTTTCCGAACCCCACATGAAAGATCGAGTGATCCAGTCGAAGGGACCCTACCTACATGTACGCATGCATTGAGTTGAAACGCCACACGACACCGGCTCGCAAAGTCCTCAACTTCACGAACACACACCCCGCGTTCTTTGACTCCGCCGCGCGCACCGATGTGGCGCCAACACTTTCTTGGATGCCTCCTACTTCTCCTACGACTCATCTCTGCCCCACGCCGATTTATGCCGCCGCCAAATCCCCCGCCGAACCCTCCACCACCGCCAGGCCCACCGGATGCGCCGCCGTCGAATCCGCCGCCTCCGCCTCCGCCACAGCCACCGCATCACCCGAGTAAAGTTGCCGCGTTACGTGCAGAAGGCAATGCATTGCGCGAAAGAATTCAAGTCGACGCGCTCGCTGATCGACGCCGTCGTGCAACGTGGGAGGAGACAAAAGAGTGGCCGGAGCAACACAGCCAAAACGGCTCACTGATCGTCGTGCTCTTTGACGCTCGCTTTGACGATCATGACGCTACAATGACACGCCGGCGCGGTCACCTTCTGGACGCTCGGCGCGAGGCTGAGGAGCTCTCGCGGCTCAGCGTCGCCGCCTTTTCGTTGCGCATGCACGTGTGCATGCCAGCCACGCGGTGGTTTTCGAGCGGCGTCGAGATTGTGCTCCACTCATGGAGTGAGCACCCGAACTCAGCGCGGGCCACCCTGCTGGACGCGTTACATCTCCCAGTTGCTTGGACACACGAGCCATGCCCGTACAGCTTGCTCGTCAGCAACTGCTCCCTCTTCCAACGCCAACTCTCCGCGTCCCAATGCGCTCAGACGACAAGTGCACTGCTCTCTATGCGACGTGCGCTGCTGCTCAAGCGGCAGCGCGAACTCTCTCTAGGGACTCGCTATGCGGCGGTCTTCCTCGCGCGCTTGGACATCGTGTTCCGAACGGACGTGCCCGTCATCTACTGGCTGCGCAGTGCGAGCGAGCGCAGACGTAGCTCGCCAACGCCGCGGCGTGTGGTCGTGCTTCCGGAGCATTGCGAGACGCATTCGTCGTCGAGCGACGCTGGCGAGCATAGGCAGGAGAGCCGATGGAAGCAGGGCGTGTGCGGAGGCGACGCACTGGAGACGCTTGCCTCGCCCGCCGCGACTGGCTGCCAGGCGAGCAACGTAGCAACCAGCCCCATCGAGCCATCTACTAGCGCGTCGTCCACCTCCGCGACGACCTCCATTGACATGACACTTGAAAACGAACCGCCCAGATTCCGACGCGCGCCTGGCACAAGCGGCGGCACGTGTGATCCTAGGAGCGTGACGGAAGCAGGCCGAGTGCACCACGTGCTGGCGTGGTGGCTGCTATCCACAGACTCCGAACTCGCCGACGAGATGGCTGATATGGCATCGCCCGCCTGTCTTCAGGAGACGAACACGCTCATCACGGCCCAGCTGAGCGCCCATCGGCCTGCGCCAAATCCGTGGGCCGAGCCGCCACAACACACGTCGGCCGGCTTCCACTGGGGCGTCTTCTTGCGCCATCGCGTGCGAGGACCGACCGAGATCGCTTGGGCAAACCTGCTGCCCGACTTGCACTTTGCCTTGGCCTCGAATGTGGTGACGCTCTCTGTCCCTTCCTCATCTCTCGAGGCGTGCGAGCCGCCAGAAGCGGCGCTGCACGCTCGTCAGGTGGTCGACGAAGCAGCATCGGCTTCATTTCGTCTGGACTCGCTCGCTAGGCCCGGAGGCTCGGAGGAACCCGGGCGTGGCCCCGGGCGTGGCGATGGGAGTGCAGAGAGCTGGGAGAGCAGTGCCCAGCGCTCGCGACGGCTGGCGCTTATGCGTGCACATGGAGAAGCACAGGAAGCTGGAACAGTGCGAGTCGACCCTCGCGCTCGGCACCAGATGCCAGAGGTATGGGTCACGCCCCCTGCTCGCTTTGATGGGCGTTCCGCCACCTCGAGCGCTACCATGCACCCAACTGCTGCTGGGCACCAAGTACAGACAGCCATGCTCGAAGCTGAAGCTGGGTTCACCAGGCTGCACGGCCACCGTCAAGCTGAAGATGCTTCTCGGGAAGCAGTGCCGCCGCCCGTGGGCTCTTCGTGGCAGCCCTCAGCGGAAGCGACCGGGGTACAGGGGCATGGGACTGGCCGCATGCTCACATGGGAGGATGGTGACGCTCTAGCTCTAGAGCCCCACGCGGGTCCGTTTGCCAAGTCGTGCGCGGCTGGTGCGTTCCGCTTCCTGTGTTCTGGATCCTCGAAATTCTGCGTGGCCAAGACCTCGGCCGTGCCGACGCGCGAACATGGCGGCTTCGTGAGCACCTTTCACATGCGTGCGACTGACATGCTGCATGCCGAACTCGTGGATGGTTGTCAGCATGATGCAGACGGAGTGAATACCGGGCATCTGCATAACCGCAGCAGAGAAGTCGTGGCAAGATTAGCTGAACTTTGGGCAAAGCCGTGTCTAGTGCTGCGCACAGCCCACTGCCGAAGAGAGGTCGTGTGAAAGAGCGCGAGGAGGCGCAAGATTGCAGCCAGGGGGGGCCGTTACTTTAACTTTTCCGCGTGCGCGGTCCCGGCGCGGTCGTCCGGCCGGACGTGAAATACTTCTGAAGATTTGGGAAGGGAAGTTCACGAAAAATTCAATCCTTTACAGGCGAAAGCGCCGCGGCGGCCTCTCGACGGTATGACTAATCCACTGACTGGCCCTCGGATGAATCGGACTCTGCGGCCTGGTCCTGCTCTGCGTGAGGCCGCTTCGTGCTGCCGTGGCCACTGGCACGGCCGCCGCCGCTGCTGCTGCTGCCACCGCCTCTGCTGCTACCGCCTCTGCTGCTGCTGCTGCCCCCGCCTCCGCTGCTGCTACCGCCTCCGCTGCTGCCCATGCGACCGTGGCGCCCCGCACGGCCGCCGCGTCGGCCGCTGCGCGCCCCACGGCTACGATTGCGGGCCTCCTCTCGTACTGCCGCATCGACATACACCTTGAGCGCGTCATCACTGGGCTTCCAACCGAAAAGGACGGCGAGGACGTACAGTCCGTTCTCGGGCTCTGTCTGCAAGTGCTGCGACACGAATCCGCCGTCCTCGAAAGGCGCGCTTTGCAGCTCCTGGAGGGCCGCATACGGCAGCGGCGGCAACTCGTTCGGCTGGTCGCCGCTGCAGCCTGCGCCACGGCCCGCGGCCTGCCGCCGAAGCCGATAGACGCGACGGCAATCAGTGAGCAGCCAGTCCCCGCCCTCTGGGCGCCACGACGCCATGAGCTCGTAATACTCCTCGTAGCAGACCTCGAGAGCCGGTGCGAAGAGCTCCATCAGTCCGCTCTCCTCCTCCATCTGTGAAGAGCTCTCCTCCAAGTCTGTCGCCGTCGGCGCGCCAGCTTCGCCCTCGCCCTCAGCGTCTTCCTCGTCGTCTTCCTCCTCCACCTCCATTTCATCGTCAGGCGCCCCCAGCTCGTCATCAAATGCGCCACCCTCAGACTCCGCCTTCTCCCTTGCCTGCCGCATGGAGTCGTCTCCGTCCTCCTCGGCCACCGCTTTGTGCACCGATGAGCTGATGGCAGTGGCTGCGGCTGCAGCGCTGTCCTCTGCGATCTCCGCCGCCTGCTCCTCATCGTGGTCGTCCTCGGTCTCCGAACCAGCTGTGCCGTGTGGGACTCCGGCGAGCTCGGGCGCGTCGTCGGGCGGCTGCGTGGCGTCGCCAAGATGCTGCTGCAAGTCCTCGGGCTGCGGCATTGCGCCTTCGTGTTGATCATCGCCGTTGGCGGGCTGGGCGGCCAGAGCAGGCGCGGCGTGCGGCGCAGCTAGCTGGGCGACCTGAGCTTCCTCGTCGTCGGTGTCGTCTTCGGTTTCACTGCCCGCCCCATCGCCCTGCTCCTGAGTAGGCGCACCTTCAAGCGGCTCCGGCTCTACTGGCTCTACGACAACGGCCGCGGCAAATCCTTCTTGCGGGGATCCCTGCTGAACCACATGCCCGCCGTCGTCGTCGTCGCCGTCCTCGTCGTCCGACGAGTCCATACGGAACATGATCGGGCGGGCGCGAGTTGGCGCGCTGGGGGCGGCCACAACGGGAGCACCCTTCTTACACGCGAATTTCTCCTGAACGGTACTGTACCGGGGTGTGTGAAGGCACCCCTCTGCCGTGAGTCTGAGACTCAGAGTTGAAGCACACGTGAAGATGGCGCTGCATTGGGCGCGTCGAGCATGGGGTGCTCAGCGAGCAAGACGGCGGTGGCGCGTGTGCGCGTCCGCGACCACGAGGCGATTTCGCTTCTAATGGCGCTCGACGATCACCTCTACGATACCCTCCGCTCGGGCGCCATCAAGCTGATCATCGCCGGCCGCATCCGGGACGGCACCATCGGCACCAAGATTGCGCGCCGGCAGGACCTTGAGGCGCGCGAGCGCTCCGAGGGAATCCGCATCTTCCACACGCCCAAGGATGCGATCAAGCTGCTGCGCAGCAACAAGCGTGAGATCTCCTCCCTCACGTATGGTTGGGACACGCCCGACGGGTCGGATCCATCGGGCGAGTACCTGCGTGCCATCAGCCGCTTCCTGCGCAGCGGGCTGGGCGCGCACGTGCAGGCCGTCTTTTGGGACGCTTGCAGCCTGCCGCAGGAGCCGCGCTCAGAGAGCGACGCCAAGGTTTTCGCCCAAGCGCTCGAGGTGATGGCCGACATGTACGCCTCCGTCCTCGGAACAATGGTCATTCGCCACCGCTCTGTGCCCTCACGTCCGGCGAGCCTTGACGGCGAGGTGGTGGTGCGCGAATACGCGGCCGACAAGGCGGCCCACCCGGACCACATTTGCAGTCGCTCGGGCATGGACCCGATCGTGGGCATTCGTTACCACAAGCGCGGCACGGACTATGACCTGTGCCAAGCGGAGTACGACAAGCTGAGCGCCAAGGAGCAGAAACTGTTCGAGGCCATCTCTCCCCCCGGCATGACGAAGGCCCTCACGGCCGAGGCGGTGCGCTGTGCACTCGAGGCCTACGGCAAGCTCGACAGCCTGCGCCACGACAAGCAAGGCTTCTTGTGGCGTGCGCGCTTCGCCTCACATGCGGACGCGGAGCGGGCGGTGGCGGCGGGGCTGTTTGAGGGCGCGACGGCCGTGTTCACGTACCACAACCCGCGGCCGTACGGCGCGCGCGGGTGGACGACGCTCGAGAGTGCCGTGAGCACCGAAGGCATCGCGCAAGCCGCGTATTTACCGGGTCTGAAGACGATCCTCGATAGGCTGCCGCCCAAGCTGGTCGAGATCGACGGCGAGGCGCCGGAGCCGTCGAGCGAGCAGTACGGCGGCAGCGAAGGCCTGGGCCCGCGGATCGAGCGCGTGCGGTTGAACATCCGAAACGCCTTCTTCACGGGCAAGGGCGACAAGACGATCGTCAAGGACCTGTATGATGAGTATATTACCAGGATTGCCAACACGATGAGCGGTTTTGGTGGTGAGATGCTTTCCGAGTACGATGGTGAACGCAATGCGGCTGGTGAGGAGGAGGGGCGCGGCACGATGCGGTATGGCGACGGCACCATATATGAGGGCGAGTGGAAAGATGGCCAGACAGAGGGGCACGGCGTCTACCGGTGCCCCGACGGCGATGTCTATGACGGCGAGTTTAAGGCTGGGGAAAGGAATGGGCGCGGCACGATGCGGTATTCCGACGGCGCCGTCTACGAGGGCGAGTGGAAGGCTGATGACAGGCACGGGCGCGGCACGATGCGGTACGCCGACGGCGATGTCTACGAGGGCGAGTGGAAGGAGAATACGTTCGGTGGGCATGGCACGCTGCGGGAGGCCGATGGCGACATGTATGAGGGCGAGTGGAAGGCTGATGACAGGCACGGGCGCGGCATGCAGCGGTACGCCGACGGCGATGTCTACGAGGGCGAGTGGAAGGAGGACAAGTTTGGTGGGCATGGCACGCTGCGGGAGGCCGATGGCGACGTGTATGAGGGCGAGTGGTTGGCTGATCAGAAGAATGGGCGCGGCATGCAGCGGTACGCCGACGGCGCCATCTACGAGGGCGAGTGGAAAGCTGATGAGAAGAACGGGCGCGGCACGATGCGGTATGCCGACGGCGATGTCTACGAGGGCGAGTGGAAGGCCGATGCGCATGAGGGGCGCGGATCGCTGCGGTCTGCCGACGGCTCCGTCTTGCACAAGGGCATGTGGAAGGCAGGCGAATCGGTGACCACACACCGCACATGGCCCTTCATGTTGTCCGCATGATTCGAGGAGGCCACAGGCTTCGAAAGCGAAGCCGAAGGTCACTCTGCAGCGAAACGCGACCCTTATAGGTTACACTTGCGGACACATCAACATGGTTGCCAGCGCTCCACTCGCAGGCATGCCGCGGGCAGCGCTGACGACTGACAGATACGGAACACTTCGGCAGCAGGCCCCACAGGCCCCTTACATGTACGCGCGCGTTAGCCGTGTGCATGGTCGTGAGAGGAGAGAGAGCGAGACGTGCGAGCGCGAGTCCGAGTGCTTCTCGTCCGCAAACCATGCCGCAAACTAAGTCACGCCCACAGCGGCGCACTTTTTTGACGCCTAGGGGGACCTTCCCACTACTCAGGTAATTACCTAATAGGCTTTGAACACTGTGGCACACGACACGTACAGATTCCGATATATGTGCTCTAACCCCTCTATCGTATTGGCCGGTGCTAACCATTCTATCAGCTAAGCTCACGTAAATTAGCGTGAAGAAATCTGCCGTGCCGAGCCCGCAGCCACTGACCTTGGCGATCTCGGCGTGCTGAGTCTCGAGGTGGTCGTCAGGGCGTGCGGGTGGAGGTGAGGACGGTGCGAGAGCCGCTTCGGCTGCTGCTGCTGCTGCTGCTGCTGGGAAGGCGGCCCCGGGGCAAGCACCGGAGCCCCCTTGTGGGTGACGACTCGAGGCGAGCCGGCAGGGACGGAGCCTGCCACCATGCGATCGAGCAGCCGCCGCCCGACAAAGTGCTTCCACGCACGCAGCGTGTGCGCAAGCAGTGCCTCGCGATCGTGCCGCCACTGTCCGAGCCTCGTGAGTGCCAGCAGACCGCCGCCACCGCTGCCGCCACCGCTGCCGCCACCGGCGCCGCCGGCGCCCACCCTTGCCGCAACCTCGGCGGCGAGGCTCGACTTGACACGTGGCGCCTCGTCGAGCCATCGCTCCAGATACTGCTCCGCAAGCTGCAGGCCGACGTACACGGTGAGCGGCGAGCCGGGGACGAGCATGCGCTCCTCCGCCCTTGCGCCGAGGCCCACCGTCAGCAGATAGATGCCCGAGAGCGAGTAGCGCGCGCAGACCTGGTACGTGCCATCGGAGAGGTCGAGCACGCTCAAGATGGGGTGCGTGGGGCCTGCTGCCTTGACGACCACACGCTCGCCGCCCGCCACGCACCGGTTGCGCCAACGGTCGTAGCACACGAGGGTGAACGTGGCGACCGTTGGCGCGAGCCTAGCAAAGGAAGCGCCCGAGCCCACGACACGGCAGTGCGGCGCATGTGCGCGCCCAGGCGCGACGACAACGTCAAAGGGGGAGCCACGCACGGGGCAGCCGCGACAGCTGATCGACAGCTGCATCGCACCAGCCGTGAACGTCGTGTATGCGAGTCGGTAGCTGCCATCATCGCGGTCGAAGCACCGCGACGTGCAGTCGACAGGGGCGCCGTCCGGCCGTTGGAGGGACGCGACGAAGACACTGGCGCCCCCATCGCCACGTCGGAGCATGTTCCCGCTCGCGTCGAACGAACACACCTGTGGGGAGAGGAGCGGGCGTCGTGGTGAGCACTTGCATGCATCGCCACGTTGGAGAATGTTCCTAATTTGGTTCCCGCTCGCGTCGAACATACCTCGACCAGCGCGGCTGCGCCGACGGTGGCCGTGCGCAGCCCTTCGCCGCGCGCGGCGCAGCGCGCCGCAGCCACAGAGCCCGCGCTGAATGCCGTTACGAAGGGGGAGCCGCTGATCTCGAGGCCGCCCACGTACCTGTGGGGAAGTGGAGGGGGCGTCGTGGTGAGCACTTGCATGCACGAGGGGAGCCGCTGATCTCGAGGCCGCCCACGTACGCGCGGATCACGTGGGTGCCGGCACGGCGCGGCATAAATGTGGCACGCGCCCATCCCGCCGTCTCGGGCGCCTCATCCTCTTCGGCGTCGTCCACGGTGACGACGCACACCTCGTGCGCGCTCTCGCCCCACGCCGCCTCGTCGTCTTCATCACGGTCAGCGCCGCGCATGCACGCCTCGTCCTCCGCCGCCGCGTTTGCCATCGCGCGCTCCTGAGCGCTCGCTATGGCGCCCGCCTCCTCGGCGTGCCGCACGGCTTGCCAGCTCGAGATCGCACCCAAGCAGGCCGACACGTGCGACGCGGGCGACGAGGGCAAGACGCCGGCTGCGCCCGCCGCCGCGGCGTAGTCGGCTGCTCGGGCGCTCTGCCGGTCGCGACGGTCTGGCGAGGCAGCCGTTGCGCCGCGGGCGGCGCCCATAGAGCCCCTGCCGGCGGCGGCGGCGGCGGCGGCGGCGGCGGCGGCGGCGGCGGCTTGTCCGTGGGGCACGTGTCGCACGGTTGCCCGCACCGCTGCTGCACAGCCCCGCAGTGGGTTGCCGTACGCATCGCACACAGCGACCCGAAATCGGCAGAGCTGCCCGACCTCGCCGCCGCGCAGCGCCGGGCCGCGCGCGTACGAGCGCTGCGCGGCGGGCGGGCCAGCGCGCACCTGTGGGGAGAGGAGCGGGCGTCGTGGTGAGCACGTGCATGCATCGCGGAGGGGGCGTCGTGGTGAGCGCGCACATGCATCGCATACTCAATCGTGGGCGGCCTGAAGGGCTGACCATGCACGGTGAGGAGCGGCAGGTAGAGACCGACGCGTGTGGGGAAGGCGCGCAGCCGCAGCTCACTCCAGCCTATCGAACGCGCGCTCGACTCCGGTTCGAAGTACGTGTCGTCGTCCAGGGCGCCGTCCCGGACGCCGTCCCGGGCGCCGTCCCGGGCGCCGTCCCGGGCGCCGTCCCGGGCGCCTTCCCGGACGAAGCCCCCGCGGTGCAGCTCGCAGGGGATGTAACGGCGCGCGAGGTCGTCCGCATCGTCCTCGGCGGCCGTGCCCGCGCCCAGGACGGCGCGCCGCGGCTGCAGCAGGGTGAGTGGCTGCAGATCGAGATCTGCGAGCCTCTCGAGCACCGCGGTCGCGCCGCCCAGAGAGCCGACCGGATTGCCCCATGGATCCGTCGCACGCAGCAGCAGCTCGATCGGCTCGCCTGCCTGCACCGGCGGCGGCGGGCGCGGCCACACGATCGTGCATGCAGCTGTGAGCGCCTGGGGCGTCGCCAGCAAGCGCAGCGGTGCGTGAGGTAACCAGTGGAGCTGCGGCTGCGCCGAAACTGCCGGCGCCGTGTTGGGCGCCGCCCGTGCGACGGGCGTGACTGGCTGCAGCTGGTACGGCAGCGTACCTGGGTCCAGCCGGCCCGAGACGGCAGCGTCCTCGGCGGGTGCCCTCGGAGAGCTCCATAGGCCCACGTGGGCGACGTGCTCGCCGGCCACACGACAGGTGAGGCTCAGTACGTAGGTGCCATCGCCACGATCGAGGATCGAGTGGGACGCGCCCGCGCCGTGCTGGGCACCGCCCGCGCCGTGCTGGGCATTACCCGCGCCGTGCTGGGCATTACCCGCACCTTGAGGGCCGTTGATCTCGAGGTGCCACGTGTCACCGCCTGATGATGGGGGCGAAGGGACGGTGGCCGTCAGAGGCGCTCAGGAGGCACTCAGAGGCACTCAAGAGGCAATCAGCGGCACTCAAGAGGGCAATCAAGAGTCAATCCAGAGGCACTCAAGAGGCATTCTGAGGCGCTCAGAGAGCAGCCCGAGGCACTCTCAGAGGCACTCAGCGGCATTCAGAGGCCATTCTGTGCCCGTCAGCGCACCTCGACCGCGTGGGTTCCCGTACGCATCGTACGCCTCGATGAGCGCCTCCGCCGTCTCGCCCACACCCATCGTGAGCTGTGGAAGCGGCGCCGAGGGCGACATGCCCGCGGCTCCAAACCCTCTTCCAGCGCCGGCCGGCTGGCCAACGCGTTGTGGTGGGCACCCCAGCGCGGCTCCCTTGCCCAACGGCGCCGATGCATGCAGCGCGGCCCATCGGTGTGGATCCGCGTGGGCGTCGAGCGACGCCCGCGCGACGCGCACGCGGCAGCACGCGGCGCACGTCGGGCCTGGCACGATCGGCACGATGAATGGCGTCCCTATCGGCGCGCCATCGAGGGTCACTCGAAGCAACGCCTCGCCCGCGCGTCCCGCGCGCAGGCTGCCGCTGTAACGGCCATCGGCGTGATCGACGAGATCGGTCGCCACGAAAAAGTCATCCCGCGCGTCCGCGCTCGTGCTGTGCTCCACCGCCATCTCGAAGCGCCCGCCGCCGCGCCCGCAGGCGTTGCCGTACGAGTCGTTCGCGAGCAGCATGAAGGACGTCTCCACGCCCGCGTGAACGGGCGCAAAGGGCGTGCCGTGCGGCATCGGCACGCCCGAGGGCGAGAGCACGTGGAGCGTCGTCGCGGGCGCGCACGCCGGACCGGGCACCACGCGCAGCGCGAGCGGCGTGCCCCCGATGCGCTCCTCCGCCGCACGCGCGCCAAGCAGCACGTGTAATTCGTACGGGCCTGCCACGTACACGCGCAGCCGAACCAGGTACGTGCCGTCGCCACGGTCGTCGATGGCTAGCTCGGGCGGCGCGCGCGCGTGCGGCCCACCAACGAGCGACGCGACCGCCGCGGGCTGCGCGTCGGGCGCCGGCTGCAGCCACGCCTGCACATGCTCGCCCCCATGTGTGATCCGCCCGCCGCGCTCGTCGTGGGCCTCAAGCACGAATCGCATCTCAACCCCCGCAACGAGCGGCGGGCGGGGGCTTGTGAGCGGTGCGGACGAGGGCGCGACGCCGTCGTGGGCACGAGAAGGAAAGCCGCCCTTCTCGCCCGCCGCCTCGAGCAGCACGCAGCTCGGTCCATGCGCCGCGCCGGATCCAACGCGGAGCACAAAAGGCGAGCCGTGGATGTGACGGCCGTCGAGCAGCACGAGAAGCGCGTACTCGCCCGTCACGGGCGCCGTGAACTCGGCGACGTACGTGCCGTCGTCGCGGTCGTGCACGCTCGCGACCAGGTCCTTGATCGGCCCGCGCAGCTTCACGCTGAAGTTGTCGCCGCCCACGCGGCAGTTGACGCCCGAGGCGTCGCGCGCCTGCACCGTCACGAACGACGGTCGGTGCACGTAGCAACGCTCGAGCGCGCCACCGAACGCCACGGAGGTGCGGTGGGAGGTCAGGCCGTGCGTGACCAAGGGCGTGAGTGGAGGCGCCGGTGGCGGCGGCGGCGGCGGCGGCGGCGGTCGTGACGGCGGTGCTGCTGCAGTCAGAGGAGCTGGAGGCACTGGAGGAGGCTGCCATCGCGGCGTGGTGGTCGGAGCTGCAGCGGCAGGCGGGTGGGACGGCGCGGGCGTAGGCTTTGAGGGCGGCTTGTTTCGAGGCGTCAGCGGCGGCTGGTTGCGTGGCGCTGGCGTGGCCACTGGCGCCGCCCAACTCCGTGAGTTGGGCTGAGAGGGCGGTGGCGGAGGCGGAGGCGGGGGAGTACGGTGCGATTGCCGGCTCGGCGGCTGGCTATAGCTGAACACTTGCGTCGCACAGCTGTCCCGGACGCTCCCACGATCCTCTCCAAGAAGGTCTTCGATGCGGTCGAGCAGCTCACTGAAGGGTTGGACAGGGGTCCCAGCGACCCAACCCGACATCATGTACGACCGGTAGCTGTGCCCGGTAGCTGTGCCCGCGAGGCGCTTCTACGCAAAGATGATGGCACACCAGTCGTGGCTCACTCTCCGCTCTCATTGACGGCCCGCCACCATGTCGACCAACCTGACAGCCGTCATGTCGCTCATAAATTCCAAGGTTCCGGAGCAGCGCGAGCGCGGGCTGGCCCTGCTCGAGCGCAATGAATTCAGCGTTCCCAGCCCCAAGGTGCGCCGGGTGCGCCGGTTCCCGGGGTGCCGGCTGCTGCTGACAGCCCCGCTGCTGCTCTCGCGTGCGCAGGAGCTCGATTCCATCCTCTCTGCACTCACGCACCACCGCACGGCGGGAAGTGTGCTCGTGCGGCAGAATGTGCTGCGGCCGCTTCCGGCGCTGCTGCACAAGTGTGGCAGCGCGCTGCGCTCATCGCTCGATCAAGTAGTGCCGCACCTGGCGGAGCGGCTCGCCGACAATGATATGGGCGTGCGCACGCTCGCAGCGCGCGCGCTGCTTGAGCTGCTCACCGTCGTGCGCGCGTCGGTCGTTGTGCCGGCGATGCTCTCGAAGGCGGTGCTCGGCCGGAGCGTGCGCGTGCGCGAGGCGGTGCTGCTGCTGCTCACGCACGCCTTGCACCAACGCGACCCGCCGCCTGGCATGGAGCTGCCCACCGCCTGCATCAAGGAGCTGCCGACTATCCTCAGGCTGCTCGACGACGCCGCCTCGCTCCCGGCGCAGGCGGCCCTCGCGTTGCTGCAAGAGGTGCATGCCACCGGCATCCCCATGTTCCGTGAACAGCTGACCGCGGCGGCGGCGCCGGTAGACGTGCCACGCGGCGCGATGCGCCTCGTGCTCGCGCGTCTCGATGAGCATGATCGCGGCGTCGCACCCTACCTGCCGCCGCTTCATGTGGCCTACCCGCCGCCGCCGCCGCCGCCTGCGCCGCCGCCGCCGCCGCCATCGCGAGGTGGTCGGGGTGGCGGTGGCGAGGGCAGCGGCCACGCCACGCCGCGCTACGCGCCCCACGGCGCCCCGAGCACGCTCTCTGCGCCCTCGACGCCGCTGCCATCGAGGCAGAGCTTGCCTGGGGGCAGCGGCGCTACTCTCTCGCAGACGATGGCGGCGGCCCTCGCGGCTACCGTCGATGCCGCACAGCCCTATGCGGCCACTGGCGCCGTGTTGGGCGCACATCACCCCTTCCACCCTCACGCCTTGTCCGCTCCGCCGCCCGTGCCAGCGGAGAGCGCCGAGCTGCCGCCGCTGGGGACGTTGCACATGGGCGGCGCCGGCCTCTCACCGGCGGCGGGCTGGGGCGACTGGGACGCTCGGGACGACGTTCGGGACGAGCCACCGCCGCTGCCGGTGCCGCAGCCCTCGTCGGTGGCGCCGCCGTCGGCCGCTCGCCGCCACTCGATCGGCGCGCCCTCCCGCCCCGACGCGGCTAGCGCGCATGCAAGTGCTCCACATGGCGCGCCCGCGACCAGCCGGCGCAAGTCGCTCGCGGCGGCGGAGGGCGAGTACACGCATCCGCCATCGCCCGTGCGGGTCGGCTCGACGGAGGAGGCGACGCGCGAGCTGCGCGAGCTCGCGCGCGAGCTGCGCCGGCCGCTGCGCCAGGACGGCGCGTGGCAGGAGCGCGCGGCAGCGATGCGGCGCGTCCACGGGCTCCTGCTCGGCAGCGCGGCGCGGCTTCCCACGTTCGGGCTGCTCTTCCACACGCACATGGTCGAGCCTCTCTCGCTGCAGCTCACGGACCTTCGGTCCAAGTGCGTCAAGCTCGCGTGTGACGTGATCGCGGAGGGCGCGCGCGTGCTCGGCCCTTCGTTCCGGGAGAGTGCCATCGACCTGATGCCCGCGCTCGTGCGTGTGTTGCGCGTCACCGTGGCCGTCATCGCCGACGCGGCGGACCAGTGCATTCGGCAGCTGCTGCACTTCGTCAAATCTCCCGCGATCCTCCCATCCATCCTCGCGGGCGTCTCCGCGTCGGACAGCGGCCCGCCGCTGCGCGCGCGCTGCGCCCTGTATCTCGAGGTGATCCTCGCCACCTTCACAGCGCCCGGCGTCGACGACTACCTCGCCGACGTCGAGCCGATGCTCACTAAGGCGCTCACCGATGCTGGCTCCGAGGTGCGCACCGCCGCTCGCGCCGCCTTCCTCTGCGATGCATGCACGTGCTCACCACGACGCCCGCTCCTCTCCCCACAGGTGCGCACCGCCGCTCGCGCCGCCTTCCTCGCCTTCGAGGGCCGGTGGCCGCCGAGGGGCGCGCGGCTGCGGGAGCGGCTGCCTCCGTCTGCGCTGCGCGTGCTGGCGGCGGGGATGGCGTCCGAACGGCCTGTGCTCAAGGCGGCGCGCTCGAGCTTGGGCGCCGTGTTGGGCGGCGGCGGTGCCGCGCGTGCGTCACTGGGGGAGCCTCACACGCGCACCCCGCATGCGGCTGCCGCCCCGAGGAGCGGACTCGCTTCCGAGATGGCAGGCGGCGCCGGCGCAGAGTGGCCTGGAGGAGGCGGCGGCGGCGCGGCGGCGGCGGCGGCGGCGGCGGCGGCGGCGGCGGCAGGCTCGCGCCTTTCGCTCGGTCGGACGGCCGCATCGCTCGCCACGCCGGCGACCCAGCAGCCCGCGGCCCTTCCGCGCCCACGGCCAACGCCGCGGATGGAGCGTCCGTGGCTGGCCGACCGTGCGCGCGCCAGGGAGAGGGTGGGCGCGAGCGCGGGGGGCGGCGGCGCCGACTTCGCCGTGGAGATCTTCGAGGGGCCGCCGGTGCTTGAGGAGGGGGCGCCGCAACACGAGGAGCGGCCCGAGTGGGACTCCACGCCCTACGTACCTCCCCCGACGGACGACGCTCAGGGTACCGAAGCGGATGAGGACGAGCACGATGCCGCGCCGCTGGGGCGCGAGCGCCGTCCACCGCCGACGGCGCCCGCGGCGCCCGCGGCGCAGCCACACAGTCGAGGGCCGGCGAGGACGGCCGAGGCTTCTGCTGAGCGACTAGCGGCGCCGCTCGCGCCCGTCGCCGCCCTGCCCGCCACCGCGCCGCCTGCTCCCCCCGCCGCCGCGCCTGCCACGCATGCAAAGGCGCCGCAGCGACCGGACAAGGCCATGACCCTCCCCACTGGTACTGGTGTGGTGCGCCCGCTGTCGGCGGTACCCACCACGGCGCTGTCGGCGAGCACCGCGGCCTCGCGCGTGCTGTCCGTGGCCGAGGCGGCCGAGGAGGCTGCAGAGGAGGCAGAGGCGGCAAGCTACGCGTTCGCTCAGGGCGGCTATGCTGACGAGGGTGGCGATTCGCACGAGGTGGACGGCCACGAGGACGGACGAGAGTACCGCGAAGAGTATGGCGAGGAGGACGCGGCGGTTGGAGCTCGCACGGGCGAGGTTGGAGCTCGCACGGGCGAGGTTGGAGCTCGCACGGGCGAGGTTGGAGCTCGCACGGGCGAGGTTGGAGCTCGCACGGGCGAGGTTGGAGCTCGCACGGGTGGGGATGAGGATGCGTGGGAGGTGGGCTATGACGATCAGGATGGCGGTCCCGCCGAAGCAGGGGACGAGCTGGCGGACGAAAGGGAGGAGGCGGCGATGACGGCGGCTCTCGAACGCGAAAAGGCGGCGGCGGCAGCAGCGGGGGCGGCGGCATATGCGGAGGCGGCGGCAGAGGCGGCGGCGGCGGCAGAGGCGGAGGCGAAGGCGGAGGCGGAGGCGGAGGCGGAGGCGGAGGCGGAGTTAGAAGCGGCAGAGGCAGAGGCGGCGGCTGCCCTCCTGGCGGAGGCGGAAGCGGAGTTCGAAGCAGAGGCAGCCCTGGCAGAGGCTGAGGCGGTAGCGGAGGCGGCACTGGCGGAGGCCGAGGCGGTGGAGCAGCAGGGCCTCGCCTCCGCCCATGAAGCAGTCGAGGAGCATGTCAGCGCCGTTGCCTCCTCGAGGGCGCATTCGCGGGCAGCCCCGCCCCTGCCCGTGACTGTGCACGTGGCTGAGCTGCCCGTGACTGTGCACGTGGCTGAGCTGCCCGTGGCGGTCCTCAGCCCGGGGACTGGCGACGGTTGCGCGGGTCTCGAGAGCGAGAGGGGCGCCGGGCTGGGTGCCGATCCAGACGCCTGGCTCGACTTTACGCGACTTCACAGCTCGACTTCACAGCTCGACTTTACGCCGCCCGCTGCTCCTGCCGCCCATCCTCCGGGAGGGGGCGGGAGGGGGCACGGCGGCGCGGCGGCAGGCGCGGCGGCAGGTCAAGGGGGTGGTCCGACGGGGTTGAATGCGCCTGGCATGGCGCCCGTCACGGCCGTTGCCCTTGGCGGTTTCGGCCCGCGGGCTGCTGCGGCCGTTGGCAAGGGTGGCCGCGGTGCCGCCGTCTCGTCTGCCGCCGCCTCGTCGGTTGCCGCCTCGAGCGCCGCCGCCTCGAGCACCGCCGCCTCGTCGCGCCTGCCTGCGCCCATGCCCCGACAAATTCCGCAATCGGCGCAGCTCGCCGTCGCCGCGGTGCTCAACGCGCCGCTGCCGCCGCCGCTGCCGCTGCCGCTGCCACCACCGGTACGCTCGCCGCCGCGGCCGCCCGGGACGCCGCCGGCAGAGCGCTCGTTGGTGCGCGTGCGTGAGGCGGAGTCGCGCGTGGCAGCTCTAGAAGCCGAGCTGGGGCGCAGCCAGGCAAGCGCGTCACAGTTGCAGTCCAAGGTGCGTGCCCTGGCCAAGCGGGACGTCGAGCTCCGGCGCGAGGCGGAGGCGACGAATGCCGAGCTCGCGACGACGCGCGCGAAGGTCTCCCAGCTCGAGGCCCGCTGCCAACAGCTTCACGCGGCGTGCGTGAGCGGCTCGAACGCCGATGCCAACCTCAAGGCACGCGAGCGGGTGCTCGAGCACCAGCGCCAGTCGGTGGCACAGCGCGAGCGGGAGGCGGAGGCGCGAGAGGCCGAGGTGGCGCAGCGTGAGGCAGCGCTTGAGGCGGCCGAGGCAGCGCTCGAGGCGTCGCGGCACGAAGCGCACGCGGCGCACGTGGCGGCCGAGGTGGCCGCCGAGGTGGCGGTGCACATGGAGCGGCTCGAGCAGGAGCACGCCGAGCAGCTTGGGCGCCTCGAGGAGCGCTCGGTGCTCGCGCTCGAGCGGCACCGGCAGCAGCTTGGGCAGCGCGACGCCGACCTCCTCGCCGCGCGGGCCGAGAGCGCGCAGTACAAGGCCGAGGCCGAGCGCGCGCGCGCCGAGGCCGAGCGCGCGCGCGCCGAGGCCGAGCGCGCGGCGACGCAGCTGGAGCGGGCGGCGCGCCAGGCGGAGCTCGCACGCCCTGAGGTGGAGCGCGCTGCGTCCGCTCAGCTGATGCACGCGCGCCAGCTGCAGGTGGCCGAGGGGGCGCGTCGGGCGGCCGAAGCCGAGGCTGCCAAACGAGAGATGCTCCTCAAGGCTCTGCGCGCCAAGGACGCTGTGGGTGCCCACGAGGACGCTGTGGGTGCGCCGCTGCGCTACGGGATCGAGCGTGGCGGCGGCGCGCCGATAGCATCACTCGCGCTGGGCGATCTACCCGCGCTGCCGCCGGCTGAGTCGTCCGACGACGACACGTTGCTGCAGCCAACAGGGAGCGACGGCGCCGCACCATTCGGCGCTACTGCGGCGGCCGCTGCGGCGGGCGCGCCGTCGAGTCACGTACGTGACGTAGGACGCCCCGCCGCCGCGGGGCTGCACAACATGCTGCCCCCGCGCGCGCGTCTCGATGGGACGTCGATCATGTCGACCGTGCCGCCCGGCGCCCCTCGCTCGCTCGCCTCTCCGCCGTCGCCCTCGCATCCGCTGTCGACGCGCGGCTCGGCCATCGGGTGGGCTGGCGCCATGCCGCGAACGCCGCCCTCACCAGGCATGCCCGAGGAGGCGGGCGACGTCGTCGACCTGCTCGCCGCGTGCAACGCCTACGTGGACAACATCGTGGCCGAGAACCAGCGCATGCGCTCGAAGCTGCTTTCATGCCGCTCGCGCCAGAGCACAAGCACGGGTATTTGACTCCTTATGGCGCCGGGCAAGTAGATTACGGTGGAGGGAGGCTCTTCTCACGCGTGGGACGTGCTCGTTTGCGGACCACTTCCTGCTCGAAAGTAGTTGGGGCCCAAGCGAGGCAAGCTCGCGGAAGGATATATGCATATATGCAGAGTGTGGCGCGGCGGAGGGGCGGTCGCGGGGAGCGACTCCCTCCGGCTCCGCTCCGGCGCGGGGTGCGTGTGTGCAGATCCCCAAGCGATCGCGCGCCGGAGCGGAGCGAGAAGAGTGCGTTAGTTTTGTGGCGTCTGGGGATGAAATGCTCGCTATGCCATTGCCCGCGCGACGGGTAAGAAGGGTACGCGGTAGCTTGTTTTTTAACGCGGACGTCCGGTCGCGCGTCGAACCCCGCTGCTCCGAGCTGCGAGCTCCCACGTCCGGGGACCGGGCGTTAATATAAAATCCCTTCGCGCGCCTTGCAGCTTGCTCGGGACTGAGCCACGAAGCCGGACCCGCGACGTAAGCCGCGACTCGAAGCCGCGACCCGATCGCCGTTAGTCCCGGAGCCGCGACCCGGTGCATACCGATACCGCCAGATTATAATTATAAGAACGCGGTGAGGTACGAGTCGGAAAGTACCCAGCGAGGAACCTGCCGAGTTTGCATGCGAGTTGGCCGAGTTACGAGCGTCGCGTCCGCGTTATCCGATGAGCGATGTTCAGAGGACTCCTATGGTTCAGAGGACTATATAGTGCGAACGCGACACGCGCGTCGCGCGTGCCGCGACCCAGACCTGCGACACGCGACAGACCATTCCTGAAGCCTCCTACTGTGCCGTCGGTCTCAAGGGCCAAGATTAACTGAAAAAGCTAAACATTCTGGAAACAGCGAACAAGTAAGAGGCCTGCTCACTGGATGGCAAAGTAACTCTCCGCAGTATTAAATTTCAAGGTAGCGCTCATCGACGTCCGAGTCATCTTCAACGGCTGCGGTCTCGATCTCCTCTTGCACCTCAACCACTGCCTCGACCTCCTCGACCGATTCGACAGCTCCGGCCGATGATCCGGCCGACTCGTCCAGTGCGGCGCGCCGCCTGATCCTGCGCCTGCGCCTGATCCAGCTGTCATCGGGAAGAGCGCTCTCGGCACGCTTCGACTTCCACGCAGGTGTTCCGGCGCGCCTCACCTTCCAGCTGTGCACGGCCACCAGCGCCTCCATAGCGCGCAAGGCAGACGGCGTCGGGGATGCTGGAGCCTGACCCTCACCGTGGTCATTAGATGATGGCCTGAACTCCAAAGCGCCGAATTCCATGGTCTGAGGGAGGAGCACTTCGACAGCCGTTGCCGCGAGCATCCGACGGGACCCATGGCGAACTGGACTGAGCTGGACCCGCGCCCCAACGTTTTCGAGCATTGGCTGATTGGCCTCGGGGAAGCTCTTCATGTGCGCGACCACTTCGCGCAGATCGGGCACCGCTGTCGCCTCCGTTTCGTGCCAATAGTCGACGAGCTGCCCAAAGGCCACGAGAACCGCCGCGTCGTCCGCGTCGGCTTTAGCGTCGAGGTGGACGTCGGCTATGGAGTTGACATCGGCTTCGGCGTCAAATCGAGCACGGAGCGCTCGCGCGCGTGGAGAAGCAGCCTGGAGCGAGGGTGATGACAGGGATGTTGGGCCGAGTAGGCGGTTGAGATGGAGGTGATGGCCCTCGTAGTTTTCCACTTCGTCCGGCGCCGAAGCAACCCCTGTCTTGAAGGAGCGAGCACGTACCAGGGCAGCCAGACCAGCGGCACTCGGCTCGGAGCCAGTACCAGACGATTGTGAGCTAGAGGGCCAGGAGCCGAATCCTCGGCGGGAGAAGCTGAAACTCGTCTTCAGGTTGCGCGACGACTCGCTGGCAGTCATAGCAACCGAAGGAGTATCTGGCGCTGGCTCATCTTCTGGCTCATCTTCCGCGGGCGACTCCGCCTCGTTCAGCCACCGCATTGCCGCATGCCTGGGATCAGCCTTCAAAAAAGGAGATAATGGCGGAGTATCCTGTAGGAGATTGAAGTCCTTCGGACACGTGCCGGAAACAACTTCTTCGGGCTCAGGTTGCGGGAGCATGCTCACCAAGCATGGACGGCCGACTTGCTCCTTCTTTTCTTCGCCACGTTGTCTGCGAATGAACGGAGATATGCAAGCAGGTAGTATCGAAGCTGGTAGGCAGCGCAGATATGCAAGCAGGCAATACAAACAGATCGCTGCAACCAGGGGAGCCGACACCGCACCCAGCATGATAAGACCAAACTCGAAAGACTTGGCGCTGTTGGCCTCGCTCAACAGTTGGACAAGGGTGAAAGAGATGGGAAACGAGGGTGGCGGGGATGATGGAGGTGAAGGCGGCCGTTGCGGCATGTCTGAGGGCACACGTGGCGGATACCGCGGTGGCGGATACCGCGGTGGCGGAGGGCTGGGGTCGGTCGGCGGCGAGGGCGAGGGCGGCGGCGGCGAGGGCGAGGGCGGCGGCGGAGAGGGCGAGGGCGGCGGCGGAGAGGGCGAGGGCGGCGGCGAGGACGGAGGTGGCGGCGGCCGTTGCGGCATGGTTGCGGGCACCCGTGGCGGATACCGAGGTGGCGGAGGGCTCGGGATGGGTGGGGGCGAGGGCAAGGGGGGTGGCGGAGACGGCGAGGGCGGCGGCGGCGAGGGCGAGGGTGGCGGCGGCGGCGGCGAGGGCGAGGATGGCGGCGATGAAGGTGGCGATGGCGGACGTGATGGCGGTGAAGGTGGTGAAGGCGGTGAAGGTGGTGGAGAGGGAGGAGGCGGGGATGGAGGCGGTAAGGGAGGCGGTGAAGGCGGCGGCGGCGACGGAGCCTCAAATCCCAGTGACACGAGGGGTGTCGTTGTCATGCTTCCGACCGAGATGCCGAGGGCTGTGCTAAGCGAAGTCGCACTGACATTGTACAAAGTGTTCACGACGCTCTCCGCAGTAGGCTGACTGGGGGTGATGATGCGGTTGACGACTGAAAGTGCGTGGCTACTCAGCTGCCGCCGCCCGGCTGGCGCGGAGGAGACTGTAATGGCAAGGTTCTCCACGGGGATGCCAAGGTAGCTCGCAAGAACGAGCCGATACTGCAATTCGTTGAACGACTCCAGCGTACCAGATATGGTCAGAGACACTTCGACGACGAAAAAGTACGAACCGCCTGGACGGAGAGGGGGTGGGGACGGAGGAGGTGGAGAGGGGGGCGGCCCCGGTGGTGGAAACGGTGGGGGTGGAGAGGGTGGGGAAGAGGGAGGAAAAGGTGGCGGGGGAAAGAGTGGCGGCGGCGGACAAGGCGAGAGCGGCGGCGAAGATGGAGGTGGCGGCGGCCGTTGCGGCATGGTCGCGGGCACCCGAGGCGGAAGCGGAGGGCTCGGGGAAGGCGGAGGCAACGGCGAGGGCGGAGGCGGACAGGGCAAGGGCAGCGGCGGCGAGGACGGAGGTGGCGGCGGCCGTTGCGGCATGTTGGAGGGCACCCGCGGCGGATACCGCGGTGGCGGAGGGCTCGGGGAAGGCGGAGGCAACGGCAAGGGAGGAGGCGGCGAGGGCGAGGGCGGTGGCGAGGACGGAGGTGGCGGCGGCCGTTGCGGCATGTTGGAGGGCACCCGCGGCGGATACCGCGGTGGCGGAGGGCTCGGGGGAGGCGGAGGCGAGGGCGAG
>Ga0180441_100233_pt1 | contig 33001 bp, 23 predicted proteins | sample ChrtobMetaP5_8mM_FD_120633 | JGI IMG/M metagenome (GOLD analysis project Ga0180441, IMG submission 120633) | Chrysochromulina tobin associated microbial communities from unialgal haptophyte culture, Seattle, Washington, USA - P5_8mM MetaG | ecosystem: Host-associated > Algae > Haptophytes >...
CCACGCTCACTCCACCACCGTCTCGACGGACGGCTCCGCTCCCCTCGGTCAACACAAGTACTGAGTACTCGCTCGCTCGGGCTACTCAATTTCGCTAGTGAGGTCGGTCTCTCCCAGCACACATTCGAAGTCGAGCCTCTCTCCATCCCCCTCTCTCACTCTCCCTCCCCACCCAGAACGGGACCAAAACCAAATGCAGCCCCTTTCAGCTACTTTGTTGTACCGTACTGGACGTAGCCAATACCGACTCGCAAAACTTGTCACCTCTACAGCACTGGCACAACACAGCCTTCAAGCTTATGCATGCTCTTTTGTTGCATGCTCCCGACGGATGCTCACGCCCCATGCGCAGAAGCTGGCCTGCACAATGTGCCGCACCCGGCCGCACTCGCTCGCTCGCGGACAAGCGATCGGATCTGATCCAAGGAAAGTAGGAAGTAAAAGTACACGATGAGTAGAGGAAGGGGCAGCAGCCCTGTGTCGGCCGCGTTGCATGCCGGCCGCCGGCGCCTACGAGGCGCGGTGAGCGCGCGCGCTGAGGCTCTTAAGCGCTCGGTACGTCTTCCTCGACGGTCTCAATCGCGCAGCGCACCCCCTGCGTGATGAGGGAGCGAAGCAACACATCTGGGTTGACAGCAGTGCCACACAGCCTCGGTGGCAGCCCACTAGGGATCACGTCCTTCGTGAGCATCTGTGTGAGCTGCGCGACGGCGCAGTGCGCCGCCATGGCCGCAGGCCCGCCCGGATGCGACATGCGCAGGATCACCTTGCGTGCCCGTCCCTTGTCATCAACGCCGCTTGCCTCGCACACGCATGCACACAGGTGAGGCTCCCTTGCCCGCGCCCGTTCCATAGCCGCGCGCAAGTGCTTCGCGATGCCCTCGCGTAGCCCGACGCAGGGCGCGCAGCACAGGACCGCAAACGCGGCGCACATCAGCCCGCCGTCCTGCGTCGATGCGAAGCGCACCGAGCACTTGTCCATCTTCATGTCCGTGGGTATGCTTCGAGCTTCCGCGACACCTACCGGCGTCGTCTGCCGCAACCGCCCGTCGTTGAAAAAGTCGGTAGGGCGACCAAAGTCGGGCTGCGACGGCTTGGCGGGCTGCCAGCGCCCGTCGTGCCAGTCCTCGAGCCGCGTGCCCGTGATCATCGCCTCGATGGCATCCTCCGCTTGAGACGGGAGCGCGGTGGCCGCGATCGAAATGTGCGCTTGTGTGCACTGGTACATCTTGCCGGCGGTCGAGCGCAGGAGCGGCGCGATGGCGCCTGGGCAGTAGCCGCCGCCCATCAGGATGATCGGCCCCACGTCGCCCACGGCCTTCGCCATGGCCTCCTCAAACCCAAACGTGACCTTGAGGTCGAGGTAATGGGAGCGCTTTGAGGCGGCGAAGCGCATGAGTGTGATGAGGCCCTCGACGGCGCTCATGGTGGTGGCGTTCACGAGCACGTCAAAGCGCGGCACGCGTTCGAAGCTGGATGTGTTCTCGGCGTCGATGCAGTAGGCGCGGACCCGCTGCGGATCCTTAGCACTTGCAGGCGGGTACTCGGAGTTCAGCTGATCAGCGAGCGCCTGAGCATTGTCGATGCTGCGGCCGGCGACTAAGAGTTTGACGGTACTGCTCTGCTCGAGGAGTACGCTGCACATGGCGCTGCCCACGGTGCCATAGCCACCCAATATGAGCACGGTCGCTGGCAGGAACGGCTCCTCCTTCGGCGGTGCGATTGGCGGCGGCGGCGGCGGCGGCGGTTTTTCCGGGCTGGCCGGCTTGCCGGCCGCCTTGGCGTCCGCCTTGGCGTCCGCCTTGGCGCCGGGCGTCTTGCCAGGCATGGGAGGCCCCCTTGCCGAGTTTTGAGCGCTCCTTTGCCCACCGCCGGCCTTGGGCGGCATTCGGCGATCCGCTGAGTCGGCTTTCGGTGCACTTTTTGGGTGGGGTGTCGCGAAGATCGCTTGATACGGCGCGCCGAATTTTTCGACGTAAAACACCTCTCAATGACATGCTATGACCTCGTCCCGCGGTCGCCCCTGATGTACGCGGCCGGGTCGAGCCCGACCAGGAACTCCTTGCCGTCCGCCTGGCCGCGCCCGGCGGAGCTCTGCAGCGTGTCCCACCAGAGGTAGTCGAGGCCCTCCGCGGAGCTAAAGGTCAGCTTGCGCGAGAGGCCCGTGTACGCCGCCATCTCGGCGGCGACGGTTTGCTCCGTCATTTGCGCGTTCGCATTCGCCTGCTGGAGCTTTTGGTTGGCGACGCCGCGCGCAGCGATGACTGTCATATTCGCCTCCTGCTGCGCGACCATCCGCTGCGTAGTGAAGGTCACCTCCATATTCTCCTTGTACCGCTCCGAGCGCGTGATGTTCTGCTTCGTCGAGATGGACTCGAGGATCGCCTCCTGGAACACCGCGGGCAGCTCGACCTGGCTGATCTGCAGCGCGTCGATCGACGCGAAGAGCTGCTTGGTAAAGATGTCGTTGAGGCTGATCTGCATCGACGCCGCGATGCCCTGCTTGTCGTTGAAGAAGGTGTACGCCGAGTAGTTGCTCGCGATGGTGGCGATGCTGGCGGTCGCCGTGTTGACGTACACCTGGTGGTGCTCGCCCTTGTACGCGAGGTAGAGGTTGTACAGGTTCTGCGGCTGGTAGCGGTATTGGAAGGAGAGCCCGAGCGTGAGTGGCAAGCCGTCAGACGTGCGCGTATGCAGCAGCGAATTCTCGCCCGTCGCCAAGAACTCGATGGTCTGGATGGTGCGCGGGAAGCGGATGAACCAGTGGCCGAAGCCGAGGAAGTAGAGGCCGGCGACGCTATACGTCTCGTTCTCGAGGGACATCTGCGGTGGGTGCGGTGACAGAGGCAGTGCTGAGCGAGGCGCGCGGACAGAGGCAGCGCAGGCAAGGGCGCGGCCGCCGCGCGCAGGCAGCAGCACTCGCATCTCGTCTCTCACTGTGATCGCGTTGAAGTTCAGTGCATATTCAATAGGCTCGAGCGTGGCAAAGGAAAGCGCGATCAGCAAGATGGAGGGCACGAGCACAAAGATGAAGACGGAAATCGCCATGCATTCTTCGCCAGCCATTTTCCTTCTTCTGTGGGAGCGCGACGATCAGCAGCCGCAGCAGAAAAGGGGGGCGAAATCACGCTTCACGGGTTTTCACATCAATGTTCTCCTCTTGAAGAGTCTCATCGCGGTTAGCCACGTGTCGGCCCCGTAGCGATCTCTGATGAAAGCTCCATTATCACCAGTCCCGCCCACGTTCAAGCCGTCATGACGCAGACGATCTTCTTCGCCACGACCACGGACGCGGCGACGCCCTTCTTGGAGGGCGAGCTGGTGGAGGAGTCGGACGGCCGCGCCCTCGTGCAGCCGACGGGCGATGCCCCGTCGCTCTGGCTGCCGCGCGACGCCGTTTTCTTCAAGTCGCCGTCCGCCGGTGAGCCTCCATGCCCTGCTGCTGTGCGCCCACCATACCCGCGTGCTCACCGTCGGCCGCCCATCCCGTGACGCCACGTAGGTCCGACGGGCGTCGCCGACAACGCACAGCTATTCTACCTCGACGAGGCCAACCTGCTCGACAACCTGCGCACGCGCTACGCATCCGATGCAATCTACACGTACACAGGCACGGTGCTGCTCGCGCTCAACCCGTACAAGCGCATCGATGGCCTGTACGAGGAGGCGCAGATGGATGCGTACCGTGGTCGTGCGCTCGGCGTGCTCCCGCCGCACGTCTTTGCAATCGCGGAGCGCGCACGCCGCGCGATGGCGCTCGATCACACGGACCAGTCCATCGTGGTGAGCGGCGAGAGTGGAGCGGGCAAGACAGAGTCGTGCCGCGCGATCGTGCAGTACCTCGCACACCACTCGCGCCACGAGGCGGGCTCACTCGCCTCCGCCCTCCTCGCAGCCAACCCCGTGCTCGAGGCCTTTGGTTGTGCGGCGACCACGCGCAACACGAACTCGTCGCGCTTCGGCAAGCTGATGAAGATCTGGACGGCCAAGGATTCGTCAGCGCTCAACGGCTCGTCGGTGGTGACCTACCTGCTCGAGAAGGCGCGCGTCTCGCACCTCGGGGCCCACGAGCAGAACTTTCACGCCTTCTACTACCTGGCGGCTGCGGCGGCCGCTGCGGCGGCCGCCGCGCCGGCGGCGTGCGCCGCGAACGCGGACGCGGCGGGTGCGGCAGCCATCAACGATGTGATTGCGGCAGCCATCGACGGTGAAGCCCTCGGATGGCTGCGCGAGGCCGCGGCGAGTGGGCACGCCTTCCGCTACCTCGAGACGAGTACCGCGGACGACGCGACGGCTGGCGACGCGCCGACGGTGCGGCTGCTCTCCCCGGGCAGTGAGCGCTCGGCAGCGTGGGCGTCGCAGCTGGGTGCGGTCGATGCGGCCCTGCGCGCCCTCGGCGCGAGCAACGGCGAGGTGCGCGAGGCGTGGGCCGTGCTGGGCGCCGTGATCGCGCTCGGCGAGGTCCTCTTCGAGGACGAGGGTGAGGACAAGGGCAGTCTCGGCACCAACGCGGCCGCCGACAACGAGGCTACTGGTCATGCAGCCATCCGCGCGGGCAGCGCGCCGGCGCTGGCCGCGTGCGCAATGTGCCTCGGCGTCGGCGTGGAGACGCTGCAGCAGCGGCTGCTCACGCGCAACGTCGTTTCGCCTCGCGGCTCGAGCTACCTGATCCACCGCTCCGCCGGCGCGGCAGCCTCGTGCCGCGACGGCCTCGCCCACGAGCTGTACGACCGGCTCTTTACCTGGGTCGTGGGGGTGGTCAACCGCTCACTCTCGGGCACTGAGAGCGGAGGGGCGGCCGAGAGCGCCGCCGCCGGAGCGCGCTCGATTGCGATCCTCGACATCTTTGGATTCGAGTCGCTCGCGTGCAACTCCCTCGAGCAGCTGCTGATCAACCATACCAACGAGCGGCTGCAGCTCTACTTCCTCCACCAGACGTTACACGCGGAGCTCGCGCTGTACGCGGCCGAGGCCGTTCCAGCGCCCGCCATCACGCTGAGCGACAACGCGCAGTGCGTCGCTCTCGTCGAAGGCAAGCCCGGGGGCCTCATCTGGCTCCTCGAAGATGAGTGCGATCTGCAGCGTCGCGCCAAGCCCGATGCGGCCAATCCGGGGGATGCCAACCTCGTCGCACGCGCCTTCAAGGCGCATGAAAGCCACCCCAACCTGCAGAAGCCGACCCGGCCCCTCGGGAAGCAGCAGCCTGCGGCGGCCGGCCTCGGCGCCACCGGTGGCGCCACCCCCCGCGCGTCGGGTGTGGCGCCCTCGGCGCGCTTTGCGATCGCGCACTTTGCAGGCACCGTCGATTACGATTCCGCCGGCTTCATCTCGAAGAACTCGGACGCACTCCACCCGGAGCTCCCCGCACTCCTCGCGGCGTCTAGGGTGTCGCTGGTCGCCAAGCTCTTCAACACCGAGGCCGCTGAGCCTGCGGCCGACGCCGACGAAAACGCGCCCCCACCAACCCCGACGCGAGGAGGCGACGCCGTGCCGCCGCCGCCGCCGCCGCCGCCCAAGGGGCGCCGTCGTGGCAGCACCGCGGCGCCTCGGGGCAAGGCCAGCGGCAAGGTGCGCGGCGTGGCGGGCAGCTTCGCACGCCAGCTCGACAGCTTGATGAGTATGCTGGGCCAGACGACGCCGCACTACGTGCGCTGCATCAAGCCGAACACGACGCAGCAGGCGGCTCGCTTCGAGGCTGCGCTCACGCTTCAGCAGCTGCGCTGCGGCGGCACACCCCAGCTGCTCATGCTCATGGGGCGTGGCTTCCCCACGCGCGTCGAGTACGAGGCGCTCGCTGGCCGGTACCAGCCGCGGCTGCCGGCGCTCGCGCACGCGGCGCTCACGCCTCGCGAGTTTGCTCAGGCGCTACTCGGATCGCTCGGACTGGTCGAGGCCAAGACCGGCGGCGCGGGGGACTTTGCATTGGGCGTGCGCCGTGCCTTCTTCTCGGCGGGCGCGATGGCTACGCTGGACCGTCTGATGCACGGCTCGGAGGACGAGCTGGCAGAGGTGGTGGGCAAGGTCATGTCGTACGTCCGACGCCGCCGCTGGCGCGCCTCCGTCGCCGCGGTGCGCGCTCTCATCAAGATCGGCCGGCGCGTCATCGCTCGGCGCCACTTGGGACGCCTTGCGCTGCGCGCGCGCGCCTTCATCGCCATACGGGAGGCCGTGTGCTTCCGCTGGGCGCCAATGGCGATGGCGGCGGTGCGGGCCAAGCACGCGGCCGCCGCCATGCAGTCGGTCGTGCGTGGTCGCTCGGTGCGTGCGCAGCTTTCACGCGAGCGCGCTGCCGCCAGGCTGCTGCAGGCGCGCGCGAGGCTGCTGGCGCATCGACGCGCGCTCGTTGCGCGTCGGGCGGCGGAAGCGAGCGCGGTGCTCGTCCTTCAGTCGGCCGCGCGCGCCCTCGCTGCTCGCCGTGAGGCGGCGCAGCTGGCGGAGGAAAAGGCAGAGGCGGAGCGGCTGCTGGCCGAGGAAAAGGCAGAGGCGGAGCGGCGGGTGGCGGAGGAAAAGGCAGAGGCGGAGCGGCTGGCGGCGGAGGCAGCAGCAGCCGCGGAGGCGGAGCACCAGGCGGCCGAGGTGGCGCGTGTGGCAGAGCTCAAGCGCCTTGAGGCATCCCGTGCCGAGGCGCTTACCGACAGTGCCATCGTGCTGCAGTCGCACATGAGGGCCCTCGGCGGTCGTCGCGTCGCGGCGACGCGCCGCGCAGCGGTGGCCGACGAGAAGGCCGAGAAGCAGCGCCGGCTGGTGGCGGCGCGGGCACAGCGGGAGGCGAAAGGGCAAGCCAAGGCCGAGCGCGCGGCGTGCGTGCGCCTGCAGTGCGTGTGGCGCGCGGCGCTCGCCCGCAAGGCCCTCTCGGCACTCAGAGCGGTGGCCGCTAGCAAGCGCGAGGCGGCGGCGGCGGCGCGCAAGGAACGCGCACGCCAGGTCCATCGTCTGCTCGCGGTGGTGAAGGTGCAGACGGCGGTGCGCGGCGCGCTCGCTCGCAAGCACTACTCCATGAAGCGTGCGTCGCTCGAGGGACGGACGAACGCAGCCGTCAAGCAACGCGAGGCGGCCGCCCGTGCCCTCGCATCGCAAATGCACCGGACGGGCGCGGCGACGAAGCTCGAGGCGGGCGCTCGAGGGCTCAAAGCTCGGCTGTCCGCACGTCGGCTGCGCGAGGAGCGACGCAAGACGCGCGAGCGCGAGCGCGCGGCGTACGACCGGCACACACGCGCGACGATTGCACTTATCGCGACGAACGCGGGGGCGGGCGGCTGCGGCACGGGCAGCACGGGCGGCAGCGGCATGCGCAGCGGCATGCGCGTTGGCGGCTACTTCGCGGCGATGCCGGCCGAGCTGGCGGCGATGGTGGCGGCGATGCGGCTGCAAGGGCGCTGGCGCCGGCTGCTCGCGGTACGCGTCGAGCTGCCCGTGCCCTGCGCTGCATGCAAGTGCTCATCACGGCGCCCTCTCCCCACAGGTACGCGTGGAGCTGCGCGAGCTCGAGGAGAAGGTGATGATGGCCGAGAAGATGGAAAGGATGGAGCAGGAGAAGCTGGAGTTGGAAGAGAAGATGCTCGAGGCGGAGCGGCGTGCACAAGTGCGCTTGATGGCCTCCCTGATGGCCTCTCTGATGGCCTCTCGGATGGCCTCTGATGGCCACTCGGATGGCCTCTATGTTGGCCCTGTGATTGCGCTGACGGCTCTGCGCGTTCGACACCGACCGACCCGCAGGCCGAGCGCGAGGAGAAGCACGGGCTGTTCATGGAGTTCGAGTCGGAGCTCTCGTCGCTCGCGGAGGAGGCCCAGCGCAAGGACGCCGAGCTGCTGGCTGCTCGGGAGGAGGCGATGCGCAAGGACCGTGAGCTCCGAGAGGCCCTGACGCCGCGCGTGCCGGGCAGCGCCGTGCTGGGCAGCGCCGTGCTGGGCAGCGCCGTGCTGGGCAGCCGGCAGTTCACGGCCACGGGAGGGGTGGTGGCGGCGTCGCCGGCGGAGGTGGCGGCGGCGGCCCGGGCCAAGGCGGCCGCCGAGGCGGCCATTGCTGCCATTGACAAAGACATCGACGACGACGACGACCTTGCCCCGCTGCCTCCCCCAGCCTCGCTGACGAGCCCTAGGGTGCCGTCGTGGGCGGACGACCTCGCCCCGCTGCCCCCCCCAGCCTCGCTCACGAGCCCAGGGGCGCCGTCGTGGGCGGCGGGACTGGCCGCGACGCCCGCGCCGGAGGCCGCTCTCGAAGCGCAGCCGACGACGACTCCTTCCACAGACGGAGGGCCGCCGCCCACGACAGCGCCGTCTAGCCAGCCCTTCTCCGCACGCCGTGCGCCGCTCTCCCCTCGCGTGAGCATCCCGCCTGCTGGCTTCGGCTCCGCGGCCAATGCCAACGGCGGCGAGGGTGAAGCCGAGGGCGGCGCCGAAGGCGGCGGCGCGAAGCACAAGGAGGCGGCTCCTGTGGTCGAGGCGCCGCCGTATCAGCAGCCAAGGGGCGTGATGCTGCAGGCCATGCCCGAGCCGAAACCCACGCCCAGCAGCAAGGTACACGCGCGCCCGCAACCGACGCCCAATAGCAAGGCTAAGGCGCGCACCCCGTTCGGCTTCTTCGAAGCATGCCGCCTTGAGCTCTCGAATGCCGTCTCCGCCGTCGTGAGCACGCCCGGGCGGCTCCTCGACACGCCCGGGCGGCTTCTGAGGACGGCGAGCCACGTGTCCGGGATGGAGAGCGCCGCCGTGAGCGCCGCCGCCTATGGACAGCTGCGGAGCCCAGTCGAGGGCTCGAGCCTGCTGAGCCCCCTCGGCGAGCTCCTTTCTCCACCGCTGGCGCCGGCGCCGCCCCCGCCGCCGCCGCCGGCGGAGGAGCCGCCCGCAAAGGTACGCGAGTCGCTGCTGCCGCGCCCGTCGTTGCTGCCAAACCCCGGTCGCCAGTCGCTCGCCGGTCGCCAGTCGCTCGCAGGTCGCCAGTCGCTGCTGCCGAGCGCCGCTGTACCAGGCGCCGCCACTTCGAAACTGCCGGTTCACCGGCGTGCCTCGATGCTGAAGCAGACCGTGCCGAAGCTGCCTGGTCCGCCGCCGCCCCCGACCACGTCCAGCAGGGCGGCAGCTGCTTTGCAGGCCAAGGCAGCCGCGCCGCCCGTGGCCGAGGAGAAGCTATCGCTAGCCTCGCTGCTGTCGCCGCCGCTCAGCCAGCGACGGGCGCCGCCGCCGCCGCCAGCGCCGCCGCCCGAGTCGCCAATGCTGATGAAGTTCGAGGACTTCCCTCCGATGGAGACAGCGCGCGAGGGCGATCTCCTCGGGCTCTCTCCCGGAGATATGCTCTCGAAGAGCTCGTGGGCCGCGACTCTCACGGCCATGGGACCAGCCACCGCCTCGCCGAGCGCCGGGCCGGTGCCGGCAGCTGCGCGGGGGCTGCGCGCGCCTCAGGTCAAAGTGGAGGCCAATATGAAGCCGCGCGCCTCCACCCTCGCGGGCTCGCACGGGCTGCTTGCCTCGCCCCCCGCGGCCATCTTCTCCGACCTCACGGCCGCGCCGCTTGCGCAAGAGCGCGCGACGGCGGGGCTGCCGCCGCAGCCGCGCTTTGACGAGTCGAGAGGTCGTGAGGACGAGATGCTCGCGATCTGAAACGGGCCGAGTGGGGAGATGAGGACGAGATTTGAAGAGATGGGGACGAGATGCTCCGCCCCTACCCTGGCGCTTTACGGGCTCTCTCGAAGAGCAGAGAAGGGCGCGGGCATCCGTCGTGGGCGTAGCGACCGCGCTGTCGGGCAGATGGAAGCCGGGGAAGGGGCGGCGCATGTGGTGAGGCATGGAGCACGCGTACCGGTACAAAGTGGGAGTGCCTCGAGTGGGCGTAAGGACCGCAGTTCGGTTTAGCACGGCGTTTGTGTGCAGGTCGGAGACAGATGCGGCATGCGGGCGCGAAGCAGGCCGGCTGCCATCGATCGCTGGCTGCAACCTGCATCGGGGCCCCCGAGCGGCCGGGGGCGGTGCGGCTGTGTCGGAAAGCAGCGGGGCTTGTGTGAGTATGAGGCTGAGCCGAGAACATAGCACTGAACATAGCACATGGACATGGTGCGCGCGGATCTCGGTGCTGTAACCAGTGACCTGCGGTCGCGGGTCGGGTTGTACGTTTGTGCGCGGGCGCCCGGCCGGGCGCCCAAAGCCAAACGTTACTACATGTGTTACTAATTTGCCGCGCCTTTTGGGGACGGGGAGGCGCGTGGGTCCCGCTGCCCCTGACCTTTTTACGTCGTTCAAGTCCGGGGGCTTCTTCGTTCTTGCCGCACGCGTCGACATTGCTTATGGCTCGCTAGATTCATGATGATTGTTTCCCGCCTAGGAGCTAGGTCTTTCTGTGGTCTGTGCACGATCAGAAATCAGTCCAATCACCGCACGTGTTTCTAGTTAGAAGGTATGATGATTTTAGTCGACTCAACACTCATTAAACACTCATACCCGAGAGCTGGCCAGGGGCCGAGCTCTGAATCCCCCTATTCTGGAGATAGTACGGGTCCGGGAGGGTGCTCAGTACGACGAACGTGGCCGCGCTCCGCTGCCACAACTCAAAGCCCAAAGAAAATTGCGAGTTCTGGCGCGAGTGCAGCATGTCAGTACCCCGTATTTAACCCCGTATTGTATTAACGTATTGTATCCTTGCCCTTGTAGCCCTATTCCATCACGCTCGAAGCTTGTGACTGGCGAGAACCGGCGATCCGTTGTGGGCACGCTCCCTGGTATAGGTGTGCTCCTTGGTGATGCTTGACGTGCTCCTCCCCGGGTGCTCTCTACTGCCATGCCTGTGGTGTTGATCCCGGCGTTCACCGGAGGAGTCTCTCCGACGAGAATGTCCCGGACGAGATTCTCCCTGAGTGTGAGTGGCTTCTGGTGCCTTCCGATCGTCTGGTCGGGCATTCCGAGATTCTCCCCGAGATTCTTCCCCCGGTCCGTTAATCTCCTTGAAGGACCTCGTTAACGAACTTTCCCTGCCGCTCGCCTTGTGCCGTCTCCGTGGGTCGCTCTCCCACCGCATCTCGTGCATCTCCCGCATCTCGAGCAGCAGGCGCTCGACGCGCTCGAGCGTTCCGTCACTGCCTCGTGAGTTCGCCTGGGACTGCTGCGACTGCAGCGAGGCGGAGGGGCCACCCCTCATACTAGCCTTGAAGGCGGCCATGAGGTCTTCAACTTTGTCGTTCAGACCGAGCAAGCGCTCATCGAGGCGGTCGATCTGCTCCATCTGCTCCTGGAACACGGACATCAATGTGCCCTTTTCGTGCATTTCCAAGTGGGCATCGGGATCCTTCACAAGCTTCCTAAGTACTGGAACTCGCATCAAACCCTTCACGATCGCCCTTTGGCCTTCGTGGAGGATGCCGTACTCTGGTGGCAGCTGCTCGCCTTTTCGGGCAGCCTCTTTGCGCGCGTTGAGCTGGTCGTCACGAAAGTTGGCCTGTGCCTCGCCGAGCATCGCGAGGAACATGGAGAGCAGGACGAAGATCGAGCAGAAGAGGTAGAGCAGGAAGAGGATCGTGTTGCCGTCTGCCCGGTCACGAGATTCGACCCCACAACCCGTTATACTCCGATGAATAGCAGCGGTGATGGGCTAGTTTGTGGAGGGTGAAGGGGGGCTGGCTAGCCGTTGGGTAGGTCCGGGCGGACGCAACGAGCGCCCAAGGAGGGCAAGATGGAGTGACGACGCACAATTCGGCGAGTTGGAGATGACCTCGGTCATGTCGAAGTCGCCAAAGAGGGCACGCCCGAGGGTGATTAAGGAAGTGAACTGCGTGGAGAACTCTTTCATGCCCGTGCCGAGCTGGATGAAGAGCATGTTGGAGAATGCGAAGAGCGACACAGCAAAGACGAACGAGAAGAAGATCATGTCTGGAAGCGCCTTCTTGAGCACCGAGGGCGTCAAGCCCATTTTCGGGACGAGGATCGCCGAGATCTTCATGATCTTGAGCAGCTGCACGCAGACGCACAGCGCGAGGGAAAACTTGAGCGAACGTGCATCTTCCACCTGCACATGGTCGTCGAGGAAGCCAATCGTGGTGCAGATCCCTCCGCAGACCGGGTTGCGCACGTGCTCGACGTAGGTCTTCGATCGGAGGAAGACAAAGGCGTAAAGGCTGTACACCGTCCAGTCCATCAAGTTCCACATATCCGAGATGTAGCTGTGAATAGACGGTAGCGTGGAGGGGCCTCAGGCATCGGCAAGGCAGGTCGTTGAAGCAGGGGTAGGGTGATAGAAGGGGTTGATGGGGCTTGAAGGAGGGGGGCGGCAGCGGCGTACCTGCTGATGCCGATTGAGATGATCTCAAAAATCTCCATCGCACCGAAGTAGATGCAGAATGCAAGGCCGATGAGGACCAAAAACTCCAGATCGTCCAGCGAGGAGTCCTTTGCGACGCGCGTCATCGTGTCATACGACGGCAGCACCCCGCCTGTCGAGGTGAACTCAAACATCAGCCGTGCGGTGGAGCGCACGCCCGCGGGATTCGAAGCTAGGGGGACCCGAACTTCGAGCATCCGTGTCGCCGGGTCCACGTACTGCGCGCGCCTCATATCGTTCCAGAACTCGACAGTCGCGCCACGCACGATGCCTGTGGTCCGGTTGTTGTTATTGGGATCGTTCGGGTCACACAGCTGGTGTACGTGCTCAGCATCCCACGAGAGCCGTACACAGAAGTAGCGAGGCACTCTCGTGAGAGCTTTCGCACGCATGATGCGGTGCGGCGTGAAGTCCCTCACACAGGGCCCGGAAGCCGTGCGTCCGCTCACGCAAGGTTTGCCCCGCTGATCTGGCAAGTACTCATCCGAGAAGAAGGGGATGACGAAGGAGGCGTAGCCGTCGCCAGAGAACTCGCGGTGGCTCGAGGGTGCTGACGAGCTAATAAACGGGGCCGAGCCCATCTCCACCGCTGAGTGCCAGAGGAATGGGTAGCTCAGGGGCGCATTGCCTTCTTTGTGAGTCCAATTGAATCCAAACGGCGCCGTGTCATCATTGTACCCATCTCTGCCCATCTCTGGATAGCATTTGCCACCGATGGTCGCTGAACCACAGCTTTCCGCGCTCGTTGGCGCGGCACGTACCTGCAGGATGCGTAAGCCGTCCGTCCAATCGAATTGGTTCATGCGGTCGACGACCTCCGCCACCGTCGGAGGAGTTCCTCCGCCACCGGTCCCCAGGTAACCCTCGCCATCGGGCAGAAGGTCGTTGTTGTAAAAGGGGCTTCCAGGTCTAGTCAAGTTGGTCGTCCCAGCCATGTCCGGCTGCCATGACTGGAAGCGGCCGCCCTCGTCCTGCTGCTGTGAGTTCTCGGGGCCGAGGTTGCCGAGCAGGCCAGGCCACAGCACCGCATTGCCCCACTGCCAGATGTCCGCAGGGCGGCGGATGGTGAAGAATTTATTGAGATCTCCGTCGAAGACGTTGGCGCTGTTCACGCACGCGGCGGCAGCTCAGCAACAGCGGGGGGGGGCAAGAGGGGCTCCACGCGCGTGTGCGTGCGCGTGCGGTCGCGGTCGCGGTCGCGGTCGCGGTCGCGGTCGCGTCACTCACATGAGCGTGTCAGTGTAGAACTTGTCGAGGTAGTACTCTTCCTGAGCACGCAGCGTGTATATGACTAACTGCGTGGTGAACACGAAGGCTGCGTACAGCAGCGTCTGAACCGTCTTCGAGTTGAGCATCATGTTGAGTGCCTGTAGCGGCTCGATTACGAATCTACGCATCGCGGTTCGCGGTGGTGGCGGCTCTTGCTCTTTGGGCTGACGAAGGGTCTTCACCGACGACACGTTTGTTGGCACTGGTGGCTTCTTTGTCGTAAAAGATTCAAGAAACAGAGCCTCGGGCGCTTCCTGGGCAATCCGACGCTGCCGTGCGAGGAAGGCCTGATTCGACATTGAGTGCCTTGATGGACGTGCGCAATGAGAGAACCGAGACGCCGCTTCAAGTACCTTTTTTTCCAATTTTGGTCCAAAATCAAATTAAAAGCGGCCGCTTTCGGTATCCGGATACTTTGGCGGAACTTCTTGACACTAAAAAACACTTTTGTCTTGTCGACACTCTCGTTCGAGTAAAAGGAACACAAGGTAAGATCACACATACTTTACGATTGTTGCGCGTGGTGTGCCGTGTGCGGGACGGGGTGCAGTACTGCCTCTGGTGGCGGGTGCTGAGCGCGGGACCACCTGCTCGAGGCCGTCGAAGCCGCACGCCTTAAATGTGGCAGGCGCCCTCGGGCAGAAAGTGCGCCCCGCCGCGAGGAGTGCGAGGTCGGACCCGTGCGCGGTTGCCGTGTGGTTGGCCGCGAGCGGGCCGGTACCCGTGCCGAGCAGCAGCTGGTCGCGTGCCCCGAGGAGCGCTCGGCGCAGCGCCCCGAGGTGGGGTAGCGCCGTCCGGAGCACCTGCATGCAATGAGGGAGGCAATCAGTGGCAATCAGAGGCAATCAGAGGTCATCAGCGTGGGGAGCGCCGTCATGAGCACCTGCATGCAATGAGGGAGGCAATCAGTGGCAATCAGAGGCAATCAGAGGTCATCAGCGTGTGAGCGCCGTCGTGAGCACCTCGTTCACGGCCGCGTGCGGGTCGCGCAGGAACTCGGACTCGGGCACACGAACGGTGAAGTTCTTGTACGCGATGAGCGGCGCGAGAGGCAGCCGAATCGTATCCCCAATGATCATCGGCACGCAGCCAGCAGCGACTGCGTCCAAAAGACGTCGACCCGGGTTGGCCTCGTCCCCTCTCGGCAGCACACAAAAGTCCGCGCGGAGCATCCCTTGGGCGTACCTGTGGGGAGATGGCGCCGTGGTGAGCACTTGCATGCCGCGAAGGAGCATCCCTTGGGCGTACAGGTCCGTGTTGTACGGCATCCGCACGTCCTTCCCTCCGAGCGCGGTGCGCGCCGACGAGCTGAGCTTGGGCCCACCGCGCGTGAACTTGACGTCCACTGTCGTGCCCTCGCCTAGGTCGCGAAGGTCGGCGAGCTTGACGCGTACCTGTGGAAAGAGGGCGCCGTGGTGAGCACCTGCATGCAGCGAAGGTCGGCGAGCTTGACGCGTACCTGCTGGGCCGCGACCGAATCGCAATGCGAGCCCCGAAAGAAGACGGTGGTGTGACGGCGCGGCACGCCGCTTCGCGCGCTCCCATCGCGCTCCCGCGGGCATGCCTCGCCGACGAGGCGCGGGTGCACTCTGGGGTGCATGAGCGAGAGCAACGGTAGCATAGGGATTTCGACGCGCCTCGTGAAGCGCCCGAAGCAGCGCGATGGGCTCGTGCACCAGGCCATCACGCCAGCCTTGCTGAGCAGCATGCCCAGCTCGCCGAGGGGAGACAGGTCGGACCGGTCCGCGGCCGCGTACACGACGTGCCGCGCGGCCGCCGTGGCTAGCCACGGACTCCGCTTCATCGTCGCCGCAGCGTCCGCCAGACGCTCGGTGTGAGTCTTCCCTTCACACGTACCGGTCGCCTCCGAGAGGGAGCCGAAGGCTGGAACGACGTACAGCATGGCGGCGGACGGGTCCTTGGTGCGATGCCGGTGGCGCACGAGGCTCGTGTGCAGCCAGAGCGCGTGTGACAGATCCTCCTGCGGCGCCGGCCCCGCCTCGGTGTAGCCCGTGTTGTTCTTGAAGAACTTGGCCATAGCCCACGGTGCGTGCCCATACTTGCGATGGTAGCACGCAGCAAGGCGCTCGCCCCAGAGGAACTCGGGCCCGTCGTACATGTAGAACTTCGGCGGCATGCGGCGCGCGAGCGAACTTCTGCACGTCTCCGCTGGCGTAGCCTCCTCGCGTGCTTGCGCCGCGAGCGCACCCGGGTCCGACACCGCGTCGGGCCGCACCATCGCGCTGAAGTCACCTTTGGAGTGGATCAGCCCGAGGTACGTGTAGCCCATGCGGCACAGGCCGTTGCCAAAGTGCGCGCACGCGCACTTCCTGCTCGCGCAGTGCGACTCGCAATCTGCGAACGTGGGCTTCTTCACCTCGCGGTCGGCGCCGCGGCAGTACGACGAGATGTGGAAAGAGTACCCGTGCACGGTTTTGGGCACTTCCGGCGGCGGCGGCGGCCGCGACCGTCCATGCGTCTGCCGACCGCACGCGCAGCACGCTGTCTCGGGCGAGTGGAACTCCATTCCAGCCAGCCAGCGGAACTCGGGCTTGAAGTCGCCGTCGGCGCACGCGAAGGCGTAGTCTGTGCACGTCTTACCGTGCCCATTAGTCCAGTCGGCGACGTCTACACATGCACTCCCGTGACTCGTGCTTTGACCACTGTAGACGTCGCCGACTCGCGCTTTGACCAAAGTGCTGAGAGGCACTCCCAGCTCGCCGAGAGGCATTCCCAGCTCGCCGACGAGCATACAGCGGACCTTCTTGTTTTGGAAAGCGCATCAACTTTGCAGCATTTAAACAGCCCTTGGGCTCTGTTTGGGATGTGAAGAGTTACGAACACGACGTCCCCCCAATTCCTCAGAAACCCCCAGGGAAGGGAGTGTGGGACACGACAACAACAACAACACGCGATGGCTGGCTGGCGTAGGAGGCGGGCCTCGTCGCTCAGGGTAGGGAAGCGGACAACCGGGCGGACGTGACGGAGTTCGCCCTTTGAACGCATATGGATATGGAACACAATGCATGCGAGCTTGAGTTTACACATCCAAAAGGGATGACGTCAATCGTCATCCGGCACCGGTTCAATAAACACCGGGGGGAGCCGGGACACCGGTAACTGCACAGGAGCTGTGGTGACCTAACAACTATAAGATACCTGCACGCCTAACGTGTTCCTATCACACGCCGGGTGATGTTGTGTACCGTGGCTGCTAGGACAGCCTCTTTGAGGAGCACGTTGGACGAGTATCTCCCCTTGAGCCAACCTCCCGTTGAGCCCGGCCGTTTAGGCGAGATCCGATGGCGCACGGGCTGCGATTGCAAGCCGGGGTAATGGCGCCCAGCGTTGTCGAGCCACAACTTCGTCGGCACCACACCGACGGCGTGTGCAAGCATCTGATACATGTTGCGATCAGTGTCCTTGTTCGCCACCGAATCGATCTCGACCAACACGGCGCCGGGTCGCATGAAGATTAGGTTTGCAAGCCCTGCGCCATGCCCGGCCAAGAGCCCGATGGTTCTCTCGCCACCAATCGCGCGCGCATTCTGCTCCATCGAACTTTGCGCACCCAGGCTGACGCACTCGAGCTGCACACCAGCGCGCTCTCCCAGTGCACGTGCATACTGCGGATCGCACGCTAGAGAGAGATTGTGCACCTGCCGCTCGCGCACCTCGAGCGATTTCGAGTTGGTGCTATTCGCACGCAAGAGGACCACAATTCGCAGATCGAGGCCTGTGACTTGGCCCACGGACCGTGCAGGCCGCACCAACGGCAGCCGATAGAGGCCCAGCCTGCTCGACACCACATCCGCAAAGAGGCGTGCGCGAGAGTAAAAGGTTCGGTTGTAGAAGCTCATGACCGGCACTCGTACCGTGATGACCCGTTCCCTGCTGCACGCTGCCTTAAGCTCGTCCTCCGAGATGAGTGCTCGCTTGCACGTCACGTTTGAGCCCAGGATGCGCTCCAGCTTATGGCGTGCGACTAGGACCATGTTCTGACTGCCGTAGACGAGCATCAGTTGGCTCGCGGAGCCATCGCGAAGCATGCCCGCGTCCATGGCCGTCAGTAGCGGGTACACCAGTGCGAGCATGAAGTGGGCATAGTTCGGACCCCGTCCCGCTTTGAGCTCTGGGTTGGAGGCCGTATCGGCGCAGACTGTTCCGCCGAGTGCACCAGCATTGTAGTATCGGCATTGTAGTATCGGCACACAACACTTCCCCTCGCAACAGGCATTGCGGCACCCCCCATGCACGTCCCCTCCTTTGGCGTCGCAGTTGAAGCCCAAGGCCGGGCCCACCATCGGGTGGTCGCTGAATGCGCAACACCTGTGCTCTGATCGGCCGGTGGCGCCCGGGGAGTTCGTAATTAGAGACAGCGGAGCAGAAGGAGCCGGAGGCGGTACAGAAACTCGCGTGGCACGCGCGCGACGATTCAGTATAGAGGAGGACCCGGTGCGAAGAAAGTCCGCCAAGCTCATGGAATGGCAAGGCTGGCTGTGCGAGTCGAGGAACAACACTGGGTGTCGTAAAAGCGCTTCAGGGGCGTTGCGCATGCGCTCCTGGGTGTCAGCGAGGTGCTTCAGCCTCGGGTTGGCTCGCACGCGGCTTGGTTGCAGGAAGCCATCTTTCCCATTGGCGTGCAGAAGAAAGGGCTGCTGCTCACTGCCGTCACTCGCGTTGTATCGCAGCGAAGAAGCCGAACCTGGATGCGGCTGAATGATTCGCGCTGCGGGATCGTGCTTCATCTCGTGGCACCGCTCAAAAGGACCGACGACAGTATGGACACGTGGCCAGACACGGTCGTGGCATCTCCAGGTGCTGAGAAAGAAGGAGCTGTGCACGTCCATCCGAAGTGTCACGCCAAGGTTGTCTCGTGACTGGTTGAGGTAGAGGTAGTGCAGTACAGCCTGATCGTCGTTAAGCTCCACGCCACCGATTGAATGGTTGTGCACCTCGCCAACTTTCATGTTCCGGAGCGTTCCCCGCCTCTTCTTCCGCAAAGCGGCAAAGCTGGTCATCATTCGCACCTGCTCCGCGAACATAGCCTTGAGCGCGGCCGCGGAACCAAGGTAAGCGCCTGAGTTGGCAAAGCACGTAGGATTGCCTTCCGCGCGGCACTGCTGGTGCACCAAATCATGTGCATACAGCGGGGCGTAGCATTTTGGCCATGAGCCGCACTCGGCAGAGGTCAGCACGGCTGATGTTTCCAAGGCTTGCTTGATCGCCTTAGTGGCAGAAGTTTGGCCGCTTGGCGCGTTCACGATGACAGTGTCGGTTGCGTCTGTCACCACGACTGCAGCACTCCGTGCAACGGCTTCAACGATCTGCAACGCTCGTAGGTAGCCAGTGATCTTGGCTCCCGTGCCACTCGCTATGTTAAAACGGCCTCGACCATGCCCCACGACAACGAGCGGCAGGCCGTGCGCTGCAGCTGTGAGACCGAGCAGCCAGGTGTCCGTAGGCGCATTGGTCAAGTAGGTCAGGATGATTGGCGATCCAGCGTGGGCGCGCAGCACTTCCTCAGCAAATGGCGTGCAGTTGGCAACGACGTCCACAGTGAATGGAGTGGAATCTCGGCCACGTGCGCTTGGCCAGCACACGGCAATAATCAGGGCGTGAGCGAGGCCGCCGCGATGGCGGCGGCGGCGCATTTAATATATGGTGGTGGCCTCGAGTGCCGGGGCGCGCAGCGCACCACCTCCTCCTCTCGGCCGGGACGTCCAACGCCGCAGTACGGTACCGGTAAGGCGAGTCAACTTTCGGAGCTGTGTTGAGCGCGTAGCAGCGTCGCGCTGCGTCCATGCGATAGCGGGCCCCTGTATGGAGTCCGGAGGTTTTGCGCGTTGTGTTGAACAGCATCAGCAGCACTGTGTTTTTAGTAGTAAGTGGCTGCGTAGTAAGTGGCTGCTTTCAGCTTGTACATGTACACTACATGTACCATCTTTGTGACACGACGCGGTGTGGACACGAGTTAGTCGTTACTGAAGCAGTAACATTTTCACTTGGCTTGCAACGCCTGCTTACGGCGCCACTGCTCGAGCTCTGCGGTATTGCGCGGTGTGATGTTTGCTTCCTGGACCAGCTTCCTGGTGCTGCCCGTGCTCGACGTGAACGGTGGTGGCGAGGGAGGTCTGTCGGCGATTGTCTCACTGCCATCGACAAGGCCAGCAAGCCAGTTATTGAAGGACGGCACATCTTCGGCCAGCGCCGCCTCGCCCTGCCGCTTCTCGCTGGTGCCGTTGCTGCTCGCTATAGTGCGCCGCTGCGCCGAGGGCGAGCCCGTGGGCGAGCCCTGCTGGGGGGAAGGGCGCTCTTCGTTCTCGTCCGTGACCTCGCTGCCAATGCTGCCTGTGGCTGATTCGCCCGTAACGGCGCTGGTGGACAGTGTTTTCGTGTTAGACCTCGTGAGCGAGGCCTTCTTGGCTGCCGGCGTAAGCTTCTTCTCGGGGTTGTTCTCCTCGGTGGCCGTGTTTGAGTCGAGGAACGCGAGCGAGACCGCCGGCAGCTCGCCCATGCCAGCCTGCATGTTCTTATCCACGTTGACAATGAGCCGGACCGTGCACGGGATGTTGAGGATGACGAGGATCTCATACGTGCCGTCCTGGTTATCGTCCCACGAGAGCTTATGGTTCGAGGGGACGAGGGACGTCTGATCGCGCGCATTCTGCTTGACGAGCGCGAGACGATTCGAGATGGCCAGACCGCCCAGCTTGCACTCATTGCCGAAGCGGTCGTACGTCTTCAGAGTGAAGCAGTAGCTGCGGTTTGTCCAGAACGTCGTGTCGTCGGGAGAGAGGATCTTGCAAAAGCCCGGGTCCGGCTTGCTCGGCTGGACGCTGAACGTGACGGGGGAACCACGGATGGGCTTCCCATGAAGCAAGATATGCACCGCGTGTTCGCCTGCATTCGTCAGGTCGTGCCGGATGTCGTACGTCGTCAGACCGCCCTTGGTTGTCTGAGTGAACCCTAGGGGATGCTTCACGCCGGACGGCAGGTCGTGCACGATGACAAGCGCATCCTCGGGCAGCGCGGCGCCGTTCCCAAACTCATCATAGATTAGCGGCCGGATGGAGATTGTGTCCGACGTATACAGCACTGACAGGTCCGCATTCTTGTCCTTGGCGAACTTTTCATTCTTATCGTCCTTCATGACCTTCGTCCAGCCCTCGACGACCGATGCGACGGCGCTCGCGGGGCCCTCGGCAATGTGCAGATGGAAGGGTGAGCCCGGAAGGGCGAGCCGCTCGCCCTTTCCCTCGGGGATGCACCACACGTGCAGATCCGCCTGGCCCGCCTGCGTGGGCACGTACTGGAGCTCAAAGATGCCCGTCGCGCCGCCCGTCCACGACCCTTGGAACTTATGCTCGGGCACCTTGGCCACCTTATCACGCTCGCCACCATGGCGCGGCACGAGAGCGATGCCGAATTGGAACTTTGAGTTAGGGGAGGCCGTGTTGAGGAACTGGTCGACGAAGGCGATCTGCACCGTCGAGGGGCGGCCCGCCATGGCGCTCTTGAGCCCCTCACTGGTGAGCACGGTCTTGGTAAGGTCCGGTGTGGACGAGATGAGCTTGAAGATGGTAGGTGATCCGACGACGTCCTCGCCGTCGATCACGACGCGCGTGCGGAAGGTGCCCGAGAATTTCGAGGTCCAGCGCAACGTGTACGTGCCATCGCCCCTGTCCACCACCACAGTGTTGATGGCCTTCTCGCGTGCCTCGGTCGAGCCCACTGCAAGGTCTGATCCGCCCTTGGCGGGCTTGGAGGGCTTGGTGCGGCCGTTCGGGTCGCCCGCCTTCTCGACGATGAGAATCTCGACCTTGGCACCGCCAAGGATGCAGGGATTCCCCATCTTATCCGACGTCTTCAGCTCGCACTCGCACCCGTCCTTCTCCGCCGTACCCACCATCCCACTCAGCGGATGGGAAGGGAGCTTGGAGGATTTCGCATACGCGCCTGCCGGTACGACCGTGAGTACAAAGGGCGAGCCTGGCAGGGAGCACGCCGCTTGGCGCATGCGCACGTGCAGCAGGTATTGGCCGGCACGCCCGACCGAGTACGCGGCCTTGTGCACCTCGAGCAACTGGCCACGTGCATGCAGTGTACCGGGCTCGACTCCCCCAAAGGCAAACGCGATCCCCGATGGATCTGCCTCGATCTCGTTGCGGGTGGGCATATTCTTGAACACGGCGGGCGCCTCGGTTGGGCGCCCGTCGGCGCCGACGGGCGCGGACATCGCGCGGTCATTCGCCTTACGACGAGCCCATTGCTGCATGTACTGCCGGCGGGAGCCGGGGCCGAGCTGCACACGGGACGAGACGAGCTTCTGGCCGTTCTTGACTAGCGTCACCCATCCCGTCGTGCGTGCTGCGCTGGGCTGGGCGGCGCTAGGCGCACGCGCCTTGGCGCCACTCACCGGCACGAACGATGCGTTTTGATTGGAGGGTCGGCTCCTATTGCTGCTGCTGCCTCTGCGAAAATCGGCGCCCTCTTCGCTGGCGGCCTCTCGGGACCGCGCGGTGTCTGACGCGTCCACGAAAACGGCCGCCGTCGGCACCCCCGCGCTCACCACGGCGGACTCCGGCGCGGCATTCGCACCGTCGGAGCTGCGTATGGCGACGGTGGGGGCCGTGAGGGCGGGGTCCTTGGCGCCAAGGGCGGGGTCCACGGCGCCAAGGAGCTTCCCGCCGAGGCCGAGCGAGGCTGCAGCCGAGCTGAGCATGCCCATCCCGATGCGCGGCGCGAGTGGACGGACGGTCCCTACCCCTCGATGCGACGGATTGGGCGTCGTCGTGAGCGTGCCGAGCGCGGCGTCGTAGTGAGCGTCGGGGACTTCCGAGCGGTAGGAGGCGGCCGCGTCGTCAACCGCATCGCCGATCGAATCGAGCGAGATGCATGCGCGCACCTCCCCATCCTCGTCGATCTGCTCCTCGATGATTGTGACCACCTGCCCCGGCAACAGGCGCCCTACCTCCTCCGATCCCTTGTGTGCCTCAGCGCGCACGAGCAACGGCTTGTCGCCCACCTTCACGCGCATCATCCGATGGCGCACCGTGACCTGCTTCTCTGGTCGTCGGTCCGGGCGAGCACTTCGCGCCGTGCCGGTGCGGGAACTGCCCTGCCGATCGGCCTCGCGTTGGGCCGAGTACTCACGGCGCGGGGTGCCGCCACCGCCACTGCTCAGCTTCTCTAGATTGAGAAGGGCTGGCATGGGCGGGAACTCTTTGGAAGGTCTCTTGTTTCTTTTGTTTGCATTGCGCTCGCGTACGAGCTTCTCCTCCAACTCCTTCTCAGCCTGCTCGGCTTCCTCCTTCTCGCGCTCCTGCTGCGCCTTGAGCTGCGCGTCCTTACCTTTTGTAGCGCCTGTCGCTTTGGTCTTCTTGGCCTTGGGCGCGGGGGTCGCAACCACGGCGGCGGCCGCGGCCTCTTTGGCGGCGACCAAGGTCTCGTGAAGGCGGAAGCGCGGGCTGTTTGGCGGGAGCGGCTCGACGAACACGTCGAGGTCGACCGCATGTGCCACTTTCCCCAACTTATCCTTGAAGAGGACGTCGAAGTTGTGTTGCTGGCGCGAGACTGCGTGATGAAGGTGCTCACCGCGCACGACCGTCTTCATCGGACAGGGTTTCGTCGTGGTCACGTGAACCGTAGCCGGCGAGCCGGGCAAGTTCACGCCGAGGAGCGAGACGGCAACTGTGTACGTGCCTGATGTGGACGGCTTCCACTGCACAAGGTACGTCCCATCGTTGTTATCGGTGACCCTCGCACGAATCATGGACGGTCCACGAATGTACACGAAGAAAGGGTCGCCACCCACTGGGCGCTGGACGCCATCCTCGTTGCAGGCCTCAATTACATAGGACGCTTCGCTTCTCACCGTCACCTGCTCCTCGAAACACTTGCCCTTCAGGCGGCATTTCTCCACGACCGTGGGGCGATCGTCACTGGCGACTGGCAGTACCTGTAGCTGCGGCTCGTCAATGATGACGGGCACAACCTCAGCTGCTAGTGCCTTCGAAGACGGCTTTCGAGGAGCCATCAGAAATGCCAACCACCAAAACATTTGGCAAATGTGCAGAGTTCACTGTACATACGAATGCATGCTACGGCTACAACATGTATTTCAGGTGCCTGGGCACGGAGATCCATCAGAACGAGGGAGTTACGAGGGGTTGCTGAGCTCTACCGGAGATCCGAGCGTAGTTGTCTCCCGACCTCCGCACTCGCTTACACTCGCTCGGTCAAACGCGTAAACGAGGCGCGGCCGAAACTGAGAACTGTAACAGTAAAGCTGGAGGTTCACTGGAGGGAGTCATATCTAGGGACCCACAGCGTGTACGTAGATAAATGAGCGCGAGAGAGCGTCTCATTTTCTGCACTAGCTTCGTTTTTCATGACGCTCCCTGACCCAACCCGGACTCGCTGCGCCAATCCATCTCCGGGACCAGATCCTGGTACATTACGCCCCGGGCGGGGAAAACAGGAGCCTGGCCAACTGCATCAAGCTCCTCGAGGACGGCCGTCGTGGCCGCGGGAACTGAGACAGCTTCCCCAGTGGTCGCCGCCAGAATTGCCAGATCCTCCGGAGCCTGTACGACCAGGTCGTGCTGTCCCTCGGCCCAGGCCTCATTGGCGGAGTCGTCAGAAGCTTCTTCAGATTCCGGGTTGCGGAACGACTCCTGCATCTGCTCCAGCAAGACCGCGGTCCGCGGCTCGGTGTTCGACACAAAGACGTGCTCGACCACGGGAGCTCTTGTTGGGAGGGCAAGCGAGCGGCTTCTGTCTTCGGTAGCGATGGGCATGGCAGCGACGCGCCTCGTGCTGCCGCAGCCGCCAAGGATCGCTCTATACCCGCTACGGATCATGCCGATTTGAGGGGGGTGCTGCTGCGGCGCAGGAGGCTGCGGGGGGTGCTGCTGCACGACCCGTCCAACCTGGACGGGCACAGACCCCACAGGTCCGACCCGCGCTAGGCGGCGCGCTAGCTTGCGATGGCGCAGGTAGAGGCGAAAGAAGAGCGCCGTCGTGAGCATGAGTGCGACCGTGACGCCGACGAGAGTGTAGAAGTAGATGAGCATCGGAGATGGCGTTGGGGGTGGCGCCGTCGGCGGGGGCGGCCTTGGGCTCGGTGGCGGTGGAGAGAGAGCTACCAGGCGCAGTGCGGGCGTCGGTGAGAATCGCAGCACATCGATCATCTCAGAATTCAGGCTTTGGCTTGGGTTGGCGAGCAGCTGCGACAGCCCTTGCATCGTGGTCATTCCGTCCGATGGATTGTCACAGAGGATGTGGATGCAGATGCGCACGGTGGCGTCATCGGGAACATCGAGGGAGGTCGACACGAGCACCATCCAGATCTGCAGTACCTGCGCCACGCGAACTCGCAGCTCGTTCACGATAGGGACCAAGTAGTAAGAACCAAATGTCCGGCTTGGCACGAGAATCATCGCCTCAACCAGCATGGCTGAGAAGGGAACCGGAGGTGGAGGCGGAAGCGGAGGCGGGGGCAGTGATGGTCTCGGAGATGGTGACGGAGGTGGAGGAGCTGGTGAGGGCGGAGGGGGGGGCGTCGGGGGCGGTGGTGACGGCGGTGGTGGCGACGGCAGCGGAGGGGAGGGCGGTGGCGGAGAGGGTGGAGGTGGAGAAGGTGGCGGCGGAGATGGCGGCGGTGGAGATGGTGGTGGAGGAGATGGGAGTGGTGGAGATGGCGGAGGTGGTGACGGCGGCGAAGGCGGGCGTGTAATTGTCGGCACGGTGAGTAGCAGGATGTGAATGAAACCCTGCATGTGACGCGCTTGTTGCTAAAATGATGGTGTGTGAGTTGGTGAGTGTGTGCAGACGAGATCGTGTTTCGGTAGGTTTATCAAGTTTGGATAAAGGAACTTGGAAGATTGCAATGCATGCAGATTGCAGTTTGATTCGGCCCGAGAACATGTACATGCAACCTGAACGCTCCGAATCCACGGCGGAATCGAAAGAGTACAACCTTACCTGGGTATGGCATGGGACATCTCTTCGCGCGCTCGAAACCCCCTCTGGTCTCTCGCGACCACTATAAAGGCTGGGGATCTTCAAATGCACTTTTTATCGAGGGGATCGTCGCCCGGTAGGACGTAGGGTTCTCCATCGCCTCTCTCACTTGCAGGCGGGAGCGCAGCTCTTGCATTTGGAGACGCACAGCTGCCTTGAGCTCTGCCAAGCGCAGCTCCTGCCCGCCTGGCGCGCCTAGTGCCGAAGCTTGTAGTGCCTTCCAGTTACCCGTATCGCTGGAGATGCCAGGCGCCCTGGGGATGACCGGCTTTTTCACATCGAAGACCGGAACTTTATCCGCTCCCCCAACTGAGCTCTTCGGGGCGTCCATCCCAGCCCGGACGCCATCCTCGTCGTAAGGGTTCATCTTCTGCAGCACTTCCGTACGAGCCCTCTCAGGACTCGGCATCGGGGCCTCGATCCGATTCCTGACGCCATCCTCGACGTCAGGACTCGGCATCGGGCCTTCCAGCCGAGTCCTGACACCATCCTCCTCTAAATCAGCTTCAGTCGCATCAGTGGTGTACATCTGGCGTGCCGCTTCGCGATTGATCTTAAAGTGCAAGCGCATAGCGAGGGCCTCGCGCTTCAGGCGCTCGGCTTCATCCATGACGTGAGTGAGGGCGAAAACCACCGTGCTCGTGTCTGCGGGCTCGGCCGTTGCATCCGATGGCCTTACCATCTTATCCCATTTCGGCTGAACTGCGAGCACGCGCAGTGGCGAGGAAGCCCGCTCGCGCAGGCTGTTGCGCAGCTCGCGAAGGGCCTCGCGCGCCCTGCTGAGCAGCTTGCGCAAGCCCTCACGCGCATTCTTGAGCAGCTTGCGCAAGCCCTCACGCGCATTGTTGAGCAGCTTGCGCAAGCCCTCACGCGCGTTGTTGCTCTTCTCGCGGGTGTACTCGAGGATGCTCTGCCCTTTGCGGCTCGCGGCGTGCCGGAGGGCGAGGAAGACAATGGCCGATGCGACGAGTACTCCCGTCACAAAGATCATAAAGATCGCGAGCGAGCCGTACCACGTCCCTTGCAAGGAGAGGTTCTGCTCCGGCGGCAAGAGTTCGGTTGTATCCAAGGGAGGATCTGTCCTCTGCTCAACGATTGCCACGTCAAACGATCCCGCCACTCTGCAGTGGCAGACCGCGAAGTCGTCGGTGCTTGCATCCGGATCCAGTTCGCAGACGTTGTACAACCAGCTGGTCGTGCTGGACCACATTGCACAGCGCGATGTCTCCTTGCATGCCGATCCGGCCCATGGCATCGGACAGATGCAGCGGTTGTTCATACAGCGACCGACAACCGCCACGCCCCGCGAAGTAGTGCCGCACTGGTAGTCGTAGGTACAATGACCTCCGCCAGGGTGGCGTGGCAGCCGAACTGTCGTGACTCTAGTCATGTCAAGCTGGGTATTTTCGACCTGCATGAGTCGGCGTGCACTCGGCGGCGGCAAAGAGGTAGTTTCGACCTGCATGAGTCGGCGTGCACTCGGCGGCGGCAAAGAGGTAGTTTCGACCTGCATAAGTCGGCGTGCACTCGGCGGCGGCGGCGAAGGGGAAGGGGGGGGAGGCAATGGCGATGGCGGCGGGGGCGGCGGGGGCGGAGATAGCGGCGATGGCGGCTGTGAGGGCGGAGGCGGCAAGGGCGGCCGTGTCGGCGGTGGCGGCGACGGCAGCGGAGGGGAGGGCGGTGGCGGAGAGGGTGGAGGCGGAGAAGGTGGAGGAGACGGCGGCGGTTGGGAGGGTGGCGGAGACGGTGGAGGAGACGGTGGCGGTGTTGAAGGGGGAGGGGGGGACGGCGGTGGCGACGGTGGCGGTGGTGATGGGGAAGGGGGGGGCGGCGATGGCGATGGTGGCGGAGGCGGCGACGGCGGCGGCGGCGGCGACGGGCTGGGCGGCGGTTGCGGCGGCGACGGAGGCGGCGGCGAGGGCGGCGGCAAAGGAGGTGCAGCTGGCGAGGGCGGCGGCGACGGGGGCGGTGGCGAGGGCGGCGGCAAAGGAGGTGCAGACGGCGACGGCGACGGCGGAGGCGGCGACGGCGACGGCGGCGGGGGGAAATTGTTGCCTGCCGCACTCGAGTTGCTGCCTGCCTCCGGCGGCGGCGGTGGCGGCGAGGGCGGCGGCGGCGCGGCCATCAGGAAAGCCGGGACGACGCTGTCATCGTTGCTACGCAGCATCCGCAAGGACAAGACGGTGGATGCCAGCCTTGGTGGTCGTGCTCCGAGTTCCTCAGGAGTCGGAACTTCCTCTATAGATGTTGGAAAGCCGACCAGTTGAACCTGCAGATGGTCCATTAAGGATAAATCCCCCGAATTGTCAAGCACCTCAGCAACAGCGTTCTCCCCCACCCGGGCTTGCGCAAGGTCAGAAATAGTGACTGTGATGGGTTCGGCCAAAGGTTGTACTTTGACTACGCCGATCGTCACGCCGTGGTCGGTGCCGGGCTCTAGCGCCATTGGCTCGTCCCCTACGACGAGATGCGCGCCCATGCGCGACGCCAACTCAAAGCCAAGGTTCTTGCACTGAACTGACGGGTTGAACATCCACGGAATTAAGGGCGGCGGCGATGCCGGCAGCGGGCTGGGAGAGGGTGGATGTTGTGGTGGAGCGGGGTAGAGCGCTCCGCCACCGCACGCGCAGCATAGTTGTGCGGGTAGAACAACCGTCGTTGCTGTTGAGTTGGTAGCGGGGTCTCCGATCCAGTAATAGTTCGAGCATCGCATCGTGGGATTGGCTAAGAACCAATCACAGCTGGTTCTAGGTAGGCCAGTGGTGGCATATGCTTGGGATCTAACATCCACGAGGGGGTTCCATGGTGTCTCCATGTCTATGCAATATGGAGCTGCGGTCAGCTCGCGACGTCCTGAAGAGTCCGGGGGCGGCGAAGGCGAGGGCGGCGGCGGCGGCGGCGGTGAGGGCGACGGCGGCGGCGGTGACGGAGGAGGAGGCGACGGCGGCGGCAAAGGGGGCGGGGAGGGTGGCGGCGGAGATGGAGGGGGTGGTGAAGGTGGTGGCGACGGCGGCGGCCTAGGTGGTGGTGGTGGCGGGGGTGATGGCGGCGGTCTTGGCGGTGGTGAGGGCGGTCTTGGCGGTGGTGACGGTGGGGGTGGGGATGGATCTGGAGGATATGGGTGAGGTGGAGGTGGAGGCGGGCTAGGCGGCGGCGACGGAGGGGGCGGCGAGGGCGGCGGCGGTGAGGGTGGAGGGCGGCTGGGCGGAGGCGGCGGAGAAATCGGGGGCGGTGAGGGCGGCGGCGGCGATGGCGGCGGCGAGGGCGGAGGGGGTGAGGGCGGTGGTGTCGGCGGCGGTGATGGCGGCGGCGAAGGTGGTGGTGAGGGCGGAGGTGAGGGTGGCGGAGCGGGTGGAGGAGACGGTGGCGGTGGGGAGGGTGGCGGAGTGGGTGGAGGAGACGGTGGCGGTGGTGCGGGTGGAGGGGGGAATGGCGGTGGCGAAGGCGGCGGTGGTGAAGGTGGCGGTGGACGGGGAGGGGGTGAAGGAGGAGGTGATGGAGGCGGCGGTGAGGGAGGTGGTGGAGATGGAGGCGGACTCGGGGGTGGCGAGGGAGGTGGCGGTGAGGGCGGCGGTGAGGGCGGCGGTGAGGGGGGAGGCGGCGAGGGCGGCGGCGAGGGCGGGGGTGAGGGCGGTGGCGAGGGCGGTGGCGAGGGAGGCGGCGGCGAGGGGGGCGGCGGCGAGGGCGGTGGCGAGGGCGGTGGCGAAGGCGGTGGCGGCGAAGGTGGCGGAGACGGCGGCGGCGAGGGCGGCGGCCTTGGCGGAGGAGACGGTGGTGGCGATGGTGGCGGACTGGGAGGCGGCGATGGCGGTGGCGGCCAACATGCGGGATCGGTCACCGCGTACGGTGTGTTAACCATTCCAGGTCCATTCCCGCAAAAAACCTGAAGCCATGGCGGTGGCGGTGGACGTGATGGCGGCCGCGAGGGAGGTGGAGGCGAGGGCGGCGGTGACAAGGGAGGTGGCGGACATGGCGGCGGAGAGGGCGGCGGCGGCGATGGGGGTGGTGGCGACGGTGGAGGTTGGGTTGGCGGTGGAGGCGACGGTGGAGAACTCGGTGGTGGGGCCGGCGGCGCAGGAGGCGCAGGAGGCTCTCGTGGCATCGGGGCCAGTTCCGGCCGAAGAAGATCCGCCGCCTTGAGCAAGGAGCCAAGTGAGCGTAATAGCAGCCGGACCAAAGGTGGTGCCGCGTCCGCTGGCCGGAACTCGCCAATCATGTCAGTGGTGAGCTGGATGCTCTGGCTGATGGCCGCTTCTGCGAGTTCAGCATGATTGGCAATCACCTTGGACAGGCTTGCCGCAGTCTGAACCTTGCGAATCGGAGGGTCATCTGCCTGTGGCCGTGATGATTGCAGCACTGAAATGAGCCCCACGCGCATGACCGTACGCTGGTCGACGAGTGGCGGATATGGGGGTGGCGATGGTGGCGGTGGAGATGGTGGTGGTGGAGATGGCGGTGGAGATGGCGGTGGTGATGGTGGCGGTGGCGATGGTGGTGGAACTGGCGGTGGTGACGGTGGTGGTGGAAATGGGGGTGGAGATGGGGGTGGCGATGGTGGTGGAGGAGATGGTAAAGGATGCTCAGGGGGGAAAGCCGGGAAAGGCACCAGAGGTGGGTGTGCTATCAACTGTATATGCATAAGACGACGCCCATCATCGTGGGGAATTGGCTCGCCCAGTCCAGCAAGTACCGTTGGGTTTGAGGTTGTGCTGCTGGCGTCGCTCGAGAGCTGCTCAAGGCGTCGACTTTCGTCGCCGCTACTGCTTTGGCTGCTTTGGCTGCTGTCCAGCAGATCTGCAAGAAAGCTCACGGTGTTGGCCGGTCGCTCCGCGTATCCGCCAGCTAAGGCAGCCTGCATAGACGCGTAAACGGACGCGGCCAAAAGCTCAACGGCATCAGGCCGCGTCATCGACGGATACGAGACCTCGACGAACGTGCCAGCGCACCCACGCGCGCCGAGGATGTCGGTTGCGACTGCTCGGATGCGAATGTATCCTGATGGCAAGTACAACTCCTCATGCTGAGGCGCCGCCTGAGGTCCACTCAAAACGGTCCAATCCTCACCTGAGAGCGGAGCCTCATCGCAGCTGAGAGGACCCTGCGCTTCGAGATGGGACTCCACACGATTGATCTCAAAGGTGTACCGCAGGGGAAGTAGCGCGTCTTCGACGAACCATCCACTCTGCACAAGTGTAAACGGGGTGACGGCCACTTCACCGCGGCGCGGTGAGGCCGCCACCTGGCCACCTGCCGGAGGTAAGCTGCCACGCACGGTCAGCTGCGCGGCGCCAGTGCCTGATCCAGGCACATAGACACTGAGCTGGAATGTATAGCTCTGGCCAGGCAGCATCCAGCCTGGCTGGAGAGACAATGAGGGGGTTGTGACATTAGCGATGGCTGAGGTGATGCGAAGGTGACTTTCCTCGTCTCCTGGGCCAAGCTCGAAGGCGAGCGAAACCCAGGAGAAGGTCACCTCGTCGGTCACTGATGTCGGGCTTTGCATTCGTCGACTGCGAGCGCGAGCTGAGAGCTGACGCCGCGTGGTTGATGACAGTGCTCGGCCATCCAGGATGATCTTCTGGCGCACATTCGCCAGAAGTTGGCTGCCTTGGACGAGGAGCGGCGAGTTTACAGGCGAACGCGCGCTCAACTGGACCACGGGAGGCGTGCCACTGACAACATCGACAACTGAACTACTCGAGGCAGAGCGTGCACCCTTCATTGCAGTGGCGGTGAATCGATAGAACGACCCCACCGCAAGCGTCCGCGCCGCAATAACGAGATTACCAGCAGAGGCGCCGGAACTATTGAGCGCAAGTTGCACGCATGGGGTTGCGGGGTCGTTATCAAAGCATGCGGCCACAAAGCAAAGTGGCGGCGGGAAGGAGGAGGTGTTTGCTCCAAGACTAGCCGCTGTCGCCGCCAGTGCCTCTGCATGCACGTCTACGCAGCTCCAGTGCACGAGCGGTGGCGCTCCTGGGTCATCGGGGTCGCTCACTGCCGCAACCATCATCAAGACTGCATCAGCTCCAAGAACGCGCTGGCTGCCGCCTCCGATGAGACACATGAGAGGGGAGGGGTCCACGTGCAGCAAGAGCGAGGCGCTCGAGCCGCCAACGAAACCGGCCATTGCGCCGATAGGTGTTGCCGTGACATGGACAAGGTATGATGTACCCACCATGAGAGTGTTTCTCTCGATGCGCAGCTCGCGGCTATTCGTGGCTGCCCCACCAAGCGCAGCCAAAGCTGTTGGCGAGTGTGTTTGGAGAGCAGATATCAATATTCCATTAAACATCGTTTGCTGCTGGAGGCTCCACCCGAAGGTTAATTGCAGGCCGACCATCGTCAGGTCCGTGGGTCCAAGACATCCGATGCCAGGCAAACCGATGGAAGTGACTATAGCATTCACCGCTGTGCGGAAGACGCGCTTCTCAACCATGCCACTATTCCCAACCGCGGCACCATCAAAGGTCGCGCTCACCAGCGGCCGACCGCCCTTGAAGATAGTGATCGTTTCTGGCCTGCTTCGGAGCAGACCTGGGACGCTGCTCAGTTCGCTGCAGTCAACCTGGAGCGAGATCTGGAAGCTTGAGTTGAAAGGAAGGAGCTGTGGAGGAATGGTGATGACCGAGCTGTAAGCAGGTAGCGCGGAGAGGTGAGCTGCCAGCGCTGCCGACAGCGTCACATTGGTTGTCGCCGGCAGAGTCGCGCTCCAAGCGTATGTCAAAGGAAAGGCGCCGCATCCCGTCGATCCCAGGCCACTCAGAGTGAGCGGACTGCACACAGAGAGTACAGCGGCGGCTCCGCTGATGCGAGCTACCGGCGTTTCGGGATCCACGGGGTTTGCGCCCACGTCTGACCGATGCACGTAAACTTTTCCCCGGGCACACTTGTCCTGCCCATCGCTAGGGTCGATGCAGCTGGAGAGAACAACTTGGTGCACTGTCTCATTGTGTATCTCGATGGGCGAACCCACGCGCAGTCGAGTTCGCGGAGGCAGCAGCACTCGCAACGTGGACGGGTCGTCCCATCGGCAGAGTGGCTCGCCTGCTGTACTATCACCGCGGATCGTCGCCACTGTTGTCGACGAGAGGACGCGGAAGCATGGAGAGGCACTGTCGCCCATGCCAGCCCGATTAGTGGGGCGCGCGTCGAAGGCGACGACGACGGACCAGCCCGAGGGATCAAGATTCGCTGCCAGAAGCTGAGAGGCTGCAGTCAGGGGAAACGGTGGCGGTGGTGATGGCGGCGGAGATGGTGGTGGCGACGGCGGCGGCGGCGACGGTGGCGGCGGACTTGGCGGTGGCGAGGGCGGTGGCGGTGATGGAGGTGGGCTCGGAGGCGGTGGCGAGGGTGGAGGCGAGGGCGGTGGGCTCGGAGGTGGTGGCGAGGGCGGAGGAGGAG
>Ga0180441_100241_pt1 | contig 32655 bp, 20 predicted proteins | sample ChrtobMetaP5_8mM_FD_120633 | JGI IMG/M metagenome (GOLD analysis project Ga0180441, IMG submission 120633) | Chrysochromulina tobin associated microbial communities from unialgal haptophyte culture, Seattle, Washington, USA - P5_8mM MetaG | ecosystem: Host-associated > Algae > Haptophytes >...
CCACCCACCGCGATGTAAGCCTGGTCTAGCTTTAGCAGGGACCGGGTTTCGCGCTCACCAGGCTGCTTGTGTAGCTTTGATGAATCGCAATTCTATGTTTCAACGCGCGACCAGGTTTACTGATTATTGGGCTTACTTGTTATTCATAGTGTGCGCTGCTGTGAAAAACCGCGACGGTCGACGTTTCTCTCACGGTTCACGGTACGTAATCGGTAAAGCTGCTCAATGGACGAGACACTGAGTGGCGACTATGTGAAACGCGACCCCCCATGTGCTACGATCCATCTCGTCCGGCCGGCACGCCCACAGCGCAAACTCGGCGACGCCCCCATCGCAGACGGCGCTCATGCGCGCCCGCAGCGCGGCGAGAGTGGCATTAGAGGCGCCCAGGTCTGCGGCAGGTAGGCCAGGGAAGAAGGCCTCGCCCTCGGCGGCCAGAAGCGCCGCGCCGAGCGTCACGCTCATCTCGTACTCGTCGGCGAGTTGCAGGACCATCTGGTATTGCCAAGGAGCAAGCAGCGCGTCGACGCCGCCAGCCCCGGCGTCGTCGCGGGTGGTCCACATGCGAGGGTCTGTGGGGAAGGCGCCCAGCACACGGGCGCGCACGAGCAGCAGCCGTGGCGCCGTGCTGAGCGCGACCTCATCGAGGCACTGCCTGATCGACAACGGCGTCGCGGCGAGCGCTGAGGGCGCAATGCCTGGCGGCAGCGTGACGACGGTGAGGGGCGATGCGGCAGCACCCAAATTAGGGCTGGGCGCGGCATGGGTGCCGAGCATGGCGTGCGCGCCCGACATGGCGCGTGCGCCCGGTAGCGGCCGTGCCGCTGCATGCGCCAGGGATGCGTTACCGGTCGAGGGACGCTGCTGGTGGCGATGCAAGCGTTCGGGGCACAGGTCGGCGGCCGGCCGCGTGCATGCAGCTCCGTGTGCCCCCAATCGCCCCGCCCGCTCCGCCACACCGGGGGGCAGCAACTCGAGCGTAACGGTCCCCGGCGGCCGCGGCACCACTGGGGGCGCACGTCGGGCAGTTGCGTGGTGGGCAGTGTCCGGGGCGGCGGGCGCCAAGTTGGGCGGCATCATCACCATTCCACCTCCGGCGGCAGCTGCAGCGGTGGCGCCCGCGACGGCGCCCGTCATCCAAGGCGGGGCGGCCGGCGGGGCAAGGGCCTGGGTGCCTATCCCGCCTATTCCGCCTGTAGTGGCGTGGATGACAAGGTGATGGTAGTTCGGTAGTCGCTCGATGAGAGAGTCCTTGCGGTCGAGGACGAAGGAGGCGCTCGGCGGTTGGAGGCCGTCGATTCCAACGGCTGCCCCGGGCGACGGGTGCAGGCGCGCCATGCGCACACGCCGCAGCAGCAGCCACTGCCCACGGAACGACGGGCTCGAGGAAGACAGATGCGCATGCAGTTGCTGAACCACGAGCGCCGCCGCCTCGCACTCGACGTACACGCAAGCGGCCATGGGTGAGGGCACATGTGAGGGCGCGGACGCGGGCGCCGCGGCGGCAGAGGAGGAGTTGGCGTTCACATTCACATTCACATTCACACCGGCAGAGGAGGAGTTGGCGGCGGTTGCATGGGGCGGCGGGTAGACGCGCGCATCGGAGATCGTGAGCAGAGCGCGCGGCTTCAGACCTCCCCAGCCTCCCTGTGCACAGCACGCTGCACCCGCTGCCATCGCTGCACTCGCTGCCATCGCCACGCCTGCGCCTGCGCCTGCGCCTGCCCCCCCCGCCTGCCCGAGGATGCAGTGCAACGGTGCGAGCGCATGCATTCGCACGACTAAGTCCACACACGAGTTCAGGGGAGTGCTCGCCGCAGCTTCCCGGATAGTACACGGCGCCGGGTAGCTCCCGCCGGCACCGCCGCGAATGGCAGGCGCCGGCTGTGTCAGCCACGCGCGTGCGAATCTGCTTAGGGCCGCCACCCGCTCCGCGTCGGCTGCAGTCCACGTGGTGTCCGTTGCAGAGGTGAAGAACCCGGCGGCCGATGGGCCAGCCGCCGCCGCCGAACCGACCACTGCCGCCGAACCGGCCGTTGCAACTTCGCCGGCCGCTGGCGCTGCGCCACCGTCGATACCCGCCGCCACCGCGGCAGGCGGCGCCGCGCCCGCCACGGCACCCGCCGCACTTGATGCGCCGGGCGCGCTTGATGCGCTGTCGCAGGTCACCCACGATGTGAGGAGGCGGCCTCGGCTGTTCCTTCCCAATGCTTGGCGCTTGCCCTCGTACCTGTGGGGAGAGCCGGGCGCCGTGGTGAGCACTTGCATGCAGGGTGGCGCTTCTCCCCCGGCGCTTGCCCTCGTACATGGCGGCCGGCTCGAGCCGGTGGAAGCGCATGACGCAGCCGAGGCCATGCGGGATGGGGTGCCCCTTGAAGAACGTGATCGTGAGCGCGTCGGCTGCCGAAGCGCACGTTTCGTCAACGATCGTGATCGCCGAGCGCAGGTCCGTTCCGCGCGTGGGCTTGGGTAGGCTGTACTCGATCACCACGCCGACCACGTGGTATTCCGGCACGGCGCCCACCTGTAACGGCACCTGCGCGAGCGGCGTGTACGCATAGTCGCGTGCGGAACCGCGGCCGCGCTTCGCTGGCGGCGCGGCCGCGTCGGCGGCGTCGGCGGCGTCGGCGGCGTCCGCGGCGTCCGTGGCGTCCGCGGCGGCGGCGGCAAGAACAGCGGCGGCAGCGGCGCCATCGGCAGTGGAGGAGGCACTCCCGCCTGCCCGGCCGCTTCCCGCTGCTCCGGCTGCCGCCACCGGCCGCATCTGCAATGGAAGCAGGTGCGACGGCGCCGTTCCTGACCCTGGCGCCGCCGCACCTCCGGCTCCTGCTGCTGCCGAGGGGCGGCCACCGCCGCCACGTCCACCGAATCCCGATGCCACCGCAGTTATCACAGTCGTCGCAGCCGCGGGCTTGCGTCGCCTGGTGCTACCGGAGACGGTGATTTCGTAGCGATGCGTGGCGTCCTCGATGACTACTGACGCGTGCGCTGGTGCGCCCGTCGGCACGAACGTAACGTTCGTGCGCTCGCCCGGCAGAAGGCTCTCGTCAGTCTCGACGCTTGCGCCGGTGAGTGTGATCGCATGGGAAGGGCGGATGACCTCGCTCAATCGGTCGCACCACAAGCCCCATAATGCAACGCGGACCCGCTCGCTGCTGCCGTTCAGTCGCACCTGCAGTCGAAGCACGGGCAGTGGAACTGTCGGGTCGGCGAGCACAAAGTCCTCGGGAGGAAGCGAGTGAGCGACGACTGTGCGCTGGGTCACTACGCCGGCGAGTACGGATGATGCAGCTTCTGCAGAGTCCTCGATGTCGTCGGGGCTGCATAAAGCCATCACCGTCTCTGGGACACCTTGCATTTCACTCGACAACTCATTCACGTTTCTGAGCATTTCGCCACGTTTTATTTCCTAATTTGCCAAGTGCGCAATGGCTGAGGCAGCCGTGCCAGCCTCGAAGTCGAAGGAGGATGCCATTGATGTGCCTGCAATGTGCGTTCATGTGCAGTCGGCATCGCACGAAGAAGTCGGAGGAGGTCGGCGATGGCGTTGCCGAGGATGAGGAGGTTGAAAAGAATCATGAGCTCGAGGTTTCATCTTCCTACTACACTGATCTCCGAGTTCTCAGTTCGGCCCCGCTCACTACGCCAGCCAACCCTTCGAATTCCAGGCATGAGGCGTTACGCTGGCTGAACGATCAAGTCCTCGAAGAGGCCGCCTTCCAAACGAGCACAGGATCTGCAGCAGTGACTGCAGCAGCACCAGACCAGCTGCCCTTGCGGCCAGCGATCGCTACCCCAGGAGTCAACCGCCCGATCAGGTCCACAGCAGTGGGCTTCATCCCCGGCACGAGGTCAGGAACGGAAGTCGGGTACTCTAGCTCCCCTGGCTTAGCCTTTGGGTTGAGCTCAGGATCGGCTACGCCTAGCGACGCAGGCCAAGCTGCCCTGGAGCGCGCTCGCTCAAGCTCGCCCCGTCTAGCTGCGATAGAGGAAGAAGAAGAGGTGGACGAAGCTACGAGGCCATCCCATTTGAATGCCGACGAGGTGTCCTATGGCAACGATGCGGAGGCTATGGTGGAGGCGGGGCGGCTGGCGGTTGGAGCGGCGGTTGGAGCGACGGAGGCAGAGTCGAGGGCCACTCAAAGAGCCCCGCCGCCATTGCAACCGTGCGCCGCGTCCGAGGCGCTGCCGAGCATCGCACCGCCTCTTCAGCGCCCGCTCGTGGCTGTGTCTTGTGAGGTCCCGCCGAGTGAGCTGACGAGCGAGCCTGGGACTGAGAACGGCGAATGCGTCGAGGTGGATTCGCATCACTCAGACGCTCTCCAAGTGAACGAGTGTTGGGGTGCGGAGCTCAAGCGAGATCTCGCGAGCTGTGATCTCGGGAGCTGCAGTCTCGCGAGCTGTACACCAGGCTTCGTGAGCGGGCTGGCTCACTTCAAGAGTAAGTTTTGCACGGCGTGCTGCGAGGGCATCGCGGTGCCTGCAAGCCGCGTCCGCACTCTCACGCCTGAGATGCAGGTCGAGGCGCACGCCTGGCACGACAACTCGCAGCGTGCGGGCTTTTGGAAGATGGCCTCGCCAGCCATGGGTGGTGGCAAGGTGCGCTTCGCCAACAACACCATCACGTGCGACGGGCCGTGGCTGGTGGTCTACCAAGGGGAGCCTCCCGAGCTCCCGTTTGGTCCGATGCCTCCCGAGTGGGTGTCGGGCGGCCTCGTGCGCTTCACAGTCACCAAGGGGACTCTAGTACCCGCGTACGATGTGCTGCGCGAGAGTGATCTCTTGATCACCTCTGCCTCGCTGCATCTCGAGGCGCTTCGAAGACGTTCTGTCGCCCGCCGCCGTCACGCTGCATCTCAAACGCCCAATGCCTTGCTCCCTCACGCCCTCCCCTTGACTCTCCCCGTCGCAACCGCCGCCGCCGTCGATGCCGCCGCTGCCGGTGCCACCGATGCCGCGGACACCGCCGATGCTTCCCTTGCCGATGCCGATGCCAATGCCGCCGCCGCCGCAGCTGCTGCTGCCGCTGCTGCTGCTGCTGCTGTTGCACCGTCGAAGCAGCAGCTCGCCCGCTCGGCCTCGCCGCCACCCACACGGGTAAGCGCCCACGACCCGTCAGATTCTGTGGTCTACGAGAGCGGCGTGGCCAACCCGGAGTTGCCAGGCTCTGTAGCGGCGCTGGTCCGAGCTTTGAACGCAACCTTACCGAATGTACCAGCGCGATTCCCGCCGCCGCCTCCTCCCAGGGAGCCATCGCCAATCAACCCCCCAGCCCACCTTGACCCCATACTCGCCGCCCGACTCGTCATATTCCCTGACCCTCCCAACGCGACGCTGCCGTGGTGGGCCGTGGCTGCCGTGCCATCGACCCAGCAGTTCCTAAAGCCCACCACGGCCGTAGCTGCCGCCTCGCTGCCGCCGCCGCCGCCGCCAAATAACGGCCATCTGGACTCCTTTTTCGACCTCGTCGCGTCAACATTTGGAATCCCAAAGCTCCTCTCCGCGGGCGCCGCTCAAGCTTCGCCGGCGCCAGCACCGGAGCTCGAACCGGCGGTGGCCCGAGCAGTGGCCACGGAATCTGTGCCGACTTTAGTGCCGACTGCCTCTTCCTTTGCCGGCGGCGCGTCGAGTTCATCATTGCAGCAGCCCGTATCCCTGCTTCTGATGACTGACTTGATCAGGAGTAAGCTAGGCCTTAGTGGCCCCATGCAAGCTGTCGCCGCGGATGCTGCTAAGCAGCTGGGCGTCGATACGAACGGCATGAATACAGCAGCAATCATCAAGCAGTGTTACCAGAAGGCTCAGCCTCAGTTGGAGCCAGATAGGCAGTTCCCAAGCCCGCCCACGATGGCGCCCACACAATCTCCACGTGGGCCGAGTTTGCCGCACCTGCGAGTGCCGACGAGGTCGGCGAGGACGCCCTCGCAGCCCCCCTCGACTTCCTCACTTGCGGAAGACGCGTCAGCTAAGCAAACGACCGATGCACCACCCTCAGCTCGAAATGAGCCTTCTTATGAGGGTGGTGCCCTTGTCGAGCTATTGGCTCTTTCCGAAAGGCTATCCGCGATAACGCCGTTGCCATTAAATCCAACCGAAGATGGTTTCGAAAAGGATGCTGCCGACTACACTGCTGCGTCCTTGACACCGCCGTTGCAATATGATTCCACCGAGGATGGGTTCGAAAAGGATGCCTTTTACACCGCAGAGTCGCACGCGACGCCACCAGTGTCCAATAGCAGACATTGGGATGGATCACGCCCGGGCTCGCGCAGCACCAGCAGCATCTCACGCTCCCCCCCAAGATTCTCTCGCTCGCCGCGATCAGCTGTCAGCTACGATAGAATCAATCGCTTCAGACGCGCATTGGCGCTCGCGGAGGGACCTCAGTGGTGACTCGTGAATATAATATTTTTCATCCTTCCTATTCCCATTGACATACCAAGGGGGCAAGGTCGTGGCAGTCTTTAAGCAGCGGTGTGACGACAGAGCGACAGAGCGGCGCCGATGCGCATGCATGCGGCACCCTGAACGCCCGGAAGCTGTGAAGCACAAGCGGGTGCCTCCGAGCACACGTCGCGCAACATGAACCCGCCGTGCCTGCTCACGGCTCGACGGGGAGCTCGCCAGCGGTTGGCTTGGCAGGGGCTGCGGGCCGCGGGCCGAGTGTGAGGCGCAGCGCGGTCGCGATGGGCACATCGGTCTCCACCAGCGCCAGCTGTTCGGCCTCGTCGAGCGCGGCTACCTGCACGTGGCACACGAGGAAGCTGACGAGGTCGACGACAAAGTGCGTGACGATGGGCACCCACAGATTTTGCGTGAGCGCGAACGCGCCGCCGAAGACGAGCCCGGCGACTGTGGCGGCCACGGCGTACACGGGCGAATCCGTGTACGAATGCAGCCTGCCGAAGACGAGGGCCTGCACGAGCACGGCGAGCGCGGCAGCCAGGGCGGGAGGGAGCGCCACCGCCGTACCGAGCGCCGCGAGGCCGGTCTGGAGCGTTCCGCGGAAGGCCAACTCCTCCGCCAACGCCGCGGCTGTCGAGATGAGCGCAGCGCCGATCGATGCGCGCAACGGCAGCAGGCGTGACCCAAAGGCATACAGTGTGATGACGCGGCTCGCCTGCGTGACCTCCTTGAGCGCTGGAATAAGCTCGTCGGCCACGAGGCTGAGTAGCAGCATCGGCGCCGCCACTAAGATGCCTGCGCGCGTCGTCTCCACGCTCACGGCAAAAGCACTGCCGAGCCACGAAGCGAAGTTCAAGCCAGGCGCAACCCAGGTCAAGAGAGCCGCCACCGGCAGCATGACAAGCGGGTTTGCGACAAAGTAGAAGACAGTGCGCCACGAAAATCGCGGCAGTGGCAGCGGCGGTAGCGGCGGAGCGAGCGGCGGAGTTGGCGTGTTCACAACGCCGGCACAGAGCAGAACATGAGAAGCTGCCGCCAAACGGTGCGTGAGCCGTGGCAGCGGCGACGATTGTACGCGGAGCGAATGCGCCGGCGTAGTGCGCAGCGCTGCCACAGGAGCTAGTTGGAGGTTGCAGAACACGAGAGCGAGACGTATTATTGATCGCACGGCCATCTGTGTGCGCACGCGCACGAGCGATGACTCGGCGCAGCAGGTAGCGTTTCCCGTCGCGCGAAAATCATGATTCACGCGTGCCACTAGAAAATCGCTAAGACAGTCGTCGATAATCTGGGCAGAACATCTCGTGTGTCTGGGTAATTTAACAGTCGTCATTTCGATGCGCTCATCTCGAGGCGCTCACGAAGGCGCCTGCGAAAGATCGTTGTGTAAGGCGGGTCGTCTCTCTGGCTCTCAGCGCCCCGGCGCTGTTGAGCGAATAGGCAGTTTCGATGGACGATCTGGTGGGTGACGATGGTCTCACGAACGCGGAGCGCAACCAGTGCCGAGAAGCCTTCGAGAGGTTCGACAAGGACAACAGCGGCGCAATCAGTGATTGGGAGCTCCGGGCGATGCTGCAATGTACGGCAACGGCCGCCTCGAACTGCCGCCTCGCGCCGCCAATGAATGGCACGGCAAGCCACCATGCCGTCTCACTCGCACCTGCTTTCGCGCGCGCAGCTTTGGGTCAGGATCCGACGGATGAGGAGATCTTTGACATGATCGCTGCGGTTGATGAGGATGGGAGCAATGAGATTGGTGTGCTGCTGCTTGCCATCCCCTGTGAAATCGGTCCGTATTGCCGACGCGCCACTTGACGTACTCGCGCAGACTTCAAGGAGTTTTGCCAGGTGATCAAACTGCAGAAGGAGAAAGCGGGGCAGGATGGAGAGAGTGACACATGTACGCAGCATGCTGGCTCGCTGATCAGATGGCGGCGCTCTCGAGATCTGCGCCCGCTGCGCGCAGCATGCTCCACTGTAGGGCTCCTGACGGCCTCGCCCTCTGAGCATCGCGATCGCCCGACGCCCCCCTTCGGCCGCAGTGGATGCATTCATCGCCTTGGGAGGGAACCCCGACAAGACGGGGCAGATCAGCACAGACAAGCTGCGGCATGTGGTCAAAGAGTTTGGGCTCACCATCGACATCAATCGACTCATCGCCGAGACGGACACGGACCGTTCGGGCTTTATCGACTACAACGAATTCGCCGTCATGATGAAGTGAGACCAGTTAGTAGCGCGCACAAAAACGCAGTTAGCGCACCCCGGTGCTGCGGGGGGCGCGGAACCCGAACCACTCTCAGGCCCGGCAGCGCTGCGATGCGCGAGGTGTGTATACCACTGGAATTTTCGGCATGGGCGCGGCCGCGCAGTATCAAAATTTAATAAAACCGAACGAGCTCTCAGAAAAGCCAGAAAACGGAACGCGGGCAGACGCCGCCCCGAGACGCCCCGGGCTGGGCCGGCGCCGCGCCGCGCCGGTCGCGCCGAGCGCGAGCGCCACCAGCCGCCCGCGCCCCGGCCGCGCACGACCGACGTCCCGCTCCCGGGACGGACCCGACCCGCGGCGACCACCCGGGAGCGCGCGCACCGAGTCAAATAGACGCTCCCGGTAAGACGCGGCCTCGCGGCCGCGCCGGCGTGCGTCGCACCTCAGTCGCGCTCGTCGGAATTAGAGAACCCGTGGGCGGACCGTCGCGACAATACACATTCGCCGGAAAACGTACAAACTGTCTGCAGTCTGGGCCTAAACAATAGTCGTCGAGAATGCTCGGGAGCGGAGAGTTCAGAGTGGAGTTCGCGCAACACGCGCCGCCAACGCTTGCGGCCGCGCGCCACGAAGCCCCTTGATCGAGTGTGCCCTTCTCATGAGATGTAGGATTGCAAGTCGTTGGATTTGAGCGACCGCGAGATGTAGTCCTCGTTGAATTTCGCAAAGGCCATGTATTGCTCTGCGGGCACGGGCGAGGGAGTGAGAAGAGACTATGTGTCGAAGTGGCTGAACTCTCGAGCGTGCCAGGGCGTCCGGACGCCGCCACGCACCCTGGAGCTTGGTGGAAAGGATGCGGTCGTACTGCTCGCGGAGCGCGCGCTCCTTCTCGTCGACGGCCCGGCGCACGATGTCCTTGACCTGCTCCATAGAGAAGAGTGCCTCACCCGTGTGCGGGTCTATGCGCTGCGGATGCCTAAACGTGGCGCTCAGATCGGTGCCCACAGAGCTGGGCCCGGCGCCTGCGCGCACGGTGGGCAGGATGGACATGCGGGGATGAGCGCGGTGCTCCTCAGGCAGCAGGTACAGGTTGCAGAGGAGAGAAAACGTGAGCCGGCGGGGGTGCTTGGCGATGCGGGTGCTGGCGGTTGGCATCGGTGGCAGCGGGATCCTGCCCGACCCAGCAGGCTGGCGTAAAAGAGCCGACGGTCGGCCACGGCGCGATGCGCGTACCTCCATCCGTCACCATGAAGGCAGAGCTGCAGGTGCTTGCGGCGGCAACCGCCTCAGCGTGCGACCGCGTGCGTTTGGAGGCGGGCGACGGCGACTCGGTGAACTTCCAGCGGTGGGGCGAACAGCCCGTCACCATCATCGCCACCTCTCCCGCCTCCTCGCGTGGCCGCTTCGCCATCAACATCGCCGCACTCATGGAAGGGGGGCCAACCCGCCCTCTCGCTGTCTCTTCCCACACGCGAGTAGCGCACTGAAGCCGGTTTTGAGAGCGCGAAACCGCGTGCTGATTCGTCTAGAAAGAGGCACGGGAATCCGCAGGTTCGACTTCCCCTTCCGAAACTCGCGTACAAACTCGCGGACTTCCGCCAAGTACAAGAGTTCTTGGTAGCTGTCCATCCAGCAGAGCGACGCTGGCTCGGCGGACGAGAAGGCGTGGCGCCTCGCCACCGCCATGTTGTCACAATTCGCACAACTGTTCTCCGCCGAGGGCGGCAAGACATTCAGGCCGCGCCACGGGCACAAGCCCGGCTCGACCATGTATCGTCTCCACCTCGCAGCCGAGAAGACTCTCGGATCCGGCAACTTGCGCGACGCGGTCGCACTGCCCGAGGGCGTGGACCTCAACGAGTGGATCGCCACCAAGGCGATCGACCTTTTTAATGAGGTGGAGCTCGTTTACAGCGTGATCAGGCAGTACTGCACCGAGTCGGCCTGCCCATGCATGTCCGCCGGCTCCAAGTTTGAGTACTTGTGGGCCGACGGCAAGGAATACAAGCAGCCGACAAAGGTGACAGCGCCCAAGTACGTTGAGCTGCTCTTTGCGTGGGTGCAGAGCCAGCTGGACGACGAGAAGGTCTTCCCGACAGCGCCGGGCGTGCCCTTCCCGCCCGACTTCCGCGAGCGTGTGCAGGCCATCTTCAAGCGCCTATTCCGCGTGTACGCTCACATCTTCTACGGCCACTACGAGCGCGTCAAGGAGCTCGAATTCGAGCATCATCTCAACTCATGCTTCAAGCACTTCATGTACTGCGTCCTCGAGTTCGATCTGGTGCGAGCGGAGGAGCTCAAGCCGTTGCAGGCCCTGATGGATGGCTTCCTAAAAGAGGACGACGCCAAGTGGGGGCCGTACAGAGCTGGCGGAGGAGCTCAAGCCGCCGCTGCGCCGCTCCCGCCCGCGCGTTCCACCTCCGCCAGAGATCTACCGCAACCACTGCCGCCGCCACCGCCGCCGGGCAACTAAGCGCTTTCTGAAGATAGAGAAGAGGAGCTGGGAAACAGTATCTGTAGGTGTCTGATTCACAGTGAGTGTGTGTGTCCATGAGAGACAGTCAGAGTTGTCACATCAAAGCCGCGGTGCGTCCGCATTCATCGCATCGTGTCAGCAGCGACGACGTTCACAGTGAACACTCAATTTCGTCAAATTCTCAGATTCGCTCGCGTCCAAAGGATGCAAAGATCGTTGTTCGCGATGCTCGTCGCCGTCACCGCTGGCTGGGCTCCAGCGAGCGAAATCAGGATGCCACTCGGTGCAGGCTTCAAGGCTTCCCTCAGACCAACAACTCCACGGCCGCTGCAGCGCTACCGCTCCCAGTCCGTGGTGGCACTCGCAGGTGTGGCGGAAGTCTGGCAGGACTACCTCGGCCTGCTGGAGAGTGCTCCGCTCGTGACAAAGTCGATCACTGCCGGCGTGATCATTGGTGCAGGCGACAGCGCTGCGCAGCTCTTGGCGAGCCGCGACAAAATCGACGCTGAGTTTGACGTGGCGCGAGCGCTTCGCTGGGCTTTATTTGGTCTGGTGCTGCAGGGGCCGTGGAATCACGCATTCTACCTGCTCCTTGACGGCGCACTGCCGCCCACACCCGATCCGTTCACGCTGACGACGCTGACGAAGGTCGGCATCGATCAGGGCATTCAGGCGCCCATCTTTACGATCATAATCCTTTACTTTTTCGCAGTCGTGGAGGGCAAGGGCTTTGGGTACGCAACCAACCAAGTGAAGAACGACCTCGGCGGCATCCTCATCAAGAACTGGAGCGTCTTCCTGCCGGCGACCGTGATCAACATCGGCTTCTGCCCACCGGAGCTCCGCGTGCTCTTTCTGAACGTTGTATTCTTTGGATGGGTCGTTTACCTCTCGGCCTTCCTGAACGCGAAGGAGGGCGAGGCCGCTTTAACGGGCACTCGCACTGGCGCAGGCGGGCGCGACGAGTGACGAGTGACGACGCGCACGCGGCGCCGCATCGGCCATCGCGGTTGCGCTGTGCGCGACAACCGACCACCAACGCACCATGCTTAATCTCTAGGTAGTAGTATAAAAGAAAAAAGAGCAAGACTTCGCAGCCGCGAGCGCGACGTCGGGGGTCGCGACGTCCCGGACCTGAGTCCTGCTGGTGCTGTTCCGTGAGAGACCTAGTACGGTACCTGACCGGGGGCCCGTCCTGCATACCTGCAAGCTCGAAGCTGCATCGCGCCCCATCGTCCAGCGGAATCCGGGCCGCCGGGCGCGCCGGAGCCGCCGCGTCGCGCGGCGGACACGGGACACGCGGCCGGCCGCGCCCAAACGGCGCGAGCCCGACCCCAGTCCCGCGGCGCCAGCGCCGCCAAACGCCGCGATCGCAGCATCGCACCGGCCGGTCGACCGATACCGGCGCGGTTAACGGCGGAAGCCGGGCGTCCGCCGAACGCCGTGGCTGAGCCCGTCCGGGCGTGTGGTGCCCTCTCGCACTCGCTGGCCGGCGACGTGAGAGAAACACTCTCCCCGTCCCCGGCGCGCAGGCTACTTGAAGCTAGCAGCTGGATCCTAGATAGTCGAGACGAGTCGAGCGCCTAGATAGTCTTTCCGAGTCGAGCGCCTAGATAGACGAGCGCCGAGTCGAGCGCCTAGATAGTCGAGCGTGACCCGGACGGACGCGGGCCGAGCGCCGAGTCGAGCGCCGAGGGCGCATGGAACCGCAGCCGTACGTGCGGCACTTCGTGTGCGGGCGGCCTACCGTCCGGATGCGACGCCCGGGGCGACGCCTCGTCCGTCGCCGGCATGTCCTCGGCAGCGTAGCCTGGCGCGGAGACACTTGGGAGCTTGTGCCAGTACGCCTCCGCCAACCTGATCGCCTCATCGAGCGGCTTGAGGCGAACCCACACCTCGTCTCCGTCGACGGCAGGCTCGGAGCTCCTCGAGCGCCCTACACGGCGCTCATCAGTGGAGGCTTCCTCTGGGCGCACCACCTCTGGGCGCACCAGTTCTACAAGCCCCATGGCTAGAAGCTGCGGCAGCGCACTCAGCCGCCAGTCGCGCCACACGTGGCTCTCGATGCCTGCCAAGTCGCTCCAAGTACCGAGAACTCGCACATGTGCCCGGCGCAGCGCTGTACTGCTGATAGGGCGTGCATCCGCCGCGTCACAGCCGTTCACAAGGGCCGGCAGCGGCGCGCGTCTCCGCGGCGGCGGCACCACGTGGAGATCCGCCGCCGCACGAAGCTCAGCCTGGTGCTCTCGCCACTCTCGCCACTCAAGCGCATCGTGCTGGAGGTGGCGCGGCGCGCGCGGCGTGGCCAGCAAGGCATGCACGATGGTGAGCGCTTGCGTAATCTGCTCCTCCTCCGCGAGGCGCGCGGTGCACAGCAGCGCGCCATCGGCCGAGCCCACACGGTTCTTGTGCTGGTAAGAAAGCAGCAGCTGCTGGTAGAGCTGCTTCGCGCCGCGCCAGCGGAAGGCGGTGCGGACCGCCAGAGCACCGACCGTGTATAACGTGACCAGCCCCGTATAGCTCATCGCTTCGTGTGCGAGCAGCGGCGAAGCTGCCCACAGGCCCACAGCGCTCATGGCGACGAACTGGCCGCGCTGCAGCTCGGGCATCGTCACGACCATGTGCGGGAGCAGCAGCTCCAGATCCGACTGCGGCACGTTGCGGTACAGGCCGAGGGCTACGTGACTGCCGTTCCCATGCGCCTCGCGCCCCGACTGAGTGTGCCGGTAGACGAGCAGCACGTGCCGGTACGTGGGCGCTGAGAGGGTCGTCTCCTCGAGCAGGCGCACCAGACTCAGGTCGACCGCCTGGAAGCCCCGGTTCGAGCTGCACGTCGTGTTTGAAAGGGACGTTGGCTCACAGGCTGGCGGCTCGGAGATCCTATCTCGGACCTTGGAGATCCTATCTCGGACCTCGTAGATCCTATCTCGGACCTCGGAGGACGGCGGTGGGCTCAGCTTGCGGGTGAGGTCCCGGAGCAGCACGCTGCGCTCCAGGAGGCGCTCCACGATGCGCTCGACGAGCCCGGCCAGCGGCCGGCCCAGGCCGTCTACGAGTGGGCTGACAGCCGCGCGCCCGAGCCGCACCGCAGCCGCCCCGAGAGCGCGGAGCTTGCGAGTGGTGAGCTCCTCGATCTTCGCGCCTACAAAGTAGCCGCGCTTCTCGATGACGCCTGTGCCGCGGTGGTACACGGTGAGCTTGCTAGCCCAGCTCGGGCGCGTGACGGCACGGCCGTGCGCCTCCTCCGCCGCGTATGCGTCGAAGCCGCCCTCGGCCGCCGACACGAGCGACGAATCGATTGCCTTCCAGTCCATGACCACAGGAACGTTCCACATCTCCTCATCGCCAAAGTGGCCGTGCAGCGCGCGCAGCTCGTCCTCGCGCGAGCAGAGCGTGAAACCCGCACTCATTACCGACCAGTGCAACGACTCCGAAAAAGCCGCTGCCGACGCACGGTCCTCGGCCGAGGCCGCCATCTCGCTTGGGTCGTGACCGCGGTAGGCCTCGTGCAGCGACACCGTCTGCACGTGGTGCCGCGAGCGTAAGCTCGCGCACACGAGGCTGGTCAGCCTAAGGAACTGCTCCTTTTGATGTCTGCCCTCCGCGGTGCCATCGTCGAGCGAGCGCGCGAGTGCTGTTCGCAGCCGCTCCGTCGACGAGCGCTCACTCGAGCGGCACTCGGTTGCCCCCGGCTTGAACAACCGTGCGGCCGCGCGCACCAGGCGCTCGCCAATTGCGCTGACTCGAAAGGCTGTCATGGACGGAAGGCTAGTCATTTGCTGCCATTCAATCCTACATAAAGAGTAGTCAAGAAAACGTACACGTAACCCTGACGTCACCACATACACGAGCACTTACAACCGAGACCAAAGCGTTGTGCGGCTCAGGTCACTGTTTGAGATTCGGGAGGTTGGGCGAGGTTTTGGTCTGCACGATGGCTTGCCTCATCACCACGGTCTGCTGCACTGCGGCGCTTCTGGTGCCGCACGGCGTGCCGCCCGGGCGGCGGCCGCGCGCGCCCGTTCGTTCGGGCGGCACGCTCGTCGCCGTTGGCGCGGCGCCGCCTGCTGTCATCGTCGGTGGCGGCATCGCCGGCCTGAGCACAGCGCTCGAGCTCGCGGGCCGTGGCTTCGAGGTGACGGTGCTGTCGCGCGATGCGAGTGCCGCGGCGACGTACGCCGCGGGCGGCATGCTCGCGCCGCAGTCTGAGCGTCTGGACGGCGACAGCCCGCTGCTCGGCCTCGCGGTCGCCGCCCGCGACTACTACCCGGGCTGGGTGCGCGAGCTCGAGGCGGCCTCGGGCGTGGACGTCGGGCTGTGCGCGAGCGGCGGCTTCCTCGCTCCCGCCATGGATGGCGACGTCGTACATCGCTGGCGGCCGCCAGCCGCCGGTGGCACCTCCTTGTGGCTCGACCGACCGGCGGCGGCCGCGATGGAGCCTCTACTTGCGCCCGAGGCGGTCGGCGGTTGGTGGTTCCCGCAGGACATGTCGGTGGACCCACGCGCGGTGCACAAGGCGCTGCTCAGCGCGTGCGCAGCTGCGGGCGTCATGGTGCGCGAGGGCTCTGCCGCCGTCGCGCTCGAGCTCGCGCCCCACGGCGGTAGCGTGCGCGCGGTGCGCCTGACCGATGGCACTGTGATGCCCACGCCGGGCCCGCTCGTGATAGCCAACGGTGCGTGGACGCGCGAGCTGCTGCCGGTGCCGCTGCAGCCCATCAAGGGGCAGATGCTCACCCTCATGCCGCCGCCCGCCGCCGCCGCCGTGGCGGCTCCGGCGGGCCGCGGCGCGCTGCGCCGGGTTCTCTTCGGTGAGCAGTGCTACATCATCCCGCGGCGCGATGGGCGCGTCGTGGTGGGCGGGACAGTTGAGCCGGAGGCCGGCTTCGACACGCGCGTAACCGCCGGCGGCATCGCCCAGGTGCTCTCCGCGGCTGTGCGCCTCGTGCCTGCTCTCGCCGAATATACCTTGACGGAGACCTGGGCGGGGCTGCGCCCATGCACGCCCGACCTGCTGCCCCTCCTCGGTCCGACGCCGTGGACGAATGTGCACTTGGCGGCGGGCTACCATCGGAATGGCATCCTGCTCTCGCCGCTCTGCGCCAAGCTTGTCGCCGACAGCATCGAGGGGCGACTCACCGCCACCGACGCCGAATTGCTCCGTCCATTTGAATGGACACGCTTCCTCTCGGGCGGCACCTTCGCCGCCCCCGCGACGGCCACCGTCTTCTCGGTCCCCGCGCCCGCCGCCGCGCGCCCGCCTCTCGCGCCGCGGGTCGCACCGACTACGGCCGTGCTCACGGATGTTCTCCAGCGCTCGGTACGGCGCCCGGATGTCCAGCCGCCCACCACGACGCGCCCGGATGCCCAGCCGTCCACCACGACGCCCACCGCGGCTCCGGCCGCGCCGGCGACGCGCCGCCCTGCAGAGGTGGCGGGCGGCGAGGACCGGGGCGAGCAGCCTTACTATGACCCGGACTCGGATGTGAGGGCGAGCATCCGGTGGGCGATGCGCGCCAACAAGGACTTCATCGCCCAGCTGGAGCAGGGCATCGAGCCCAAGTACGGGCAGGCGCGACCTGATGCGGCAGGCGCGGCGCCCGGCGGCAGCAGTGCGGGCGCGGCCAGCGGCAGCGTCGTCGAAGAGGCGCAGGAGGCACTTCCGACTTCGCTCCCCGGCATGGTCGACGGCGCGCGGCTGTGGATCGTGCGGGAGGGCGAGCCCCTGCCTGTGCCCATCTTCGAGGGAAGCCCTCCCCAAGAGTTCCTCGCGGGCTACGGAGACACCGTGCTCCCACGGCCCAATCCGACAGAGGCGCCCTCCAGAAGCGCTCCGCCCTCGGCGACGAGCACGAGGCGGCCGCCGCCGCCGCCGCTGTCGCCCGCGCCGCCCGCGCCGTCGTGGGCCGTGCCCGAGCGTACCGCGGTGGCGATGCCCGCCGCCGCCGACGTGCCTGCCTCCGTCAATGGGAAGGCGATGCCCACCGAGCAACCCAGCGGCTTCTGGGCCCAGATGTTCAAACGGCCTGTGAATGGCGTGCCTGTGAATGGCGTGGCCGCGCCCGTTCACGGCGCCGACGCCGTTGCCTCGGCGCCCACCGCCGTCGCGACCGCCTCCGCGCCTGAGGCCAAGAGATGGGCGCTGCCGACGATGACCCCGCCGCCGAACGCGCCGCCGCCGCCCGCGAGTGACGACGCGATCCACTCGACGGACGGTTACGCCGAGCTCACGAGCCAGGACCAGTCGCACGCCACCCGCGACGCGGTCATCAAGAGCGCGCGCGCCGCCAACAAGCGCTTCCGAGAGATGGTACTCGAGGAGAACGACGACTCGGCCCTGCAGGCGCTCATCGAGGCGGACCTCGCCAAGTACCGCAGAGGCGAGAGTCCCAACGTCTGACCTCTGAGCGCGTCGAGCCGGCGCAGGGCTCCTCCTGAGTACTGTGGCCGCGCATGCGCGCCCGTCTGCTCCGTGCGTGACCGTCAGTGGGGGCCGTGAGTGTTGACGAGCCTCACTGTCGGAAACCTTCTTCCTCTCGTAGAATAAGGTCTCGCGTGTGTGAGACCTTGTGTGAGAGCACGGTAGCTACTTGTGTTCTGGGCGCTTGGTATGGTGCAAATCGACTTGACTTGACTTGCCTGTGGATTGATACTCATCGAAATCCCAAAACAGCGCGGCTCAACGGCAATGGCCGGCGATGTGCCATCGCAAGCCGTCCCAGCGCCGCCGCCAACAACGACGACCCTGTGCCTATGGGAACCGGACCCCGAGTTGATGATTCGCCGCGCACAGGGCCAGGAGCGTGCGCGGAAGAGCGAGTACGCCGCGGAGGCGCGCAAGGGCGCCTTTACCGAGCAGGCGATCGAAACGGGCTCAAGCATCGCCATCCGCGAGTTTGAGAGCAACTTTGCCGTGGAGCTGCGGGCGGCGCAGGAAACTATGACGCAGGTGGAGGACGTCGAGGTGGCCGATGCTGAGACGCCAAACCTGCTCGATTGGTGGCAAACTCAGCTCAAGGAGCTGCACAACACTGTGTCGGGCGCTGCGAGCTTCCTGCCGACCGCGACGCGCGAGAAGCTCGTCGGCCAGATTGTGAGCCAGGAGGCCCTGCTGCGCGAACAACGCGATCGCCTCGCGCCGAAGAAGAAGTTTGGCTTCAAGAATCGCAGCAAGGTGGGCACGAGCAAGACGACGGCGCCGGCCGACGCAGCGGTCACGCCTGCGGCGCCGCCGGCTGCCGCGCCGCTCCCGAAGGCCGACACGTTCCAGGCGCCGGCGGGATGCCAAGGCTTCCGCGGCCATTCCGGCCAGACGCTGATCCGCGACGCCGGCGAGGGCTCCGCGAGCGACTTCGCGCTCGAGCAGCTCGTTGGCTGCGAGGTACGCCTGCTCACGACGAGCACTGCGCTGTGGATCCGCGGGCTCAAGCAGTGCACCGTCTTCGCGGTGCCGGTGGGCGGCTCCATTTACGTGACCGAGTGCGAGGAGTGCACGCTCTACCTGGGCTCCCGCCAGCTGCGCATGCACACCTCGACCAAGGTCGCCTTCTACATTCACACCTCCTCGCATCCGATCATCGAGCACTGCACCGGACTCACATTCGCGCCGTACCCGAGCCCGCTGCCCATCACGCTCGCCGGTGCCTTTGCCGACGCGGCCCTCAAGCCCGAGCAGAACCAGTGGTGCGCGCGCTTAGGCGCCCCTGCAGTAATTGCTGCAGTAATTGGCGCGCGTCTTTGTCTCCCTTCACTCGCGCCGTGTTGGTGTGCTCGCGTGTGCTCGCAGGGAGCTCGTCGACGACTTTGACTGGCTCAAGGCTGCGCAATCGCCCAACTGGGCGGTGCTGCCCGAGGCGGAGCGTCAGCCGCCCGCTTGGTTCACGAAGGAAGGAGGGCAGGCCGAAGCAGCCGGCGCTGCAATGGCGACGTCGACGCCGTTGGATGTGAGGGCGTGCTAGAGTGGTTTAAGGGGTGTGCATGGTGCGACGAGTTTTCTCCCCAAGTTTTCCTCACACGTGGGGATGGAATTCCGCGCAGCTGGCATCGTGGAATCGGAATGAACATGGAGACCCCGTGTTTCCCTCCGGCGCCGCCCGTCGCGCCGCCGCTGCCCTCTCCTGAGCAGCAGCCGCCGGTGCCATCCCCCGAGCAGCTGCAGCACGCGGCTGAGCAACTCACGCGCGCCGTGCACGTCATCTTCGGCGAGTGGACGGCGTTGCGACTCGCTGTCGAGAATGAGTGGGCCGGAGGTGGCACTCGCGAGCGTGCCCTTGCGCTGCTGCAGCGCGTGCGCGATGGGCTGCTCGCATCGGCGGTGGTTCATCGCGATGAGCTCGAGGATGTGATCGACAATGCGCTCGTCGACGATTTCAACATCGAGGCGGACGATGAGAGCCCGCTGGAAATCGCAACACTTCTGTGCGCGCTGCACACCGAGGCTCGCGCGGGTGTGACGAAAACGGCGGACGTGCTGCTAGCTCGCTCGGCTGGAAAGCGCACTTGGGTCGAGGTGCCGCCGCCGCCGCGGCAACGGGGCGAAGATGACAGCTCGGATGAGGACATCGATGATGATAACGACGGCGGCGGCGGTGGTGGCACGTCTGCGATGGATGAGGATATGGGCGGCGGCTGCGTTCGGGCAGCGCCCGAGGTGGATGAGGACGGCTTCCAGATGGTGTCACCGCGGCGCGGCCGTGGGGCCAAGGTCGTTAGTGGCAGGCAGCCAGCACCGCAGAGCATGACGGAATAGCAACAGCAGCTCAGCAGGGAGTGGGCCCCTCCCTGGTGGTGCGTGAGGAATGAGGGACATTCACATTGACCGGACGCCGTGGAACGTGCCAATGGTATGTCACGATCAAATTTCGTAACGCTGAATGGCCCAATGGTTTGGGCATGAGATCCGCACACATGCATCCGGGACACACGAGTCACGACGAGACGAAAGTTCGTCCGGAGGACGCATCGGAGCGCGCAGCAATGTCCAGCGGAGGCGTGACCGCGCGCGCCCGTCTCGAGACTCGACGTTCCGGGGCGCAGACGATTCACGTTCCCGCTCCGGTACCTTAATACGGGGGTGTATAACACTTATCAGTGTAATTGCCACGGCTAACGGTCGACCCCCGCGGCACACCCGTCACGTTACCGTCACGTCGGCCACCAAGCCGGGGGGGGTCACATGCAGCGGGGCCGGCGGCGCTTATAAAAACATAAAGTCCATGCTCAAGTCGACTTGCCGGTGAGCGCATAAAGCTGCCGTGCTTTGGATGGCTCCTCGTCCTTGCATTCGATGGTGCCTCCATCCTTTTTGGCGGCGATGAAGGGAACATTCGAGCCGACAGAGCTGCACTTGGGGCGCCGAAGCGGCATCGGTAGGTTCGCGGCGCTGCCGTCATCCGCCATTCTGGTGCCGGGAAGGACGTTGGCGCATTTGGAGTAGGCTTTGGGAATATTGGGGTTGCGCTGGCAGAGATCGGCGAGGCCATCGACGGTGAAGGGGAGGGTGGCCTGCTCGCATGTGGCGTCGCAGCGCTCTCGCAGCTGGTGTACGACCAGCTGAAAGTCGGCCGGAGTGTGCATCGAGTGCACGGCGAGGGTCGTGTTGGAGATGTGCTGCGTGCACAGCCCTCGCTCCGAAGGCGACCGAAACTCGTACCCATCATGCACGATGTGCCAGCCCCAATGGATCGGAGTCAGGTTGGGGAAGGGCGCGATGTGCGCGAAGAAGCCAAAGGCGCTGTCCTCGCCCTTGACCCAATACGGCGGCTCGTATCGGGAGGACGCGTTCTGCCAAAAGTCGTACACGAGCCGCGAGCCGGCGATCCACTGGACGAGCTCGTAGCTCATGCCCCACATGAGGCCCGCGGTGTACGGGTAGGGTCCGATCGCGTTGCGCCCCTTGGGGAGCAGCGGGCACTCAGCCTTCTTAGCCCCCGCCGCCTGGAGCGGGCCGAAACCGTAGCCGCACGGCTGGAAGTCCTCGAGTGAGTAGGAGCACCAGAGCGTATTGCCAAAGTAGAGTGGGCCCGCGCGCGGCGCGAGCTGCGTGCGCAGGTTCACCTCGAGGCGCATCGTGTGGATCCATGAGTCCCAATCTGGACAAGCGCGGGTCGTCACGCGCGGGGTGGTGGTGAGCAGCGCGTGGCGGTGGGCATGCGCGTCAGGGAGGCGGTGGGCATGCGCGTCAGGGAGGCGGTGGGCATGCGCGTCAGGGAGACGAGGTCGCACGATTGGGCTCTGATCGCAAGCGGCGATACGGGGCGGCAGCAGGCGCAGGCAGCATGCAGCATGAGCAGATCGCGCACCAGCTTTGATGAAGAAGCGCGTGCCACGATGCACGACGACACATTGCTGGAACCACGCGATGATCTTCTCGCCCGTGCACTTAGGGTCGCCACGGTACGGGTCGCGCGTTGCCTCGCGTGCGTTGACGAGGGCGAGGTCGCGATGTTCGACGTGCTCCGAATGCAACTGTTCCACGATCGCCTCCTCATGCCCGTCACCCTGATACGTGAGCAGACCGATCACGAACTCGCACCGCACGCGCTCGTCGGGACCGAGGTTGGCGTACTCAGGATACCACAGGTCGCGCAGCAGCTGCCGCCGCGCGCGGTTGCGCTCATCGATGCCGACTGGGAAGCCAATGATCGCAAAGTGCGGCTCGCGGCGGCGGCGTGGCGGCGCGGCAGACGCAGCGCCAACCACAGGCAGTGGCGCCGCCGTCGCCGATGCCGGCATGACAGTTGGGCACGGAGCATGTTGCTGCTGCTGCTGCGAGGCGACATACGCGGTGCCCGCACGGCTGGAGAGCCCAAAATCGCGTGGCACGACTAGATGATCGATGAGGCGGATGATGGCAAACGTCGCCACGGCGACCATAGGCAGCTGAAGTTGCCTCACCATTGGACCTCAGCGTTGCAGTTCAATACGTCATGCAAAGTCGATTCGACGCCGCATCACACGGTTGTCGCGTCTGTCGTGTTAACGTTCACAGGCGCGTTAGCCTCCGTTAGGTTCCTAACGGCGCCGAACATGCAACCGTTTGCCGAGGTTCCGATCTTCCGTTTTCAGAACCAAACCGAGTGGTGACGGGCCTTCTAAGAACTAGGGTGAAGGGTGTAACTATCCCGTGTATCGGCTACATTGTGTATCGGGAACACACAGGCATATTACGCATTAATACATTTGGATTTTGCCATGGATTCTACATTTCGCACACGATGTGTCACAGTCCTCACACGCCCTGAATCGAAGTGAGAATGCAAGCCGACTTACGTTGTTTTGACTTCAAATGACTCAGATCTCAGTGTCGGCGCGCGCCGTCTTGAAGTTGGAGTACGGGGAAACCATAATATGGTTCGCGTCTCGCTCTCGACTAGGCAGGTGACTCATGGCATGACGGTCATGGCTCATGTGGGCATGGCGGAAAATGGCAGAATGGGGATGAAGCACATGGAATGCACAGGTTAAGCAAAAGTTGGTTCGGCAGGATATCATGTTTGATCTCGATGATGCTTGTCCCCAGCCATGGGTCGATCGGTGCTGCCGCTTCCGGGATCCCAATCATGAATGGCCATGGCCCTCGACGCGGACTCCAGCCTCGCGCAGCGCGTCCAGCGTGGCCACTAATGCATCGCCGCAGCTGAGCGCCAGCTTCTGCAATGCCCAATTTGGTGCCGCAGGCCAAGGGGCCACGAACAGCACGAGATCGCGAGCAGAGTGGCACGTGCAGAATGGCACGTCCCGTGGCGCGACCCACGTGTTGGTGACGTGGCCGGTGCTTGGGTCGAGTGTCCTGATGAACCCCGCGCCCACGCGCAGCGTGCGCACGTAGCTGCCACGCCATGGTACGCCAATCTTGGTGACGGTGAAGTCCCGCGGAGCCGGATGGATTGAAGGTACCGAAGGCGCAGGACAAACCGCCGTCGTCGCCGTACTCGGCGAGGGCGAACCGGCGGCGTCGAGAGCCGAGGCCCACGAGGAGAACGGCGTGGGCCCGTCTGAGCTGAAGGTGCCGCCCGAGTCAGTCGGCGATCCAGATGTGCCGCGTAAGTCCGCGGCCGAGACCGAGGGCTTCTCACTCAGGGTGGGCTTGGTTTCGGCGATGATCGCGATATGCTGCGTAGGCTGCTGCGGCTCAGGATAGGCGAGCGCCCAGCGCCGCGGCGAAGTCGCGCAGTGGCGAGGCTTCGGGATCAAGCTGCTGCGGCCAGCGGCAGCATTGGTGTCTCCGACATGTGCGGGTGCTACAGAGGCAGCGTGATCGGCGCGCAAGGCCAATGGAGCGGCTAGGCCCTGACGGGTCCTTGCAAGCTTGACAGCATGCTCTTGTAGGCGTGGAGATTGCGAGTCATCCGACAGCCGGGGAGGAGGTGTCGTGGCCGACAAAGTGGTCAGCGACGTGGCCACCGATGCGTCGAGCAGCAGCTGGGCCGCCTGCTGAGGTGACATGCGCATCACTCGGGGCGACTTTTTGGCATGCCGCGAGCTCTTGGTGTTTGGCGTCGCGCTAGCGATGAAATCGGCGCCAAGCTCGTCAACGTCGCGCCGCATATGGCCGATTCACACGAAGGGGAATCTAATTGAGGCGATTCAGAAACGATTGAAGTTCTTGTCACATTCAAATAATTGCGGCTCGTCTCGCCCGACGAACTCAAAATGAAACGGAAATGACACTGGAGCTCCAGGTCCTTCTTGGCTTGACTTGACTTGCCTTGTCTCCGTGTTCTCGTCGATGCGTGAAGGTTGAGGCAATCCCAGGATGCAGCGCTGGCTCGAGCAGCAGGCAGAGAACCTACAGAAGGAGTACGATAAGGCGAACACACCACAAACTGGTGGTGCCGAACCGACGAGATCGGCAGATCCGGACGCCGGAGCAGGGCCTTCCTCTGGGGTGGAGGCGACGCCGAGCTTCTCTCGCTTCTCGTCGCTCACCTCCGCGCTCACGCCGACGCTAGACCTGAGCAAGCAGCTCGGCGAGATCACCTCCGTCGGAAAGCAGATTGGCGACATCAAATCCGTCAGCAAGCAGCTCAGCAACATCACCTCGGCGCTCTCCTTTCCTCCGTCTGGCCCGCAGCCCGCCGACGGGGACGCGCAGAAGGCACCCGGACGCTCAGAGGACGCCATCGAGGCCGACCGCCTCCGCAGCATCGTGCGCCAGCTCGAGGACGAGGCGCAGCGCGCAGCTCGTCGGATCGCCACGCTCGAGGAGCTGCTCGAGGAGCACGAGGGCGGCGAGGGTGGCGGGCGCGGTTCCTTAGGCACGGCAGTAGGCGTCGACGGCAGCGGCGGCGGCGCGGCCGAGGAGATGCCAGCCGAGGTCGGGGAGGCGCTGCAGGCGGCGGTGGCACAATCAGAGCGCGCAGCGCAGCGGGTGGGCCAGATGAGCGACGCGTTGGTGCATGCCCGCATACAGGCCGCCGAGGCGGAGGCGCAGGCCAGCGCCGCACGCGAGCAGGCTGAGGCAGCCCAGGCCGACTCAGAGGCGGCCCGGGCGCAGGTCGCCGAGGCGCACGCCGAGGCGCAGGCAGCGAGGGCGGAGGCGGAGAAGGCCAAGGCTGAGGCCGCGGCTACGGCCGAGATGGCGGCGGCAAAGGCGGCGACTGCGGTGGCGGCAGCCGGAGAGTCCGCAGCAGCCGAAGAGTTGGCGGGGGCGCGGGCGGAGGAAGCGGCCAAGGCGGCAAGGGCGGAGGCGGAGGCGGCGAAGGCGGAGGCGGCACAAGCCAAGGCGGAGGCGGCGGAGGCAAAGGCGGAGGCGGAGGCCTCCAAGGCGGCATTGGAGGTGGTCAAGGCGGAGGCGGAGGCCTCCAAGGCGGCATTGGAGGTGGTCAAGGCGGAGGCGGAGGCCGCCAAGGCGGCGGAGGCGGAGGCATCGTCGTCGGTAGCAACTTCCGACTCGGCCGCGGCGACGACGGCCGGCGCCTCCGAGAAGAGGAAAGGCAAGAAGAAGAAGAAGAAGAAGGGTAAAAAGGGCGACGTTGACGACGATGACGACGACGATGCCGATGGCGAGGCTGACGACAGAGTGGAGGAGCCGGCCGCTGCCACGGCTGCCGTTGACGCGGCGCTCGCGGCGGCTGAGGCGCGCGCGGCACAGGCAGAAGCGGCGCTGGCGGCGGCGGAGGCCCGCGTGTCAGAGGCGGCGGCGGCGGCGGCGGCGGCGGTGGCGGCGGCGGAGGCGCGCGCGGGGTTCGAGGCAGAGGCGGCGGCGGCCGCGGCGGAGGCGGAGGCGGCGGCGGAGGCGCGCGCGGAAGAGGCAGAGGCGGCGTTGGCGGCGGCAGAGGCGCGCGCGGCAACGGCGGAAGCGGCAGTGGCGGCGGCAGAGGCGCGCGCGGCAACGGCAGAAGCGGCAGTGGCGGCGGCGGAGGCAGCGGCGGTGGCGGCGCAGGGCGAGTCAGAGCAGCTCAGCATGCGATTGGCGGCGGCCGAGGCGGCGGCGGCCGCGGCGACCGAGGCGGCCGGGGAGAACGGGGTTAACGCCGCACAGGCGGCCGCGCTCGAGGCAAGGGTGAGGCAGTCGGAGGAGGCCTTGTCGATTGCGAAGGAGCAGGCCGCGAGCCAGGCGCTGCAGCTGCTCTCCGAGCGAGAGGCAGCCGAGGCCAAGGCCGAGGCAGCAGAGGAGAGGCTCGACCTCGTCTACGTACGACTGACGAATGCGGAGGCGGCGGCAGTGGAGGCGGAGGCTCGGACAGCTGAGGTGGAGGCCAGGGCCAGGGCCAGCGAGGATCGCGTCGCAGCCGCCGAGGCAGCCGCGGCGACCGAGGCACACAGGGCAGAGGCCGCGGAAGCGGCGCGCGTCTCAGCCCAGGACGCCATCGCTGCTGCCGAGGCACGTGCGGCGCAGGCAGAGCTGCAAGCATCAGACGCTCTCGCTGCTGCCGAGGCACGTGCGGCGCAGGCAGAGCTGCAAGCATCAGACGCCCTCGCTGCTGCCGAGGCACGTGCGGCGCAGGCAGAGCTGCAAGCATCAGACGCCCTCGCTGCTGCCGAGGCACGTGCGGCGCAGGCAGAGCTGCAAGCATCAGACGCCATCGCTGCTGCCGAGGCACGTGCGGCGCAGGCAGAGCTGCATGCATCAGAGGCGATCGACGCGGCATGGGGGCCCCGGGTCGCTGCGCCGGATGAGATGGTCGCTGCGCCAGATGAGATGGGGGCGGTGGCGGCAGCGAAGGCGGCGGCACGGGAGGAGGCCGCTGCCGAGCTCGCGGGCGCGCGGCTGGCCCTGGAGGCCGCCGAGCAGCGGGCGATGGCCGCCGAGGCGCAGGTGGACAGCGCGCGGCAAGAGACTCTCACGACGAAGCAGAAGGCGGTCGACAAGTTCAAGGAGCAAGGGAGCACAATCGCCGAGCGAGAGGCACATGTGGAGCGGCTCGGCATGGCGCTCACCGAAGCGGAGAAGGCGACACGCCAGGAGCGCGAGAGGGCGGACGGCCTTTTCAGCGAGGCGAGCGCACTGCAGCAGCAGGTGGCCGAGCTGCGGCAGCAGCTCAAGCGCGAGGTCAAGGCCGCAGCCCTCGAAGTCCGGGCCGCACGTGCCGCGGCCGCGAGCGTAGGCCCTGGGGACGGCCAGCCATCGAGTTCGGCTGCGGTCGGCGCCAGCCCCTTGAAAGCTGCCCCAGAGGCGGCGGCGAGCGCTGTGACGGGCGCACCGTCGTCGCCCAAGATGGTGCGCCAAGACAGCGCTCCGCAAGCCGTTGTGGCCGCCGTGAGTGCTGACCGAGGCCCGGTCGGGTTTTCGGTGGACGAGGCCAACTACCTACGTGCATGCGTCCTCCGTCTGCTCGAGGCGTCGGATGTGAACGATGAGGAGCTATGGGTGCCACTCGCGGCGGGAGTGAGGCTCGATGAGGCCGAGATGGGTCGCATACGGCTCGCACGGCGCTCGACGACCGCCTTCTGCCTTGCGGCTCTCTCCGATCCCACGTCGATCGCCGACTCGCACCCGGCGCTGCACGCCTTCCTGCTAGCCCTCGCGGGCGTCGGATCGGCCACCGCCTCCGTCGCTCGCACTGCTGCCGAGGCCGCGTACGCACGCGCCGTGGTGGCGGCCGACACGCGCGCCGCCGCCGGGGCTCGGGCGCTGCCAGGTGCGCCCGCGACCATCACCCTCCAGACAGCAGGCGCGGAGGCGAGTGGCAGCGGCGCGGTCGTAGCTGGTCTGGTCGACGCGCTGCCATCGGCCGACCGCCTTGAAGCGGTCGGCCGCGGTGTCTTTGACGCCGTTGCCAAGGTGGGCGAGGCGATTGCCAGCGGGGTGGTAGCCAAGGAGCAGCGCCGGCAATGACCACAGATATCCACAAATATGCGCCGCCCTGTCGAGACGGGAGTGAGATGCTGGGAAAGAGAGGGGCGGACGGATGGGGACATCCGCCTCCCGCAAATGTTGATACGGTGTGAACGCGGGCAAAAAGTTGGGTGTGAACCGTCGATCAACAAGTGAGAAAGCTGCGGAATGAAGACCTACGTGCTACTAGCTCTCCACTTCACCCTTCGTTCGTTCAATGACCTCATGGAAATCGCACCACGGCCACTTGGGCAACGTGGCACCGCTTGAGGATGACGCCAAGGACCTGAGCTGGAAGCCGGGAGGAAGCGGCGCAGACGCCAAGGCGCGAGCAAAGGAGCTGCGCAAATACGCCGAGCAGCGCGGGATGTTGCGAGAAATCGAGCGTGAGAAGACGAAGGAAAAGAAGACGCAAGCCTCGCCCCGCGCAAGCGAAACTGCGGCGGTGGCGACTGCGCGAATGGCCGAGCACGAGGCCGAGATGCTCGAGCAGAAGAAGAAGCGTGACGCCAAGGATGCAAAAGCTGTCGCGTTTCAACGCAGGGTCGAAGAGGCGGTGGAACAGGACGGGACGCCCTTCGTGGATGATGGACGCTCAGACTCGGCCAGTGAGGAGCGACCCATCTGTAGCTTTTTTGCACAGGGGAAGTGCGCTCGCGGCGCGCGGTGCAAGTTCCGCCACGAGGCGCCAGCAGAGGTGAAGGTTAGCCTTCCGGCCTCAGCGACCGCCGTTGGCGTCCTCGACGAGATGCCGAGCGATGCGTGGCTGCACGTGCTCCCCTACCTGAGCATCGCGGGCATCTGCTCCGTGGCGTGCACTTCCACCTCGCTCGCCGCCATCGCCGCGACGCCGTCACTGTGGATCGAGACGCGGCTCCGCACATTTGGTGGTACGCTACCTGGTGCGGGTGCAGACGGCGCAAGAGGCGCTGCGGGCGCCGGCAATCGCAGTGCTGCGCACGAGGGTCGGGACGAGGGGCGGGCCGCACGCCTCGAGTGCTGTCGGAGCGAGGGCGCGCTGCTGGGCTGGGCGCGTGCGGCCGACGAGGCGCCGACGGAGATTCTGCTTCCAGGGGTGATGACATCGGTGGCGCTCGCTGGTCGTCTGGCAATGTCCACGCATGAGGGGGGCAAGGAGGGCAGCATGGTGCGCTTGTGGGAGGTGCGCAATGGCCGGAAGCTCGCGTGTCGGACGCTGAAGCATCCGCCAAGCTGCTGTGACGCGGCGATGCTCAGCCAGCGCGGATCGCAGTACGTGCGCCGGGCGTGTGCAGTGGTCGGTGACGTGGCCGGGCAGCTGCTAGTCCTGGATCTCGAGGTGGAGCTCGACGACCCCTCGCAGCGCCGCCCCTTTACTCCGCGAGCGACGATCTCCGGCGCCGAGGCGGTGAGCTCATGCACGATGGCCTGCGCACTGGTGCTGCCGGCTGCCACCAGAGGCGGCGCTGCTGGCGGCGCTGCTGGCGGCGCGGACGAGGACGACGACGAGGAGGACGGTGAGGAGGACGAGGAGGAGGACGGCGAGGACGGCGAGGACGGCGAGGACGCTGCCGAGCGACTTGGCAGCGTCGGCGCGGCCCCGCCGCTGCGTGTGGCCAGCGCCTACCGCGACGGGATCGTCGCTCTCACGTCCTTCGCGTCCTCCACTCCCGAGGTTGCTTGGCACGGCTCACTCGCCCTCACCGACGACGCCCTCAGCTACTCGCGCCGCGGCGCGGGAGCTCTCGCGCCCGCGCCAGCGCAGCCCGGGGCGCTCCTAGCCGAGGGGCGCACGGAGGCGCACGAGCCTCTTCTCGTGTCGCTCGCTGATGGTGGCGTCGGTGGCGGTGGCCGCGTCCTGTTTGCGAGCTACGGCGGCATGGCGTGCGCCATCGACATCGAGCGCGGCGTCTCGCGCTGGGCCTCGGGCCGCGTCAGCGGCGACCTACCCACGCGTCTGGACGCCCTGGATCTCTCCGACCCGCCTGCGCTCCCACCATCATCGTCCCGCCATGGCACGCGGCTCGCTTGCTACTCTCGGGGCTGGGGGCTGCTCGCCGTCGCTTGCCGGCGCACAGTTACCCTCTGGGACGATCGAGCCGCCGCACCGTTCGTAGCGCGGCTCGAGTGCGCAGCAGCTCCGAGCGGCAGCAGCCGCGGCGCCGCCGAGGGAGACGGCGGCTGTGTGCACCTCGAGGACGCCAGCGGCGATTGGAGTGGTCTCCTCCTTCACCTGCCGCCCTCGGCCGATGCATGCATCCATCTCTATGACATCCGTCGGCTGGGCCGAGGCACCCGGTCAGCCGCCGCTGCTGGCGGCCTGCCAGGCAGCAGGGGCGATGGAAGCGGCCTCAGCTGGTCTCTCAGCCGGTCTCACAGCTGGTCGCCGCCGCAGCTCGCGACGTTCGCGCCCTCGCGCGGGCGCTCCTTTGGTGGCAGCTTTGCCTTAGGAGGCGGCGCCCTCGTCGCCAACTTCCACGCGGCCCCGGGAGGGGGCGGCGCGGCCAAGACTGCGGGTGCCTTTCGATGGACTCCCACGCGCAGTGTGCAGGAAATGGCGGCTGCAGCGGATGCGGCAGCCGGCGGCGCGGAGGACGAGGGAGAAAGCGAGGAGACGCCACGGTCGGCGGGCAAGGAGCGACCCCAGAAGAAGAAGAAACCGCGCATCGTCACCAAAGGCGGGGGCTATAAGGCCAAACGCGGCGGCACCAACCGGACCGGTTGAGCGTAACCGGAACTCATAAGGTTGAGCGTCGCTCGTGTCTGGTGCGGTCTGGTGATCATGTCCGCCCCCCGGTGCCGTCGGGTGGTGTTTGTTTCTGAGCAGTGCGTGGAGCGCGGATACTTCGATTGGATTATATGGTTGCGCGAGGCAGCCGCAAACCCTCGATCGTCGATGAACGCCGGCGAGGGTGGAACGCTTGCGGCCTGGAAACTAATGTGCGGAATAGTAAGGAGGCGCCCCACATGCCACATCCACACGCACCCGGAACCGATACATGTGCGATGTGGAGTCCCGAAACCGCAAATCACTCCCTCAGCAAATCACAGACAGCAGCATGTCCACGCTTCTCAGCAAGTTTCAGAGCATTCCAGCCGCTGTACCATTTATGCTCTTTCTTCCTGTCAGCTCCCGCCTCGAGCAGGACACGAACGCAGGACTCGTGACCATTTTGGGCAGCCAACATCAAGGCGGTCGGACCGTTCGACTTTGCCTTATTTGGGTCAGCATTTGCCTCGAGCAGGACGCGAACGCAGGACTCGTGGCCATTTTGGGCAGCGGACATCAAGGCGGTCACGCCGGCGGTCGTTGCCATATTTGGGTCCGCCTTTGCCTCGAGTAGGACACGAACGCAGGGCTCGTGGCCAGAAATGCTCGATGCCATCAAGGCAGTCCAGCCGTCGTAAGTCGCCTTATTTGGGTCGGTCTCTGCCTCTAGGAGGACTCGAACGCAGAGCTCATGACCATTTTTGGCAGCGAGGATCAAGGCGGTCCAGCCGTTGGACGTTGCCTTATTTGGGTCGGCCTTTGCCTCGAGCAGGATGCGACCGCATAGATGATGACCAAAGCAGCTCGCCCGCATGAGCGGAGTGCTGCCGTCGGAATCGGCGAGCTCCACCTTGGCGCGGTGCGCGAGGAGCGCGCGTAGAATGTGCACGTCTCCCTCCTCGGCTGCGAGGTAGAGCGCCGTGCAGCCCTTTGCGCTCTGCGCGTCGAGCTCTGATGACGGCAGCAGCACCTCCACGGACACGAGCTGCTGGGCACGGCACGCGACCATGAGTGCCGTAATCTTGCCCTCGTCCTCCGTGCCCCGGAGCATTGCCACGTCGCCCTTACCGGCCGCACGAAGCTGCTCCGTGCGCGTGCACGCCTCGTCGGTGAACTCGCTGTCCGAGAGCGTGGGCACGAAGAGGCGAACGACGGCGTGCTGCTTGGCGGTCCGTGCTGCCTCGGCTGCGGACTGATCCTGCACGTTGCCAACATCCTTGTCGGCGCCCGTTGCGAGGAGCGCACGGCAGATGGCCACGTGCCCACCGGCGGCGGCGCGGTGCAGCGGCGTGTTGGCGCGCTCATCGGCGACGAGCGGATTGACGCCCGCGGCGAGCAGCGCCTCGACGAGTGCTCCACACCCCGCCTCGCTCGCGACGCGCACGAGCGCGCCCGCACCGGCGTAAGAGACGACGAGCGCCTTGGTGCGCGGCCGGTCGCCAATCTTTTTCCATCCGCCCACCTGGACGTCGATGGACTGCCCATCGGCAGACACGGCCCTCACGACCGCGTCCTTCCAGAGCCCCGAGTTGCCGTACGCGAGCACGCGCTTGCCCACCTCGAGCGCGTCTTCGCGGATGAGCGGCGCGACGAGCGGCGCGAGGGATGGGTCGTCGAGCGCGGCAAAGGTGGCGGGCCACGGCGGCGCGAGCTTCTGCTCCTTGACCATCCATTGTGCGAGCCGCACGTTGCGCACGGGCTCGTCCACGCCGAGCTTTGCGCGCGCGAGCACCTCAATCGCCGCGCCGTGCTCGCCCTCACGCGAGCACATGGTCGCGGTGCGCACGGCGCCCTCCCAGGTCGCCGCGCGACCGCGCAGCGCCTCGAAGACGGCGGCGCGCGCTGCAAAGGCCTCCGCCGCCGCCGCCTGGAAGTGAGCCCCCTCGTTGAACCACGCGCCTTCGCGCGCGGCGGCGGCCTCCTTGAGCTGCCGCAGCGGCCGCACGGCGTCGTCGGGGGCCGCGCTGTGCACGAAGCCGTCGAGGAAGAGCTGCACGAGGCCGAGGTGCGCTCCCCGCATCTTGGCGATCACCTGCTCGAGCGTCTTGGCGTTCGGGTTGAAGGTGAGCACCGCCTCGTAGATCACCACCGCGCCCTCAATCCGCGAGCCGCGCAGCTCAATCCCCGTGAGCGGAGGGAGGAGCACCTCGACCTCGTGAGGGTACTGCGAGAGCCAGCTAATGTCGGCCCCGCGGTTGATCATCCCGAGCTCCATCTCGAAGAGGAGCGCCACCCCCCCGCCGTGCTTGGCGTAATCCATGGCCTTGTCCCGGTCGCGCGACGTCGACATAAAAGAGGTCTCGATGCCACCCTTGACGTTGTACTCGTTTGGAACGCTGAGGGCCTCGGGGAGCACGCCGCCCGAAACGCCGCGGTACACCTTGGCCGCCTTGGTCAGCTTCGAGGCCTTGACAATCGCCGAGTTGATGGCGTGGATCGTCGTCACGTACCGATTGCCCTTGCACCCGTTGAGCGCCGGCCCGAAGCCGCGAAGGATCGCATCGTACTTGACATACATGGGCCCAGTGTAGAGGCGC
>Ga0180441_100244_pt1 | contig 32488 bp, 17 predicted proteins | sample ChrtobMetaP5_8mM_FD_120633 | JGI IMG/M metagenome (GOLD analysis project Ga0180441, IMG submission 120633) | Chrysochromulina tobin associated microbial communities from unialgal haptophyte culture, Seattle, Washington, USA - P5_8mM MetaG | ecosystem: Host-associated > Algae > Haptophytes >...
GCCGCCCATCTGACCTGGCATGCCGCCGCCCATACCGCCGCCCATCCCGCCGCCCATACCGCCACCGAAGCTCGAGAAAGCATCAGGAGCTGCAGGCGCCGGTGCCGGTGCCGGTGCCGGTGCCGGTGCCGGTGCTGACGCGGGCATTGGAGCACCAAACTGGCCGCCCATGCCGCCGCCCATACCGCCGCCCATCTGACCTGGCATGCCGCCGCCCATGCCGCCGCCCATGCCGCCACCGAAGCTCGAGAAGGCATCAGGGGCTGCAGGCGGTTGCGCGAACGGCGGGGCTGGAGCTGCACCATAGCCGCCCATACCGCCGCCCATCTGACCTGGCATGCCGCCGCCCATGCCGCCGCCCATCCCGAAGCCGCCATTACCCTCGAAGCCGCCACCACCGTCGAAGCCGCCGGCGGCGAAGCCACCCGCCGGAGCAGGTGCTGGTGCGGGCGCCTGCCCGAAGCCTGCGTCGAAGCCGCCACCGAAGCCACCACCGCCACCGAAGCCGCCCGCCGCGAAGGAAGGCGCCGGAGCGGGCGCCGTAGCGGGCGCCTGCCCGAAGCCGGCATCGAAGCCGCCGCCGCCGCCGAAGCCGCCCGCGGCAAAGGACGGCGCGGCAGCCGGCATGGCGGGGGCGGGGGCGGGAGGCGCGGGCTCTGCCACGGGACGCGTCCACGACGTCTTCTTGGTGGCAGCGGGGAAGTAATACACCCGGCCGTCGGGCGCCTTAGTAGCCATCCATCCCTCAGGCAACGGCGCCTCGGCAGCAGGCATGGCGGGGTTAGGGGCGGGAGCCGCCGGTGCGGGCGCCGGAGCGGACGGCTGCCCAAAGCCGGCATCGAAGCCGCCACCGAAGCCACCACCGCCGCCGAAGCCGCCCGCCGCGAAGGGCTGCGCCGGAGCAGGCGGAGCGGGCGCCTGCCCGAAACCGGCATCGAAGCCGCCACCGAAGCCGCCACCGCCGCCAAAGCCACCCGTGGCATAGGACTGCGACGGCGCGGTCGGCGGCGCTGGAGTAGCGCCAAAGCTGGCACCAAAGCCGCCACCGTTGTCGCCAAAGCTGCCGCCGCTCGGCGGGGCGGCGGGTGCAGCAGGACCAACACCCTTGGCTACGCCAAGGAGGTACTGGGGCTTGCCCTTGTGGGGAAACTTCTCGATCGCCTCCTGTAGCGACGATTCGGCTGGAAAGGCGTAGCGCTCGAACTCGACGACCTTGTCGCCAACGGCGATCTCGCCACTCGCACTCGAGTTTGGGTCTACCTCGATGACGAGGCCGGTGACGTCAGTCTTGATGCCGATGCCGCGGATGCCCCTGGTGACCTTGATGTTAACGAGCGCGGGCGCGGGCGCGCGGGCGGGAGCGGGGGCGGGGGCGGGGGCAGCGGGGGTGGCCTTGGGCGCTGCCTTCTTCGCGAACATGATCGTGCGCCGCACCGCACGGCCGCTGATGCGGCGATGATGCGGAATCGAAACATTTAACGAGGTTCATTACGGGAGGTCCTTGCCGATTGGGCCGTCGCAAACTTGCGATCGTGTGACGAGAGGGCGTCGGCGTAGAAAAAGCACACAGGTCCATGCTCGCTTCGGCAGACAGCGAGACCGTCCTGAGCCGCGCGGCGGAAATGCGATCCTCTTTGCTGCCCGCTGCTGACCGCCTGACCGCTCCGTCGCTCGCTCCTCATCGCAGAAACTCTCCCCGCACCACCAAACCCTTTACAAAATGGCGGCTCAGTCGGAGCAGGAAGTCCAGGCATACCTCGACCTGCATAAAATCCAGGCGACAGTGGAGGAGGCGATCAACGCGTGCGTCAAGGCGAACGCGCCCGATCCGTGCGCATTCATGTCACAGCACCTCGCTACCAAGGCGGCGCCGGAGACCATCACCAAAGTGAAGGCTCGCCAGATCTTTGACAGCCGCGGCAACCCGACCATCGAGGTCGATGTGACGACAACCAAGTCGAAGTACACAGCGGCCGTGCCGTCGGGCGCGTCGACCGGCATCTACGAGGCTCTCGAGCTGCGCGATGGCGACAAGGCCCACTACATGGGCAAGGGTGTCTCAAAGGCTGTCGACAACGTCAACTCCATCATCGCCCCTGCGATCGTGGGCAAGAGCCCTGCGGATCAGAAGGCCATCGACGATCTGATGGTGCAGGAGCTCGATGGCAGCAAGAACGAGTGGGGCTGGTCCAAGTCCAAGCTCGGCGCGAACGCGATCCTCGGCGTCTCGATGGCCGTGTGCAAGGCGGGCGCGGCTTCCAAGGGCATGCCCCTCTATAAGCACATTGCCGAGCTCGCAGGCAATCCGACGGACAAGATGTACATGCCCGTGCCCGCGTTCAACGTCATCAACGGCGGTAGCCACGCGGGCAACAAGCTCGCGATGCAGGAGTTCATGATCCTGCCCGTGGGTGCCTCGTCATTCACTGAGGCGATGAAGATGGGCTCTGAGGTGTATCACAATCTCAAAAAGGTCATCAGCAAGAAGTACGGCCAGGACGCGTGCAATGTTGGCGACGAAGGCGGCTTCGCGCCGAACGTGAGCGCCGCGGCCGCTGTCATCGGCCGCTGCCGCTGCCATCGCCGCTGCCATCGCCGCTGCCGCTGCCACCCGTCTCGCATCGCGCCGCTCATCTTGCGCCACTTACCCTCCTCGCTCACCGCCCGTTGACGCTCTTGCTCACCGCCTCCCGCATGCAGATCCTTGAGAACAAGGAGGGTCTCCTTTTGATCGTGGAGGCGATCGAGATGGCGGGCTACACGGGAAAGGTCAAGATCGGTATGGACGTCGCCGCAAGCGAGTTCTTCAAGGCGGATGACAAAATGTACGATCTGGACTTCAAGACCGAGCCCAACGATGGCTCGCAGAAGCTGACGGGCGAGAAGCTGCAGGAGCTATACGAGTCGTTCTGCGCTGACTTTCCGATGGTCTCGATCGAGGACCCCTTTGATCAGGACGACTTTGCCTCGTACAAGCGCATGACCGCCAAGATCGGTGAGTCCGTGCAGGTGGTGGGCGATGATCTCTTGGTGACGAACCCGACGCGCGTGCAGAAGGCCATTGACGAGGGCGCTTGCAACGCGTTGCTCCTCAAGGTCAACCAGATCGGCTCGATCACGGAGGCCATCGAGGCCGTCAACATGGCCAAAAAGGCGGGCTGGGGCGTGATGACCTCGCACCGCTCGGGAGAGACGGAGGATTCGTTCATCGCCGATCTCGCTGTGGGTCTCAAGACTGGCCAGATCAAGACGGGCGCGCCCTGCCGCTCGGAGCGCCTCGCCAAGTACAATCAGCTGCTGCGCATCGAGGAGGAGCTCGGCGAGCATGCCATCTACACTGGGGCCGCGTTCCGCATGCCGCCCCCCTAAGGCAGCCAACGGGCTGGGGTGCGGCGAGTAGATTCGTCGCTCGCGGGGAGGGCGCTGCAGGCCGTCTTGCGCCTGCACGCGCTACGCCTCGTCGCTGCGCACGATCCCACACGCGCACTCCGGGCGGCCGGCCTCCCGGCGCCCCTCGCTGGTAGGTGGGTGCCCACACCCGCCGCACGGTTAGCGCTGCCCTTCCGAGCGCTCGCACGAGGCGGAGTGGCGTCGCCATGATAGCTCCTCCTCGTGCCCGCGGGGGCGGTGCCCCTCTCTAGTGTCGCGTTAAATGTCGCGCGTCCTCTCTTCGCTGAGAAGCCGCACAAATATCGCTCGAACATAACTTACAAAATCCGCACGTTCTCCGGGCCGTCTGCTGGCATGCATCGTACGCGGTTATCTTCGAAAAAGGCGGTGCTACGAATCGGCGGTTATTCGTTATGCGGTGGCTCGCTCCGCTCCTTCCTGACCGCTGACAAAATTTACAGGGAATATGCTGAGGCGCGTATTCTCGTCAGTCTTTTCGCTCGGCAGGCTGAGCTCCAAGTATCGTGTTGATGTCGAGGCAGGTAGCAGCATCCCAGACCATGCTGACGCAGAAGCTGGAAAGGAGAAGCCCACGGATGAGGAAAGAGCGAGACAGGAAATGCCTCTGATGCACCCGCCGCCGCCGCCAGTGCACGGCGTGCCTACGGCACCAGCAACTGCTGCAGCTGCGGTGCAGTACGCTGCGCGCGCTCCATCGTTGGTAGCCGCTGAGAGCATCATTGGGGGCATTATCGATCGCATTGTCGGGAGCATCGAACACAAGGACCGCTGGCCGAATCCCGCTGGAGCAATCACAGAGGGAGAGGTAGCAGAACAGAAGGACAAGGTGGCCGAGATTCAAGAGGAGGCGGTGGCGGTGGCGTCTGCAAACGAGCGCACAGAGGTAACAGGCGCAAAGCCAAAGGACAAGCCCAAAAAGTACACTCCCGCCATGAACGGCGTAAGCGGAATCATCCGCTTGTACGACTTCAGCGCTCCTGACGCCAACGGCGACATCGTTGACTTTGCAAGGTACTGTGGGAAAGTGGTCCTCGTCATCAATGTGGCCTCGCGATGCGACTTTACGGGGCCCATGTACGATCACATACGCGAGCTTCAGAACCGATTCGGCGCCGATGACGACTTCAAGATTCTCGCGTTCCCTTGCAACCAGTTCCTGAAGCGCGAGCCCTTGTCAGCCGTCGAAGTCTGCCGATTCGCCGAGGATAAGGGCATAAAGGTGGGTGCGACTGTGCACATCTATGACAAGGTTCACGTCGCAGGAAAGTCGGCTCACCCACTGTGGAAGTGGCTAAAGGCGGAGCGATCCGACCCGGCTTGCTGGGGACGCGAAATCAAGTGAAACTTTACGAAATTCTTGATTGACAGGCAAGGTCGTGTGGTGCGGCGCGTGATGCATTTTAACAAGATGCCAGAGCAGCTAATCGCGGATCTGCTTGGCTTTGCAGATATCGAGCAAGGGTCGCATGTAGCGCCTCTGATCCCGAAGGCAGCTAAAGCCACCAAGGCTGTGAAGGCACCACCTGGACCGCATCCCTCACTGAACGCGTGCCGTCGGGCCGCCATTGCTGTGGACAACCGATCTTCCGAGGAGGCAGGGGCGTGGTTGGATGAGCACATTGATGACGCCGACATTGACGAACCCATCCAAGGCGATGCGACCCGAGCGATCGTGGAGCACCTTCGCAAGCTGCGGTATGAAGACGAAAAGCCTCCCGTGAAGCCTCCTTTACTCGTGATGCACTTCAACAAGGAGACTGGTCAGTCCCTACGACGCGTAGGGAGCTCACCTCGGTGAAGCCGCGCGTACGTAAATCCGGCTTCCATGGCACATGGGCATATTTATGGATTGTTTCGCTCGAACCCGCGTCGGTGTGGGTGTCAGTGTCAGTGTGGGTGTCAGTGTGAGTGTCAGTGTGAGTGTCAGTGTGGGTGGGGCTTGGGGGGCGCGGGGCCGTCAGACTTGGGGCACCGAGACGCGCAATCACGAATCAGCCGACGTGTCCGGCCAATTGCGTCCGGCGCGCGCGGTCAGCACAGCGCGTAGAGTCAGCCCGCGCCACGGTCCCACGGACCACGCCGGCTAGCGGCTTCTCATCTCGCCGCGCGGTCAGCGAGCCGGTGTCGACGCCCGGCCACGATCGGGTTCGTATCGCGCGGGAGAATGATCCCTGACCGCGGACGGCGGGGAACGTGTGCTTTACCTTTAGTGATTAGTCGTGAGAGTTCTTGTTTTCTGGTCGTTTTCGGTGTGTTCCGATTAGAGAGTGTGCCTACCCTAACCCAAACCCGAACCCTAACCCTTGCATCGGCGCGGGCTCTGCGGACGACGCCACCGCCTCGCACTTGCACTTGCATGGCGCAATTTCGAGGTCCTGTTCGCTGTTGGTCTTCAAGCCTTGCGGACTACCTTGCGGACCGACTGCGGACGGGCAGCCACGCGAGCCGCGCTTTGAGAAGCGAATTTAGAGGGCGGCGATCTGCTCCTCCTCCTGCTTGTCCCTGTCTTCCTGTCCAGGGTACGCGCTGCAACCGACTCCGACTATGGTGGAATCCTTGATGCCGATGAAGCCAAGGATGTGCTTCAACCACCCCGAGGCGAAGTCGGACGGTCCGCCAACAGGAGTGCCGGCAGACGAGTAGCAGATGATCGCCTTCTTGCCCTCGGGGAGTGTGCCGACGGGCGCCCCGTCAACGTACTTGAAAGTAACGTTGTTCATGACGACCATGTCGAAGAAGGACTTCAAGGTGGCCGCTGGTCCGAAGTTGTAGATGGGGCAGCCGATGACGACGACGTCGGCGGCCCTGAGGTCCTCGATGAAGGCCATGGCCTTCGCGAGCGTCTCGGCCTGCTCGGGGCTCTTCTCCGGCGACCACATCGCGGCGCAGAAGGCGCCGTTGATGGGGGGGAGGGAGTCGGTGCCGAGGTCGTGGGTCGTCACGACGACGGCATCGGAGCCGGCGTTCAGCTTCGCGAGGACGCGGGCGATCAGCTTGTTGGAGGCGCCGCCCTCACTCTTGACGGAGCACTTTAGTACGAGGACGTTCTTCGGCATTTTGGTGTGGGTGGTGGAGTGCACGATGTTCAAGAGGTCGGAGGTCCTCGGAAGAACTCAGAGAATGCTCTGAACAGAGAAATGGCCAGGAAAGTACCAGAACTTGGACGTAATTGAGGTGTGTGTTTGCGTTAGAGCTACCCCTAACCCTAGAACCCTAACCCAAACCCTAAAACGGACTGGTTTCATACATGACGAATTACCCCGGGGCAGGCTATAGGATTTCACATCTACTCGTTTACTCGTAAATGTTATAATGTTTACATCTAGAACAAACAAGGCTCAAGGGGTGAGTGCGGCTCCATGAAGGATAGAAGGAAGCCGCTGTAAGGCAAGGAGTGAAGACGTGCTTGGGGCTTTGTTCTGGAAACTGACATTTCGACTGACATAATTCACAGATGTAGAGTGACGCAAGCATTTGTTACAGGGGGCCCCTTGCAGGGGGCAGAGTCTTCGACATCGTAAACTTGAACTTGATCTTGAGTTACATGTACTATTAATTGACGATGCGTGAGACTCCTCGTAATCAACGACAAGCAATCAAGCTTGCTGCAAGTTAGGCGGAGAGAGTGGTACTCTGGTACAGGTCCGGATACTATAGTAACAGCGTGTACGGTACAGACCATGTAACACCTTAATTGTTACAGCGAACTGAACATTGGCGTGGTTGCGTGCGTTTCATTGACCAAAGTCTAAAGCTAAAGGACTCATCGCCGCCGATCTGCCGTGAAACGTCGAAAAACCGGACCGCCTCCAAAGTCGCGGCACGCGTGGTTGCCCGCCCGCAGTCGGTCTGCAAGGTAGTCCGCAAGGCTTGAAGACCAACAGGACCTCGAACTTGATTGCGCCATGCGAGTGCGAGGCGGTGCGTCGTCCGCAGAGCCCGCGCCGATGCGAGACAGGACACCAACTGGTGCACGTCCATCAGCCATACCACCAGCTGGACGCAGTGCGTCTCTGCAGGCAATGGTGGACGTGGCCATCAAGGCAGCGGTCGATGCTGCCAGCAGGGAGAAGGAATGTGGGAAGGCGAGTGAGACGCTGCAACAAGCTTCGGAAGCGGCCGTGAAAGCGATTTCTAGGGTTACTGAGGAGATCAAGAGCCGACCCACCGCTGATCAGCATCTTCCTGAAACTCCAGCGATCCGGCTCGCCAAACTGCAGGCCGTCGATGCATTGAGGGCAGTAGAGAAGGCAGCGACCGACGCAACGTCATCAAATGTTGCCTCGGAAGATGCTAGCCGAGATGCTCAGACAGCATGGCTCGCGGCGGCGTCTGCGAACTCGGCACTAACGGAGCTGGAAATGAGCGAGGTGCGTAAGAAATTGGACGCCACACGCACGATGGAGGAGGCATCGCGCAAGGCTGAGCAGGACGCTGCGCTGAAGCCCTCAGATGAGGCAAGGGCGAAAGCCTTTCTTGCAAAAGCAGCGTACACCAGGAAAGCCGCGGCGGCGGCTGTGGCAGAGGAAGCAGTCAAGTACCGAGAGAAGGCCACCGCTGCCATGGAACGGGCTGCGAACGCTGCAGCCATGGAGTGCACTGCGCAATATGCAGCACGCAATGCAAACGAGCTTGTTGTGACCTTGTGGAGTTCTGCTGCGAAATTCAATGCCGGCGTGACAGGCGCGGAAGCAGCTCTCAAGGCGCGGGAGGCGTCGATACGAGCAAACGAGGTGGTGGCAGAGGCGGATAAGGCAGCGTCAGCAGCGCGTCAACTCTCCATCGAGGCCGGCACGAAATTGTCTGCAGCAAGGGTGAAGGCGGGTCGAATGTCCTCATACAGAATCATGGCTGAGACCGCTGCCGCCAAGGCAGAGTCGGCACCGAGGTCGACCATCGGTGTAGAGGCCGCCAAGGTCAAAGCGACGGCAGCCATTGAAGAGTTGACCTCCGCTGAGCAGGCTGCCGTTATGCTTGAGAAGGCCGCAAGCTTGAAAGTGGCAATGGCAACAAAGGCTCGAAAGCTAGCAAATGGAGCTCAAGCGATCGCAGACGAGGCAAACCGTCGTGTTCAGGCCGTGCTCGCCAAGAGACAGGAGTTTGAACAGCAGACAGAAGCCGAGATCGCAGAGTTCCGTAAGGCGGAGGGCATCGCATGCGAGAAGAACACGGTGCTCAAGGAGGCAGAGCATCAGGCCATGCTCGCTCTCAAGACTTCGAAAGCTGCCGCCAAGTCGGGTAAGGCATGGGCTGAGCGAACAGATTTTGCCTGGCGCAAGGCGGAAGCTCTAGCCGAGAAAGCACGCTCGGAAGCAAAGGAGGCCACCGACACCGTAGCACTTCATCGAGCGTCTGTTGACGTGGTGCAGCAGAAGATCGCCGCGCTGGAAACCGAACGCGCCGGTCTCGAAGCCAAATCACGGGAAACGCAGGCGAATGCTGACAAAACAAACGTTGCAGCAATGGCTGTCGAAGCGGATGCGAACGCTGCAAGTGCTGAAGCGGCAACGGCACGCAAAAAAGCCAAGGACGCTCTGGCACACAAGGAAGAGATGGCACGCAATGTCGACAAGGAGATCAAGGCTAAGAAGGATGACATGGATGAGGCTGTGGCGTTGGCAGCCGCAATCAAGGATGCAGTGGCGGCCGAGCAAGCTGCCAGGGAAGAATTGGCTGCAGCAGAACTCGAGGCACATGCTACCAGCGATGACCTGAACGCATTGACGAATGCGAAGAAGCAGGCGGAGCTGAGGGCCAAAGAAAAGGCGGACCTGGCCACGAAGGCTGTTCAAGAAGAGACTCTCGAAAGCAAAATGAAGCTCCAGACGGTCAAGTCTGCAAACGAAGCGGCCCAGAAAGCGGTCGTGATCGTGGCGAACGCACTCGAGCTTGCTGTCGAAGAGGCAGCGGCAAGTGAAGCAGCTGTGGCGGCCCATAACTTGGCGGAGCAGAAGGCGATAAAAGCGGCCGAAACTGATGCCGATCTCGTGGGTGGGGCGAACGCGAATCGGACATCGGCTACTGAGGCGCGGTGGTGCCGAATATCTGGCGAGGGGCTACGCAAAGCATTCATTGGTGAGCAGACCTCATTCACAATCGAAGCCTTCGATGAGACTGGCAGCCAACAACCCAATGGTGGTGACACGTTCCTGGTCGCCATTCGGTGCACGCGCCAAGGCACGCGCATCCCAAACAAGATCTTTGACAATGGCAATGGGACGTACACGGTGCGGTACCGGCCAACTGCTTGGGGCACCTGCAGCATCGCAGTGGCTCTACTCAACAATGGCTCCGTGCGTGGTGTATCCCTACCGGGTAGCCCCTTTCATTGCCAAATTTCAGCAGTGGTCGCCTCCGCAGCGCGCTGTGGGGTAGAGGCGCCCCAAACGGACACGATCGCGTGCGTGCCAAACTATTTCACCGTCAGCTTTCGCGATGAGAGCGGCGCGCTAACGCACGTCTCCAAATCAGCTTTGGAAGTGCTTATTCAGCGCGAGAACGAGTACATTGCGAGTGGCCTGCCACTTGCTTGGCGTCCGTTGTCTGCAAGAAACACGAAGCCGCCGCCAGTTGAAGAGGAGCAGCCAGTCGATGACGGGGTACCAGGCGGTGATGGTCTAGTATCGTGGTCGCCACGTAATGGTCGGCCCTTCGTGAGGCACGTCTCACCTCGTAAGGAGCTGGACCGCTGGGCACGCAGGATTGCCATCGACCCAGCCAGGGAGTGCGAACGCGCACGGCATCGTGATCAGGCCGAAGAGTGGAATAGGTTAGTGGGACGCTCTGCACTGAGCACAGCTCTCGTGCGGATGCCCTCACTATACCTGCAGGATCTTGAAATGGATCCATCGCGGATAGGCTTCGCATATGGCGGCATCCAAGGCGGTGATCGGCATCAGCAGCTTGAAGAGCAGTACAAGGTCAACTACTCTGTCGGTGTTGCTGGCGATTACCGATTGCACGTTCGTCTTCGCCAAGATGCCGAGCAAGGCGATAGCATTCTCCCTGGATCACCGATCAAGGTCAGGGTTGTTCCAGGCGTACCAGCACCCTTGTCCACTCGGATCCCAAGTAGCGAGCTGCCACTCAAGGGCAACTTGCCTGCACCGCCCCCAAAGGTCCAGCCGAAGGACCACAGCCCTCCACCAACCCTCCTGGATCGCCTTCAGAAGAGCCGAAGCACCTCAGGCGGCCTGATACTCTGGCAGCCTGACCCAACTCCAGCCGAAGCACCAGCCGACCTCGAGTCGAAGGATATGATAACTTGTAGATTGAGGCTACAGGTTTGCGACAGGGGAGGCAATAAATGCACCAGTGGCGGAGGTGATGTGACGTGCGGCGTGATGGATACCTCGCGAGACATCGAATCCAGCTGCGAGGATCAGCAGGATGGCACCTACGTCCTCACATGGCGGTCGCGGACCCCGCAATCCAAGGTGCAAGTGTTCATCAAGATCGATGGCGTTCACATCCTCGGTTCGCCCACAAGAATGGACCTCATCGATGTGCCCTCAAGGGCTGGTGAGAAGGATATCAGTGAGGTCCGCAGGGCAAAATCTGCACCGCAGTTACCAGTAGCCGCCAAGAATCATGCTCCGCCTGATCCTGCACCGTCTCATCGTGCTAAGAATCATGCTCCGCCTGATCCTGCACCGTCTCATCGTGCTGCACACTCTGATCGTGCCGCAAACAAGAAACGCTCATCGGCAGCCAACTCTGAAAGCCCATCGTCTTCAAGTCGCGAGTTGCTCTCGTATCGAGCATCTCAACGATCGTCGCGGCGTCCCTGGCAGCTTGACGACAAGAAAAAGAAGACCCCTGCAGAGGCTGTGGCCACAGAGAAGAAACCACTGGGTGACTCGCTGGCTACGGACCAGGCCAAGGCAACTGAGATATCATTAGAGACGGTGACTGAGGAGGCTGAGGAAGAATTCACAGAAGAGGAGAGGCAAGAGCAAAATGCGAAGTTAGAAGCAGCGGCCAACGTCAAGCAGAACCTCGCTCTGCTGAAACCTGAGAAAAAAGGACGAGGACAAACGTCTTCAAAGGTCCGAAAGGTTTAGGTACTGACAATTCAAGCACAAGCACGGACCGTGCACATACTTACGGTAGCATGGCTTACAACGAACGTGGTGAAGTGCGGCTGCAGGCTGCACACGCGGTGGGATGTCGGGCTACGCTAGGGCTACTTAGGCGGTACTTTTTGTTGAAGACGTCACGCACCCGACCGTGGACCGTTTCTGTTCCTGCTCGCACACGTTTAGAGATCTCCGCCAAGACGTGTGGCCTTTACCACACGTCACACGACTGTCGTCCTTCGTGTTTGACGGTCGGGAGACCTCGTAGACCGCTAGACGCAAGACTGAGTGACTAAGAGTGTTGAGCGCAGGGGACTAGCAGGGGGCCACAACATAAGAGGTAAACGACTGTAGACTGACGAGCACGACCAGCGGCACGTCATGCCGTCCTCCAAACAAAGTAGTGAAACTGCATGCTTTCTCAGTCCAGCCCAAATATAGAACAACTTTGTTTCTCGTAGTTCGCACAGGCTTTGACGGGTCGCTCGCAATCCATGCAAAACCACTCCCGTGTTAACGCTGCGTTTACCGCGCTGCTTCGAAGAGAGCGGCTATCGGCGATTCCCGTCGCGCCGTGGGAGTCCATCGACGGCGATCCTAACGACACCCTCGGGGGGTTGCGTGCAGACGCGCCCGCCGGCCTCATCTCGCATCGAAGCTTCCTTCTCCTATTCGACAGCGGTAACGATAATGAGCAGCTCGCCTGCCCGATCAGCGTGCGCTATCTTCGCCCCGGCGAGCGCGTATGGCGCCATGCACCTCCACCGCTACTGCAAGCGCCATCATCCGGCTGCGGAGCCAACGCCAGCGGCTTTCCCCGATGGTGGGCGCAGCATCTTGTAACCTGCAATCTTGGCACCTGCACTCGAACACCTTCCGTTCGCTTGCAGGCACCCTCAGCCTTATGGGACCCCCTTGGCCGCTTGCCAGATCACCGAGGGGAGCAATCTCGCCACCTGGCACTCTACTATCACATCGAGGGCATGAATGCCAGCTCGTGCATCGGGCGTCTCACTGCACGATGGCTTGGGGTGAGCTCAGACTGTGAACCTGAGCTCAGCTGGGAGGATGATGGCGCTCCTGTCCTGTGCACAACCGAGACCACGAGCGTAGAGACAGCATCGGCCACGCTCACGCCGCCACTCGAAGCGCGCCATCCTCATGTGGTGCGCGGCCTAGATGGTGACGGGCTCTACCTCTACATCGGCGGCGCAGTCGCGGTGCATGCACTGGCCATGAATGCATCGGACGGGAGACTTCCGTTGCATGCCGCAGCAGCCCCGGCAGAAACAGCCCAGTTGGTCGCCGTCGGCCCATCCTTCCATCTCCATGCGGATCGTCCGTTGGATGATTTGGATGGCGATGCCGCCATAAGCAGCGAGGATGGGTCTCATCTGCTCCTGCCCGGGCTGCAACGCTCGCCGCGCTCCAAGCTGGCAGGTGCGAGGCTGCTTGCCAGAGACTCCGAATGGGCCCTAGCTGAGCGTGCTGACCTCGGATTCCATATCGAGCTCGAGCTTCCACCCGGTTTCGTGAGCGACGACAACGAGATCCGTGCAGGTGAGAGTGACGAAACCACGGCCGCGTTTGCAGAGGCTCAGACCGCCTTCACTCGCAAGCAGCGTGAGGCTTTCTTCTGGGGCGAACGCGCTGACTGCCAGACGTGGTGTCGTGGCGGGGTGCACTGCGTCGTGCAGCTGGCGACCGGGGGCGATGCAAACAGCACGCGACAACGAGTGCTCGATGATCTCTCGAGCAACCGCACGGGCACGCTGCGTGAAGAGTGCCGAGGTTGCCCCGAGTGCCTCCGGCTCGAGCGCCGTGGAGCTCTGCGCCGTCAGCAGACATCGGCCGCCACGCCTTCAGAGCTCCGTCAGCGTCTCGCTGGCTACGCCACCATGGGAGGCACCACCACGCGTGCCGCCACACAGAGCCTCGCGCCGTGTGTCTTCGCTGTATCAGGCTACTACTACCTGCTCGTGCAATGGTTTGCCCCGCACGCTACCTCCAGGATCATGTATGGCCGAAGCCGCTCGCCCTTAGGGCCATTTATCGATCGCGACGGCCGTCGAATGAACGAAACGCGCAATGAAAAGCTTGCCGCCTCGGCATTTCTTCTCGAGCCAGGGGTGCGCTATCAAGGGGACGATCTGAATGTGAGCGACTGGCTGCCAGCCGGTGGCGAGGCACACACGCACGTCGATATGTCGGTGCGATGCGGTCCAGCAGAAATCCTTGGCCAGACGAGGCACTCGACTGGGGAGCTCGCTGAGGCGGCGGTGAGTGCTCTGGGCGAGCGTTTCGTCAATCCGCTCGTGGGCGAGCCGCTGTGTGCGACGCGTTCAAGTGGCGTGCTCACGACAAGTACGCACGCTCTACGCGATGTCAACAGCGCGGCCGAGTGTCAGCGCTATTGTGCGGCAACAGCCCCATGCCGCTTCTTCAGCTATGTGGGCTTCGAAGCTCAGGCACAGCCGTGGCGGGACATGGGCGGCACGTGCACACTCAAAGCTACAAGAAGTGCCAGTAACGGCAGCGAGTTCGATCAGGCTTTTGTGTGGGGCGCGAAGCCAACACCCATCAATGTCGAGGTGCCTGGAGGTTCACTGCTGCTTGACGCCCCGGCCGTGTCCCTGCGTGGCGAGGCGCAAGGGCCCGCGTCTGCAGGTGGACTAGCTTTTGTGATGCTCCCAGGTCAAGATGGTTTCGAACGTAATGAGCCAGCCGAACCCCAAGTCAAGCTCGTCGTGAGTTTCACGTTTGCCCCAACGCGGCGGTGCGCTGCCTACTACGACCGCCTGGAACGCGATGAGCTCCCAGGCGGCTTCGAGGAAGGCGTGTGCGAGACCAATCATTCCACATCAAATGCATCCTCGTCAAATGCATCCTCAGCGAATGAATCCATGGCACATCTTTCGGCGCACCTTGGCCTGCGAGAATTGCGCTTCACCTCTCACGGATGGCTCGAGTTGAGCTCCCGTGGAGCTGCCGCCAATGCCAGCTTCCCTCAGAACCCAAGGGCACAGCGCGAGCGTATTCACGTCTCTCGCTACCCACCCGAGAGCAACGCTGACTCGTATGGCCGCGGTGCTAACACGCTGGACGTCGTTGGCAATATTGGCTGCCAGCACCCGCTGCTTCGTGCCTTCCGCCGTTCGCCTGCTTGTGCACGTGCCTACGTGTCATCGCCAACAAATTGGGATCCGAATGCTGCACATCTCCCCGACGTCCATCCCACGCATGCAGCGGCGGAGGTCATCCCTCGGAGTCAGGCCGTCGCCTCAACTGTGGCTCAGCGCATGTGGCCGCTGCACCTTGCACCACTACCGCCCGCATGCGTCGACGACCAGTCAACTGGCGCTGCAGCTCGCAGCTCACAGCTCGGTTACGACCCGCCGCTTGCCTCGTGCATCGCTGCAGCGGCGGTAGGGCTCTGTGCAGATGCGGAGATGCGCTTGCGCTGCCCGTTGGCATGCAACGCCTGCCCGAGAGCCTCCTTTTCTATCAGTTGCGGATGCGAGCCGGCGATCGGGGGATCCAACACAAGCTCCATTGAGACTTCCGCCACCATTGAAGCTGCCCGGTCGCTACTCACACCACTCTGGACGTGTGATGTAGCTCCCATTATGCACGTGTCGCGCATCGATCCGACGGCCCTTCCTCTCGCTGGGGGCGCTCCCATCACCGTGCATGGCTCTGGTTTCACCGCACCCGCATCATGCCGGTTCGGAGAGCAGGAGCAGAGCATCGCCGCCGAGAATGTGAGCGCTCATCGGCTCGTGTGTCTCGCGCCTCCCGTAGCAGACATGGTAGACATGTACCGGGTAAGCAACTCGCGTGTGCTCTCGGTGCACGTTGCCTCTGCACTCGACTTTGACGGGCGTTGGCCGTCACCATCCTGGAGCTTCACAAGCGCCGAATCGACGCTGTTTGCATTCAACGCAACGCGGCTTCTAGCCGTGGAATGGCTTCAACCAGGAGGCGGCCCAGTCAGTGGCGGCACTTTGCTTGCCGTGCATGGCGATCTTTTGCTGAGGCCTCCGGACCGCGCCTCGCGCACTCATTTGAATTGCCACTTCACGCCCCTGCATGAGGATGGGAGGCAAACCGATGCTTCCAACCAAACAACTATCAGTGTGGCCAGCGTGATGTCGGGAGGTTCGGTTCGCTGCCGTACCCCAGCGTCGTCGCATGCTGGTCTCGTGCGCGTGGGCTTGCGGTATGCTCACGTCCCCAACGACGCACCGACGGCTACGTTTGCATACTTTGAGATTGCAACTGTCCACGCCAGCGATCCACATGGTGCTGAGCGTTCGTCCCTGGCACTCGAGGCTGCATACCCCCGTGGGGGTCCTTCACAAGGCGGTACTGTCGTGACACTTCGCGGCTCTGGGCTGTTCAACCATGGAGGTCAGGACCGCAGAGGCCTTGTGCTGCAAGGCATGTACTGCCGCTTTGACCCACCCGCGGCCAACGAGAGCTCGATTGCCGCCGCTCGATCTCACTTGGCGGCACTAGCTGAGGCTCACGCAAGGCTCGAGCTGCTCAAATTAGAGGCATTTGAGATGCGTGCGAGCATGGCAGCCAGCATCGAGCCAGGGCCGTCGCTCTTCTCGCTGGACCGAGCTGCGCGCATCGAAGGCGAGTTGGCCTCAGCAAGGCAAACGGCAATCGTTGCCCAGGCTGATGTTGACGCGTTGCAGCTCTACGGGTTCGATACATCGAGCGGACGTATGCGAGTGGCAACGTCGCTGGTGCCTGCTCACGTTGTGCCTAACTCGAATGGCACCATGGTAACATGCACTTCCCCAGAATTGCCAGACCAGCTTTCACACTCCTTGCAACAGGCGAGCATCTATCTCACCACCAATGCGGATGCCTCCGCCCTGTCCGAGACGTCAGTATCCTTCTTCTACTACCCGGAGCGCAGTGTGCGGCTTCGCGCAATGACTCCAACGGGAGGGCCAACGGACGGAAACACAACCGTGCTGGTGCATGCCATCATGCCTCGTAACATGCCTCTACTCGCCGATAGTGATGGACAAGAGGGCTGGGAGGGAGATTTGACGCCGGTGAGCTGCCGCTTTGCTAGCGTCATTGTGCCCGGGGTCCACGTTGTGACGGAAGAGGAGCCTGGGACTACCCCCAGTGGCCGGTCCAGAGCGTTGAGCGTGCGATGCGTCTCGCCGGCCGTTCCAGGTTTGGCTGCGCTCCAAAATGCTTCTACTGAAGCAGGTGTCACGATACTGCTCAACGGACAGGATGCTGCAACCGGGCCGAAGCTGCGTTGGCTCTACTACCCTGCACATCGCGTGCTCATCACGGCCCTTGCACCACGGGGCGGGCCGAGCGCCGGCGGCACTTTGGTTCGAGTCTTTGGATCCCTCTTTCGCAACGCTGGGGGTGTTCAATGCCGGTTCGGTGGCGAGGCGGGCACAACCGTGCCGGCCACCTGGCGTGCACTGGACGAAGTTGAGTGCGTGTCGCCACCTTTGGCACGCAGCGTCTCTGGCGTCGATACGTTCGACACTGCAACTGGGCCATGGTCACCGCACGCGGTCTGTATCACACTCAACGGCGATCTAGTTGCATGCAGCGGTGCCGCTGCCACAGAGGAACACGTAGCTCGCTTTTGGCATTTCGATGCAACTTTGGCTGGTAACGTGACGTCCATCTACCCAAGCGCAGGGCCCGCTGCCGGTGGAACCGAGATCACAATCACGGGCAGCCACTTCCGTGACCTTGGCAGCGGGCGAGCGGACGGACCTCAGTGTGTGTTTGGCGAGCCAGCAATAACAGGGATTCGCACAAGTCTCACTCCGGCAGTGCCATTGTTGGTCGAAAGAAATTCGACTTCCCGGCGCGAAGAGCCGCCAGCTGTGGCGCAATTCATATGCCTCAGCCCGCCACGAAGTGCCGTTGTGGTCTCCACCTTGGTCGAGTCGGAATATACGCAGGAGGCGCTTCCAGTGAGCGTTGCAGTGCGGCTGACCATGAATGCAGATCCTACTGCTGCCTCATCAACGGCGGCCCGTTTTGCGTACTTCGATGTGTAGCGGCTCCTGTAACGGCTACACCATGGTCGCGCGTTGGAGCATGGAGGGGGCGTCTCGAGCGTCCGAGAACGAAATGATTGTGGAGATGTGGACGCGAAAAGACTGAGTATCGAATCGAACGGTATGGTGCTACATTTCGGTGAAGTGAATCGTTTAGGTCCCATTTAATTAGCCGTCAGCTCTATAGGTCGTAAGCTCTACATAGCTGTAAACACTAAACGGGTAAACTGTATATTTAAGGGAATCAGCCTGGGCGGCTCACGCATCAGCCGTCACGCGCCACGGCGGTCGGCGCGATACAAGAGCGGGGGCATAGGGGGCAGAGAGGGGCTGCCAATGCAAAGGGTGCGCTCTAGGGTGTGGCTCACGGCTCACGCGTCATGCGGCTACAAGAGCGTCCCCGCATCTAGAATCCCTTATATCGTAGAACTTGCAGGGCGGCGGTGGCGGCGGTGCTAAAGGGGGTATCGGTGGCTGTGGCGGCGGCGGCGGCAGCGGCGGTGGCGGAGGCGGCAGGGGCAGGACGATCCATGGTCGTGGCAAGTGCGGCGGCCACCGAGGTGGAAGCGAGGGTGGCGCCGGCGGCCGCTCCGGTGGCGTTGTCGGCGGTGGCGACGATGGTGGCGACGATGGCGGCGACGGTGGCGGCGGCATCGGCGGCGGTGGCCGCGGCAACGGCGGCGGCGGCGGCGAGGGCTCCGGCAGAAGTGGAGACGGTGGCACAGGCGGCGGGAAGGCTGTGACAACGATGATCGAGTGAACGGTCGTTGTGTACGAGGTGGTTGTGAGAAGGGTACTCGCGAGCACCGTGGAGGCCAGCCTCGGCGCGAGCCAGTTGGACACTGCCCGCGCGTCTGCGGCCGAGCGGACTCGAATGGTGAAGGTGAGCTGGACGGAGCCGCTGCCGATCTTGAGCAAGCGCAGGCGAGCCAGCGGCTCGACAGCCAAATCCACGGTGCCGAGTGGAACGTTGGCCGCGGCGGCGACGACAGAGCGCAACTCCACGCGGACAGTCGGCGTGAAGTCGGCAGAGCTTCCCGCCGCAACGACGGACAGCGTGATGGCCGCGACAGCTGGTGGCACCGGCGGCGGCGAAGGTGGCGATGGTGGCCGCGCAGGTGGTGGCGAATACATTAAGCACGAGCCGTCGTCAAGTGTTGCGAGCGAGTTGTAGTTGACCGCCGCGGGTGCGGTGCACCCAGGCTTATCGAAGATACACGCCGCGGTCTGCAACTGATCCGACGTGAATTGGGTCATCTTGAGCGAGATTGCCTGCTCGCTCGAGACCGTTGCGTCCAGCGCGTAGTTCCGTGCCATGCTCACCATGCAGCCGACCACGTGGAATGTGCACGAGCCATCGCTCGCGGTGGCCAAAGTATTGTAATTGGACGCGATCGGATTGGTGCACCCGAGCACAGGGTAGGTACATAGCCCACTGGGCACATTGGACGTGCTGTCGTAGTTGTATGCCGCCGGGTCCAAGCATCCAAGGAAGGCGTGCACGCAGTCGCCCTCGCGTTGGATGGTCGCGCTTGCTCGGTAGTTGATCGCCGTCGGCGCAAGGCAGCCGTAGATCGTCGGCGGTGCGCACATAGACTGGTTGTGCAGATTGGCTGCCGCGAAGTAGTACTGGTTGGTCGACTCTGTACAGCCATAGATGGGAAACGAGCAGGCCGCATTGGCGTGGACCACGCCCGCGCTATTGTAGTTGAGAGCTCCAGGGTCCAAGCAGCTCGCGTTACCCGACGCCTGCTGCTGCCGACGCCCGGCAGCGCACATGCTGCCGACGTGGAAGGCGGCGTTAGCATCGTAGTTGGGCGATGCCGAGTCGGCGCAGCCCGGAAAGCGGCAGCAGCCGCAATCGACATTGTACCCGACGTTTGCGTAATTAGACGCGCTCGGGTTCGTGCAGCCCGTAAAGACCGCTACACACGATCCGTCGTTGGTGGTGGCCCGCGGGTTGAAGTTGAGCGCCAGACCGTCGGTGCAGCCCAGGTACGTGCACTGGCCAGCCACGTGCACATTAGCGCCTGGGTGGTAGCTGGTGGATTCAGAGTCCATGCAGCCGGGCACTGGATACGTGCACGGCGCGTTAGACGTGGCCGACGGGTTGAAGTTGCGTGCGTTATGGTCGAGGCAGCCGGCATATTGGCAGGTGCCGTCGTCGATGGTCGCCGCCACGCGATAGTTTTCGGCGGTGGAGTCGGCACAGCCAAGAATGACGGGGGGGCACGAGCCGTCGTCGTGCGTGGCCGCGGGCTCATATCGATACGTGCGTGAGTCTGTGCAGCCGCCAATGCCCACGCAGGTGCCGTCGTCCACAACGGCGAACGCGCGGTAGTTGAGTGCGCGGGAGTTGGTGCAACCGCCCGGTGGGGAGCGGGGTGGCGGCGGCGACGGCGCCGGAGGCCGTGGCGGAGAGGGCGGCGGAGGTGGCACAGGGGGTGGCGGCGAGGGCCGAGGTGGCTGTGGTGGCGGATTGGGCGGCGGTGGCGGCGCCTGTGGCAGATTGGCTGGAATTCGTGGTGGATATGTCGGCGGTGGTGGATTGGGCGGTGGTGGCGGGCTCGGGCTCGGAGGAGGTGGCAAAGATGGCGGCGTCGTCGGGAGCGGCGGCCGCGACGGTGGAAGTGAGGGTGGCGCCGGTGGCGGTGTCGACGGTGGCGGTGCTGGCGACGGCGGCGGCGGCGGCGGCGATGGCGACGGCGGTTGCGGCGGCGGCGGTGGGGGCGTCGGCGGATGAGCTGGCGTCGGACTTGGCGGTGGGTGCGGCGATGGAGGCGGTGGCCGTTGCGGCGGTGGCGACGGAGGAGGCAGATTTGGCGGTGGTGGCGACGGACGAGGCATCCTGGGCGGTGGTGGCGACTGAGGCGGCAACCTCGGCGTTGGCGGCGAGGGAGATGGAGGACGCGGTGGGGGCGGCCATGGAAGCGGTGGTCGTGGCGGCGGTAGCAACGGAGGTGGCGGCCTCGGCGGCGGCGGTTTCGGAGGGGGGGGCGAGGGCTCTGGCGGACTTGGGCTCGGCGGCGGGGGCGGAGGCGGCAACGGCTCCGGCGAGGGTGGCAGCCTCGGCGGCGGCGGCGACGGAGATGGCAGCCTCGGCGGGGGTGGCGACGGTTGTGGCGAACGCGGTAGTGGCGGTGATGGAGGCGGCGATTGGGGCGGCGGTGACAACGGAGGAGGTGGCGGCGGCGCATAATGCAAGAGTGCCAATGATCGAGCTGCAACCATGACCACAATGAGCAGTATCGCAATCCCGAGCCCCAGAGCGGCAGCCAATCGAGGGCACTCTGCAGCTCTGCTGAATAGCGCTTGGCAACAAACTTGCGCCGACTGCTGTACAGACTGCCACCATTCTCTGCGTGTTCTGTGGAAATAGCGCATGGCAACGCGCATCCGCAAAAAACTGGCGTCAGAGGCATCTCCGCATGCCACGCATGCGTTGTCCCATTGCCGCCGCAGATCCTGCAGGCGACGGACTTGCTGATAGGTACGTGGAGTCACGGACGCGTCCTTGGCAAGTTGTGCATAGATGGCAAGAACGTGGTCATACTCCATGGTGATCTCAGATTCACCGTTTTCATGGCTTCGGATACCCCATTTGATCAGTGCCTCTGTGGCCTCATCGTCCGTCTTGTTGACAAAGTTGACTGAGGTCGTACGCGGCGACGGCAGCCTCGATGGCTCAGGTGGGGCAAATGGATGAGAGCTGTCCTGCATCAACCCAGCGAGGCCACAGGCGAGGGGACCCGCGCGTTTGAAGCGAAAGATTTGGAGGCTTCCGTACCATGGTATGATCGCGAAAGTTGGAAAGTAGTTGTGCATGCATTCGATTCAAGCAACCGGTAAAAAGCAACCGGGTAAGTGCTCCTCTTTGACAATAGCCGGGAGCTACCACGTACTGTAAACTCAAACTGGAAGGCGAACGCATCTAATTGAGCTCATTACTCAACAACTCGTGCGTCGTGCGGGTGGAGACACTAATTCAACTCCATTAACCTAAAGCACTACTGTACCAGGCTTACTACATGGCTTGGAATGGTCTGGCGGCTGCCAGCCAGCCTGTCGGTGCCTGCAGCATTATGGTGCCTGTACAGCCGAAGCCCGGCGTCACTCCGTTGGCTCGAATCAATGATGTCCCGCAACCAAAAATGTCTGCCTGCGCTCATGTCACGGCAACCAAAGATGTCTGTCTGGTGCGCTAAGGTTACTCCCGCCTCGCCACGTGCTCATTTGCCTTTCTTGACCTTACGATTCGAGGGTGGCCTCTCTTTCACAGCCCTGCCAGCGCCGACGAGCTCCTGCTCCTCCTCAGGAAAGGGCCTTGAGAGGTCCGCGATGATGTCCGCGATGCCGATGGCGGTGGCGGCGACGGCGGCATCAGGTTTCACCTTCTTTCCCTTCTTTTTACGATTAGAAGGCGCGCGCTCCTTAGTTCCGTGCCCGCTTCCCAGGAGCTCGTTCTCCACCGCCGAATCGTCGGCTGGAAGCAAGGATCGCCGCGGCGTAGTAGCAGCCGGCGAACTAGTAGCCGAAGAAGGGGGCGAACCCGCCGTCGAAGGGAGCCTGGTCGAAAGAGGTGTCTGCCCTGTTGGTGCTTCGACGATCTCATTGATGTGCCCCAATCGCATGCGAGCGTGCCGCGGCGGCCGCTCCTTGATCACCGCTGGCGTGCCAGCGTGTGCATCCTCCGCCGCTTCAGTATCGGCGGCAAGCTTTGCATTGCGTGCTTTCTCCTCTTCAGTTTTGGGTGGCGGTAGTGTGGGCAGGTGCGAGAGGTGAGGTGGCAATCGGATACCGTACTTGATGGCGAGGAGCGCCATCTCGCGGTCAGATTTGGCCGTGAGCATTTCACCCGAAGGGATTTTGGACTGGAGCAGCAGCAGCATCAGGTCAGCACCCGCTCGGCTCACTGAAGGCCCCGATATTGGCATTGGGGTAGGTCGGTTCTTGAGACCGGAAGGCCCCATACCACCGAAGCCTTCCACGAAGTTCAAATGGCCAGACAAATACATTTGTTTGAGGAATGGGGCTGCAGCGGCGAGGTGGCTACTATCGACGGTAGCCCTGAATTTTCGCTTGCTTTTTCACGAGTCCATCCAGAAGGACAAGTCAAGTCAAGTCAAGTCAAGTCAACTCTCACGCTGCCTAATTTATGCACAGCCCTACTAGTTTGCTCGTTCGTCGTTTCTGGGTTTTGGATTTGTTGAGCCCTCCTTCTATCCGCCTCTGTCACCTATCTGTCCTCTGTCACCTCTGTCCTCGTACTTCAGAGGCCGCTGCGCGACATGACTTGGGATGGGCAATACGGCGTCGTCTACACGGTATGCACACGAAAATAGCGTCTTCTTAACTGGATATCCATGCTTGACTCCTTGACTCCCCTTGACATGACTTGACTTGACCGCTGACTTGACGAAAATCGCGTTGGCGGGCAGCGCGGCTTTCCGACGATCGCGCGCGGCGCGGGCATCATGGCGGACAATATGGATGTGGATACCTATCAGCTCTCGGCCACGCTTCCACGGCACGAGGAGAAGGAGAATGACGTGCGCTCTGTGGACAGCCTTGACGACGGAGCGATCGTCACGGGCTCGCGCGACCGCACCGTGCGAATCTGGCGGCCAGTGAGCACAGATGAGGGCGTCACCTACACTTGCAACACCACGCTCATCGGCCACACCCACTACGTGCAGCGCGTTTGCGTTCTCCCTCATGGCGGCATCGCCTCATGCTCGAACGATAAGCACGTCATCGAGTGGGACGTGGAGAGCGCGGCGCCGCTGCGTGTGCTCGAGGGCCACACGGACGTTGTCTCGTGTGTCGCCGTCTCCGTCGCAACTGGCATGATCTACTCGGCGTCGTGGGACAAAACGGCGCGCGTGTGGAAGGACGGTGCGTGCGTGCGCGTGCTCAAGGGGCACGAATCGGCGCTCTGGGCGGTCATGCCGCTCGACGAGCTCGACGGGCAGACGCTCACCGCCAGCGGCGACAAGACGATCAAGCTCTGGACGGGCGACACATGCTCGCACACGTACACGGGCCACACGGACGTCGTGCGCGCCCTCTGCTGGGTCTCGGGAATGGGCTTCCTCTCGGCAGCCAACGATGGCACGGTGCGCCTCTGGGAGCTGGGAGGCGGCTGCCTGAGTGTCTTTCAGGCCAGCGAGTCCTTCGTGTACGCCATCTCGGTGCTCCCGAGCGGCGAGTACCTCACGTGCTCCGAGGACCGCAACGTGCGCCTCTGGTCGAGCGCCGGCGACCTCGTCCAGTCGATCCCGCACCCATCGACCGTGTGGGCGCTCAAGGCGCTTGCCAACGGCGACATCGTCGCGGGATGCGCCGACGGCAACGGTTACGTGTGGACGCGTGACGCGTCGCGCGCCGCGCAGCCCGCGATCGCCGCTGCCTTCAAGGCGGAGGTGGCCGCCTTCGAAGTGTCGGCCGAGCAGGTCAAGGAGGGCATGCTCGGCGACCTCGACACCACCAATCTGCCTGGGTCGGATGCGCTCGCCCAGCCCGGCCAGCGCGAGGGGCAGACGAAGATCATCAAGGATGAGGGTGCGCGGATGGCACTGATGAGCCATGATTGCCTCTGGACGACCTCTGATGGCCATTGATGGCCTCCCTCATTAGGTACGGGCACGCCGTTCCTTTACCAGTGGAGCGTCGCCTCGGGCTCATGGGAGAAGGTGGGTGAGGTGACCAACGCCAAAGGCGACTCGTCGAGCACCATGTTTGGCAAGAAGGTCTTCGAGGGCAAGGAGTACGACTACGTCTTCGACATCGACCTCAACGGCTCTGCCCTTCAGCTGCCCTTCAACCGCGGGGACGACCCTTGGATGGCCGCGCAGCAGTGGATCTGGAAGCATGGCTTCGAGCAGGGCTTCCTCGACGCCATCGCCAACCACATCATCACGAACGCGCCAGACAACGTGCCACAGCTCAACACGGGCAACGTCGATCCCCTGACCTCGACCGGCGCCTACCGGCCGCGCCCGGCCCCTTCGGCGGGCGGCAGCAGCGCTGGGAACGTCGATCCTTTCACCTCGGCCGGCGCCTACCGGCCCGGCGGCGGCGGCGGCGGCGGCGGCGGCGGCGGCGGCGCTGGCGACATCTCGGCGGCGCGCTACCGGCCGGGCAACGCAGGCGCGGCGCCCGTGGTGCCCTCGGCGCCAATGCTCACGTTCGACGTGTGCAAGCACGACGGCGTCCTCGCGAAGCTCATGCAGTTCAACGGCGAGATGCACGCGGCGGGCGAGGCGACGCCCCTGGACGAGTCGCAAGCGGCCGCGCTCGCCAAGCTCGTCGGCACGCTCAAGCAGCCCAACAGGTTCCACGCGACGAGCGTCTCGGCCGCGGAGCTCGCGCTCTTCACCTCGAGTGGCGGGCTGCTGAGCTGGCCATTGCCGCGACTCTTCCCGTGCGTTGACCTCTTTCGGTTACTGGTACTCCATCCGAGCGCGGCGCAGCATCTCTCCGCCGCGGCGCCGCCGCTCGTGCCGCGGCTGCTCCGCCTGCTCGCCGTCGCGCAGACTGCGGCCGCCGCTGACGACAAGCCTGCGGCCGCGGCGGTGCTCATGCTGCTGCGCACCTGCGCCAACCTCGTGTCGCGCTACGAGCTGCGCCCGATGGTGGCCTCGTCCGCCTCGAGCCTCGTCGACGTGCTCTCGGCGCCCATTGAGAGCGGCCCGACGCAGCCGCGGCTCGCGGCGGTCTCGATCCTCTTCAACGTGTGCATGCTGCTGAGTGCCAAGGATCTTGCGCCCGAAACGGCGCTCCAGATGGACGGCGTGGCGCTTCAGGCCCTCTCGCTGCTCCAGCTGGCGCTCTCCGTGCCCGCGCTGCTCGAGCCCACCGAGGAGGAGAGTCTCTTCCGGCTGCTCGCGACGCTCAACGCGCTGCTTGAGGTCGAGGGGATGCTCGTCACTGCTAAGGAGCTCGAGCTGCACGTGACGCTCGGTGCACTCGCCCTGTCCGCGGCCGCCCCGCCCAAGACGGTCGCGTGCAAGGAGGCTGCCCTCAAGCTCCTGACCAAGTGAGGGAGAGGGCTGGGGGTGGGTGGGCAACTGGGGCTCGGGACTGGCGCGGCACGGCACGGCACGCCCGAGAAGGCGGCATCTCAGTGAGAGCGGTGCACAGTCACGCTCGGTGGGAACTGGGATACATGCTGCCCACCGAGGAGCATCGACGAGGAGCAGCGCGTGAGAGCAAGAACTGTGTCTCTGTGAATCGGCGCGAGGAGAGGAGATGTACTTTGCCGATCCGACGACCTGTGAGTGTGAGTTCGAAAAAACGCGCCGTTTTGGGCGCCAATCCCGCAGCAACCGCTGGTTGGCGAACCTGCGGCTGTGGACTGTCGGTTTGTCCATGCTGCGCGGAGACTTCCAGAACTTTGGCGCGGAGCAGCGTGCACGCGCCGAGGCTCAGAAGCGTGAGAACGAGCACCATCTGCGCGAGCTTCGTGAGCAAATAGAGGCTCAGCGCCAGCGCAAGCGCCGCGAACGCTTCGAGCCAGCAACTGTCGACCCCGGGGATGTCAATCGTGGCAACCGTTACCTCGAACCCGTGCTGCCGCGCGACCCCGCGGCCGAGCGGCCGGCCAACATGGCCGGTGGTCCCTCGCAGCCGCCGCCGCCGAGGCTACCACTTCAGCAGCAGCAGCAACCGCAGCAGCAACCGCAGCAGCAACCGCAGCAGCAACCGCAGCCAGGCAACCGGCTGCCTTCGGTCTTCAATGCGCCACGCCAGCCGCCGCAGCAGGCGGCAGCGCCGCCACCACCGCCGCAGGCACCACCCTTTGTGCCCTTGCCGTTGGCCGGTAAGCCCACAGGGCAGCCAGCGCTGGCTCAGCTGCCACAGATCCCGCAGTTCGCTCCACTGCTGGCACCTCCGCAGCCGCCGCCGCCTCGGCCGCCGCCGCCGCCGCTCCCGCCCGGCTTGCCGAGCGTACCGCAGCGGCTGCCGCCGCCGGCGCCGCCAGGCGCGCCCGCCCTGCCAGCGCGCGCTGGCGTCGGCCCGCCCGCTTTCCCGGTGCAGTACGCGGGGCCGTACGCAGCGCCTGGCGACCTGCGCGTAGGCGGCGTCGGCGGGAGGCCTCAGCCGCCGCCCGCCCAGTACGGGTTCGAGCCGGAGGGCGGCGAGGAGCCGCTGCTCGATGAGGCCGACCCGGCGGGCGAGGCGGTGGTGGGGGCTGCGTGGGTGCAGGAGCGCATGGGCGCGCTCGAGAAGCAGATGCGCGCGCTCGCGGCACGAGCCGAGTCGGCCGAATTGACGAACCGCGATCTCGTCTACGAGACGCAGTCACTGCGCGCGAAGCTCGACGCGCAGATGCGCCTGGCCGACGAGAAGCTGAATCAGGAGATCCGCGAGCGCGCGGAGCTGCAGCTGTCCGTGCGCGTGGCCGAGAGAGAGCAGACGTATGAGAAGTCGACGGTGCAGGCGCTCTCGTCACAGCTCGTCTCCCTCCAGCTCGAGCTGGCTGAGTGCCGCCAGCAGCAGCAGCAGCTCGCGAGCGCGGTCGAGCTTGCGGCGACCGCGGACGCGGCGGCGGCACGACTCAAGCTCGAGCTGGAGGCCGAGAGGGAGGAGGCCGCACTGGAGCGCAATCGACTGGCGGAGCGCGGCGGCCGACTCGAGGACCTTGTAGGCCGCGTGCGCTCCGAACTGCTCGCGAACGCAGAGCAGGTGGGGCACGAGCTGCGGCTGCGCATGCAAGCGATCCAGAACATCGACGAGCGCGAGGCGTTGGACGCGCGCGCGGCGGTGGATGCGTCGCGCGAGCTCGCCGAGCGCTTGGCGGACTTGTCCGAGGAGCTCAAGGGGGCGGAGGGCGAGCTGCAGCATGAGAAGGAGGAGCGACTGCAGAGCGACCAAGCGGCGGCGCAGGCACGCGACGAGCTCCAGAGCGCGCTCGAGGCGCAGCAGCAGGCGGCGGCGCAGCAGGCGCAGCAGGAGATTGACAAGCTCAGGCACGAGCTCGGGGTGCGCGAGCACGCCGAGAGGGCGCTCAAGGCGATGCTCGCCGCAGCGCACGCTCAGCAGGGAGCCTTGGAGGACAAGGGGGACAACACGCAGGCGCAGAACCAGCTGACCTTCGACGACCTGCGCGCGATGATCGCAGCGGTGGACGTGCGCGTCTCTGAGGAGGTGGGGCAGCGCAAGGCGGCCATCGAGGACGTAAAGAAGCTCGTGGCCGAAGAGGCGGAGGCGCGCGGTGCCGCCGTGCAGAAGGCGCGCGACGCCGCGACCGCCGCGACCGCTGCGACGGAGCAGGTGCTACGCACCGAAATCCGCGCGCGCATGAAGGGCGAGGTGGCGCTCTCGAATAAGCTGCTCGAGCAGAGCGAGGCGGCGGCGACGGCGACGCACCGCGTGCAGCAGGCGCTCGACGAAGAGGTCGCGAGCTCGGCCCGCCAGATCAAGGCGCTAGGCGAGCACATTGCCGAGCACACGGGGCGGTCCGAGGCGGAGCTTGCGACGCACAAGGAGCGGCTCGAGGCGATCACCGGCCGGCAGGCGTCCGCCATCTCGGCGCTGCACAAGGAGCACAATGACCTCGTGAAGGCGACGCGCTCGGCGGTGGCCGCTCTCAAGAAGGCGCTCGATGACGAGATCGCGGCGCTCGAGGCGCGGCGGATCGAGGCGGTCGCGCAGGTGCAGCAGAAGCTCGAGGCGGCGGATGCGGCCAACCTGGAGGCGACCACGCAGCGCGTTGAGCAGACCGAGGCGCTCGCCCTCTCGAAGCTCGAGGACGCACACGAGGCGCTCGCCCGGGAGAGGCTCGAACGCACGAATTCGGAAGAAGCGCTCATTGCCTCCTTTGAAGCTCGCTACGTGGCGCAGGCGGCGATGACCGCTGCCGTCGAGAAAGCGATCGACGAGCGACTCGTGGTGCACGACACGCGCCTTGACGCGACAGATAAGGCGCTCCAGCACACGACAGACGCGCTGCAGGCAGAGGTGGATGCGCGTGCGCAGGCCGATCAGAAGATGCAGTTCGAGCTGCAGGTGCAGATCGATAATCTCGTCGAGGAGCTCTCGACGACCAACGGCCAACTCGAGGCGCAGGCGGAGGTGCAGATGACCGAACGCGCCGAGCGTGTTGAGGCCGTGCGCCATGCCAATGAGCTCGCGGCGGCGCAGCTGGCCGAAGTGGCCGCCGAGCTGAGTGCGACTGCGAGCGCCGTGCGCGACGAGATTGCTCGCTCGGCCGAGGCCGCTGCGGCCGCACTCAGCCATGTGCAGTACAAGACGCAGCGCAACCTGCAGGCGCTGCAGGAGGGGCTGCAGCAGGGGCTGCAAGACGCCGATGCGCAGCTGCAGCAGCTCGAGCAGCACTGCGCGCACCAGCTACAGCACGGGCTCGACGCGCTCGGCGCCAACCTCGAGCACCTTCTCGAAAACGGAATCGCACTCGAGTCGATGGCGCGCTCGGACGCGGACCATCGACACGCGGCCGACGTGGCGCGCCAGTTCGATGCGCTCGAGACGACGGTGCACGTACATCGTGAGGAGGCGGCCGCGGCGGCCGAGGCGGCGGTCAGGGCGGCGGAGGTGCGCGCATGCGTCGCGGACCTCGTTGCGATGGTTGAGGCCGACGAGGCGCGCGCGAGCCGCGACGGCATGGCCTCGGCGCTCGAGGTGGAGGTGCGACGCGCGAGTGCCTTCGAGGCCTCACTCTCCGCGCGGCTGACGCAGCTCGACTTTAAGCACGAGGAGCGTGGTGATGCGACGAACGCGCGGCTGCAGGCGCTCGAGAAGGTCGAGTCCGAGGGGATCGGCCAGGTGCGAAGCGACCTCGAGCAGACGCGGCACGAGCTGGTGCTCACGACGGCGCGCCAGACGAAGCGGCTCGACGAGGAGCGCAGCGCGCGCATCCAGGCCGTCGAGGAGGCCGAGATTCTCGCGCGGGAGATCGAGGCGGCGCAGCAGCAGGCCGAGGTGCACTCCGTGATGGAGGACATGCTGCTGCGCCTTGAGCAGCGGCTGGGCGCCGAGAGTGAGCGCAGGGCGCACAACGCGCTCGTGGATACCGTCGAGACGCTCCACGTGGCGACGAGCAAGCGCATCAAGGACGTGCAGGCGGAGGCGGGTGCGGAGGCGGCGACGCTGCGCCTCGTGACGGCGACGGCCGAGGCGGCGCTTGGGAAGCGGATAGATTTGGAGGTGCATGAGGCGCGTGAGGAGGCGGCCGCTTTCTGTGATGCCCTGCGGCAGGAGGGCGAGGAGAGGCGCATGGCGGGGGAGAAGGCGCTGCGAGCGGAATTGGCCCATTCGGTCGCGAAGCTCGACGCGCAGATCGAGGACACGGTCTCCGCGACGCTGCGGGCAGCCGAGGAGAAGGAGGTGGTCGAGGAGACAGTCCAGCGCCTGATCGAGGCCCTCGAAGAGCGCGAGCAGTACGAGGCCGAGCGCGCGCGCCAGAAGCAGCTCGTCGCACTCGAGAAGGAGATGAACGAGCGGCGTGCGGCGGCGGCCGCCGAGGCCGAGGCGGAGCGCGCCGCGCAGAGCTCGCGTGCCACCGAGATCGAGAACCAGGTGGTGCGCCTCTCGACGCGCCTCGAGAAGGTCGAGGCAGAGGCCACGGCCAAGTACGAGCAGGCCGCCGACTTCGTCACCACCGCCGGCGAGACGATCGAGAAGAAGTGTGCTGCGCAGATGGAGGCGATGCAGGCGACGGTCGACGGCAGCAAGGTAGAGGCGGATCAGAAGCTTGCGCTCTCGGCCGAGCGCATGAAGGAGCTCGAGGCGGCGGCCAAGCAGGCAGAGGCGAGCGTCGAGGCGCTCAAGCTCGGCCTCGGGCTCGCCGGGCTGGGCGGCGAGGGCGAGGGCAGCCGCACGGTCCGCTCGTCCGAGCTCGAGGGGCTTCGGGAGCAGCTCAAGGTCGACGTCGCCAAGGTCAGCGCGCAGCTCGAGGCGGCCATCGCCAAGTTCGAGTTGCAGAGCGAGGGGCTCAGGATTGTGGCGGAGGAGGCGCGCGCACTCAAGCTCGAGCGCGTCGAGAAGGAAAAGGAGGACGCGGAGAAGGCGGCGGCGCGCGAGAAAGAGCTGCGCCTGGAGGCCGCGACCAAGGCCGCGAAGTCGGCCGAGGACGCGGCCGAGAGCCTCGCGCAGAAGGAGGTGGCAGAGCAGAAGGCGAAGAAAGCCGACGAGGAGCGACTGCGCGCCCAGGCGGCGGCGAAGCAGGCGCAGCAGGCAGAGGCCAAGGCCAAGGCGGAGGCGGCTGCTGCCAAGGACGGCCAGGCCCAGGGCCAGGGCAGCGCGCCCGCCCCGCCGAGCATGGAGGGCCCAGGCAGCGAGCCTCAGCCAGAGCCAGCAGCTGATGGCACGTGACCGCCGTGAGAGCAGGGGGTGCCTTTGCACACATGCAGTCAAACATGGAGAAAGGTTGGTCGTGATGTGAGATGTGTCCGCTGTTGTGTGAGACCACGTTCATCATTCTCGCCACCACGTTTCGCTTAGTGAATAGTGCGGCCAAACATGACTCGTGAGGTGTGCGCAAGAGCCCTCGCGATGGGATTGTACCGATAGTACAACGTTTTCCAAGCGCCATCATGATCATCGATCATGCGGCCTTTCACGGGCGTCGTTCACGGCCGATCGGACGGGACTCGGGAGTCCCGGACGACGCGCGAAACGTCCGAGGAAGCGAAATAGAATCGGGATCGATGAAACGTGCGATACGCGCAGTTGCGACCTGACCACGCGAACGTCGCGCGACTTGTATGTAGTTGTTTGAAAGTTCAAAGTAGTTGTTGTACACTCACTACCCTACGTAGAAGACTTGACCGCGATCTCCCGTAACAAACACACAACGTCCGGTCACAACACTCCAAAAAGACGCATCTCTATGCCCACTCAGCAACGCCGCACGCTCCAGCCCATTTGCACGACACAAGCGTGGCAGCTATACTTGATACAGTGGTCCATCCGATCTCCTCATACTGTAGCACTGGGAGCACATGCCGCCAGTGTCGGCACTGCCGAAGAAGCCGCAGCCCGCGGTGCACGGCGCAGGCGGAGGGGGAGAGGCTCCTAGCGCATGCCAGCGGATGCTCCGCACCTGCTTCGGGTCGTACACGACGTACTCCTGGCCTCTCGAAACGGGCCGGGCGATGCATACGGAGTCAAATCCCAAGGACTGGAGCTTCTGCAGCGTCATGTTGGGGTCCCCGGCGGCCTCAAGGGTGTGGATCCGACCGAGGGCAACCATCGCCTCCAGGATCACACCGTGCCTGTGCGCCTTGTGGCCTGTGAGCTCAGGAGTCGTGGCAAAGTAGATCCCTCCTCCAGCCACCCCACCATTTCCTGGCTTCATCTGCTGCGTTTGAAGGATGTTTTGGGCGGAAGCAGCATCGGTTTGGTGGTAGAGCTTAGTGCCTCCTGAGAAGAGCTTCGTGCCTCCTGAGACGAACGTCGCCAGACGGCGACGAAGGAAAGACGTCGCCCTTGCCCTCGCCTTTTTGTACCGTGGAAAGACGAGAGCGAGGGCAAGGGCGAGGGCGAGGACGATGATAATGACGGCGAGGACGATGATAATGACGATCATTGAATTGCCGCTCGTCTCGACTGCCAATCCAACTGCCCACGGTGACATGGGCGGCGATGGCGGCGATGGCGGCGGCGGCGAGGGCGGCGGCCGCGAGGGCGGCGATGGTGGCGATGGTGGCGGTGGGGAGGGCGATGGCCGCGGTGGGGAGGCTGGCGGCGGCGAGGGCGGCGGTGGCGAGCGTGGCGGCACCGAGGGCGGCGGCGCCGCGAGTAGGGGACGCGGGGGGGTGGGCGGCCGCGATGGGGGCTCGGATGGTACGGGCGGTGGGGGGGGCGGGGCCGAGGGCGGCGGCAAGGGCGGTTTCATAACCATAAGCACAATCCACACAGTGAGGCAGATCAGGAAGGGCACGAGCAGGCAGCAACACCAACAGCAGACAATCCGCCGCC
>Ga0180441_100337_pt1 | contig 29530 bp, 14 predicted proteins | sample ChrtobMetaP5_8mM_FD_120633 | JGI IMG/M metagenome (GOLD analysis project Ga0180441, IMG submission 120633) | Chrysochromulina tobin associated microbial communities from unialgal haptophyte culture, Seattle, Washington, USA - P5_8mM MetaG | ecosystem: Host-associated > Algae > Haptophytes >...
CACCCACTCACCCTATTTTTTTAAGGAAAGCGGATCAACGAAACGACGACTTACCTTCCTTTTATGGTATGTTAAGGTCAAAGGTGGCGGGGGTAGGTAGGTAGGGGTTACCTCGATGCTGGCCGGCCCCACCGAGAGTAGGTAGGTAGGGGGTCTTCCACCCCTCGGCACACCCACCCTACCCTACCCCCCAAAAATCCCAAATCCTGTGAAACACACAACAACCTCCGGACCCCAAGCACGGGGGCCGCTACTAGTATCGCATGGCCATGCTGTCAATTCGGGCGATCTGCGACGCGAGGTCGTCGTTTACGATTTACGCCTCCGCCTCTTAAGGAAGACCATGCCATCTCGTACAGGTGCGGACAAACGGAGTTATGTCGGAGTCAGGCTCGGAGTGTACTCTTATCTCTGTGTGCTCGGGCCGGGCCAAGACGACAGGGAATTGACTTGACTTTTTTGGAACATATCTTACGTGACTTGCATTGCATCTCAAGAATCTTTCGAAATGGCGTCGGGACTTTGACGTGCTCTCTGAGTGGCTGTGGAAAGGAACATCCTCCCCGTAGTTTGTCATTAAAGAAAGGAGCAGCGGCACTGTGGTCCAGGAGCAGGGGCGTCGCGCGGGCTCTTCGCGCGCGCGCGGCACCATGGTGAAGGGACGCAGGCGTGCTTACAAGCCGGGGCCGGAGATGGCGCAGCCCCGTGAGAGGCTGAGGGTGCTCATCGAGCAGGGTAGCCAGTACATGATCCCCCCTGACTATGTCGCCATGGCGCGTCCCGACTTCTTCACCGAGGCCTATCGTGAGAAGGTGGTGAAGTACATTAATGAGGTGCGTCAGCAGCAGGTTCCCGCGATCGTAAAGCCCATGGGCCTCCCCTCGACCCCCGTCGGCCGCTCGTGTTCTCCGCTCGCCTGCCGGGCCATCCCTGAGTGCCCCGGGCCCCCAACGCAAAGGCCCCCCTTTGCCCCGGCTCAAGATGATCCTGACCCGCGTCCGTTTCGTGATGCTTGCCCAGCTTGCCGAGGATTTTGGGCTACAGGTGCAGACGGGCGGCATCGCGTGCAACTACTTCGACCGTTACATCCCCATCGCGCTGCGCAAGGGCCCCATCAGCAAGCGACAGATGCAGATGATTGCCTCCACGTGCATGCTCATCTCGGCCAAGTTTTTCGACCGCAAGCTGCCGCCGATCTCGGAGCTCGTGATCTTGCATAACCACACGGTCACCCCCGAGCAGTTCATGCATCAGGAGATGGTCATCCTCGAGGCGCTCGAGTGGAAGCTCCACGTCATCCTGCCCCACGCGCTCATCGAGCCCCTCAGGGCGTGCTTGCCCCATGCGCCCGCCGACCAGGCGATCAACGACCGCATGATGTTCTTCATCGACCTTTCCGTTTACGGTACACGCCGCACCGTCGGCGCCCGCGTCCCTCGTCCCTCCCTTCGCGCCCCGCCCCCTCCTAATTTCTCTCGTCATGGAGCGGAGAAGAAGAGCACCCCCCTCACCCCGCTCGGATCCGCTCTTGTATCCGCTCACCCTTGGTGGCGCCGTTCCTGACGCTCGCAGGATATGAGCTGCTGCGGTACACGCCAGCCGAGATCCTCGGCGGCTCCATGTTGGCCGCGTGGAAGTTTTCCAACGAGAGCGTCGCTTGCGACCACTTCCTGCCTGCGATGGCCGACGCGTGCGCCACTTGTGAGGACAGCCTCCAGCGCTGCGCCAACGAGCTGGTCAGGTACTACCAGGTGTGCTTCCTCGACGCGCCCAAGATGATCCCGCAGCCCATCGAGCCGGGCACCGAGGGCCCCGTCCAGCTTGTCGCATTCACCGATCTTTTCGAGGTGACACACGAGCCCTCCGCGGCACCGAGCAAAATCAAGCGCAACGACTCGACGGACACGCAGATCGGCGACATGGGGGGCGCGAGCACCGACGAGCGCGTGCCCGCCGCCGTGCCCGCCGCCGAGGACCACCCCATCCAGCCATCCGACCGCCGCGACGCCTACCCCCTCCCCGTCCCCCTCCCCGTCGACATCACCGCCCCCTTGATCGACGGACACGATTCCCCCCTCACCACCGCCGTGGAGCACATGTTCGCTCCTGTCGAGGCGATGGCCGACGATGTGTTCACGTGCGACGAGGAGCGCTCCGACACGCCGACCGAGATCTTCACGAAGAACTTCGGCAAGGAGCCCGCTCGCGCCAAGGCCGCCGAAGCTGCCTACGGGCCGTCAGCTGCCGCCGTCAAGAAGCTCGACATGGGGCGCGCCGCCTCCAGTGCCTCTTCGGGACAGAGCTCCCAGGGGAGCTTGAAACGCCCTCGTGCGACGTCCCCCCCTTCATGATGGCCACGGCGGGGCAGCTGCCTTCCCCCCTCCGACGGTGGACCCCTTCTCTCTACGCAAGCTCTCTACGGGCGCTCTCTTTCGGTCGTTCCCCCCACAGAGATGGGGATGGGGATCGAAGAGAAAGCGCCTTTCCATGGTGCCCCTCCCTGTGCACTACGCTAGGTTGGCACGGCTATTTTCCTCGCCCCCTCAGTCGGTGAAAAGGCTTCTCCGCGAGGGCGCGCTGCGACACAATAAACGGGGTGGCGAGTCAGGGAGGGGAGGAGGAGTTCGCCTCGGGCAACTCGGCGTTGACCTGGGCGCTGCGGCACGGACGACAGACCGTCATGAAGTGCATGGAGCTTGTGCGAAGCTTGTTGGCGAATACGCGCCCCGACGGCGATTAAGTATAAGGCCCCGCCCATTCACCATGCGGCATCGCATGGGCATGGCACTTGGGAGCCGAATCGATGATGAACGTTGTCCCGAGAGGAAGGAATGAGATTGTCGACATCAGGAGCCATGACCCATGTGCTCAGAGTCCAGTCATATACCATCGCACACACCGGACTGCATAGCACCGTAGTAACACACGTGTGGCTCAAGGGCTCGTTCATTGAAAAACTACGCTACAGCCAAAATCTCGGAGTTTCGGTGTCCCGTCGGCGCAATCATCGTGCGTCGGCGTTTTGAAGTTCTTGGTTGCGTTGACGAGCGACCCGCGACGGAGCAAATGCTCGCAGTGCAGTGCGTGTTACATGTAGCTATCGCCGGCTACATTAACAACTACCCGCTCGTCGACAACGCCTATGGCGTCAAGATCCCTCCGAGCGACGTCAGGAATAGCTCGTTCGCCTTCCTCATCGCCGACTACGGCCTCGCCACTGCTGCGATGACGGGCGAGTGCTGCCAGACCGAGGTGGCTGACCTCATGCGCAAGAAGCGGTCGGAGCTGGAGGCCGTGGGCAAGTCTTTGCTCTTTGTGGGCGCCGCTGGCGACAATTTTTACTTCCAGGGCGTGAAGACTGCCGAGGAGGGCGGTGAGACTCAGTGGAAGCGGTGGGATACCGTATACAACGGCCTCAACGACGTGCCCTGGTTCGCCGCCATGGGTAATCACGACTTCGGCGACGCGGACGTGTACGCCACGTGCCCGGAGAAGGCACCGCGTGTCAATATCTCGGGGCAGGCTTACGCGAGCAACCAGCTCGATGCAAGCAAGGGCGGCTACCGCCCCTCATTCGGCAATGTTGCAAATTATCACTTGCCCGACTTCAACTATCGCGTCACGTTGGACGCGCTCAACCTTGAAATCTTCGGCATCGATCAAAATTATGTCGACGTTGGAGGCATCGGCGGAGGCGGCGACGGCTGTAAGAAGGTCAAAGCCACTTGCGGGGGAGACGATACAGGCCTCGGCGAGCGGCTGCAGGACATCGGCCACAGCGGCGAGGCGCTGCTTGCCCAGTACGCCGCAAAGGGCGCCAAGGACCCGAAACAGACACGCAACGTGCTCGTGCTGCAGCACTACCCGGGGCTGTGCGCCGGCCTGAAGGCTAAGTTCACGGGCAGCATGCCCCCGGGCGAGACGGTCGATTTTCGGTGCTCGTTTGGGCATACGCACAACACTGTGTGCGAGTCGGGCACGGACACGGATTGCGAGTTCAGCATGAATGGCGGTGGCGGCGGTTGCTGCGAAGGTGATGTGACTAACAACCAGGCTGGGTACGGCATTCTCTACTTTGAGCCGGCCGGCGGCATGCGCCTTGAGCTTGTCCACCTAGGCCATAAATGCCAGTTCTCTCCTTCCACGATGACGGACGAGGAGCGCGCGATCGCGAAGCTGCACATGCACGGCGACGAGCACATCTCGAGCTTCGCGGCTTCCAAATTGGAGATCAACGCCGGCATCGACGCCGTGGGTAGTCTCGATATGATAAGTGTCGAGGAAATCGACGCGTAGACGACGTCGGTGGCGTGATGTGAATGAAGATCGCTCGTTCTGTAAGGGCGGCGGCGGCACGGGCAGCGGGAAGGGCAACTGGGCAAGGCCAAGGGAGGCGCGACGGGCCACGGGTACGGGTCGCGCTCAAACCCTCCTGTGCCGAAGGCCTCCCTTGAGTCCGCGTGTCCGCCGCCGTGTGGGCCGACGGTTTTGGCCGGCGGTTCGCCTGCGCGTGTGTCCGGGCGAGTCGGACCGGTGCGGATCATTACAGACACCAATTCCAAAGAGTGATACAAATGTACCGGTAAAATGTAAGGGAGGTCCATTTCACATTCACACTTCTACGCGACATTTTATGTGGGCAGCCAATGGCAAAGGCGGCAAGGGCGGCGGCGGTAGCAAGGGCGGCGGCGGCAAGGGCGGCGGCGGCGGTAAGGGCGGCGGCAAGGGCGGCGGCGGGGGGGCGGGTGGCAAGGGCGGCGGCAAGGGCGGCGGCAAGGGCGGCGGCAAGGGCGCAGTCGAGGCACCGCGCGTAATGACTTGGAAGCGCCAGAAGGTGGACGACAAGGACGCGCTGCCTGTGCTCAAGCACAAGCAGGAGGTGCTCGACGCGCTCGCAGAGCATGGCGTGGTCGTCGTCTCGGGCGACACCGGCTGCGGCAAGTCGACGCAGGTTCCGCAGTTCCTGCTCGATTCGGACCCGAAAGCCAAGATCGTGGTGACGCAGCCGCGGCGGCTGGCGGCGCGCGCCCTCGCGGAGCGCGTCACCGCGGAGCGCGGCTCCGTCATCGGTCGTACCATCGGCTACGCGGTCTCGCGCGACAAGGCGACCACGCTCGGCACGACACGCTGCACGTTCGTGACCGTCGGCCTATTGCTGCAGCTGCTCGTGTTCCGGCCGGCGGACGTGTTCAACGCGTACACGCACATCATCGTCGACGAGGCGCACGAGCGCGACGTTGACCTCGACCTGCTGCTCCTGCTGCTGCGGCGGGCGCTGCGCCGGCAGGCCTCGGGGCGCGATCCGCACGCGGCTGTCGACGCCAAAGAGGTGAGCGAGGGAGCCTCGGATGAAGGCATCAGCACCGCGCCACTGCGGCGCATCGCTGTGGTCATCATGAGCGCCACCATCGACGCGCATGCCTTTTCGCGCTACTTTGCAGGCACCTCGCTCAACTGCTTGCCAGATCGGCTGCGCGGGAACAACGAGTTGAGCGCAGCGGCGGCGTCGGCGGCATGCGCGGCGTCGGCTGCGGCGACCGTCGGAAGCGGTGGCATGTCCGCCGCGTCCGCCATGGACGCTGGCGCGCTCGACGAGATGTTTCCCGACGACGCCGACGACGCCGAAGCGGAGGAGGCGGCCGAGACGGCAGAGGACGCCGACGAGTGGGGCAAGGATGCCGTGGACGACGAACCTCTGATGGCTGTCGGCGGCAAGCGCAAGGCCCGCGACGAAGCACCGCCCGTCGCCTCCTCCTCGTCGTCCGTGCCGTCGCAGTCGGTGCCCGTCGTGCGCGTGGGCGCTCGCTGCCACCCGGTGGCATGCTACCATCTCGAGCAGCTGCAGGCCGCGTTCAATCCGCACGGCGCGCCGAGCGTTGTGGTAGACAGCACGCCTAACCAGGCCAAGTTCCACCCTTCCCTGATCCCGTTCCTAGAGTACCTGCTCGTCCAGGCGGTTTCGGAGCAGCTGCTGCCGCTGCTGCCGGAAGTCGATCCACTCGTGAGTGCGGCCGGCGCGGTGCTCATCTTCCTTCCCGGGTACACCGAGATCTATGAGACACTCAAGGCGCTCGAGCGCTCCGAGGCGCTGCGCCGTCTCGGGCACAGGCTGCTGCTGTTACCCCTCCATTCGCTGCAGGATGCGACTGAGCAGCACGCCGTGCTCCAGAAGCCGCCGCCGGGCACGCGCAAGGTCATCCTCGCGACCAACCTGGCCGAGAGCTCCATCACCGTGCCCGACGTATCGATCGTCATTGACCTCGGCCTCGAGAAGCTGCCGTACTACGACGCGCGCGCCAACACGGACACGCTGCTGCTCCGGCGCTGTGCACGCGCCTCGGCCTCGCAGCGAGCGGGCCGTGCGGGCCGCGTGGCGCCCGGCGTGTGCCTGCGGCTGTACCCGTCATCCTTCATGCGCGACGAGAGCCTCATGCCCGCGTACACCCCGGCCGAGATGCAGCGCACCTCGCTCCTGAACCTGCTGCTCAAGGTGAAGATGATCGACCCATCCGCGCCGCCCGCTGAGCTGCTTCAAGAGGCGATCCAGCCACCCTCATACGCAGCCGTGCACGCAGCTATCGTGCAATTGCTCGCGCTGGGCGCGCTGAGCGGCACACCAGACAAGGCGGTCACTACGCCATGTGGCCAGCTGCTCGCATCGCTGCCCGTCTCAGTGCCTCTCGGCCGGCTGCTCTTACTCGGTGAGGCGCTCGGGCTGCTGCGGGAGGCGTCGGTGCTTGCTGCCTCACTGTCGCTGCCCGACCCATTCTTGCAGCCGTTCACCAAGGGCGATGCCGCCGCCAAGGGCGACGCCAAGGGCGATGAGGCGGCAGCGGGCGCGGGCGGCATAGGCGCCGCCGATCTCGCCGCGTACGAAGAGGAAGCCAAGACGGCGCGTGAAGACGTCTCCTTCTTCAAGCCGCGCCTCGCGCACTTTACCGCCGCCGGCCGCTCCGAACCGCTCACCACACTCCGATTGTTTGAGGCCTGGCAGCGTACTCTGTCGGACGAAGGGGCGCCGAAGGCGGCGCAGTACGCGCACTCGCAGCACGCGAGCTATAAGCGGCTCGCCGAGCTCGAGGCTTTGAGCCGTGAACTCATCCAGCGCATCCGGCAGCAGCGCGTCGAGTTCGACTTGGCGCTCCCCCCTGCCGGGTTCACGCTCACGGCCACCTCGACTGCCGCAGCCGCGGCCCAAGGCGACCCGGCCGCGAGCGCCGCCGCTGCGGTGGCGGCTGCCGCGGGCGGAGTCGAGATGACGCGTGATCTGCTGCTGCACGCGCTGCTCGTGGCCGCCTTCTCCCCCAACTTTGCGTCGGGCAAGGCGCACGCCCCAGCCAAGGTGCTCGACGAGCTCGCGCGCCATCGGCTGGAGCCGAGCCGGTGCGTCTACTGCCTCGTCAAGCAGGATAGCAGCCAGGGTGGCGCACACCTGCACCAACGTCACCTGCAGGCGGCGCTCGCGCCGTGCGGCGAGCTGACGCAGGCGATCATCTCGAAGAGCCGTGGCGCGGGGGGTGCCAACGGCGCGCCTTCGCTGCAGACGTCGGTCACGCTCGCCTTTGGCACGAGTGCCTCGGCGGTGCTCGCACTTCGCATGGCGGGGCTGCGTGGCTCGCTGCCCGTGCTCCTCACAAATGAGTCGCAGAGCGTCGTCGGGCTCGCAAAGCTGATTGCTCCCCAGTACGCGTGCCGCCTCTCGTTCATGAAACGCATCCCGGCCGACCCCAACGCATCGCGCCACCTGCCCTCTGGCAAATCTGCCGCGGCTGCGCCGACGAGCAGCAGCAGCAGCATCCTGAGCGGCGCGAGCGCAGGCGCTCGCGCTCGCGGCGGCGGGGCAGCGGGCGGCGAGGCGGTGGGCAGCGAGGCGGTGGTGGTGGATCAGAATTGGCACTCGGCGGCCTCTGTGCTCTCTGACGATCGTCCGGACGGCGGGCGCCGGTACCTGGTCGCGGCAGCATGGTCGCGCGCGGGAGGCGGCCCTCCCTCATCGACCGCCGGGCCGAGTGGCCCGGCCGAGGCCACCGCCACGTCCGCGGGCCTCGTGTCGCAAAGCAAGCTCGTGGCGCACTCGGCGACGCTGCTGCCGGCACGTCCCAAGGGAGCAGCTGAGCTCATGATCGTCGCCTTCTCGCGCCACGTCATCCTCCGGCCCACCGAGACGGGCGACGGCGCGCTCGCCGCCTACGTGGCCGACGGCGACGTGGGCATGTGGGTGCCACTGCCCTGGCTGCTCACGCCTAGCGCGCTGGACGAGATCAACAGCCTTCGCGCGGCGCTCTCGGCTGCGCTCGGGACCACTCCAGCTGCAAGTGGAGCGAGTGCGGCCGCCCTCCAATTAGCTCTCATCAAGATGAGCGTCGCGCCCCGCCCCGAGCTCTCGGCTGCGCAGGCCGCCGCCGCCTCGGCGGATTGGATCAATGCGCCGCCGCCGCGACGGCTCGCGTCTGCACGCACGCCCGACGAGCTGCTGCCACCCCTCGCATTGGCCGCCATCGAGATCTTTGCGCCGCCGGCGGACGTGCAGGCGGCTGGCGGCGCGCCCAAGGCCAAGGAAGAGGACGAGGCGCTCTTCATGGATGATGGCGAGCATGGGGCGCTCGAGCTGCTGGGATGATGCATGGGGACGGGAGAGGCAGAGACGCGAAGCGCAACAGCAAGTAGGGAAACAGCCGAATGACGGCTCATTCGACGGCGCGTTTGGCTCTCGCGACTTTCCCGGCGTACGCGCGGGCACTCCGATCATGGCTTGCCCGATTGATGTCAGCGTCTGGCTAGGTAATCGGTAATGGTCATTGGATCTCAGGTCCTCTCTAAATGCAATACTTTCTAAGTCTATCAGTGGTGAGAATCGAAACAGACGTGAGACGATACGCAGCCATGCCGCAAGACGCAAGAGCAGACGCGTCCGCGTTCCACGCTACTCCGCCGGCACCGGCCGGGCCGCCATGGCACCCACCCGAGATATGAGCGCCGCAGCGAGCGAGAAGAGATGAACCGCGTGATTGCGAAGATTGTTGGCGGGGGCCTCGACCAGGACATGGAGGAGCATCGACGCCGCATTGATCACCAACAAGCTGAGCCAATACAAGCCTGCGGTGCACGAGCGGAGCGAAAGTGTGGGGTTGAAGTGTGAGGTGTGACCAGCATGAGATGAGCAGAGCCTGCCCGTCGGGGCGTTCGTGCGAGTTGGTTGCTCTCACCACTGAGCTTGGAAAAGCACAAGGCGCGCGAGTCCGTCGGGTTCACTGTGAAGTAGGCATCGTACGTGGGCTGCAAGAAGATGAATTGAATCAGGTAGGCACTGTAGGAGAGCCTGTGGGCGCAATCGAACGCATCTTGAGACCATGCATGCAGGAGGCCACTGAGACGCAGCGCAGAGCTGTACCGCGTCCACACCTAAGGCCAGAGAGACTTCACGCAGGCTAATCGGCTGCTAGCCTGGGAGCAACGGGCCGTCCATACCTTGCAAACGGCACACACACTCGCGAGCCGAGGATGCGCTTGAGGCACGGCGCCCTACCGCGAAGCATTTCGACGATAAGCCCCGCGCAGCCCAGACCAAACCCAGCTGCGCAGCCCAAGTACAGCACGTAGTCGAGGGACTGCTTTTGATCCTCCGAGAGCCACCACCACACCGGACCGGTTCGTAGGGGCGTCTGCTCGGGGTCGCTTGCATAAAGTGGGGTCTCGTTTCCCTCGTACGCGGTGAAGAGGGCCAGCGAGAGCGAGCCAAGGTAGAAGCACCAGTGCCAGCATCTAGAGGTGAGATCGGCGTCTCGGCGCCAAACCCTGGTGCGAGACGGTAGCGGCTGATGCGGCGTGCACGCCGTCTGGACTTCCGAAGGCACGAGTGGCGAGAGCAATTGCTCTGATTGCTCTGATGACGGTGGCGGGCTGAGCGTGACTAGAGCGGCTGCCATCCCCGCGAGGTATGGCCCACCGCGCGTGTACATCATGGCATTCACGTACAGGCCAAACACGTCGCCGTACTGAGCATTGGCAAGGGGGTGCGCACAAAAGACAGTGGTACGTGTGGGCGGTGAGAGCAGCGGGCACACGAGAAGAGAAGATCATCAGCGTCGGAAAGGGGAAAGGAGAAGGATGAGCCGGTGAACCAGCAGCGTCGCGAGGGGAGAGGAGAGTGGGGGAGCGCACCTGGCGCCGAAGCCACCATCGGAGGAGCACAGTGCACCCGATGAGCACGGCCAGCAAGACGAGTTGCAGCCGCAAGGCCCGAGCACGCGCGCGCTCGATACAGCGCTCTCGGCGCGCCATCCAACGCTCGAGTAGCAGCAGCGTGTGCACCAAAGGCACCGAGGCGAGGTAGAATTGCCACTCCACAGCGACCGTCCAGGTGTGTAGGTCACATCCTAGCCACGCGCGGTACAGCGGATCCTTCACGTGAGGCGCCACCCAAAGGTCAAAGTAGTTGTTGAGGAAGAGCGGCACATTGAGCCACCACCAAGCGCGGCAGGTCTCACGCTGCGTCTCATCTGGCTGCAGCGGCGACACGTTATACGCAAGGAGCACAAGGTAGGCGGGTGCTAGCCGAAGGAAGCGCTTGAGCAGAAAGGCTCCATACCGAACGCCGGCATTGCACGTTCCTAAGGCTGCCCTCGACTCTGTTGATGCGATGGCATCATCAGCGGCCTGCGTCGCGACGTTTGCGCCAACTGCAGCGGCTTTCCTCCCTTCAGGGACTAGGAGTGAGACGATGAGAAATCCGCTCAGAACGAAGAATAGGTCTACACCCATCGCGCCGGAGAAGGCAAACTGCATGTACCACTGGCCAATGAACTGGTTGTAGTTGGTCGGCCCCACGAAGAAGAACGTTGGGACGCAGAGAGCATGGTATAAGATGACCCAACTCACCGCAACCGCGCGGAGACCATCGAGGCTGTCAACATGCGTGCCGCTATGCTTGCCTTCAGTCGAGCGGCACAAAGCTTGGCGGCAGTTGCGGTCCGGTCGGATGTGCTCACATCGGCGTCCAAGGAGCTGCAGGAGGAAGAGTAGGCCGCCCACTACAACGGTGAACAGCACTATGAACGCGGTTGGTGCCTGTTTGACGACGGCCAGCCAACACAACACAACTGCAAGGCATCCCGCTAACACAACGCACGCTGCCAAGTCCAGAGACGGCATGTGACCGCCGGAAGGTGTCGGACAAAGAGAGGTGTGAGAATTCATGTCAAGTCAGTCAAGTCAAGTCAAGTTTTCGACTCCCGACCTCCCCAGCTGGCTTCCGGAGCAATTCCAACTGTTGTTTAAATGCAGACCAAACTTAACTTGACTTGCCTAGCGAAACGCCCGTGACGGCGCGACTTGACTTGACTTTTTCGTGTTGCTTTTTTTTCACATGCCGATTGTGTAGTTTTATGCCGATCAGCCGTCGATTGTGCTTCGTCTTCATCGTGGCCTTTTTCCTCTTCTGGATCTTTGCGGTCAAGCCTCCTGTGCTCGACACAGGCGACGGCCGCGTGCAGCAGCGCCGACGAGAGCAGCTCTCGCAGCAGGCGCGCCGCTGGATTTCCGCTTCCAAAGCTTCCAGCAGTCGGCAAAGCCAGCGGCAAACAGCAAAAGAAGAGGCCACGTCCTTCACGCCAGAGGTCGAGGCGACTCAGTCGACGGCGAACTGCCCCGCGGACCGCCGGCCGTACCACGTACTGCTCACCGCCTCGACTGGGCCGTACCAGCTTTGGCAGACACGCATCTTCTACTACCACTATGTGCGGCTGCGCGCGACGCTCGGGCCATGCACTGAGATGGGCGGGTTCACGCGGTTGCTGACTAAGCCCAAGAGCGCGCCGCTCGACAGCCTGATGAGCGTGATGCGCACCGTCGTGGTCGACGAGCTGACCGAGGCGGAGACTCACGGCTTCGTGGTGCTCAACCGGCCCCATTCGGTGCTTGTCGCGCTCAACCGCGGCGACCTCGACTTCCCCGAGAAGTACCTGTTCATCGCGGAGACTGACCACTTGCTCATGAAATACTTGCCCAACCTCGCCACTGAGGAGCTTGCGGTGGCCTACCCGTTCCACTACATGAACCCGAAGCGCGACAGCAAGACGAAGTCGCTCGTACGACGCTTCGCCGGCTCAGATCTCGTGGCCGAGAAGGTGCAGCAGGTTGGCCCGTCGCCCATCCTGATCCACATAGACGCACTCAAGCGGCTCGTCAAGCCGTGGTACGACCTCTCGTTCGCACTCAAGGTTGACCCGGCCGCTGACGCCGAGTTCGGCTGGATGCTCGAAATGTGGGGCTACTCGATAGGCGCGGCTGTGGGCGGCGTCGCACACAAGTTGATGGACACGTTGCAGCTCGAGCCTTCGTCGCAGTTTGGGGTGCGCACGACCGATGCGGCCGGCGAGTATACGCACCACATCCTACACTACACCTTTAGCCACGAGTACTCGCTCGAGGGCGTGCCGATGGTCGACTCGAGATCCGGGCAACACGGCTTCGACAAGCGCCACTACCAGGCTTGGCTGCCGCGCGAGCTGCAGCGGCCGCCGCGCTGCGCGCTCGAGTCGACGCACACCTTGTGGACGCTTCTGCACGACGCCATGGCCGCCCACGACGGTGGCGTCAACTGCTCGGGCTGCACGGGGCGCGGGCATGGGTGGGAGCACGGTGTGCCCAGCAGCGTGGTTGCGACCCTAATGATGCACTCGAATCAAGACAAGGAGGTGCGCGCGCGCATTGACGCTGGCGACGGCACGACGGACCCGGAGCTCTTGCGCGCCATGCGCCTTGTCGGCAGCGGGCCGTGGGCTTTCAGCGCCGTGGCGGGCTCTTCGGCGGCGGCGGCCACGGCCGGCAGCGTGGACAGGGGCTTCTTCTTCCTCCGCGGAGGTCAGCTTCACACGCCCTGGGGGTCGGCCGCTTGGGGACTCTCACGTTCTGGTGCGGGCTCACGCGTGTTCGTGGACGGCGGGAGCAATGTGCAGACGAGCGATCCGATCGTCATCTACCTCTGTGGCCGTTTGAAATGGACACATTCGGTCCGATTCCAACGCACAGACGGGAGACCGCTCGACGGTTCGACTGTGCTCAACGGCTTTGACTGGCTCAAGGAGGTGCAGCTGGTGATGACGGCGAGGGAGAGCGGCGAGCAGCAGGTTGGCACGTACGACGCCCTCTCACACGACGCCCTCGCCACCATCGGCGCAGCGACCATATCTCCCACCGACGAGATCCTCGCTGCCTTCCTCGGTCATGAGGACCCGCGTCCCGGCGACGCCGACGCGGCGGCGGTGCGCCGACGGCTGATGGGTACCGGCGGCTGGCCTCTCGGGCGGCTGGGCAACGTCTTCCTTCTCGCGCACGGCGTCGCATACTATGAGGGCGCGCATAAGCTTGGCAGCTGGCACGCCGAGGTTACGGGAGGCAAGCCGTCGATTGTGCTGCGCGGCGGCGGCGTGAGCGGCGCGAAATTGACCCTCGCGTCGCTCTTGAGTAGCGGCGACGGCACGGACGACCAGCTACAGCTGGACGTGAACTGCTGGAGGCTGTCGAACCGCGCGGCGGGCATTGGCGGCGAACTCGTCTGGAGGCATCCGGCCTCGCGCTGCTTCCCAACGTGTTCAGACTCGACGCATCAGCTCAACGGCGCGGAGTACGGCAGCTCCGCACTCGCCATGCGCGTGGCCAAGTACAAGTGGACGTGGGCGAATGTCCCTGGCTTGGAGTTCGCCTTCCCAGCCGCCGAGCGTGTGGGCGTGCTTGTCACCCCATGGGGACACGGCGAGTGGGGGATCACACCCTCCCGCACCGATGTGCTGCTCGCCGAGTTTGCGCAGCAGCGGCACATGCTGCAGTTTGACGACAAGGAGGCCAAGTTCACGAGCACACGCTGCTCGGACGGCGAGGTCGTTAGAGGGCAGGCGATTGGGTGGACGAAGGGGATGGCATGGTGAGAGTCGCGTGGTCTTAGAGACGCACCAGACGCTCTCATTCAGATTCACACTCATTCACAGCAGATGGTTATGATTCGGACAACTTTTGTGTTCTCACAGACGAGCGGGCTGCCGTTGGACCAAGTTCGAAGTTGGAGGCTGTGGTTGGGCCACGGTTCTTGGGCCGATCCCAACTCGTCGTTCGATGCCGTGCGGCGACCGGCTAATGCGGGCCAAGTTCCACGGTTGGGCGCGTAGTCAGCTCAACCATAGTTCAACTCATAACTGTAGTCCAACTGCGAAGAATTTCCGGGCTGACGAACCAAAGTTGGGTCAGACCTCTCGTTCACAGTCTCGTTCACAGACCTCTCCGGCAACATCGTTCTCTCTCATGGCCACGTCGCTCCCCATTGGGACCGTCGCTTCGACTTCGAATCTCGCAACACGACCCCGAGACGCGGCGGCCGCACTTCTACGAAAGGTCGCTGCACAGAAAAAGCTAAAGCAGCAATCGGCTGCGCAGCCACAGGAATCGCCGTCGGGAAAGGTTGTCCTCTATGCTGCTGCCGGATTAGCTGCTGCTGCTGCTGGCTTTGCTATATACAGGTTTTGGGGGGCGCAAGAGGAGCAAACGGAGGCCGAGGGCCTTGCACGCAAGGCCTTAACGCAAGGACACGCACACTTGACAGCAGCGGACATGGCGAGGGTCGTTGCGCTCCTCCAACGACCCTCGCTATCAGAGGCCGAGCGCCGCCACCTCCTGCGCTGCGTGTGCTCCTTCGAGCGTTGGATGGTGCCAGCTGTACGGCGCCAGAGTGATGGCAACGAGCTCGTGTACTCGTTCCGCGGCAACGACGGTTCCACCGGCTTTGTGCTCTTCTCGACGGCTGCGAAGCTGCATAGCATTCAGCAGCACAACGAGCCGCCAGTCGGTCATCGGCAGGTGGCCATCGCTCTCAAGGGCTGCGACGTGTGCTCGACGCGAAATCTGTCATTCGCAGCGGTCAGTTTCCTCTCGCTCGACCCCGATGCTGAGGCAGCGCCGCCGCGTCGCGCAGTCGATGCCGTGCTCTGGCGACCCAAATTCGCGTTTCTTGATGCTTCAAACACAGCTTTGGCCGACCTGGCGGATGCCGTGCGCATGGAGTCGCAGCTAGGCAACGCGCTCGCGCCCGTCTTAGGTGCCGATCCGCTGGCCGCACGTACATTCGCTGGATACGAGAAGCTGTGGTGTCTCGCTCCATCGGGCCACTCTGCCGCGCTCGACTCGCCACTAGGCCTGCCGATCGTGGGCGGCGACGGGGCGTACCTTTTGCTGTTCACGTCCATCGACTTACTCGAGCACGCGATGCCCGCGCTGCGCAAGCTGTTGGGCGTGGCCGTTGTCATGAGCGGGGTGGTTAATCCAGCCTGTGGACCCGTGCGGCCCAGCTTCCGAAGTGGAGTCAGCTCTGTCCACGGGGGCGAAGGCGGAGGGAGCGCCGAAGGTGCAGGCCATCATCCGCATCGTCCACTATATGAGCCACGGCGCGTCTCGATGGATGACGTCTACACGTGCCTTCGAGCCCCTGGCCAGACCCTTCACGGGCTCCACCTCAACCGCCTCGTCCCGGGCCTCAGCCCGAATTACTCTGTGGAGGCGCTCGAGACCTCAGCCCTGCCCTCTATCTTTCAGCGCGCAGGCGTCGTGCCATCCGCAGTCGCGCGCGGGCCCTCGATGGCGCAGCAGATTGCGAGGCTCGAGGATAGCGCGGCTGGCGCGTGCACGGGCAACAAGGCGCTCCCCCAAACGATTGTCGCGCTCACGTATATGGCCGCTCACGTTGGCTGCGACGTTGAGTACACAGCGGAAGCGGGGACACTAGTATAGTCCGGTCTAGTGCCCGCTCGGTGCCCGCCATTGCTTATAGTAGAAATTCTTGATTGTTCTTGATTGGGGGACTGATTGGGCTATGCGACCGGACACAAACCTACTACGCTAGAGCTAGAGCGGACATACGCGCACACACCCAACGTTGCCCCAAAGGGGGTCGTACATGTACCGGTACACAGTGTACCTCTTCCGCAACTTCGCCCTCACAATGCTGCCCGAACGACCGCGTGGCCGTGGGGGCAGTAGCGCCCAGCAAACAATAACCGGTGCCACGCGAGGGTGAACCACTTGATGACGAGAGTAATTGACCCTGTTCTATCATCACATATCTCGACCAGACGCTCGCTCGGAGCTTGTGCGCCGCCGACAAGGAGGCACTCGCGTCGGGCCTCGTACTTGCCTGCCGTTATGCCAGTCGAGTGTATTTCATCCTGTACGATGCCCACCAATAACGGCCGAATGGCGGTGCGCGTCTATGGGGAGCGCGACCGGGGTGAGGCCTTCTACTCGCAGCACGCATGGGTCGCATGCCTCTGGGCAGACTGCGACGACGTCTACCGTGGGAGCGAGCGCGTGCACATGCGCGTGCACGATGCGTGCCTCACGTCCGAGGTGCTCGGATCGCTCAAGTGCGACTGCGCGGTGCAGCTGCGCCTCGCGCAGCAGCACCTGGCACAGCAGGGTGGCATCCTCATCTACACGCCGCAAGAGGGCCGTGGGATTGGCCTTGCGAGCAAGATCGCCGCATACGGGCTGCAGGAGCGCCAGGGCCTCGACACGGTAGACGCCAACCTGGCCCTTGGATTGCCCGATGAGGCCCGCGACTACACGCCAGTGCGCACCATCCTCGATAGCCTTGGCGTTCGCTCCGTCGTGTTGCTCACCAACAACCCGTTCAAGGTGCATGCCCTTCGCTCGCTCGGCATCGACGTGGCGGGGCGGCGCGCGGTGCTCGCTTCTTCGACACCCGTCCACGCACATGGCTATCTGGAGACGAAGGCACGCCGGATGGGTCATATTCTGACACCGGAGGCCGAGCGCCGTCAGACGGGCGGCGGAAGGGGCAGCGGCGCCAGCGGCGGCGCCAGCGGCGGCGCCAGCGGCGGCGCCAGCGGCGGCGCCGGCGTCGGCAGCAGTGGCGGCTACGATGGCGGCCACGGTGGCGGCGGTGGGCACGTACTGGCCGGTGGCAGCTGCAGTGGCGTGAATCAGCTCAGGTGCTCCGATATCGACGAGGAAGAGCCCGCGATGGCGCCTGCGATGGCGCCAGCGATGGCCTCGGCTGCTGCCGCAACCATTCCCTCGCCGCCCTGGCGGCCGTCACTATTGCTGGGGCCGCCGCCCTCGTCGCCCGCCCGGCCGCTGTGCTCGCCGCTGCCCACGGTGGCGGCCTCGATGCTGGCGCGCCTGCGAAGCGATATCGAAGCCCATGCGGTCTCGCGCCGCGGCGTCGTGATGCCTTTCGTCACCCTCTCGTACGCGCAGGCCCTCGACGGCAGCATAGCGGGGCCACTGGGTGCCTCGGGCCCTCGGCTGCTCCTCTCCGGCAGAGAGTCCATGGCACTCACGCACGGGCTGCGTGCGGTGCACGAGGCCATCATGGTGGGCTCAGGCACACTACTCGCCGACGACCCTCAACTCACCGTTCGCCTGGTGCCGGGGGAGAGTCCAATGCGAATCGTACTCGATGGGCGCTTGCGATGCCTCGCCACCGCCAAGCCCCTCCCGCCCCCTATCCCCGCGCCCTTGCCGAGCAGCGCCGCCGCCGCGGTGGCCGCCGTCACGACTTCGTCCGCCTCCTCCTCCTCCTCCTCCTCCTCCTCCTCCTCCTCCTCCTCCTCCTCCTGCGCCTCCTCGTCCGCCTCCTCCTCCTCTTCCCCATTGCGCGCGCGGGCGGGGACGTGCGGTGTGTGCGCGCGCGGCCCGAAATCCGGTTGGAAGCTGCCTAGGCAGGGGTGCAGGGAAGGCGTGTGCGGGTGCGCGGAGCTGATTCGCTCGGAAGAGCTGGCGTTGGGCGCGGCGAGTTGGGAGCAGACGAGGGGCATGAGCAGGCACTCCTGCGCCTCCTCCTGCGCCTCCTCGTCCGCCTCCTCCTCCTCCTCCTCCTCCTGCGCCTCCTCCTGCGCCTCCTCGTCCGCCTCCTCCTCCTCCTTCTCCTCCTGCACCTCCTCCTCCTCCGCCGCCTCCTCCTCCTCCTCCTCCTCCTTCTCCTCCTGCGTCGCCCTCACCTCGTTGTCATCGTCATCATCCGCCGCCTGCGCAGCCTCCGCGGTCGTGCGTAGGTGAGCGGATAGTGCCGGATGTTCAGCGGTAATCGCAGCAGCTGAGTCCTCCGCCGCTTTCTGAGCGGCCACAAGGTCTGCTTCGTGCTTAGCCATCTGCTCCAGCCACGCCCGCGTAGCTTCAGCCTGGCGCTCGGCCCCAGCCTGTGCTTCTTGCTTCTCTGCCTCATCTCGCGCCAACCGCTCCGCCTCCGCCTCTGCAGCTGCCTGCGCCTCGAGTTGAGCGTGGGCGAGCTGCAGCTGCCGCTGGTACGTCAGATCGGTGTCGCTGAGGAAGAGGCCGCCGCCTCCGCCTTTGGCAGGCGCTGCCGCTCTCGCCTCCTCATACCATTTGTCAGGCACGAGGGGTATCGCCGCGTTAAGCATCGCATTCCAAGCAGGAGTCTCAGTGAGAGAGAGAGCCGCACGCGGCGTGCTCGCACTCGAGCTCCTCTGGCGCGCCACTAAGTCGACGAAGACGGGCGCGCGCTTGAGCTCGGAGTGGCATTGGATGACGGACGCAGCGAGCCACTCGATGGCTGGCTTCACTTGCGAGTCGAATATCTTCGCACCGATGGCTAGCAGGTTTGTCACATGCGACCATACGGACGTGGAGCTCGTGCCGGCGTGGGCGGTGTAGAGGAAAAGCTGCGACAGAAGCTGTGGGAAGTCGGAGAGCGTGCGCACAGCCTGCGGGGGCGTAGGCGCAGGGCAGCCGACGTGCTCGTGTAGAGCCTCGCACCAGAGCGCGAGCAGCCCATCTGCGGCGGGCAGCAATTGCTCCGATCGGAGGATTGCAAAGGCCAGATCAACGCTCCGCTTCAGCAGCAGGTTCAGCGTCTCCCCGATGCATCGCACGCTGGCGACCGACTGCGAGCAGAAGTACATGCGCAGCAAGAGCATAGAAGCGTCGAGAATGTCGACGGCGCAATCCATGTGCTCGCAAGGCAGGCGCATGCACAGATGGGCGAAGGTCTCGCGTCGAGTCTCGTCGCCCAATGCGAGCTCCCAGGCGGCTATGTGGCTCTTGCATAAGTTAGCCGCTACCTCTGCCTTCGAGCCGACTGCATCTACGGATCGACCCCGGGCCGGGAGCGCCGCCTTGAGCCAGCTGGCGACATGTTGAGGGCTGAGCTCCTCGTCGGCCATCATGTCTATCGCGAGGTCAAGGAGCCTGCTGGGGAGCCAGAGCGGGCAATTGCCGCGCCCGGCGAGGTGGAGTGCAGGCTCGAGACCACGGCCCCTGGGAGCACTGAGGACGAGCTCGCCGAGCCGAGAGAGCTTCTTTGGCTCTTTCGGATCTGCGAGAAGAGCAAGAAGGTCCTTGAGCTGCTCATCGCTCCGGTTGAGATGAAAGTCGACCGCTTGTTTGTACTGCTCATCGCACCGCTCCGCATCTTTCTTCAGGGCCTCGAGTGCTGGATCATCCATCTTACAGCGGCGTTCTCGAGCGGCATGGCTGGCCACGCGGTTTCCCGCTTCATAAAGTGCACGCTGCGCTTCCACGATAGTCTCATCATCCGGCGAGGACATGATATTGAATAGGTAAATGTAGACATACGCCGCAAACTCCGAAAGCGCTGCTAGCGCGGAGCCGGCCGCAGCACTGCGTATGGATGTGATGCGCTTGTCGAGCCCCTTGACGACTTCGGGGCGTGACCGAAGCTCATGCAGCTTCGGGTCGTCCGAGAAATGGAGCAGCTGGTGAAAGGCGCGCATGATCTGATGCGCCTCGATATCGCACGAGGCTACGGGCTGAGCCTCCAGGATGCGGATCAAACTTGTGCGATGTAAGACGGACATCCTTAGCGAGCGGCGGGCGCGGGGACGCTCGGGTTTGCGCACGTGCCTCCGAAAGTGCGTTCGCGGTACATGTCGGTGTTTCGCAAAAAGAACAAGTACATGTAACTACATGAAACCGATGGTGATTCGAAAGAATACGTAACCAGTCGTACATGTACATGTAACTACATGAAACCGATGGGTTTCGTTTAATTTTTTGTCGCGTTCGCGCGCCACAATGCTCGAGCCGTCGACGCTGGCGCGGCGTTGCGAATTCCTGTGGGACACGCGGAACCCCAGCAAGTGGTACCGATGCATCATGGCGCCGCTCTCTGCGAATGATAAAATGATTCTCCTCAGGTACGTCAACGAGAATGCGATGGAAGAGCTCGAACTCTCCGAGGATGAGGAGGAACGCGGGAAATTGATTGCTCGCCTGCGTTGTCCGGGCACGCTGGACTGGCGGCCATCCGACGAGAAGAGGGCACAGGCCATCGCAGCTAGAGAACGATGGCCATTCGACGAGGCCGATGAGTGGCAGACGTCAGAACATGAATGGATCGGCAGGCGCGTCACCAGGGTGATAGATGGCATCGAGCTCGACGCGCGGGTGACAAAGTGGATTCCCGCCGACGGCACCGATCCTGCGCTGTGGCATGTGCTCCACGACGATGGCGACGAGGAGGATCTCGACGAGGCCGAGATGCAGGCGGCGCTGGAAGCCTTTGAGCAGCGCACGAGCAAGCGCAAGGCGCCCTCGTCGTCTAAGGCGACCTCGTCGTCGAAGGCGGCGTCCCAGCCCAAGAAGCCCAAGGTGGCCCAAGTCGCTGTGACTTCAGCAGCTGAGTCACACCCCGATGACGGCGTGGTCGCCACTGGACGGCCACGTCGGAAGAGTGCGGATGTCGCCAAGAAACGGATGGGAACCATGGGCGACGACGACGACGACGACGACGACGACGACGACGACGACGACAGCAACGATGGCGATGAGGAGGAGGAGGGCGCGGCACGCAGCCAGCGGAAGCGACGAGTGCCAGCGCGAGCGCCCCAGGGCAAGGGCAAGGCCAATGTCGGCAAGGCGCGTCCGGCCGACAGCGACGAGGAGGATGCGGACGACGCTGAGGAATACGTCGACTCGGACGACGACGATGGCAAGAGGAAGCGCAAAGGGCGGGGCGGCGGCGGCGGCGGCGGCAGAGGGCGTAGCGGCGGCGGAGGTGGTTCGCGGGCCCAGAGCGTGGTTGAGTTGGCCAAGGGGGAGCAGGACCTGAGTGACACAGCGGGCTTCAAGCAAGGCGAGAAGGCACTCACTAGGCACGTGATCGACGACTTTGTCGACACCCTCGGCCATGGTGCGCTTGATGAGGGCGTGGAGAGCCTCGTCACAGATCAGGCGAGTGCCGCTGATGGCCACTGATTGCCGCTGATTGCCACCACAGATGACCAAGGATGACCTCTGAGCCCCACTGATTGTCACTGAGTGCCACTCATTGCCACTCGTGTCCTCATGACGGATCAGTGGTCGCGGCTGATGCCGCTGCTCGAGGCCGCCGTGCGAGAGGGCGATGTGCCGCCCGACCTGAAGCTGCATACGCACTGCTCGGGCACCGACTGCATCGCGATCGCGCTCGCGGCGGGCGCGAGCCTGGCCCGTCGGAGCGGGCTGCCCCATTTCGCGCCCAAGCACCTGCTCTCGTGTGAGAATGAGCCGTTTAAGCAGGCGTACCTGGCGCGCAACTTCCCGGACGTGCTGCTCTCGCCAGATGTCTCGCTGCTCGCGGAGACGCCGACGGGCGCGCGCTTCTCGACTGTGTTCCGAGGTGAGGCGATCGTTCCGCCGTGCGACCTCCTCGTGGGGGGCAGCTCGTGCAAGGACTTTTCGAACCTCAAGATGAAGTACCACGTCGGCGGCATCGAGGACGAGGGCACCTCCGGCACCACCTTCCGCGGCATCGTCGAGAACATGTTCAAGGACGGTGCCAACGGACCGAAGCTCGTTCTCCTCGAGAACGTGGAGTCCGCTCCCTGGCACAAGATGGAAGAGTACATTAACGGGCGTGTGCTCCTCGCCACCATCAACGACAAGCTGCGCGGCTCAGGCAAGTGCTCCACGAGCGGCGACGCCGACGAGGAGGACGAGGACGCGAGGGGCGGCGCCAAAAAGGGCGCCAAGGCGGAGGAGCTCACATTCAAGCTCGACGGCTCGGGTGCCTTCTTGAGCGTCGACTCGTCGCCAGCGCACGTGGGCGTGCGCGAGGGTGTGCGGCTCCTCGGCGTGGCAGACGACATCGACGCCAAGGTGCGCCCGTTTGGCAAGCAGGTGCTCAAGGCGCTCGGGAAGCGGTGTACGCTCTCGCAGCTCGCCAAGGCGGCAGGCCTCGACATGAGCGGCAAGAAGCTCACGGGCAAGCGGCTGGCCGAGGTCAAGGCGAGCGGTCGTCACCAGGTGGACCAGTACTACGAGAATACGAGCGTGCTCGTCTTTGAGATGCCGTGCGAGTACCGCACGCAGCGCGTCAAGGTGGACACGAAAGAGTTTGGGCTGCCGCAGACGCGCAGCCGCTACTACATGTTTGCGTGGCGCGTCGACGCCTTCCCGGGCGTGCCCCATCGCGACATTGGCGAGGGCTGGGTCCGACTCGTTGAGGGGCTCAAGGCACCTCTGCTCTATCCAGTCTCCGACTTCCTGCTGAGCGACGACCACGACATTGCGCGCCGCTACCGCGACATGCTGCAGGGGCGACCGGGAGAGCAGTTCGCCATGCACAAGGGCAAGGGCGACTTTTACTCGGACACTACACTCAAGCAGGTCAAGGGCGAGGAGAGGGGTGTCAAGTCGTACCAGCCTTCGTTCGATCTCGAGGTCAATCTCGGCTTCAAGCAAGGGGCAGGGATCCCCAAGTTTGCGCGCCCCTTTACCCATTGGGGCCCCAATGGCGTGCTGGCGCTGCGCTCGCCGTACGAGTGGACCGAGTACATTCGGTGCCTCGGCCGGCGCGCCGTCGACCTGATCGACGCGTGTTCCGTCAAAGTGGCCGAGGCGCATGTAGACGCGCTGCACCAGATGGTCATCTGGGACATTTCGCAGAACATCCACCTGGTGGCGTCGCTCAACCGGCCGGGCACCTCGTGCTGCATCACGCCCGGCGGCAAGAATTACCTCTCGAGCCTCGGCCGCCCGATGTTTGGGTACGAGAAGCTGCTGCTGCAAGGCATCCCGCCCGACAAGCTGCTCCTCGGTCGAGAGACGGAGGTCCAGCTCTCCGACCTCGCGGGCAATGCCATGAGCATGCCTGTTGTGAGTGCCGCCGTGCTGGCCGCCCTGTGCGTCGGCGCCTTCTGCCGCAAGCTCCAGGCGCTCGAGATCGAGCCGACAGCCGACGATGCGCTCGCGCGCGTGCTCGCTGCTGCGAGCGCGACGGCCGCGGCGGGCGGCAGCGGCGCCCACAGTGGCGCCCAAAACGGCGCCCCAAACGGCGCGGGCAAGGCCAAGAAGGCGAACAAGAGCAACCAGGCCGATGGTGCGGCGGCCTCGAACGCGAAGAGCTCGGCAGCGGCGGTGGCGGCCCAGAAGGCGCCCATGAAGCCGCTGCTTGCGCCGGCGCCGACAGCAAGTGACCGCAACCTGCTCGAGGTGCTGCGCGAGCTCTGTGCCGACACGGCGCTCCTCGATCGCGTGGTCGCCTCAAGCATCCTGTGCGCGTGCGAGACGAGCGGGCGCATCTCCGCCGATTCGATCCTCCAGTGCTCCGAGTGCATGTGCTCGGTCTGCTGTGGGTGCACCATCCGGTTTGAGGCCTCGTCCCATGCGCTGTGTCCCGCGTGCCCGGCGCAGCGCCCTCGGCTGCCGTTTGAATGCGAGCGCGAGCTTCGCGCGCGCCTACCCGCCGCGCTGCGCCTCTCGCTGGGCGATCTCGCGGGCGAGCTCGATGCTGACGTGGCCGCATGCCTCGCCGACGGGCTCGAGTTCCGATTGGCTCGCCTCGTGCGCGCGCGCGGCGCGTGGCAGCTCTGGTACTGCGCGTACTCGGAGGGCGCTGGCAGCTCGCTGGCGGACCTGCGGATCAATCTCGGTTCGATCTCGACGAGACGCGGCGCGTGCGCGCTTCTCTACTCGCTCGACAAGGCGCGTCGGAAAGTGCGCGGCAAGGCGGAGCCCATCGCCCGCCTCGTGCTGTACGAGGGCGCCGTCGCGGGCGCTTGGGAGCGGCGGGCAGATGCAGCCGAGCTCCGGCTCCATCTCGCGGGCTCGGAGCCCACGATCTCGTGGCGAGCTGCGCTCGAGCTCACGAAGCTGCAGCACGAGCGCTGGCCCGGGCGCCTCGAGGTGCGCGCGAGCGGCGCCGTCCCGAGCGGCCCGAGCGGCGCGGGACGCCAGGACGGCGCTCGCCAGGACGGCGCCCGCCAGGACGGCGCCCGCCAGGGCGGCGTTCGCCAGGGCGGCGCTCGCCAGGACGGCGCCAGCCCTACTACGGCCGCGCGCCTCGTCGAAGGCACGTATGAGCGCCAGGGCTGCAAGGGCTCGTGTGCCCGGGACGCGCTCTATCGGCGCGTTGAGCCGGCGCCGACGGCGTCGCATCCGCTCACATGGCTCATCTACCTGCCCGAGCCGAACCATAATGGTCCGTGCCATCCGGCCATCTCCCTCTCGCCGAGCTACGGCGAGGGCGCCTCGCATGCGCTGCTCGATCTGCCGCCCGACTGGCTGCCGGACCATGCGCTCGGCACGGCGCTCGGCCCCGAGGGCGCCGAGGTGGGCGCCGCGGTGAAGCGGCGCAAGACGGGTGGGGGCAGCGGCGAGAGCGGCGGCGCTGAGAGTGGTGGCGGCGCGTGCGACGTTGATGCGTTCGTGCGCGTGTGGACGGCGACGACGCTCAGCTTCACAGTGCCCTCCGAGACCACGACTGTGAAGGATGGTCACGAGGCGACCGTCGTGTGCACAGTGGGTGGGTTGAGTCCGGCGACCGCGAGCATGATGATCTCTCACGCGCTCCAGGACGAGCCCGGCAAGCTCGGCAGCGGCGGCGGCGGCGGCGGCGGCGGCGGCAGGGCGGCGGGAGTGGAGGGCGTCGTGTGGCTTCCTATCAGCCTCATGCGCGTCTCGAGCTCGGTCATCGAGCGGCGGCTGGCTGAGGCCATCGCACGCCCTCTGCTGGCCTGGAGTGCCCGGGGAGGCCTCGAGCGGCTCGTGAGCTGGCGCCCACTACGGCGCGCGGCGGGTGAGCCTGCGTGGGGCGCGTGCCCGAAGAGCACGCCGGCGCGCCCTGCCGAGAATTGGAGCGCCGAGGGCTTCCGAAGTTATGACGTGGCCGAGTCCAACCAATTCGAACGCGCCTTGCGCGAGCGCGCGCACTTTTGGGAGTCGCATGTGCATCGCGCCTCGGGCGAGGTGCGCCTCTCGGCGAACCCCACAGTGGCCGCACACCGCGCGGCCGAGCAGCTCATGCGCCACCGTGCGCAAGACACGCGCGGCGCGCTCACTGTGGAATGGCGCTGCCTCGAGCACGCCGAGCCGCCGCCGCGCTCCCTGCAGGGTGAGTTCACCATCCCGAGCTCGAAGGACTATGAGCCCGAGAGCCAGAGCGACCTGCTAGGGGACGTGTGGGACGCGACGAAGCCGCTCTTTGACCGACAGGCGCGCCCTCACCCGCACCCAAACCCTAGCCTGCACCCTAGCCCGATCCCTACCTAACCCGAACCCTAGCCTGCACCTCTAGCCCTTTCCCTAGCCTGCACCCTAGCCCGATCCCTAACCCGAACCCTAATCCTGAGCCCCGCTCTTTGGCCGACAGGCGCGCGCGCTCGCACGGATGCGTACCATCGAGGCGGGGGGCGTCTGCATGGACGAGGTGGAGTTCCATGACGAAACTCTCCCGCACGTGGGCTTTACACTCGAGGCACGGGCCACGTACCGGTGCCCGCTCGGCGGCGGCGTCCTCGCTGACGTCATGGGCGGCGGCAAGACGGTAACGGCGCTCGCGCTCATTGCGGCAGGTCGCCAGCGCGCGGCCGAAGGTCTACCCAAGGGCTCGCCACATCAGCTCAAGGCGACGCTGGTGGTGGCGCCGCCCATCCTGCTCCAGCAGTGGGATGACGAGCGCAAGAAGTTCACCGGCGACAAGCTGAGGAGCATCGTGATCCGATCTCCCTCGGCGCTCAAGCAGGTGACGAACCCCACTGATGGCGTCTGATTGCGCCTGATTGGTATCGTGATCCGATCTCCCTCGGCGCTCAAGCAGGTGACGAACCCCACTGATGGCGTCTGATTGCGCCTGATTGGTATCGTGATCCGATCTCCCTCGGCGCTCAAGCAGGTGAGCCTCGAGCAGATGCGCAAGGCCGACTTGATCCTTGTGGTGAGTGATCTGCTGGGCGTGGACAAGAAGGAGGCACTCGACCCGAAGGACAAGGAGCTTTATCTCTCGCACCTCGCCTCGGTCGTGGGCCTCGACGCCGAGCTGCCCGATATGGTCCGGTACAACGTGCGCCAGGCGGGTGGCGAGCCCGACGTCTTCGAGGGCATCTGGCTGCCCGGCTTTGGCGCCAACCCGTACGCGGGCACCAATGGGCGCCAGTGCGACCGGCACGCGGCAGCCCTCTTCACGAAGCGGTACCAGGATGCGGTGGACGCGCTGCGTCAGAAGCGATTCCCCGACTCGGCCAAGGGCGTGCCCCTCGAGTACTTTGTGTACGAGCGCGTCATCGTCGACGAGTGCCACGTGCCCATCTGCCTCGCCTCCTCGGCCAAGGACCACGTCAACGGCATCTCGACCGGCGGCGAGTCCAAGTTCGAAAAGGCGGCGCTCTCCTCCAACCGCTCCTCGTGCGCCGTGCGCGAGCTCCTCGGCGTCTCGACGCCCGATGTGAGCAAGCGGCCGCTGCGCTGGCGGCGGGCAGTTTGGGGGCTGACCGGTACGCCGCTCCTGACGAGCGCCACGCGCATCACCGAGCTCGCCTCCATGTGCGCGGCGGCCTACACGTGCGGCGGGTCCGCGCACTGGCGCACGATGGAGCGTGCCAGCTTGCGCGACGTCTTCCTACGCTACCACGAGGCATGCACGTCGCGCTTGTACACGAGCCACTGCGTGCAGGCCGCGCAGCAGTACATCCAGCTCGCGATCCAGCGCAACAAGGCCGATGAGTTCGTAGGGGTCGAGTGCACGCCCGAGATCGTCGCCGTCGAGGTGGGGGCTGCTGAGGCGCCCGTCGTGTGGGGAAAGTCCTGGGCGGTACTGGAGGAGTCGAAGCTGGAGGAGGCAGCTGAGACGGCGGCCAAGGCGCGCTCGCGCCAGGCAGCTCTGCAGCAGCTCGTGGGCCTGCTGCAGGCCGAGGAGCCGGGCAGCAAGCTCGTCGTCTTCAGCCCGAGCGGCGCCGCCTTCGACGCCGCGCGTGCGGCCCTCGAGAGAGCGGGCGTCCCCGCCGCGTGCGTGCTCGAGGGTGACGACGCGCACAACCAGGCGACGCTCCACCGCTTCACGCAGCTGCGGATGGGCGTCGCGACGCGCGACCCGACCGACCCGCTCATTCTGCTCCTCTCCTTTGAGCACGCAGCCGGCCTCAACCTGCAGTACGTGTGCCACCACGTCGTGCTGTACGCGCCGCTCTGGGCGCAGGACACTGTGGCAGCGGTCGCCAACGAGCAGCAGGCGATCGGGCGTGTCTTTCGGTACGGACAGACCAAGAACGTGACCGTCCATCGTCTGCTCATGAAACGGGACGGCACCGGCGCCATGACCGTCGACGAGCACCTGTTCGCCCTCAACACCAATGAGAACACGATCAAGGCCGCGACGAATATTTGAATATCTGAGGGCTCGGCAGCGGCTGTGGTGGGCGGATGGGGGGCGCGTGTCCGCTCGTGCGGCGCGCGCGGGGAAGCGGACAAGAGGGTGCTGGGGATCGGCGCGGGGAGGCCTGCGCGACGTCGCTACCTTTCGTTTCACACGCATTTGTGCTTGTGCGACCAGACACTGAGTTCAAAATCAGGTGGTGGGGATAGTGTGTGAATCCATAAAGAAAACCTCCCCTCCCCTTTGGGTCAATCACTGAGTTCAAAATCAGGTGGTGGGGATAGTGCGTGTGAATCCTGAAAGAATACCTCCCCCTACCCCTTTGTGGGTCAAAGTACCCTGTACCCGCCCCTGTACCCCTGGATCCGGGGGTTAAGGGGGTACAAGAGGTACAGGCAGGGTGCAGGGGGTACAGTAAGGGGTAAAGGGGGTAAAGGGGGTAAAGGGGGTCCAGGGGGGTCCAGGGGGGGGTCCAGCGGGTCCAGGGGTCCAGGGTCCAGGGCCCAGGGTACAAGCCTGTGCCCTTCTACTCGGGGTCTATGGCCTCAGTGGAGACTATAACCCATAACCGTATGTCAATTGTCATCTACTACTGGCTCTCATCCAAATATCTGCACACAGGATGAGGTCTTGATGCTGAACTGTGGACACTGTATCAAGACGGCACACCACGCGCTCCTCATGCTTGTCGGGGTGCTTGCGCTTGAACTGCTTGCCCACCGGGTCGCAGAGCTCCATGTTCGTCGTTGGGTAGTCGGGTGGTGCGCAGCTTGGCGTGCGCTTGAGCCACTCAGAGCTCCAAGTGGGAGGGGGCGCCTCGCCAAGCGTTTCGGAGGGCGCGCTTGGCTTGCTCATCTAGTTTATTGTGGCAGAGGCTGCGCACACAGAGAGAGGGAAGGGGCATCATCAGGTGGCAAGGAGCAATGCGGAGCGTCAGATGGCAGGATATGCAAGGAAGGAGCAAAGAGCAGTGGTGAGCATCCGATGGCAGGATGCAAGGAAGGAGTCGTCCTTTTGAACCACATGCAGCATGCGGGAACGCAGAGCAGAGGCGCAGGGCTGCATCACACAAGAGCGGCAGCGGCAGAGCACTGCTTTGGACAAGAGCGACGGAGCACGCGACGTGCACAAGTGTTGGCACGTCGCCAGGGATTTTGGTCCAGGGTTTTTGGCCCCTCAAGTCCCTCAAGTTTGAGGCGAAACGTACCTCATTTTGGTCAGCCCGCCGTTGACGCCAAGCATGTCTGCCACATGCTTGGCGCCTGCTGCCCCTCGTCCAATGTTGCCGTAACCAGACAGATCGAGCTCCTTGAGCGTCTTGTTCTGTTTGAGAGCCTCGCAGATGGCCTTGGTGCCCTCCTCCTTCAAATCGTTCGACGCCAGGGACAGCTTCGTCAGCGCGCCTGTGACATCGGCCTGTAACAGGTCCGACGCCAGCAGGATCGCATCGGGCGGCTTGAGGTTCTGGTTGGAGAAGTCAGCGGTGGTCTGGTCACGCTGGATGCCGCAGAGCGAGATGCCCTTCTGCTTGGCGACCTCAGCGAGCATCTTGGCGGACTCTGCATCAAGCTGATTGCCCAGGAGGTTGGTCACCGTCAGCGCGCCTGTGACAACAGCCTGTGACAGGTCCGACGCCAGCAGGATCGCATCGGGCGGCTTGAGGCCCTGGTTGCGGAAGTCAGCGGTGGTCTGGTCGCGCCGGATGCCGCAGAGCGAGATCCCCTTCTGCTTGGCGACCTCAGCGAGCATCTTGGCGGACTTCTCATCAAGCTTATTGCCCAGGAGGTTGGTCACCGTCAGCGCGCCTGTGACGGCCACCATGGCCGCCACAGACTTTGCTCCCACTGGACCAATGCCGTTGTCCTCGAAGTTGAGCGACGCGAGCTTGGTCTCCTTGTTGCTCTTGATGGCCTCGCA
>Ga0180441_100345_pt1 | contig 29161 bp, 28 predicted proteins | sample ChrtobMetaP5_8mM_FD_120633 | JGI IMG/M metagenome (GOLD analysis project Ga0180441, IMG submission 120633) | Chrysochromulina tobin associated microbial communities from unialgal haptophyte culture, Seattle, Washington, USA - P5_8mM MetaG | ecosystem: Host-associated > Algae > Haptophytes >...
CATGGCGTTCGCCGCCTGCGCGTTGGCGAATCTGGCGAGCGGCGACGTTGCCAACAAGGCGGCCATCGTAGCGGCGGGCGCCCTCGAGCCGCTCGCGGCGCTCGTGCGCGACGGCGACGCTCATGGCAAGGCGGCCGCCGCCGGCGCGTTGGCGCATCTGGCGACCAGCGATGCTGCCAACAAGGCGGCCATCGTAGCGGCGGGCGCCCTCGTGCCGCTCGCGGCGCTCATGCGCGACGGCGACGCTCGAGGCAAGGCGAACGCCGCCGCCGCGTTGTGGAATCTGGCATTCGGCGACGCTGCCATCCAGGCGGCCATCGTAGCGGCGGGCGCCCTCGAGCCGCTCGCGGCGCTCGTGCGCGACGGCGACGCTCATGGCAAGGCGTTCGCCGCCGTCGCGTTGCGGAGTCTGGCGGGCGGCGAGGCTGCCATCCAGGCGGCCATCGTAGCGGCGGGCGCCCTCGAGCCGCTCGCGGCGCTCGTGCATGCCCTCGTGCCGCTCGCGGCGCTCGTGCGCGACGGCGACGCTCATGGCAAGGCGGACGCCGCCAGCGCGTTGCGGAATCTGGCGACCGGCGACGCTGCCATCCAGGCGGCCATCGTAGCGGCGGGCGCCCTCGAGCCGCTCGCGGCGCTCGTGCGCGACGGCGACGCTCGAGGCAAGGCGAACGCCGCCGGCGCATTGGCGAATCTGTCGACCGGCGACGCTGCCATCCAGGCGGCCATCGTAGCGGCGGGCGCCCTCGTGCCGCTCGCGGCGCTTGTGCCCGACGGCGACGCTCAAGGCATGGCGAGGGCCGTGGCCGCGTTGCAGAGTCTGGCGGCTGCCGCCGCGTTGGCGAGTCAACCCGATGTCGACTAGCCGGCGGCCGGCGGCGTGTGCAATGAGTACCGAGTCGACGTGGCCGGAGCCAACTTCGGTGATTGCAAGTGTGGCTTTCCGAAGAGTGCCCATGCGGAGAGCGCGATGAAAGGCGATCGCCGTGGCGAGCGCCAAGAAGATGATGGGACCCTGAATGCAACCGTAATGCAACCCGGCTACGGCGTCCCCGGTTTGATGGGCACCCCGATGGACCAGTATGGCCTGATGGGACAGATGGGGCGCGGCGCGGGCGCCGGCCGTATGCAGCAGGGACAGCGCGGCGGCCCCGGCGGCCAGATGCGTGGCGGCAAGGGCGGGCCTGACATGCAGGGAGTCATGCAGGGCATGTAGGGCATGCAGAGCGTGCAGGGAGCCATGCAGGGAGCCATGACGGAAGCCTCACTCGCGGCGGCGGCGCCCGACCAGCAGAAGCAGCTCCTCGGCGAGCGCCTCTTCCCGCTCATCTCCCAGGTTCAGCCGGCCTTTTCCGGCAAGATCACGGGCATGCTCCTCGAAATGGACGACGGCGAGCTGCTCAACCTTCTCGAGTCGCCCGAAGCGCTCATCGCCAAGATCGTGGAGGCGGTCTCAGCGCTCGAGATGCACGCCGCCGAGGGCGATGTCAACCCCGAGTAAGCGCTCGGCTCAGCGCGAGACCCGGCAACCAGGACGGCACGGCGCGGCACGTAGTGCGGGGCTGGAGTGTGTTTGCGCCTCCAGCCCCCCATTGCGTGCCGTCGGGACCGGGGTGCTCCTTTGTGAACCACCGGTACGACAGCGCGACGACAGCACGCCACAAAGTCATTGCCCATCGCCCGCGCGACCCTCCTAAGACCCTCCGAAGCAACAAAATCCGACGTGACGCGCGTCCGGCCAAAGCGGCCAGAAAAAATGCGTCGAAGAAAAAACTAAAACCAAGAGTAAATCGCTGCGCCGCGCGCGATGAGTTCTTCTCGAGCGGCTTCTACGTGTCTTACTAGAGTGTCTAGTTTCACACAGATGATCGAGCGACGCCGACCGGGCGCGGTGAGCGAGCCTGCAGCCTCACGCCCACACCGCCCCCGCACCGGACGTCCGGACCGTGGTGCGAGTCTCGGGCGACCATCAACGGCCGTACGAGACGGGCGGCACGTACTGTTGCTGAAGGTAGGGTGCCGGTGCGAGCTGATGTGGGAGCGTATGAGGCACCTGCCCCCCAAAGTAAAAGGGCGGTGCGCCTGCCGCCACCGCCGCGGCCATGGCCGCCGCTGCCGCCGGGTCATAGCCCGGCAGCGGCACACCGAGGCTCGACGGCGGCTGGAAGGCAGCGCTGCCCGCGCCTGGATAGTATCCGGGCACAGGGGCCTGCTGCGCCTGCTGCGCCTGCTGCGCCTGCTGCGCCTGCTGCGCCTGCTTGCTACCGGCCTTGCTGCCCGAGGGCGCCGCCGGCTGCGCTCGAGGAGGCTTGAGCTGCGACGGCAACGGCTGCGGCGGCGGCTGCGGTGGCTGCGGCGGCAACGGCTGCTGCGGCTGCTGCTGCTGCGGCGGCGGTTGGAAGGGCGGCGGAGCGTTCTTACTGGTAGGCCAGATGGGCTGAGGCTCACCATCACTCGAGTGGATCAGGTAGGGCGGGGGCGAGACCCCTGGGGGGAGGAAGAGCTGGATCAACGGCTGCGGCTGCGGCTGCGGCGCGTTGGGCGGCCAGAGCACGGGGGGCCCCGATTGGAACCCACCGTGGAATCCAAACTGGGGAGGCGGTTGGTTTCCAAATTGGGGAGGTGGTTGGTTTCCAAATTGGGGAGGCGGTTGGTTTCCAAATTGGGGAGACCCATAGGGAGCATTCGGAGGGAGCGCGCCGTACTGGGCAGTCGGACGCGGCGCGCCGTACTGAGCCGCCGGCGACGGACCAAAGGGAGGCGGCGCGAAGTCTTGCGCTGGAGGGAGGCCGGGGTAGGCGCCCAAGACAGCGCCCAACGGCCGTGGCAAGCGCCCCTCGATGCCGGCGGCCACGGCGAGCTTCTGTTGCTGCTGCTGTGCCTTGCGCCCCACGGCGCCTGTGGGGGCGCCTGTGGGGAGCGCTGTGGGGGCAGCTGTGGGGAGCGCTGTGGGGAGCACCAGCGGCGGCTGCGGCTGCTGCGGCTGTGCCGCCGGCTTCGTGCGGGCGGGCCGAGGCAAGCCCTTCGCACCCATATTAGGCAAGCCCTTTGCTGCAGCGACGCCGGCGCCGGCCACGCCGCCGCCAGCCACGCCGCCGCCCACGTTCGTCTGCGGCGGTGGCACACCCATATTAGGCACGCCCTCGACGACGCCCGCCGGCGCCATGCTGGGCGCCTTGAGGATCGTCTTTCGGGGCTTGGGATTGCCTAATATGGGTGGCTCCTCGGCGCGGCCCTTCGGAGGCGCGGCGCTGCCGATCCGTGCCCGCGACGGCGCGCCGCTCGAGGGCGTCGGCGCCGCCGCGTGCAGCGCTGTGGTGGGCGCGACCGAGCCCGCTGCCTTGGCGTTGGGCAGCGCTGCGGTGGGCAGGTCGCGCGCTGCGGTGGGCAGGTCGCGAGTCGGCTTCGCACTGGACGTGGCCACACGGCCCCGCCGTGCCCCCGCCCCCCCCAACGGCGGATACCCGACGCCACTTGCGCGCAGCTCATCGACCTCCTTCTTGGCGGCATTCGCGCGGAAGTGCGACTGAATCACTGTGGCCGCAGCTGTCTCCCCCTCCAAGGGCGCTGTGGTGGGCGCGGGCGCGGCCACGCGCGTCGGCGACACCTTGCGCCCTCCGGCCTTGGCGCCGGCCTTGGCTGAAGGCGCGCCCACCACAGCGCCCTTTTTGGCGGGCGCGCCGGCCGCGCCGCCCTTGCCCTTTGGCGACACTCTCGTCGCGGCCGCAGCGCCCGCGTCGGCGGCGCCCGCGGCAGCACTGCCACTTTCATAGTCGACCTCGCTGGGCAGGTGCCCTGTGACCACGGCGCCCACGACGTCGCTGGGCAGGCGCCCTGTGACCGGCGGCGGCGCCTGCGACGAGCGCGGCGGCGGCGCGCCCCTCTCGTACCCGACGCCGCCCATCTCATCGACGGCGCGCATCGCCATGCCCACGACGGCGCTCAGCTGCAGCAGCTGCTGGTCGCGGCTCAGGTGCGTGTAGCGCTCGTCGCCGTACAGCCCGTTCGTCTCGAGCGCCACGCGCCCGTGCCGAGGCGCCGTCGTGGGCGCGCCGAGGGCATGCCCATAATAGGCAGGTGGTTCCGCGAGCGCCGAGCTCGCGCACGCGCCGTCGTGGGCGCCGTCGGCGCCCTGGGGCAGCCCGACGCGCACGGGCGCGCCGTCGTGGGCGCCCGCGAGCACGGCAGGGGAGTCGGCACGCTGGCCGAGCAGGCTGTGCAGCTGCCCAAAGCCGCCCGAAAAGTCCGCAGCCGCGGCCTTGCTGTGGGTGACGAAACCCGTCGCCGGGTTCCCACTGGCCGCCGCGCCGTGCCGGGCGCCACTCGCCGCCGGCAGAGCGCCGGCGCTCAGGACGGCGCTGCCGATCGGCAGGTTGCTCGAGCTCGGCAGATTGCTCGAGATCGGCAGGTTGCTCGAGTGGGCCGCAAAGGCGTTGGTCGCTTGCTGGCGCCTCTCGAGGCGCGCGAGGGATGAGGGCGTACGCAGCCGACCGCCCGAGTTGGTGGACGACACGCCACTCGCGTCGTCCACGGCCGCGCGTTGCATCAGGCCCGCTGGGAACGGCAAGGCCTCCCCACCGGTAGGGTCGTCATCTTGCCACGCTTGACGCTGGCGCATGCCGCCGGCCGCGCCCGCCGTCGCCGCCGTCGCGCTGCCGCCCTCCGCGGAGAGTAGCGGCGGCGGCGCGAGGGCGGTGCCAGCGCCACCATATTGGAACGCCCCCGCCGCGTAGCCGCCACCCAAGCCGCCGCTCAAGCCGGCGCCCAAGCCGGCGCCCAAGCCGCCGCCTCGGCTCGCGTGGCTGTGAGCACCTAAGCTCGCAGCCGGCGGCCGCCTGTGCCCAACGCCCGCGACGACGCTCCCCTCGAGCAGCCGCTGTGGAGGGGGCGGCGCACGCAACGGCTCCGCGGGCATCGGAAGGGCGCCGTCGAGGGCGAGGCGCTGCCCGTTGAGGTACGAGGCGGTCGGCAGCGGCGCGGGCGGCGCGGGCAGAGGCACCGGCCCGGCGTACGCGCCGTACACGTCGACCTGTGGCGAAGCCGAGGGCGCTGTGGTGAGCACTTGCATGCAAGGCAGGTCATCAGTGGCAATCAGCGTACCTGTGGGGAAGCCGAGGGCGGCGCGTTGAGCACGTTGCAGTTGCATCCGAGGGTGGTCGGTAGCGCGCCGCCAGCGCTGCCCTGGGAGGCGCGCCGTAGGGGCTTCGCGCGCTCAGCGTTGGCTCCGGGCTCGACGCCGCTCAAGTCGGGCTCCGATGCCGGCGAGAGCGAGACGGCGGCCGCGTGCGACTGCGCATACGCCGTGCTGATCGGCAGAGGGCCGGTGCTCGGGAGCGCCGCGCTGTCGTGGGCGCCCTTGGCGCCGCCACTGCTCCGCCGTCCATCGCGGCGTGCGTGGTGGCCGCGCGCCACCGACTGGAGTTTCATCGCGGCGAGCTGCTCCTCTTCAGAGTAAAAGTCGTCCTCATCCGCGCCGGAGGCGTCTGCTCCGTCGCGGCGCGAGCGGCGCGACGCGCTCACGGACGGCTCCTCGGGCACCACCTGATGAGGGAGGCAATCAGCGGTCATCAGTGGTCATCAGAGGTCATCAGAGACGGCTCTTCGGGCACACACCTGATGAGGCCAGCAATCAGTCGCACTCAGCAGTCAATTCAATCACAAGGCAATCATCGCTCCTCGGGCACTACCTGCGAGCTCGAGAGCTCGAACGAAGGGACGAAACGGTCCATGCAATCAGAGGTCATCAGCGGTCATCAGAAGTCATCAGCGGTCATCAGCGGTCATCCACCTGCAAGCTCGAGAGCTCGGACGAAGGGACGAAGCGAGGGACGCCGCGCTCGCTGCCCTCGCTGCCTCCGCCGAGGTCTTCCTCCGCGTCCGAGGGCGTGTCGTACTCCTGGTACGAAAACTTATCCGACTCGGAACCTCCCTCGCCCCCTGCAGACTGACCGGCCCTCGAGCGCAACGGCGACGGAGCCCCGCCTGAGGGCGCCGTGGCGGGCGAGGAGGCGCCGCTCATGGCGTGCCACCACGCGCTCTGCTGCACCGCGGAGAGCGTCGCGCGCTGCGCCACGTCCACCACGAAGACGGTGTCGAACAGAGCGTTCAGTGGCGTTGAGAACCAATCGACGCGCTGCCACTGGCCCAACGCCTTGTGGCCATCGGCCTCGAAAGGGAGCTTGGCGGTGAGCATGGTGTACAGGACGACGCCGAGCGACCAGACGTCGGCGGGCGCCCCCGCGTACGGCGCGCCGCTCGACACCTCGGGCGCCATGTACTTGCCCGCGCCCACCTGCTCGGGGGGCACCTGTATGCCGATGCATGAGTGCGAAAAGTCGCACACGACCGCGCGCCCTGGACGGCCGTCGTCGTCGTCGGCGCTGCCCTCCTGAAGCAGCACGTTCTGCGGCTTGAGATCGAGGTGGGCGATCCCGCACGCGTGCATGTGCGCCACGCCCGTGACCACGTCGCGCCACACGCCAAAGTTGAAGCGCTCGTCCCCTGCTGCGCGCCCCTGCTGAATGAGGCGAATGAGGTCGCCGCCGCCGCAGAATTCGAGCACGAGCGAGTCGATGCCGCGCTCGTCGGGCACCACCTCGAGGAGCCGGACGACGTTCTCGTGCTCGCCGAGCTTGTGCAGCACGGCGACCTCGTTCGCCGCCTTGATCTTGTCGAGCTCGGCGCCCCCCTCGGAGAGGAACTGCTTGATGGCGACGGCGTCGCCAGTCTGGTCGGAGGTGGCCAGGTAGACCTTGGCGAATCCGCCCTCGCCAATCTCCTCCACGACGCTGTAGCCAGCGAAGGAGGGCATGGATGGGCCGCCTCTGTGCCTTGAAGAGGCAATGAACACAGGGGAGAAGTAACCGTCAACCGTTCAGCCCAACGGTCACACACTATCGCTCACACTGTTCACACAGTGAGGCTCAGAGTTCGAGTCTGTGAGAAGGGCTGAGGCGACGGCCGACCATGCGGCCGACTGTGCAAGTGCTTAACTGGGTATATTGTTGCGGGAGCGCAGATCCCCGCTGTTAAGTTCAAAGTTGTTACACGCTGCATTGACGATTGAGACATGAGAGATTCAGATTGACACGCTAATGACACGCTGACGGACCCTACTGTCTTGCTTATCCGGATACGTAAACTCTGAAGTGAAAAGTCACTTCTGTGCGCACCCTCGATACACGTACGATCTGTCAATCGACGCTTGTGACGTTGTGAGCAGCGCCCGCGCCCCAAGTGTGCCATTGAAAAGTAACCGGCCATTGCTGGCCTCCGCCGGTGTGCCATTGAAAAGTTACGCGGCCGAGGTACGGGATGGGAGTCCACCCAAAGAAGAGCCCCCAAGGCCCTAGGCCTGGCGCTGTGCCATTTCTTGCAAGAGGCGCTCTGCAGTCGCGACACTCCTTTCGTCGTTGTTGAGTGCGATCGCCTTCAGGCAGTGCTCCTTGGCTGCGAGCACGGCACTCACAGGCATGGAGCTTTGCAGTCCCTCGGCCGCGGCGGCTGCCGAGCCCTCTGCGAGACAGAGCAACGCGAGATTGACGTGCGCGGCGGAAAGCGCCCGGCACTCCAGCGCTCTCTCGAAGCTCTTCCTTGCAGCCGAGCGATCACGGCGCTGCACATACAGGATACCCATGTTAACCAGCACCTCAGAAAAGGTATGCGGAGGAGCGCCGTGCTCCTCGGCTGCCCTGACAAAGACATCGTAGGCTTCCAGAGCGCCGTTTGTGTCGCCAGCGCGCTGTCTGGCCACGCCAAGATGAAATTGCGACAGAAGCGAAGAACTCTCTGTGAAGGTGCTAAACCCCAAGTCGTCACTCGGGAGGTCTCTGTCCTGCAAGCAGGCAGCACAACCACGAGCCATACCGACATCCACAGCAAGCCGCGGCTGGGGGCAGGTTCGCCAGCTCAGCGACCAGGCTGCTGCGGAGTGGACCGCGAGGACGATGGCGGCCATCGAATAATCAAGAGCGTGTGCGTCGGGAGTTGTGAAGAGAAGACTGCGTACGATGGTGCCGTTGGAAGCGAGTGAAGCGTACTTGTACCGAAACCTCTGTTCAGCTGTGTTCGCGCGCCGTCGTAGTGTTCACAGGATCACACCGCATTGCCGCTTTACGCACTACGGGTAGCCGCTCACGGCGCTGTCCAGCGTCGCCACCGAAGCCAGCTCAGCTCAATCCGCGCGACACCGGCCGCGCAGGCGCGATGACGAGCGCTGGCTCCGACCTGGACCGGCAAATCGAGCAGCTGAAACGCTGCGAGTACATCAAGGAGGCGGAGGTCAAATCCCTCTGCGCAAAGGCGCGTGAGATCCTCGTTGAGGAGAGCAATGTGCAGCGCGTGGACGCGCCTGTGACGGTGCGTGCCTGGCACGCGCCCGGACCCACGCGCTCCCATGGGCGCGCCGCCGGCCCCGCCGACCAGCCCTGGCCCACGCGTTGCTGTCGCCCTGTGTGCCCGGCCCGGCAAGCTGCCTCCGAGACTGTGCTGTGGCCTGGTGTCCACGCTCTGGGCGAGACCCCCCTGCGCTCCTTGCTGAGCCTTGCCCGTGCCGCCTGCCCGCAGATCTGCGGCGACATCCACGGCCAATTCTATGACCTGATGGAGCTCTTCAAGGTGGGAGGTGACTTGCCAGACACCAACTACCTGTTCATGGGCGACTTCGTCGACCGCGGCTTCTACTCGGTCGAGACGTTTCTGCTGCTGCTCGCGCTCAAGGTGCGGTACCCGGACCGCATCACGCTCATCCGTGGCAACCACGAGAGCCGCCAGATCACGCAGGTCTACGGCTTCTACGACGAGTGCCTGCGCAAGTACGGCTCCGTCAACGTGTGGCGCTACTGCACCGAGATCTTCGACTACCTGTCGCTCTCCTCGATCATCGAGGACAAGATCTTCTGCGTGCACGGTGGCCTCTCGCCCTCGATCAACACGCTCGACCAGATCCGCGTCATCGACCGCAAGCAGGAGGTGCCGCACGACGGCGCCATGTGCGACCTCATGTGGTCCGACCCGGAGGACATTGACGGCTGGGGTCTCTCGCCTCGAGGCGCCGGGTACCTGTTCGGCGGCGACGTGGTCACGCAGTTCAATACCACCAACAACATCGACCTGATCGCGCGCGCGCACCAGCTGGTGATGGAGGGCTACAAGCACATGTTTACCGGCCAGACCCTCGTGACTGTTTGGTCGGCTCCCAATTACTGCTACCGGTGCGGCAACGTGGCGGCGATCCTCGAGCTCGATGAGCAGCTCCAGAAGAACTACAAGATCTTCGAGGCCGCGCCGCAGGAGGCGCGCGGTGTGCCTGCCAAAAAGCCCGCGCCCGACTACTTTTTGTAGAGCGAGCTCCGAGGCCCCTGTGCTCGCGACGGCGCGCCGAGCCTCTCCGCACGCGCCGCGCTGGCACTGTGAAGGAGGCGCTGAGAGCGCGCTGTGCTGAGCACTGTGAAGGAGGCGCTCGTCCTCCCCAGAGCGCGCCGTGCGGCGGCTGTGCCGAGAGGAGGAGGGGATGCCGAGCCACAGCGGAGACGACTACCTTCAGGCGGCGCGTTCGCGTGTCCCTATCGCGAGGACGCATAAAGCAGGCACGAGACTCTCGATGAAGACAAATAACAGATCCGTAAACTGTCGCATGCGGCATGATGCAGGTCGCGCATACAGTGTAGTCAATTCGCATACACTTTTAAATTCGAGTTCCAATCAATCACACGGGAAACTTGCAAAGATGCAAACGAAGTCGCTGTTGGCGCACTCACTGGAGTGGTCCTTGGAAGCGCCGCCAATCAGCTGCCAATCCATCGGTCGACGCAGGCGCGTTTGGCCTTCTTCCGTCGCGTGGCCGCTCGACTCCCGGCGGAATCTGAGTGACGTCCACACCCTGCTCGCCCCGCAGAAATGGGCTGCACGTGCTCCCAGCCCAACGAGGCCGGTGCTCGCATGGCGGCCACTTCCAGCACCAAATTCTTCCATGGACAGAAGCGGAAGATGAGCAGAACACGCCGCATCGCCGTGCGGTGCGTGCAAGCACCACTCTGTGCCGCTAACCGCGGACCGCCCGCGGCGCACCCGACCCGGTGGCAGCTGCCTCACTGCGATGCTTGCTGAGCCTGCTGCGCTCGTGCAGGGTGGAGACCAACGATGATATGTCCTATGAGGATATGCACATGGAGGCGGTCTCTAAAACGGATGAAGAGCGCGCATTCATCACAAAGGCCATCAAGAAGAACGAGATCTTCGAGCAGTATGCACCGCCAGCGCGCGCAAAGCACGCATCACCACACCTTCCCTGGTGCTCTGCAACACCACAACTACACTCACGCGGCTTTTGCGGCGGCTGCCGTCTCTCGCGTGCGCAGTCTGACGGATGATCAGGTCTCCTTCATGATCCGTGGATTCACGAGGCTCGAAATCCCAGAGGGTGAGCTTGTAATCTCCCAGGGTGAGGCGGGCGACCACTTCTACATCGTCGTGAGCGGTCGTTACGAGGCGTCGCTCTCGCAGCTCAGCGGTGAGGTCGTGGCCGAGTACGGCGGTGCCGATTCCTTTGGCGAGCTCGCGCTGCTGTACAATGCGCCGCGTGCCGCCACGATCAGGTGCACCGCAGGCGCGCCGGGCGGGCTGGCGAGCGGGCTACATGGCGGGGTGCTCTGGGCACTCGAGCGCAAGCGCTTTCGCCACGTGATGGTTCACACGAACGCGTCCTCGCTCGCGTCGAAAGCCGAGCACTTCCTCAAGAGCGTGCCCATGCTCTCCGCCCTTACAGACGCGCAGGTGGGATGGGAGGCGCCCTCTCTGAGTGCTATGCCTACTTGATGCATGCCTCTCTGAGTGCTCTCGCCCTCCCTCCACAATGATTGCGGATGGGCCTCTCTGAGTGCTCTCTGATAGAACAGATGGAACGCGGATGGCCCTCTCTGAGTGCTCTCGCCTCCCTCCACAATGCACAGCGGCACGCTCTCGCGGATGTGATGGACGAGGTTCGTTACTCCGACGGCGAGTACCTGGTCACGATGGGTGAGGTGGCGGACGCGCTCTTCTTCATCAAGTCGGGCGAGGTACGCTGCTCGACCTGATTGCATGCTGATTGCCTCCCTCATCTCGAGCGTTCCGCGCTCTTCTTCATCAAGTCGGGCGAGGTGCATGCGCATGTGTAGCGCGTGTGTGGCACACCACCAAGCGCCACACATACACATATGCCCCGCGAGCCGCGAGCGACTGTTCTACCACAGACTGATCAGAACACTGATTCTGCCGCTGATTGCGACCAGGTGGCATGCCATCAAGGCCGAGCTTCACGTGCGGGCGACATACTGCGCATGAAGACTGGGGACGTCTTCGGCGAGTCGTTCCTCGAGCCGACGGCAGAGGACGCGGTGCGCAAGGCGAACGTGGTGGCGGTCGGGCCGGTGACGGTGCTCAGGCTGACGGCGATGGCGTTCAGGGAGCAGCTGGGCAACTTGCAGGTCAGATGACCGCCAAAGATGGTCGCTGATGGCATCTCATTCTGACTGATAGAGGCTGTGATAGCCACTGATTGAGACCGAGAGTGCCTCTGCTCAACGCGCGCTCGTGAGTGCTACCTGATACAGGAAGTCGTCAACCAGAACTTCAAGCGCAAGGTTCTCGAGGGGGTCGAGATCGAACACGTCAAACTCCTCGACCAACTGTCGCACGACCAGCAGGGTGACTTTCTCAACAAGCTGCAGGAGAAGATCATCCCCCCCGGCGGCCGATGCATCACGCAGGGCAACGAGAACGACACCTTCTTCGTCATCAAGACGGGTGTGGCGCGCGTGCTCCTCGACCGTGGCATCCAGGGCATGTGCAGCGGGCCGCTCGAGATTGCGACCCTCACCACGGGTAAGTTCTTCGGCGAGCGGGCGCTGCTCAAGTCGGAGCCGGCCTCGGCCACCATCCAGGCCGCCGGAGACCAGCCCCTAGTGTGCTACACGTGCGACCGCGACACATTCACCGCGGTACTCGGCCCACTCCAATCGCTCATCGATAAGGAGATGCAGAAGCGCGACAAGGCGCTCAATCGCCCCGACGCTCCCAAGTTTGGCGATTTGGAGCTTCGACGGATCTTGGGCGTGGGTACGTTTGGGCGTGTGAAGCTTGTGGTGCACAAGAAGACGGGCGAGACGTATGCGCTCAAATGCATGCGTAAGGCACAGGTAGTCGCCATGAGGCAGCAGGCGCACGTGCTATTGGAGAAGGAGATTCTGTCGAGGATGGAGCATCCGTTCATCCTCAAGCTCGTGCAGACCTACCAGGTGAGTGCCGATTACTTCTCCAGCACACTCCCATTGCCATGCAACTGATTGAACCTAAGATTGAACCTAAGATTGAACCAGTGATCTTGTGTGATTGAACGCCAGCACTGACCTTATGGCTGCCGCTGTGTGAGTGTGCGCCAGGACGAGGGAGAGCTCTACATGCTCGAAGAGCTCGCCCTGGGTGGCGAGCTCTTCTCCGTGCTCGCGAAGCGCGCGCCGCTCTTCGATGGGTACGCCCAATTCTACATTGCGTCGGTCGTCTCGATGTTCTCGTACATGCACTCGCTCAGGGTCGTCTACCGCGATCTCAAGCCCGAGAACTTGCTCCTCGATGCACAGGGCTACCTCAAACTTGTGGATTTTGGCTTTGCGAAGGTCCTCGTCGACCGCACGTGGACGCTCTGCGGCACGCCCGAGTATCTCGCGCCCGAGATCGTCCTCAACAAGGGACACGGATTCGCGGCCGACTGGTGGTGCGTCGGCATCCTCGCGTTCGAGTGCCTAACGGGTACCACCCCCTTTGTCTCAAGCGACCCGATGGAGGCCTACCGAAAGATCGTCAAGGGCAGGGTGCCCTGGCCGGCCCAGCTCACGACGAATGCGCGCGACTTCATCGACCGGTTGCTGTGCGTGGATCCCTCCCACCGGCTCGGCTCGTTCAAGGGGGGCTCGAAGGATGTGAGGAATCACGGCTGGTTCGACGGCCTCGACTTCAAAAGCCTCGAGGCGAAACAGCTCGCAGCGCCCTACGTGCCGAAAATCAAGCACGCCCTCGACGACTCCAACTTCGACACGTACGTGGATGAGGGCGTCTTGGATTATCCGCAGGAGGACTTCCCCAGGGACATGTTCGAGGAGTTTGCGTATGAGTGGGTCTGATCGCCTCTACATACAGTAGCGCTTTGACCACAAGTTGATTTTGGCTTGATCTGAGATGATCTGATCTGGTTCTTGCACTTAAGAACGCCCCACGTTCATACTCATAACCTTCTCGACCAGACCATGAAGATGGACCAGACGAGCTGAGGGATGGTGGAGGTGAGATGCGAAGGGAGGCGCATCGGGCAGGAGACGATTTACATTGGGCGTTTGGGGGTGACGTGTCTGGTTCTGTCGAGGGTCCAGGCTCCACGCTCCAGGGGGCGGTAGAAGCGTAGAACACTGGATGTCCACATGTGCTGGAGAGCGATGTCATGGACCCATGAACGCTTGGTTGGTATAAAGGACGTCGGTCACCGGAAATCAGTCCTGTTCTAGTATCACGGGCTCTATTATGGGACAAGCATTATCGGAGTAGCGAGTTGTATACTCCTAGTATACTGTCCCTCCCCCACGTCCGTGCCGGTCGACCGGGGAAAATCCACACATGCACACGCCGCGCCCGCGGACCCCCGACACGACGAGTCACAACAGACGCGCACGGCCGTGGAATTACTCACCAATTCCGAAACGGTTCACATCCAAGTTCACATCACACCACAGAAGTTAACCAGTGCTGCTCGTTCAGGTCACACGATTTTCCTCCGAAACGAGTGTAGTGTGTAGTGGCCGAGTAATCAACAGTCTGTTCTGCCCCCGTCCGGAACCCGCCATGGTGTGAATGCTAATGTGTGAATGTGAATGTGTGATTTCTCCGCACATGTAAACAACCGTCGTGGCGGGGCCGCGGTCGCGCGTCGACCAATCGATTCATGAATGCCAGCTCCGCATTGACCCTCGATCGCTTCGCCACCACCGGCGTCGGCATGGTGCCCATCACCGCACGCAAGTATGACGGCGCTGTCGCAGTCGGCTCCTTGTTCGTCATGGCGCCGCAAGACGAGGACAGCATCGGTATCCTCGACGCCGAAACGCTCATTTACAGTCGCGTGCCGCTCTCCGGCGTGTCGGGCCAGCGCAAGTACAGCGGCGCGGCGTTCGTCGGCGACACCGTCTACTTTGCGCCATTCCGTGCGACCGGTGTCGGGGTGTACGACGTGTCGGGCTCACGGCCCTTCCGGAGCATCCCCGTGCAGTACAGCGGCAGCACTCCCGGTGCAATCCAATCCAACACGTACAGATACCAAGGCTTGGCGCACAACGCCCTGACGGGCAACCTCTACTTTGCGCCGTACGACAATCACGACGTGGGAGTGCTCAACGTGTCCTCGAGTGCCTGGCGGGCGGTCGCGCTGCCTACGCCGTCGGGCGGCTTCGTGAACGGCCAGTTCAGCGGTGTGGTGAGCGTCGGCCGGTACATCTACTGCGTGCCCTTCCAGCGGAGTGACCTGCTTGTTCTGGACACGCTCACCGAACAATTCACCTCCGTGGAGCTCCCGCTGAGCTCGCGTTTCGGCTCGTCCAAATTCTACGGCGGCGTGAGCGTCGTCTTGGGCGGATGGAGCGCGCCACGCGTGTATCTGGTGCCGTACAACCAGCCCGGCCTCGGGGTGCTCGACACGGCCACCTGGGCCTTCTCGTCGGTCGCGCTGCCCGTGAGCGGCCTCGCTAAGTACGCCGGCGGCGTCGTCCTGGGCACGCGCCTCTACCTGTGCCCCTATTACGCCGACGCTGTGGGGATCTTCGACCTTTCGAGCGGCAGCTTCCACAGCGTACCTGTCGGGCCGGCGGGCGCGGTCGGCATCCAAAAGTTTTCCGGCGCCGCCGTGGTGGGCGGCATCGTCTTCTTTGCACCCCGCGACACTGACGCCATTGGTCTCCTCTCGCCCTCCCCGCCGCCCTCGCCTTCACCCGGCAGGCCGCCGAGCCCTCCGCAGCCGCTGCACCCGCACGCGCCCCGCCATCCGCCGCCGCCGCATCCGCCAAGCGCGCCACCGCCCAGTAACACGGGACTGTGGACAACTCTCTTCGTCGTCATGTTCTCCTCGGTCACAGTCGGTACAATCCTCGGGCTCTTCATCCTGTGGCGCGCGGGGCGCATCTGGTACGTCCTTGATTGCGCCCGGATTGCATCTGATTGCCCCAGTTGAGGACCTCTGATGGCACCCCTCATCAGCTACCTGCCCACGCTCCTTGATTACGCCTGGATTGCGTCTGATTGCGTCTGATTGCATCCCTCATCAGGTACCGCCGGCGCATCGCCTGGCGTCGCTACCGCGAAACTGTCAATACCGGCGGGCGGCGGCAGCGCGTCGCGACGAGCGCGGCCCAAGCCGCCCAAGCCGGCGCTCCCAAACTAGACCATCCCAAATTAGGCAAGGCCCGCACTCTGAGAAAGAGCAGCTCGACGCGTGCGCTAGTCAACCCTTTTGGGTCTCCAAAGTTTGGCCATCAACCAAAGCCCGAGGGCGGCGCGGCCAACGGCTCGGCGGCCGACCACTCGAAGACGGCCAACGGTGGGCGCCATGATGGGCGCAGCTCTGGGCTCCGTGGTGGGCGTCGCGCACCGCGCACGTTGGATTTCGACGCGGGCCTCAACCTGTGTGGTAAGGGCGGCGGTGGCGGTGAGCGTGCGGTGGCGGGGGGCGTGAAGGAGGGCGTGGAGGAGGAGGGGTATGAGGAAGACCTGATGCCCCTTTCTGAGCGTGACGAGGACGAGGATGAGGACGACGAGGAGGAGGTGATTTCGATGGGGTGCTTCGACCCGCGCATGCCCAACACGGCGTCCCGCAGACCCACCCATGGGCGCGACTCCGAGGATGGCGTGCAGGTACACGTGGCGCCCACGGATGGCAACGGATTGCAACGGATTGCAACGGATGGCAACGGTTGCGACGACAAGAAAAGCTCACCACGGCGCCCCCTTTCCGCGCGGGTACACGCGGTGCCTTGGATCCTGGCCTCTCCGACCTCCAGGGCTGTCCCCACACCCCAATCGACGAAGACGACCCCGCGCCGGGCGGGCGGGATGAGCGGCGCCGGCGTCTTCGAATCTCCGAGCCCGAGCTGCGCCAAGCTCCCACAGCGCGCGCGGCCGACGGCGCGCGAGATTGAATCTCGGCGGACCGAGATAGAATCTCGGCGGACCGAGATCGACTCTCGGTCCGCCGTCCTCTGGGAGCCAACGGCGCCTGCTCCACCGCCTCAGCTGATCAACACGGCGCGCGAGATCGAATCTCGGCGGACCGAGATTGAATCTCGGCGGACCGTCCTCTGGGAGCCAACGGCGCCTGCTCCACCGCCTCAGCTGATCAACACGCGCGTGCACGATCCGCGTGTGGCTCCTACGCTGAGGAAGCTTGCGACCTGGGAGCCCACAAGGCTGGCCCCTCGACTTGGAGTTGACGAAGCCCGAGATGACGAAGCCCCTCGATTTGGAGTTGACGAAGCCCGAGATGACGAAGCCCCGCGATTTGGAGAGAGAGGCTGCGGGACATCGCTCATGGCCCCAACGATGCAGCCTTCGCTCGCCCCACCCGCGCAGCCATCCCCGCCGCTGGCCCAGCCGCTGCAGCCGCGTCCACCAGCTGTGAACAGACTGGCGCAGCCGCTGCAGCCGCGTCCACCAGTGCAGCCGTCGTCGTCGCCTTCGATGCCGCCACTGCCGCCGGAGCCATCTCAGGAGCCCGCGCTGGGAGTGCCTCGCCGTCCCCCATCCGGTGGGCAGCACACCCGCGTTGGGGAAAGTGGCTGCTCACCAGCTGTGAACCTACCAGCTGTGAACTCACCAGCTGTGAGCTCGCCAGCTGTGAACAGACTAACTGTCGTTGACCGCTCCGCATCGGCAGCGGAGGCCGTTGTCGACTCGTACTTGGACCAGATTGAGATTGAGAAGCAGATTGCCTCCATTGAGGCCGACGAGATGGCTGCCGCCGCTGCCGTCGCCGCCGCCGCCGCCGCCGCCGCGTCCGCGTCCGCCGCCGCGTCCGCCGCCGCCGCCGCCGCTGCCGCCTGCACCCCTCCCACCTCGCGCCAGGAGGTCAGCGGCCGAGGACGCGGTGGAAAGCTCGGAGGGCTCAGTGGGGAACTCCTCGCTCTCCGCGAGCAGGCGAGTGCCGTTAATTGCCTCTTGATTGCCTCTTCTGATTGCCTCTGATTGCGTGGTTGCTCTCCGCGAGCAGGCGGCCGCGCTCCGGGCGCGTGCGGCGGCGGAGCCGATCCCACAGTCGCCCGATGCGCCCACGACGGCGCTTAAACAGTCGCCCGATGCGCCCACGACGGCGCGTACACAGTCGCCCGATGCGCCCACGACGGCGCTTACACAGTCGCCCGACGAGCCGTTGTGTTGGGCGCCTGTCCCAGGCAGCCCCGGCCTCGAGCGCCGTATTGGGCTCGAATCGCAGCTTCCAGGCACTCTGACGCCATCAAGGGCTGGCGGGAGCGGCGGCGCCGGCGCCGGCGCCGGTGGCGGTGGCGGCGGTGGCGGCCGCGACGGCGACGACGAAGGCGATGGCTCGCCGCGCGTTCGGCTTGTGGTACGCTCTTCGCCTCTGCGCGCCTCCCATCTGTCTCGAGAGCACGAGGATTGGACACTGCCTAATATGGAGGACGAGGAGCTGCCTAATATGGAGGACGCGACTCATCGGCAGCAGACCGCCGCGCCCAACACGACGCTCGAGGGCCTGTCCGGAGTACCGGTAGCCGGGGCCACGGGAGCCGCGCCCAACACGGCGCGCGTCGCGCCCGCGCTTCGAACGGCGCCCATCGCAGGTACCGAAGCCGAGCGTGAATGGCTCTGATTGGCTCTGATTGGCTCTGATTGCGTGTCTCATCAGGTATCGAAGCCGAGCGTGATTGGCTTCGATCGCTGCCCGTGCTGCCCTCGCTGCCGACGTTGCCAACGCTCGCGGAGGCACGACGGGCGAAGACCGAGCGGCCGCTGCCGCCGGTCGAGCGAGCATCACAAGAAGATCCATCAGTCCTCAGATTCTGAGCTGTTGAGCAGCTGCCGCGACTCAGCATGTGTGCGCGGCGTCTAGCGCGGCGGTGTGAACGCTCCTCAAACCATCAGTGATCAGCCAGAACCCAGAAGCAGTAAGTGCTTAACATGTGTACGCCGGCCCGATGTCCACTTCGCGTCGTATTGGGAATAACGGACTGGGAATAACGAACCCGGTCTCCCGGGGATTGGCATATTTTGACACGTGTGAAACCCGGCTTACCCGGGGGTCATCATATCAAAATCATAATAATTACGATATGTACGGTAATTCTAATTGTAAAAATCGTGATCATGCGGTTGCGGGATCAAACCGATCAATTGTTTCATTACCGTCTGAGGCACGCAAGACGCATATCTGAGCATTGTTTCGTCACCTGTGGACGTCGCTGACTGTGCGCGGTCGCGGACGGCCCGCCGGGAACGCGTCCCTGATGCGGTCTGAATGTAAGCAGCACGGGGTGACGAGGGCTACTACTTTACTACAATGTAAGCAGCACGGGGCCGCGAAGATCGGGGGGAGCACCTCGACGACAATTTAACTGACTAACCGACTGACGCTTAAACAGGGCTGTGGGAAGATTCTGCTTACTTGCGCCTCCCGCGATGTGTCTCCACGGGACCTGTGGCTTTGCGATTTTCTGCGATGTCAAGTGAACGTGAACGTGAACGTGAAGATGCTTCGAGATATTGCTCCGCCCCGACAAGATGCAGGCGATCATGATCTTCATGACGCTGCTCGGCATCACGTCTGGGTTCGCCCCTGCTTCCGTTCGGCGTGCGACGTGCCGACCCGCCAGGCGGGTGGCTTTCGCCCCTGTCGCTGCTGCCGCCGAGGACCCCGCCACCGTCGTGATCACCGACATGGATGAGACACTCATCACGAGGAAAAGCACAACCTATGTCATCAAGTTTCTCGTCATGTATCGTGCTGTTTTCCGCTTGCTTATGCTGCCGCTGCTGATCGCCACGCTCATCCCACTCTCCAAGGTCAAGCGGGCGCTCGCCGTCAAGATCATGTACTACTTTGCCTTCCGCGGCGTGCGCGTGGACAAGGCGAAACAGATCGCGGCCGACCTGGGCGAGCGCTACGCGCGCGATTTGCAGGACCCGGCTGCAAGCGCGGTGCTAGGCGCCGACCAGGCAGTCATCATCACGGCGTCGCCCAGTTTCATGGCGCGGCCCTGGCTCGAGAAGTACCTCGGCGTTCCGGCGAGCAATGTGTATGGCGCGGATCTGACCGAGCGCAACGGCCGCTTCACCGGCATGTTGTCGGGCGAGATCCCCATCGGTCAGACGAAGGTGCAGCTGCTGAAGGCGAGCGTCGCAGCCCGCGCCAAAACCACCGTCGGTTACGGTGACCATCCAACTGACGTTCCTTTCCTCGAGGCATGTGACCGCGGGGTGCTGGTGCATGAGCTCAGCGCTGCGCAGGCTGGCTCGTGCGAGTACCAGCCCGCGCGCCCGTTCGACTTGACCAAGCTCGCCGCCCTACGCTGAGCACTTGAGGCGCCCGGCCGCCTGTCTCTGCCCGCATACCCACACGATGCGCGCCAACTGAGGTAAGGGGTAGCCCACCTGACACCTCACCGCGTCACAAGACACCATGGTCATTTGCTCCGCTGCGAGGTGCGGCGGGAGTAATCGCGATAACGAATGCGAAAGAATACAGCCCCCCAAACCTGGTACTAAATGTAGTAGTGAGAGAGAGTTTGTCGACTCAGCGCACATCGTGGTAAGCCCCTTTAGCGTGCTGGTGGGCGAAGCTCTGTGCTGCAGCATTTGGAAATAGTGGCGCACACTCCGCTGTCCGGCCAAGAGGTCCGGCCTCGACAGCTATGGCCCTGGCTGTAGCTGCGGATAACCCGTCGGAGGAGATCGTTGGCTATGCTGCGCTACCTTCGTGCGCTGCCGCCGGCTCCTCGTCGGCTGTTGCAACTGGTGATCGGTCCCGTGCTGCCATCGTTGCAGCAAATGTGCGAACAGCAGCAGCAGCGGAGCGCTGCAGTGAAGCAGCCGCCGAACGAGCCGCAAGAGCTCGGGAAGTAGTTGCACAGGCATCGTCTGGCATGGGTGCTAGCAGCACGCTTCCGAGCCGAAAGAGTTGCTGCTCAGCCAGCATAGCAAAGCCACAAGGAGGCTGCCGAAACGCCCCGCCAATGTCAGCAGAGCGACTGATCGCCGCTGGCTTCTCCCGCATGGCTTGGATGGACGAGATGGTGCTCAAACCGGTTCTTCCTCAGGGCCAGAGCACAAGGCCACCGAGAAAGACTTTGGAGAACCGCGCATCAACCCTACTGCAGAGGCCGCCTTTGATGATGAAGCAGCTGACGATGAAGCAGCCATCGAAGAAGCAGCTGAAGGTGGCGGCTCCGCCCCCTGCACCAGCGGCGGCGGCTGTTATCGAGGCGAAGATCGAGGAGGTTTCTGGTTGGATCAAGAGCTTTTTCAGTAGCGGTTCGCAGCCTGTCTTGGCAGGCGCCACTTCCGCTGCTGCACCCGCTCTAGCGGCTGGAGCTGCTCCAGCATCAGCTGGCAAAGGACAGCGAGGAGATAATGAGAGCGGTGCTCCCATTGATCCGGCCCTTTCCGCGACTTCTATTCGGAACAAGGCAGCCAAATGGCAGAAGGCGACCAATGCACCCCTTGGGCCTCTTGCACCATGGACCCTGCGAGAGCACTTCAAATTCGGCGGCGGGAAGCGTGTCATCGACTTCTTTCGTTCAATGGACGCGGACGGCTCTGGGGAGGTCACAATCAAGGAGTTTGGCCCGTTCGTGAAGTTCGTTGGCTTCACGGAAGCAACGGATGACGAGATCGCGGAGACGTTCAAAGCCTTGGACGTAGATGGCTCAGGCAGAATTCCGTACGTCGAACTCGACAAGAAGCTTCGCGAAAAGCCGCCCAAGCGCGAGCCGACGCCCAAGCCTCCACTTTCTCCTGAAGTACTCATCAAGAAGGAAATCGTCCATGGTGTCTGGCCCGCTCCGCCGCCGCCTCCAGCTCACACAACGTGGAGGCCGCGCGAATACGACAGTCGCTATTTAGCCACGACGCAAGAGGATCCGCGCTACACGCTCGGACGAGAGAGGCCATCGTGGGGGCTTCATGTCCCCTCACGCCACGTTCACGAGGCGTACTCGGATGATGAGCCGTTCGTGATGGCGGATGGCACGTCGGTAGCAACGGGCGAGCTCGACGAACGGCTGTTAAAGCAATCTCAGTTGGTGGTACAAAGGCCACGTGGAGGGGGAGACAGCACGTACGCTGAGGAGTTTGCTGCCGCGAAGATTGCCGAGCGAAATCCGAGCTCAAGCAGTCCCGGCCAGCCCAGACATGCCGATCCCATCAAGCCAGGCCTGGGCCGATGGGCGGAGCGTCTCATGTCAGAGCGTGTGGGGTGGGTGCCTGAACCACTCAATGGCACACCAGTTGACGTGCCACACTCTTTCAAGGCTGCGGCTGCCGATGAGGTGTTGCTACGTGTCAAGGAGCTCAAGGCTCGTCAGACGCGCCTCGAGGCCAAACGGCGAGCAAACGACGCGAGAAAGGGCCGGGCTCGAACGGCGTCTCCACAGCCGACCCCTGCGCCCACGCCGACCGCTGCGCCCGCGCCACCCCCTGGTGCGATGGTGGTTGCGGGAGGAATCCAGATTTCTTCAACACTCATGAGCTGGGTGCCTGATCCACTCGTAGTCCCGAGTCCATTCCACGCTGTGCCAATAGACATGTTGCCGGCGCCTACAGACGGCGTGCCACCTCCAGATGCCCCAAAGACCCCCAAAGCTGGAGCGGCTTTGACGTTGCGCGCCGACGGAAAGATGGACCTACCGGCACCGCCCGACTTGCGCCCGGACCTGCGGCACCGTTCCAACTCGCCAAGTTCCGCCCGCTCGGCTAAGGCTTCGTCAGCACGCGGACCAACCGCCTTTCACGCAGCGCCTGTCTTCCAAGGCCCTCTAGGCCACCCGCGTGGGTCACCGTCAGGAGCTACTCCGCGTTCGCCCAGCCCTGGAGGCAGTGCACGTGCTGGCACAGCTCGTAGCAAATCCGACAGCGGCCCAAGTCCACGAAGCTCGAGGGTTAGCAAAACCAGTGCTAGGGACAGCAAAGGGGTGGACAAAGCCGCATTCCGAGCGTCTCTCGGATTCTCGTGAGAGACACGGCGCCATCCACCAGCGACGACCAGGAGCCACGCAGGACCACGCATTGCATGGAGAGACACATAGTTACCCCGATGTTGTGATAGTCGAGCGAGGAGTCCGCGTGCGTGCATAGGTGTGAGCACGAAAGTAACGGTCTCGTACATTATAGCTTAATACACGTACGAATCTGGATTATGGTGAGGTTGAATTCTCATTCGCCTGGTACAAGACCGACACGATACTCTCGACAGTTAGCCTTAGTTTCCGGGACACCCATCACCCTCGGGCCACCGCCGCCGGACGGGCGGTTCGCGCGGGAGAGCGGTTCCAACCGTGATCCGGCGGCGCCGTACGCGTATATTCCGTATAGACGCGGAGAACGCACAATTCGATTGTACACGACAAATTCGATCCGCTCGTGGATTGAACTTGAGGAGGAGGTTGCATGCTCACCGCGCAGCGCGCCCGACCCGGCGGCGGCGGGGTAGTACGTATGCAGTAGGAACGAAGTCAATAATATAATCGAAGTGTTCGTAGTTATCTTCGATTTCCTGCGCCATGCAGCATCATATCTTCTAAGAGGTCGCCCTTCAGACGACCTTTCAGTTCGACCTCATCTTCCGAGATCAGCTCCATGCCGTTGAGACTCGCTGCCGGATCGCTTCGAGCCCTACAGGGTGAGGCTCTAATTTGACGATTTCTTCCACAGCTCCATCGGTGGCGTCGAGTTCTCGAGTTGCGCGCTCGGCGCGACGACCGCCTATGCGCGCATCTTCATCTTCTCGGCCAGCGCGCTCGGCACGACGGCCGCCTAGGTGGGCACCTTCATCTTCTCGGCCAGCGAGACCAGCGAAACGCTCACTTGCAGGCGCCGTCTCCTCGAGGACGGAGCCGCCCCCTGAAGGTTCGTCAATAGGCTCGTCATCCCGCCGCGCCGAGGAATGCGCGTCTCGTCGGGGATGCGTAGGCGGCGGCGGCGGCGCGTTCGGCAGCAGCGGCGGCGGCGCGTCCGGCAGCTGCGCGTCCGGCAGCTGCACGCCCGGCAGCTGCACGTTCGGCAGGGGCAGAGGCGCTCTCGGCAGCGGAAAGCCGCCGCCGCCGCCGCCGCTGCCACCGCCGCTGTCACTGCTGCCGCTGCCGAACACGCCGCCGCCGCTGACTGCCACCGATTGCTGCCATGGCGTCGGGTAGCGTAAGGTGCCACCCGTCAGGCCGGTGCCGTATGAGGGCGATGGCGGCATACTCCTGCTCGCCGCCGTCTTGGAGTTGATCGCGACGACCACGCCCATCCCCTGCAGTTCTTGTGTGCGGCGCTCAGTCCAATACACGATGCGCGCCCTGAGGCCATCCACCCACCTCATGCGCTCCCTCTCGCTCGAGCAGTGCAGCACCACTCGCATGGGCGCCTGCGTGACGCGGAAGCAGTGCAGCAAGCCGGCCGAATCCTGGTCAGTCGGAGACAGCGGCGCAACCTCGGAGAGGTCGCTCATCGAGAAGACGATATCTCCCTCCTTGCCCTTCTTCTTCGAGATGTGCATGCGGCCCTTGTCATCACATACACGCACGTATCGTTGACCCCACTCATTGCCCCAGAAGTCCGTGCCCTTCTGGTGCTTCTTCTGCATCTTGCCCTCGAGCGGCACGTTGAGGATGTCTGTCTCCTCGGAGGTCCGTTGATGCAATCGTGGCGACTCTTTGGCGTGCATCGTGACGTCCGATCGCAAATACAAGGCTGTAACCTGCAGCTTTCGCACAGAGCCAAGGGCTGAACGTTCCGTCCCAGCCAGCCCCTTGCCCAGACGGAAGCCGTTTTTGGGTTTCTGATCGTCAAGGAGTCTGTTTTCGGAAACTCGTGAAGTCGTACGGAAAACAGACTCCTCTTCTTCACCTCCGCGCGCCCCGGGGGCGTCCCGCGCGCGCGACGTGAAAACGTTAGGTTGCCCCCCGCCCCCCGAAGCCCCGATCCGCGAGGGAGGTCCCTGCCTCGGGCGGACGCGCTGACCCGGCGACCCGCAACGGGACGCCCGCCACGCGCCACCCTCCAGAGTACTCTCCACCCAGGTGCCGCGGCGCGGGGGCGGGGCGCGCGGGCCAAGCTCGACCCCGGTCAAATCTCAAAACCGGCCGATGTCAACGCGGAGGGCCCGAGGCGAGGGGTCTCCGAACGACCGAAGCAGCAACTCCGAACTCGAGTACCGTACGCTCCGACGAAGACGATATTTGTAATATGAAATTAATTTTCAAGAATATCGGAGACGAGCGGCCTCACGCCTTAACGAGAGAGCCTCAGAGCCCTTGCTCAGAAGCCATCAGCATGTCGGCGTTTAGTCGGCGTAATGTCGGCCGGGCATGTCGCATGTGCGACGGAGAGCACGCGCCTCCGCACGCACGGACACAAGACGCGCACGCACAAACGCGCTCATGATTCTCTAACAACAGTCAACACACGGGCACACAGTTGTGGGATAAATGGTGACTCCCCCGCACCAGCCCACGAACGAACTGAACGGGGTGTGACTGTACGAACGCTCGCCATGCGAGGCGCCTATCTCAGAGTACTGCGCGGATAGGGCGCGGCGCGCGGCAGGGGGACGCGTGGAGGGAGGGCGATGGAGGTGCCCATCACGACGCGAGCCCAATTAGGAGACGTGTTCCCTCAACTTGACACAAGCTGATGGAGGGGATTATGGTGTGTGCGGTGGGTCCGACCGCTCTGATCCGACTGGAGGCCACGCTGGGCACGAGGCGAGGGCACAAGGCGAGAGTGGACTGCGGTGGGGCCAAGCGGGGGGGGGGCATGCCCCGAGGGCGGCGCCCCTCACGAGCGCCCCCTCAGCCTCGTACGCTCGCGTCCTCACGAGCGCCCCCTCAGCCTCGCACGCTCGCGTCCTCACGAGCGCCCCCTCAGCCTCGTACGCTCGCGTCCTCACGAGCGCCCCCTCAGCCTCGTACGCTCGCGTCCTCACGATGGCCGTGGGCCGACGCTGTGCGACGGTGGGAGGTCTGTTCGGCGCCGCGCCCGGCCGCCCGCTTTGCTTGGTCAATCTCCTTGTACAGGAAGTCGCGGTACCTGAGGAGAGAGGCAAGGAGAGGCGCTCAGCGATGCACTCATCGGTACTCGGTTCGGCCATCAGGTGGGCGATCATATGCAATCCATGAATGAACATGGGCAATGAAGTAGCGTACATGCTCGTATTCTTCTTCTCATTGTCGTCGATGGGCACCTGAACGCATTTGGCCGCCTTGCGCTCGACTGCGGGGTCGTGGAACTGGGCGACGTATCGGTGCTCGAGCGCCTGCTCGGCCGTCAGCCGATCATCAGGGTTGAAGCGCAGCAGCTGCATCATCAAGTCGATTGCGTCGTCGCTCGTGTCGGCGGGCAGCTTGCGCCGCCAGCGCTCCCGCGCGTCTTCGTCACTCGCGGCCGAGGGCATGCCCTGCACTTGCTCGCATAGGGACGGCGCGTACTGGCTCACCTTGGCGATCGCCGCCGCGTCCGGCTTGCCGACGAGCTCCATCACTTTCTCGAGTTGATTCATAGTTGAGGATCCGGGGAACACGGGCTTGCCCAGGATCATCTCGCCCAAAATACAGCCGACCGACCACATGTCGACGCCAAACGTGTAGCGGCTCGAGCCGAGCAGGATCTCGGGCGCACGGTACCACCTTGTCGCCACGTAGTCCGTCAGCGGCTGCGGAGGGTCAGTCGAATCCAGCATGGCTCCCGTCGCGGGCGATGCGCGCAGCGAGCGCGCGAGCCCAAAGTCGGCCACCTTCATCAGGCAGTCCGAGTTGAGGAGGAGATTGGACGGCTTCATGTCGCGGTGAAGGAGCTCGGCCGAGTGCATGTACTTGAGGGCCTTTAGCGACTGCCACAGAATGTACTGCTTATGAATCTCCTGCAGGATGTTGGCACGGATGGCCGCGTGCAGGTCCGTCTCCATGTACTCGAAGATGAGGTAGATGTCGCGGTCATTGTCGGCCTTGAGCACGCTGTGCAGCCGAATGATGTGCTCGTGACTGCTCATCTCGCGAAGCAAGTGGATCTCGCGAAAGGTCCGCTGCGCGTCCGTCGCATTCTGGAAGGCGTCAAAGATCTTCTTGAGTGCGACGACCTCCTTGGTCTGCTTCGACTGTGCTCTCCAGACGATGCCGTAGGCGCCCTTGCCGAGCTTCTGCAGGATGTCGTACTTGCGCAGCACATGCCGGTCTATCTCCTCCGACATTTGGTGATAGGGAGGGAGCCTCGGCGCGGTGGTAGTCAAGCGCTCAAAGCGCACTCAGGTCCAAAAAGAGGGGCCTTTCCCCACAAACTGCCACACATCGCGTCGTCTTGGGCTCTCCACTTAATCGTAGACGCCCCGTCGGTTACAACTCCGTCCATTCGTGCATGGAGGTTCCCGTCGACTGTTCCCGTGCATGGTGGATCGCGCGTCGTTTTGAGCTGCTCAACGTGTGACCTCAAATGCGGCCCTCCACAGATCCCTCCACACTGCTCACGGCGTCTATGGGCGCGAAGGAGGCGCTGTGGACATGTCTCTCCCCTCTCTCCCTACTTGCAACTCATGCGACAACGGCGGCGCGTGTGGCATGTGCCTGATGCTTCTCTCTCCGGCGCTCTGCCCCAACCAAACGGTCTCGTCGGCGCTCCCCAAGTGCTCCATCTCGTCCTACCAACCGAGTGTTCACGAACCGTTCTGCGAGGGCACCGGCTACTGCGGCACAGACAACCAGGCCAACACATGCGCTGGCCTTTACGAGGTCTACCGCTGGGTGCACTGCAACTTTGTGCCGCCGTCGCCTCCGTTTCCACCTCTCCCTCCACCATCACCTCCCTTGGCACCTTCTCCGCCGTCGTTGCCGCCGCGCTCGCCGCCCTCACCACCCTCTCCCCCCTCGCCGCCTTCGCCTCCCTATTCTCCGCCGCCCTCGCCTCCGCCCTCGCCGCCGCCGCCTTCTCCATCGCCCTCCCCTCCGCCTCATCAGCCTCCGTCTCCACCATTGCCCTCGCCACCGCCGCCACCATCACCATCACCGCCCCCACCGACGCCGCCGCCCTCCCCACCGCCCCCCCTCACGCCACCGCCCTCACCTCCACCATCGCCTCCGCCGCCGTCTCCACCGCCCGCTCCACCGCCGCCCTCGCCACCGCCCTCGCCGCCTCCGCCATCGCCACCGCCGCCAAGGCCACCTCCGTTGCCCCCGTCGCATCCACCGCGTCCACCGGCGCCGCCCGGCGCACCCTCACCGTCTCCACCCCCGCCCTCGCCACCGCCGCCCTCGCCGCCTCCTTCGCCTCCGCCGCCCCCGCCGCCTCCGCCATCCCCACCGCCACCATCGCCCTCGCCGCCGCCTCCATCGCCACAGCCGCCCTCATCGCCGCCCGCGATCTCGCCGTCCGAGATCGCGTACTCGCTCACCATCGACTTGGAGCTCATTGGGTTGCCGCTCGCGACAGCGCACGTGCAGCGGCTGCGCGACCTGCTCGACGCCGCATACACGGGCGTCCTCAATGCGTCCATTGGAGGCGCCTCCATACCGCTCCGAGAGTACTGCGGACGGCCATCGCGCCAGCTGCCATGCCCAGGCGGCTTGCAGCCTCCACCGATTCTCTCAATGCTCTCGGACGCGACGATCACGATGACGGTGCGCTCGGAGATTGCGTCGAGCGCCTCGTTCGGATTCGAGGATGGCGCTGCCGCGCTCCCCAGCGCCTGGACTGCGACTGCGGCCGGTAGTGGAAGTTTGGGCGGCGAGGGCGGCGCTGGCAGCTCGTCAATTTCGTCAATTTCGTCGAGCTGGCTCAGGGAGGCTCTGCTGCTCACGATGGCGCCTCCGCCAACGGCCGAGCCAGTCTCGATTGCGCTGGGCGCCTTCACATCGCTCGCGGCGGCGGCGGGTACACCTGGCGAGGGGAAGAAGCTCTTTTGGCAGCTGTGGGGTCGTCGGCTGATTGCAGAAGCGACAGAGGTGGACAGTGTCGCCGCAGAAGCGACAGAGGTGGGTAGGGTGGCCGCAGAGGCCACAGAGGTGGGTAGGGTGGCCGCAGAAGCGACAGAGGTGGGTAGGGTGGCCGCAGAGGCGACAGAGGTGGGCAGGGTCGCCGCAGAGGCGACAGAGGTGGGTAGGGTGGCCGCAGAGGTGGAGGCGGGCGATTCGTCGCCAATGGCCAAGGCAGTGCCTGCAGGGTATGCCGTCACAGCGACGCCCACGACAGCGCGAGCAGCGACGCCCTCGACAGTGCCTGCAGGGTATGCCGTCACAGAGGAGGGTCGGCTTGCATTGTATTTGTGGGAGGCACAGCGGATAGGTGCCCAGGAGCGCGCGTCCTATCCAGCCGCGGCCAACGCAGAGGCAGCAGCGACGGTCACGGCAGCAGCGACGCCCACGACAGCGGCAGCAGCGACGCCCACGACAGCGGCAGCAGCGGCGCCCACGACAGCGGCTGCGGCGCCAACGGTACCGATGCCTGCGATGTCGCTCACGACGGCGCTCGTTGTGGCGCTCGGGACGGCGCGCATGGCGGCATACGAGACGGCAGTGATGGCAGCGACGCCATTAGGGAGACGACTTTCAGAACTCGCGGACTTCAACCCTCGTCCGCCGCCGCCAACCCCTTTGCAGCCGCCGCCATCTCCGCCACCCTCGCCGCCACCGCCCTCGCCCCCGCCGCCCTCGCCCCCCCCTCCGTCCCCGCCGCCCTCGCCGCCTCCCAGGCCGCCTCCGCCCTCGCCGCCACCAAGCCCGCCACCGCCATCCTCACCCCTGCGCCCACCCTCGCGTCCGCCCTCGCCACCACCCTCGCCGCCGCCACCCTCGCCCCCCCCCCTGCCACCGCCCCCCCCCCCCCCCCCCCCCCCCCCCCCCCCCCCCCCCCCCCCCCCCCCCCCCCCCCCCCACCCCCCCCCCCCCCCCCCCCCCCC
>Ga0180441_100378_pt1 | contig 28239 bp, 20 predicted proteins | sample ChrtobMetaP5_8mM_FD_120633 | JGI IMG/M metagenome (GOLD analysis project Ga0180441, IMG submission 120633) | Chrysochromulina tobin associated microbial communities from unialgal haptophyte culture, Seattle, Washington, USA - P5_8mM MetaG | ecosystem: Host-associated > Algae > Haptophytes >...
CCTCATCAGGTGCTACTCGAGATGCCCAGCTGGCTGAGCACTCTGATGACCTCTGATGACGCCTTTGATTGCCTCCCTCATCAGGTGCTACTCGAGATGCCCAGCTGGCTGAGCACTCTGATGCTCTTTAGCCCGCAAGCGTCCGTGGCGATGTCCGTGGCGATGACGCAGCAGCAGCAGGAGCCCTTCACCGAACAGGCGCAGAGCTCCTCACCGAACACCGTGGAGGTCGCTGCTCACGTTGCGGGCGTGCCGCTCAACACGGCGCTCAGCACGGCGCTCAGCACGGCGCCCCCCAGCATGCGCGGGCAGGAGTTTCCGTGTGCTCAACACGGCGCGGGAGGTGCCTCGGTGCGGGAGGTGCCTCGTGCTCTCGACCTTGCGATGGCGGCGAACGCACTTGTCGATGCGAGGCTGCATGCGATGCCGCAGGCCGAGTGGTTGGGTGCCATTGGAGGCGTTGGGAGCCGCCGCAGGCTCCCATATTTGGTAAGCCCGCCGCCGCCCGCACCGCCGGCGATAGCAGCAGCACTGGGCGGCCCCTCACTGCTCTCCAACGGGGGCAGCGGAAGCCACTCGCCTCAGCATCGGTTGACACCCAAAGGACTCCTTGATCGCCTCACCTCATCGAGTCAAGGCACCCCACGCGGGGCTCAGCACAGTGCTCAGCACGGCACCGCGACCTCACCCTCCTCGAGAACGAGTGCTGCCGCCGGAGCCAGCGTGGCTGCGCCGCTGAGCCCGCCGACGGAGCGCTTCGACGCCAATCCCGATCTGGTGGCTATGAGATCCAAACGCGCTCCCGTGAGCACTGAGCGCTGTCCTGAGCGCGAGCGTGCTGACGGTACCGGTACGAGTCTCGCCGGCTCCCCGCCGGGCGCCCATCACGGCGCCTCCTCCGTGGCGGCACGTCCAGGCGCCGCCGGCATCGACGACCTTCTCTTCTACTTGCGTCGCAATGAGCAACTGCTGCAGCAGCAGCGCGAGCAGCTGCTTGAGCGGAACGCGGAGCTGCGCGCCGAGCTGGGCGCGCGCGGTATCGTAGCGCCTCTCCACGTGGCGTCGTATCAGCAGCTTGAGGTGGGCGTTCAATCGTCCGTGCACACGGCTGCGTCGCAGCTGGAGGCCTACGACGCCATTCTGGACGTGGCGGCGATGGAGCACGCGCTTGGCAAGGGGTGGACACTACGCCTCTCACCGCTTGCGTGCACGCGCGGCAAGTTGATCAGGGGCGAACAAAGTCCTCGGAGAAAGTCCTCACATGGAACGAGCAACCTGGCCACGACAGCAACTGCCAACTTTGCACTGGAGGGCGCGCTGGCTGGGGGCGCAGGAGCTCGTTCGGGACGGCGCTCGAGGGAGGTGGCGCAGGAGAAGGCGGGGAGGGAGGCGGCGGAGGAGGGGACGGAGGCGGCGGCGGAGGCGGAGGCGGGCTGGGCGCTGCTCGACGAGCCGGGGCTCGTACGCGTGGCGGTGCTCGGCAGCTATAACTCAGGCAAGACGTTTCTGCTCAATCGTCTCTCAGGGCTGGAACTCCCCTCATCACGACGGGTAGCCACTCGTGGCCTCGGGCTGCGCCGCGCTGTCCTGGGCGGCGAGATGGGCGGCGAGCTGGGCGGCGAGCTGAACGCCGAGCTGAGCGGTGACCTGGGCGGCAAGGCGGGCAGCAAGACGAGCGGCAAGGCGGCCGGCAAGGCGGCCGGCAAGGCGGCCGGCCAGTTGGCCGGCCGGCCGGCCGGCGGCGGCGGCGGCGGCTTGCCGGCGATGCTGCTCGACACGGAGGGCTTCTTTGCGCCGGTGCACATCGACCGGCACAATGCGATGCAAGAGCGGCAGGAGACAGAAGAGCTCATCGAGCTGCTCGCTCTCCGGTTGGCCGACTACGTCCTGTACGTGGTCGAAGACTTCACCTCGGTGGTGCAGCGGCAGGCGCACAGGCTCGCGCGGCGCGTGACGCAGCGCACACGCGGCTTCACCGAACTGATCGTGGTGCACAACCTGCGCACAGTCACCACCGAGACGGCGCTTCGTCAGATCTGGCGCACCCAGGTCACGTCTTCGGTGACCGACGGCGAGGCCATGATCGGCGTGGTGCCCAACTTTCGTACGAGCGGCCGCGGCGGAGGCTCCCGCGCTGTGGCGGGCGCCCGCGCTGAGGCGCCAGAGCCCACCACAAGGCCCGTCGACTGGTTCAAGAGTGCGAGCGGCGTGCGCCACGTGGCCTTAGTGCAGCAGCTGTGCCCTTTCGGGGAGGCGCATAATAAGGCGACGTGCGCACTGCTGCAGCAGTGGCTCGAGTCCGCATACGTGCCTGTGGCCACGCTTCGCCCGCCGCTTCTCACGCAGCTGGCCCTCGATTGCGAGGCAGCTCTCATCGAGAAGGCCAAGCGCACCCTTCACCTCGAGATGGAGTCGACCTCAGAGCCGACCGTACGCCGGCTGCGCGCAGTCGTGGCGCCCGATGAGCACGACGCGCCGCGCCAGCGCGCCAACGCCGCCCGTCGAGCACTCTTGAGCACGCATGGCGCCGATGCGGCGACTGCGGGGCCGGGCAAGCCGCTCGCTGAGCCAAGCAAGCTGCTGTCGTCGTGGGTGCTGCCCTCGATGGACCCGCAGGACGATATGGCGACCATTCGGCTATGCTCCGAAGGCGGATGGCTACCCCATGTGGACTTGTGTGAAGGGACGGAGGCCTTCGTACTGCTCGTCGACATGCCCGGCATGCGCGCATCCGATTTGAAGCTGTCGCGCTCCGGCTCGCTTACTCGCGTCTCCGGCAGCCGTGCGCCGCCGTACAGTGACGCGGCGGAGGAACTACGCGGTGAGCGGCCATATGGAACCTTTTCGCTCTCGGTGCGAGTGCCTGACCGGTACCACAAGCGTTGGCGGGAGGCCCACCTGATCGATGGCGTGCTGCGGCTAAGCTATGCTGCCGACGCCGACGATGATGACGGCTGAGTGCCGTACGAGTTCGGTGCAATTCGCGTTCTAGCTGATTATCGTTCGTTAGCATAAGGGTTAGCCTTGAGCGCGTGGTACTCGCGGTGCCACATCATGTAACTCATAAACACAGATCCGGCCCGGGAACAGTCGCCGAGCGGAGAGCGCGAGAGCTATGCAGCTTCCTCGCCTCTCGTCCTCTAGGCGTGTATCCAAGATTCTGGATCTGGTGCATCTCCTCGCCCTAATTGTCGTGTGGTGTAATACGTCTCGACGTTAGAAATATTTTTAAGGACTGTAGTCTTTACAGTACCATCGCCCAGAAACGTGAGAAGCCAGATCCGAGATCGGCTCGTGCGGTCTGGGTCACGCGACTTGTACATAGCCCACGCGGCTCTCGGCCTCGCGTCGACTGGCAATAGCATGTGATGCCATGTGATTGCATTCTGATTGCATGTGATTGAATGTGATTTCATCGAATGGCGTCATGGAGCTTGAAGGTGGAGCTTGTTCTCGTACTCGAAGCACGCGACTCATCACTTGGAGGATATGTTGTGGGGGCATCCGGCGTTTCACCACTTCGCCATCTCGACCCACCATTCTTTAGGAATGTGGCTGCGCTGCTCTTTCCCTTTGGGATCTTTGGGCTGGGAGGCGGATATGGCGATAGAGACTTCTGTCTGCTTGCGCGTGACTGCCTCCACGTACGCCGTCTGCAAGAGGCTGGCCCTTTCACGAGCCTCATTCTCCTCCTTGACCAGTTGACTCAGCTTTTCTGCGTACTCCGAGCGTGCTTGAATCATGGTGTCCACAGCGACTGTCGCATAGAGCATAGGCCCATTCTGCAAGATCTCGACGGCCGGGGCGTCTGTCTCAGAGCCATCAAGGCCTGCTCGACTCAGCAGCACGTCAAATCCGCGACCAAGAGCGCCACTGACCTCTTGAGGGGCTCCGCCAATCTTGAGCTGAACCATGCTTTTATATTTCATCTGCCGAGAGAGCAGTGGGTTGCGCGGCACGCGTGAGCACACGCAGCATTACGTTGGTGCCGCGAGAGAAGGGCCATCAGGGGATTCGATCTCTCGGTGGCTCTGTACTGCAAATTTAATGAAGCCTTCCCTGCAAACCCTAGTTTGGCCCTTGCCAGCCAGCTGCTCGGTCAGGGCCTTACGTATGCTGCTGGCTGCGGGTGGCCCTTGAACGGCGTCAGCTCCCTTGACAGGCTTCGCATTGATAGTCTCGCTCAACTTGTCTTGCAGTACCTTGCCTAGCTCTTCGATGATGGTATTCTTCGATTCGTGTTCCTCACGTTGCTTGTGGAGGGACTCCCATTCTTGCGTTGCCGTCAACACCTCATTCAGATGTGTGAGCTGAAGCTCGTAAAAGGCTAGCTTGCTCTTCGACAGCTTTTCGCGCAACGCCTCTTGGATCTCGAAGTCATGGATCTCACGCAGGAAGGGATCCAGCTCGTTGATGGTAATGGTTCCGCTTTTATCCTCATCGAAAGAGTCAAATAGTTGGTGGATCTCATTCACAGTCGCGTGGATCTTCAAGCTACGCTGCACCGCCTTGACGAATTCCTCCTTGGAGAGACTACAATCTCCATTTAAGTCCCATTCCTTCATGAGCGTGCCCGTCGAGATCTTGCGCTTTACCATGGCAATCCCAAACTTGCGCTTGAGCGTCGATTCTTTCATCGCCTCCAGCTCAGCACATGCGGTCTGCAGCACTGCACGCTTCGGAAGTTGGGTGATCTGCAGCGCCGCCCACTCGGCCGCGGTCTTGAGAGGCTGCCCATTGGCATTCTCCAGAGCGAGCCGCACAGCCTCCTCGATCGCAGCAGCGTTCGCCTCCGCCGCCGCCTGCGCTGCTGCCGTCTTCTTGTCTGCCCTGGCCTGCTCCTGATCCACAGGTGGAGGGGTGTTCGCTCCTTTTGCCATGCCACCAACTTTTCGAGCGATGAGGAGTCGGGGACACCTGAGCAATGAAGCGATTTGAGTCGCCCATTCCTCGTCGCTCAAGTTGGCTTGCATCTCCAACTTGCGCGGCGGCGGCAGGGGCGGCGGCGCCGGCGGTGGCAGCGTGATCCTTGTCTCCCAGGGATACTCTGTGGGGGATGAAGGTCTCGTAGGGGATGGGTGTCTCGTGGGGGACGGAGATCTCGACGATCTGGGCGAAGAGCGTTCGGTTTGCTGGAGAATGGTCTCAATCTGGTGGCGGCTGGGAGGCCCTGGCATCGCTGCCTTCATCCACTTCGTCCGCACCTTGGTCTGCAATTTCGCTGGAACATCGGCACGCAAGTCCAGCTTGCTCATATTGCCGTCTAGCCACCAGTTAGGCGCTTCACCTCGGCCAGACGTCGAACCGCGCCGGTCTGACGACTCACCACGCCGGTCGGGCGGCGCACGATTCCGGTCTGACGAGACTCCGCGCCTATCGGACGACGCACCGCGCCGGCTGAGCTTTCCAGTGCGCGGCACACGATGCGAGTCGCTGCCAAAGCTGACTGATGCCTGAACGTTCAGCTTCAGCTTCGGCCGCTGGCTCGTACGTTTTTTGCCATCGGTCAACGAGACCGACATCGATAAAAAGCTCTTCGGTCAAGTTCGAAAACTCCACGCAAGTTTCAGATTTGGTTCCAAAAAAACCTGCTTGAGAGAGCCTCAACCGCGTCACTCAGCACCGCGTCGCTACCCACGTCCTTCGAAACGAAACTTGATTTTGCTGCAACCTTCGCGTAGATCTGGGACTGTGATCATCAACCGACCTGCTTCCCGACCGCCCGGTGGCGGCGCGGCCATATGGCGAAGAAGAAGAAGGATCCAGCGCCGGCAGGGCCGGTGGTGGAGAATTCTGCGCCTCCGCCTCCGCCAAAACCGGTTGCAACCGAGCTCCCCATCTTGCCATTGCCTGACGAGCCGACCGGCCTGCTCAATGCGGAGCGGCTCGTGGATGGCAGTGCTGTGAAGCGGGAGCGCGATAGATTTGCAAGCACCCGCCTCAAGCTCATGCGCCAGCTGCTTCAGACGGCTGACGTGGAGAGGCGGGTCGCTCGTGCTGTTGATGCGGTGCTCGGTGCAGACGAGCTTCCTGTCAACCCCTTCCCGACGATGGCCAAGCTGCTCCGTGTCGACGAGCTTGCGGTGGCACAGCAGCAAAGTAATTTGCCTGCGAAGGCCGGTGGAGGACGAGCTGCGGCCGCGGCCGTCGGCAGCCGTAGCCTCTGGCGTGAAGGCGAGGCGCCGGCCTCGCAGCTGAACAGCCAGCTGGTGAACCTCGCTCGTCAGGGAGCCGTCTGGCGAGCAATCGCGCCAATGTGCGACGCCGAGCGGATCCACAATCTTGCCACAGCGCTTTCTTGCAGCCCTCTCCTGGCCAGTGGCACGCGCACGGTGGCGCTCTCTGGCAGCCGGCTCCTCGAGATGAAGTCCTTCTCGATCAGGAACTGTTGTTCTTTCACTGGCGCGCACGCCTTTGGAGGGCGGCTCGTCGCGCGTCCACGTACCTTGGAGCTGCGCGATCACGTCCAGGTCCGAGGGCCCGCCGCGCGGCTAGACGCAGCGCTCGCCGTATTCGCCGAGCACATCCGTGCGAACGTTCGCTCTTTGCAAGCGACAAACGAGCACTTTGTCGTCGACCTCGAGGTGTTCACTGGAGATGGGGATATCTTTGATGACGAGGCGTCCGCCGAGGGCAGCGACGGGCGGGTGACTGCCAACTGTCGCGGCACGCCTGAGCGCTTCGCGCTTCCCGAGCTGCTGTCGTCTACGGCTGCATTTCCACGTGCTCTGCAGGCTGCCGTGCTCGCCCACTTGCCGATCATCTTGAACGTACTGGCATGCGTCCCAGCAGTGGGCGTGGTGGAGAATGACGTGGCGCTTCCGCCGCGGTGGCAATTTCTCGCCGTTGAGAAAACGTTCTGCTTTTACTTCGAGCCCACCGATGCACCCTTGCGAACAGCACGCTCCAGCGTGGGTCGAGACGATAGCATGCCGAGTCTCCAGGCCTTCCAGTTGGAGTCACTCTTCCAGTCAGTCTGGAAGAGTGATTCAGACGCTTCGTGGTACTTCGCCCTTCCCGAGAACCTCGGAGACGGCGCTTCTGGCAACGTGATCGTTGCCGACGCGTACGCCCGTTATCTTGGCTTCCTTCGTCAGCAGATTTGCCGGCTGCTCTTGCGCTGCGATCACGTCAATTTGGTCGAGTCCCTCATCTATGTGCTACCTGACGTTCCTCGCCCCGAGCGCGAGCCTTTGCTCGCAGAAATGCGCTCGTTCTTGGCCTCCGACGCCGCTTTCCTTGCCCATGTTGCGCATCAGATCGAAGTACTACATAATGTGCTGGCCGCTGTACAAGGCGCAGCCGTGGGCGAGCCGAAGCGAGAGTTTGCGTTGAATGTTGCGCAACGGCATTTCAGTGCCCTTTCAAGTGAACTCGGAGATTTCTGCGCGCGCTCTAAGTGGGCCGATGTAGAACCGGTCAAGCCTTACCTGCTTGATTTGACACGCCGTCTGCAGGAAGCTGGTCTGACAGCAACGCCCGAATGTGCCCGATCTCTGCGGCGGCTGCGCCGTGCGTGTCGCGCCACGAGCGTGGTTTTGGCCGACACGCTCATGCAAGCCCGACCTAGCATTCAGGCGGTGGTCGCAAAAGTGTTCGAAGCTACAAAGGTCGACGTGCCTGTGTCCGTGCAGCCGCCATCGGTGCGTGTCAAGGTGGTCGATGTTCATGCGGAGACTGATCGGCAGCGCAGAACACGTGCTTATCCGGCTGGAGTGGCTCGTGAGACTGTACTCATGCAGTACGCCATCGACACGCAGCTTGACACGGCTCTAACAGCCGCCCTAGATGACGTCTGCACCGCGCGTCTCGTTGCAGGCAACCCGATGCATGCGATCCTCCTGCGCATCAAGTCAGCGGCGCAGTACTTTGAGCTCTGGAGAGAGACGGACGCCGAGCTACGAGCGTCGATCCTCAACGACCTCACGGTGTCCGATGCCAAGAGGCAAATGTTCTGTTTCCCAGCAGGCGCTGGCCTCAACGCTATGGGAGGAGGGCGTCTCGCAATTTTCGGATTGAAGCCAGCTCTTTTGCTTGCCGACCACATGCAGCTGCACGCTCTGCGCGACCTCCTTGGTGATTTTATGCCAGCACTACCGAAGACGAGAGTTCAGCGTTACGAATTCCATGCACACGTTGGGTTTTGCAGCGATCTGCTCTTCCAGAGCTTCTCTGCCGATTCTAATTTGATACACGCCGTCGAACTACGAGAGGATCACTTCATATCTGGACCAGTCGAGCAAGAGGCAATAGTTATCCACTGCCAGCACATCGCACAGACACTTTTGCGCTTGCACCTGAAGACGAAGCACATAGTCGCGGCGATTGCGATGGGGCATTCGCTCCACAGAATCGAAGAGCTGCCCGCTGTCGAGAGTGCCCTGGTCGGCTTACTTGTGCGCTCGGTGAAGGACGGGCACGAGATCCGCCTCCATGCATTTGCTCTCGTCCAGCCTCCTGATGGTGGCGCGCGGTACGTGCAAGTCACCAACTCCTTCCACCTGTGCCATACCGCTCCTCAGGCCAACAGAGAGCCAACGGTCAAGCGCTGGCCGCCACGAATAGGGCAGGCATTCCAGTCCATTTTCCTGTCGCGGGCTCACGCGATGAGTTGCTTGGAAGCGGACGGCTCAGCGGAAGCTCCGCTCCTCCAGCGAGTCGAGAGCTGGTCCAACCACTTGAGGAAGCGCGCGCGTGAGGCGTTAGCAAGTGGGCTTCTGCTCGATGGATGCCAAGCACTGCTGCAGCTCAGCTTTCTGGAGGGGGATTTCGAACGCCTTGTTCCGGGGGTCGGCCGGCTATTGCGTTCCGGAGCAACGCGTCTTCGTCGAATGACTCTAGGGGGTCGAGTCCTCCAAGGCTTACTCAGATGCGCCCAGACAGAGCCTAATCAGGGCAAGTGCAACCAGACTGTTCTCGCGAGCATGTTTCACGCGTACCGCACGCCGCTGTTGGAATTTCTAGCCTCAGATACATCCTGCAACTTTGAACCGATCCGAAGCACCATCCAGGAGGCTTTTTACGCCGTACTCATTGACCTTAGGCAGCAGAGCGCGCTCAATCAGGAAGCTGGGACGGTTTTGGAGGCTGTTGAAGATTACATGACCTGCATCGAGATGGCAGTCGCGTCACAGGTAGTAGCAAATGATGCAGCGCTTCGTGCGGCGATCATTCAATCAACTGCGGCGTAGCAGTTGGCATGGCATGGTAGTCTTGCTGTGCGACGAGAAACTGAGAGTCCCCATTTTAGCGATAGAAAGTCTAAACACACACGACACACACTCACTCAGGAATCGTTACTTTTCTTATATGGTTTTCTTTTTCTGGACGCGCCTACTGTACGGGGTGTTCAAATGAAGCGGGGCGACCAAAACTGACCTTTGAAAAGGCTTTTCCGCAGCCCAAAGAGTATCCCTACTGTACCTCAGTGGACGGACGAGCCGCGATTTTTCGCAATCATATAAGTTTACCGGCGGATAGGAACGTTTCAGTTCCGCGTTGTCAGCGCGTGGCGTCGCGCAGCGGGCGGCGCGGCGCGGTCTCGCCGCCCGAAGCCCAAGCGTACCACGTGGGTGGCAGTGGATTAGGTCAGGCGTGACATGCCGTCCGACTTCGAGATGCGCATGGCGGTCAACTGCAACAAGGCTACGACGTCAGCTCTGATGCGGACGTCTTCAAGCTCGATGTTTCCTGCCCCTGTGCTGCAGCCGCGTGCGAGCAGCGATTATCCTCACTTACGCCCCGGCCCATACAAGTCGGAACAAATGTGGTGGTACAGTCCGGACGCAATGCGCGAGCATGTCAAGCAATCCTCACGGCCATTGGATGCGAGTGCGAGTACGTCGTCCTTCGGCACAACCTTCCGCAGCGTCAGATCACTCAATAGCACAGCGTCATCTCCGACTCTCGGCCGTATGCACCATGGCTTGCCCGGGCAGGCTGTGATGCGTCACGTTCCTACTAGCATGTCTCGAGATCCACTCTTGCAGGCACAGGCAATGACTACGGCACGAGCTGCTACGGCCACAGCGCTAGCGGCGTTGAAGTCCGGTTCTTGGCCCTTGCCGCCGTCAACACGGGGCGAGTACTGCGAGAATTGGCAAATTACACCGACACGGAGCGGCATGCTCATGCGAACGCAGTCGATGAATTCGCTCTTGGGGTAGCGGACACAAGCGACTTCGGCACGACGGCGCCCGGTGTTTCCAGTTTGCGTTTAGTCTTAGACTTAGTCTCTGACTTTCCTCTCGACTTTGGGGTTCGACTTTAGACCGGTCGTGCGCCGGTCCCGGTGGACCGGTGTCAGTAATTTTAGTATTCTTCAATCGACAGGACCGCGCCATGAAGACCCGTGTTCCATGCCACGCCATGGTACACGCGGAAGGATACGACCAGGGTCCGGTCCGGTCGAGAAACGACCCTCACTCAAAACGTACTCGATCTATGCCACATAAGGGAATCGGATTGACAGATGCCGCCACGCCACGCCAGCCGAGCCTATGGCTGTACACCGTTGCCCCATGTGCTAGAGCGCTCCCCAACCCGATTCGCGATTCGAGTGGCACCTGAAAACCCACTCTGCATCCGGCCTACGCAGGCTACGGAACGCTCACGAGCCGCCGCATCGAGCCCCCCATCCACCACGCGGCGAGATCGCGTGCTCCGCAAGCGCCCAGAGCCGCAGCGTGTTCTGGTCGGTCACCTCGGTGCCGTTCGCCGTGTACCGGGGGGGCAGGTCGTCTCGCTCGAGGATGGCCAGCGTGTCCTCCTCGACGGTCCCCGCCATGGCCAGGGTCGTGACGTTGACGGCGCGCCGCTGGCCCATACGGTAGCAACGCGCAACCGCCTGCTTGCGCAAGGAGGCGTCCAGGCACGGCGAGACAAAGACGACCTGCGATGCCGCGTCCAAATTTAGGCCGGTCGCCCCAATGCGAAGCGTGAGGACGAGGGCCGTCACGCCTCCGCCGCCGCTCTTACCACCAGCTTCGCCGGCGCCGCTCTCGCCACCGGCGCCAGCGCTTTCGAGAGGCCTTCCCAACCGCGCTACGGCCTCCTCTCGCGTGGCCCGCTTGGTGCTCGACTTGAGCCCAATCGCGCGTAACGGCTGGTCGTGGACACGCTGTGCGCGTATGGCCTCGAGGGTGGGCTGTATGAGAAGAGGATGGTCGACGAAGACGACGGAGCGCTCTCCGCGTGCCGCTGCGGCTGCCACCACCTTTGCGGCCGCGCTGAACTTGCGAGAGACTGGGATGGGCTCGGACTCCTCAGCCGCCGCCTTCTCAGCCGCCGCCTTCTCAGCCGCCGCCTTCTCAGCCGCCGCCTTCTCAGCCTCAGCCGCCGTCTTCTCAGCCGCCGCCTTCTCAGCCGCCGCCTTCTCAGCCGCCGCCTTCTCAGCCGCCGCCGCCGCCGCCTTCTCAGCCACAGCCTTATCAGCCGCCGCCGCCGCCGCCGCCTGCTGCGCACGCAGCCGCCGCTGCAGGTGGTGCTGCCCTGCCTGCTGAACCTGCTTCGCGCGGAGCTGTTCAAGCTGCTGCTGCTGCTGAGCGAATCGAAAGAGGAGGCCCGCATCGAAAGCGCCATCGCCAACCCGCTCGCGCAGCGCCGCGACCTCTGCGCTCAGCTCCTCAACTTGCGCAGCCAGCGCCGCCCTCTCGGTCGCCTCGACCCTCTCGGCCCCGAGGTCACAGATGCGAACGGCCTCCTCGTCCTCCACCTCTACCTCTTCCACCTCTACCTCCTCCACCTCCACCTCCTCCACCTCCACCTCCTCCACCTCCACCTCCTCCACCTCCACCTCCTCCACCTCCACCTCCTCCACCTCCACCTCCTCCACCTCCTCCACCTCCATCTCGTCCGATTCCACATGGGCTGCGGCTGCGGCTGCGTCCTCAGCCTCGACCGCGGCCCGCGTGAGCCACGCGGAGCCCAGCCGCGCTTTGATGATATGATCGACGGAGCCCAGCCGCGCTTTGATGATCTGATCGACGGCGCGATTGAAGGCGTGATCCTCCTCATCGGCCGCATGCTGTGCCTTCGCCTTGTTCGCCACCGCCGCCTCGTTTCCGGGCTTGGCTGGGGTCACGAGCTCCGGCAGCGCCTGCGCTGCCGCCCTCGCGGCTGCGGCGACTTGCTGCTGCTGCTGCTGCTGCTGCTGCTGCTGCTGCTGCTGCTGCTGCTGCTGCTGATCGGCAGCGCGTCGTATCGCCACAGCCTGCGGCTCCTCCGCAACCTCCGCCTTCTCTCGCTCCACTGGCACTCCGGCCGCTTCGGCGGCCGCGGCCCTAGCTGCCAGCTTGGACTCCGCCGCCTGGACCTTGCGAGCAGCCTTCCGCGCGTTGCGGGCGCGAAGGGCGCTCGCAACGACGAATTGACGCGCGCTCGGCTCCCATCTCTGGCCAGGCGGGTGGTCGCGTAGATGGCGCTCTAGATCGAGCAAGTCCGCACGCGCGAAGCGCACCCCGCACCCCACCTCGGGGCACGGGCATGTCAGGTGCGGCACACGATGCCTGCCGACGCTCATGCGCGCGCACCCGGGGAAGAGGGGCGCCGTCGCCTTGCTGAGCGCCGTGTTGAGCGCCTCGGCCGCGAGGTTTTCAAGCTCCCGAGTGCGCAGGTGCAGAATGGCGTACGCTTGCTCAGTGAAGACTGTCGAGACCTCGAGATCGATCTCCTCGCGGAGCACCGTACCTCGCAACGCGTCGTGCACGAGCTCGATCAGATGCTGTCGCGCTGCCTCCTTGGCCTGCCGGGCGGTCTCTGCGTGCGACGAGAGGCAATCTGGCGGGAAGGCGCCGTGGCCCGAGAAGCGGATGCCGAGGGCCTCCCGCCACTCGGTGTCACCGCGCGCCTCGCTGCACGTGGCCAGTAAGTCCTCCGCGCAGCCCGCGCACATCATGTGGCCGCACGTGTGCAGTGCCGTGGGCTGAGCCAGCTTCCTGAGGCACGCGGCGCAGGCGAGCTCGTCGTGCTGCTCGAGAGGGGCGAGCGAGCCCTGCCAGAGTGTGAGCACATCGTTGGGCACCTCGTCCGCGCCTATACGGAAGTCGTCACGATGCGAGGGGAGGCGCCCTTCGGACAGAAGACGTTTCGTGAGCGCGCCCAAATCTGATAGGGAGCGGTCCAATAGCCCGAGATTGCGAATCCGTCAAGTCAAGACAAGTCAAGTCAAGTCCAATCAAGTCCAATCAAGTCACGTCAAGTCACCTGAAAGGGAGCGGTCCAATAGCCCGAGATTGCGGCTCCGTAGGTCGCGCGCTCCGAGCTCTCCCACGAGCCCGCTGCACGTGGCGAGCAGCCCACGCAGGCACTGCTCATGGACATGCACCCGATGGAGATCGTTTTGGCGCACTTGACGAGCCACCTCGACGGCCGCCTCGTACGCCCGCGCCTCCCAGCTCGCCGGCTCGACGAGGATGCTGGAAAAGGTGCACGGCGGAAGGGCGAGCAGCACCTCCCCCTCGCGCATCTGCGACTTCGTGTGGCGGATCGTGAGCGGCTTGAGCATCGACACAATCGCTTCCGCTGCGTCGTTGTGCATGGAGCGCCAGCGGCCTCCCCCCGAGAGCTCATTGCGATAATGAAGGGCGGGGAGCACGCCGACAGCGCCGCTTCGTCCCGTGTCGCGCGCGCCGATCAGCCGCAAGAAGCACAGCGTGCCGAACAGGTCAAAGAGCGCATCACTCTTCATGGCATCGAGTGGAGTCCCAGTTAGGGCCCAGCGACGCCCAGCGTCAAGGTCGGCACAGGCGCTCACGGCAGCGGCAGCGTCGATGAAGCCCTTGCGAGGGGCGGCGATGAGAGCGCTGTGCGGCTCGTCACACACGACGCGCCACCACTCGAGCCGCTGCGCCGCCGCCGCCGCCGCCTCCGCGTATGTCACCAGCACGATCGCTGCAAGCGGTGGCGGCGGTGGCGGCGGTGGCGGTTCGGTGTGCCCCGCACCACAAACGCGCTCTCCGCCTTTGGTGAAGAAGCTGTGCACCGAGAGCTGCCGGGCGGCGCGCGAGCCGGTGGCGGCCGCGGCGGCGCTGCCTGTGAGAATGGGTCTGCAGCCGCGATCGAGGTAAGCAGACCATTCCATCACCGTTAACCCCGGGGCCTTGGATCGAATCTCATCACGCCATTGGCCCACAAGTACCGGTGGTACGAGGACGAGGGTCTCGTCGCGCCGCCGCGAGCCCTGCAGGCGCCACTCGGGCGGCGCCGGATTGGAGAGCACGCACGCGAGCACCTGTGGGGAGCGAGGCGAGGGCGCCGTGGTGAGCACTTGCATGCACCGACGGAGGCTCGGGCGGGCGGCGCCGGATTGGAGAGCGCCGTCGCGAGCACCTCGACCGTCTTGCCCATCCCCATCTCCTCAGCGAGGAGACCCCCCCGGTGGCCCTCGCCGACGCGCCGTCGTGGGCACGAGGCGAGCGTGACGCCGCCAGCAGGCAGGGTGGTGAAGGCGACGCGCTCGCCCGCGATCGTCTCGAAGAGGTCCTCGAGCGCATATGCGGAGCGCTCGCGCGCCAGCATCATGGCGACGCTCTCGAGCTGATAGCTGCTCAAGCACACAGCACTCGCCAAGCCTGCTGGTGGTGCGGGCAGCGCCGCGGACGTCCCTTCAGTCTCGAGGGCATCGAGGAGTCGAGTCCGCAGCGCCACACCGCCCATCCGCAGCGCGCGCGGCGGGAGGCAGATGCCGCGCGCCAGCTTTGCGTCGGCTGCCGCTTCGCGCCCCGCGCCACCCGCGCCGTCTTGGGCTGATCGCGCCCTGACGAGCGCTGCAACGACGCCCTGCATGCCAGGCACTCCCTCGCCTGGCTCGAGATTCCGGGCCTTGTCGGTGGGCTGCACGCGCACCGATAGGCTGATGGCATCGGAGCGCACCTGTGGGGAGAGTGGGGCGTCGTGGTGAGCACTTGCATGCACCAGATTCGATAGGCTGATGGCATCGGAGCGCACCCGGCCATCCGCCTCCAGTAGCGGCCGCACCTCCGCCGTCACATCGAGCAAGCTGCTTGACACACCGGCTAAGGCCGCCGCCGCCTGTGCTGCAGCGTGCGAGCAGGCAGGCAGCGGTGGTGCACGCGCGCCCAAATAGACGAGCGTGTTGCGATCGACCTTCCGACCCTGCCGAGGCAGCTGCTCCGCGTACGACCCTTCTCGCTCTTCCTTCGTCAGCTGTAGCTCGAACTCGATGGAGGTGCCCATGCTCGAGCCCGAGGCCGGAGGCACAACGGCGCCAGGCAAGGCATCAGGCCAGACGCGGGCTTCGTAGGCGGCCTCAGCCTCGTACCGGAGCTCTGTCTCCGTCTTGGGCGCCGCTGGCTCGTCCGCGTCTGCGGAGGCAGCCTCCTCTTCCTCGTCTGCGGCGGCCTCCAGCTCGATCGTGGCAGCCTCTTCCGCGGAATGCTCGATGTGCCAGCTTCTTCCGCTTCTTCCGTGGCAGCTTCTTCCATCATCAGGCACATCGAGCATCTCACCGTCAGAGCCCATGAGCCGACGCCGCTTGGCGCCCGCCTCGCTGGTCTTGTGCGTGGCCAGGGGTGGCGTGGCTTTGGAACCCATCGACTCGTCGACGCGAAGCGCTCCGACGGCCGCCATCCCTTCGCGCCAATAACACGCGCCGAGACTGAAAAAGAGGTCCAAATTAGGAAAGCCCGGCATCATGGTTGGCGGTTGGGGGAAGTGGTGAACCAGAAGTGGCTAGATTTTTTCACTCTTTTCACCCAAGACGCTGCGGCGCATGATCCCACCCCACATGTCGACACGACCATAGATAGTAGTGCGGAGATGGCCTTATCGGCCTCGAGCGGCCTCTCAGAAGGCATCTGTGGAGAAAGTGTCCAAGTGCCAACGAGACTTGCGATCGACGGCATACAGGGGGGGTCGACGGGGCGCGGGACACCGGACGAGGAGCCTGTGCGCCTCGTGAGCGTTCGGATTCCCGGGTGGGGTCTCGAGGCGGTTGGCGTGGGACGAGAAGCGACCACTCTGCGAGCCAGCACAGCTGCTCAGGGATCCCTGGGATCGGGATCCGTTGCGCGAAAGCATACAGCGAGAGCGGGAGCGGATCGAAGAATCTCCCGGGATCGAATCTCCGGCGCGTATGCCGAGCGGACTCTTCCGTCCGTGGGTCGTGCCTGATAAGCCTGTTACCCCCGTGGGACTCTTCCGTCCGTGGGAGCCTGCTACCCCCCCGTGGGTGCCGTACGTGGAACCATCGGGGCGAGGGCTCGGGCGAAGAGCTCGAAGGGTAGCATGCAGTGCCGTCGAGGACCCTGCTGTGGAGGTGTCATCCGCGCATAGTGTCTCCAATCGCGAAAGGGCCGAGGAGCGCAAGGAATGCGCCGGAAGGACCGCAAGGTGGCTGCCCGGGCCTAGCCCGCGGCCAAGGTTGGGGGCGCAGATGAGGGTTGGGGGTGCAGTGGTCTCAGGGTGGCCATCTTCGTCCCCACCGTTTCTGCTCTGCATGCCCTCGAAACCGCTCCCACGCCGAAGAGAGCTCCCACCGCGGCTGCTCTGCGGCCGCGCGGGGTGCTTGAATACGGACTTCGAAAGAAAGCACAAGTCCCGCAAGTCATGATCCACGTCTGAGTCGCCGTCGATAGTGCGCACCCGCTTCAGCTGCGAGCAGATTCGCGTCGAGGTTGCTGTCCGATCAGCCATGGCCACGCCCTCCTTGCCATGTGCTCCCTCGGCCTCGCAATCATCTTGGCCGTGCCCGCCATGTGCTCGCTCGGACTCGCAGCCATCTTGGCAGTCGCGAAACATCCCCCTGTCGCACGCCTGAGGGGCTCAAGCACATCATCAGCAGTTAATCGATGATCATGGGCAGGGGCACGAGTGTGGGGCGGCCGCTTTACCGAGAGGGCGGTGAAATCGAGAGTCGACGCGCACTTGACGGAAGCCTTCTTCTGCTCTCGCACTTCAAGCCGCTGTACTCTTGGTGATGACGGAGGTGCCTTTGACGTTTTTTTGCGTGGACTCGGAGGTCCTGCGGCCTCCAGCTCGAACGTGGCTTCCTCTTCCGCGTCTGCGTCGTCATGAGGCACGTCGAGCATCTCACCGTCAGAGCCCATGAGCCGACGCCGTTTGGCGCCGGTCCTGTGCGTGGCCAGCGGTGGCTGGAACCCATTAAAGTGTCGATGAGGCGCCATTACCGCCCCTTTCAGGCGCGAATTCTGCGGAGAAAGACAAAAATGGAAGAGAAGAGATATGAATAGTCCCTGCGAAAACCTTCGATGTTTTTGTGAAAGTTCTTCTGGACCATCTGTCACCCACTCAAGTTCAAGTTCAAGGACACCCACAACACCAGACATGCACCCGCAAGCCCAAAGGTGAGGCTGGCCCGCTGACTTGCGCTCACCCGCGCACGATCCTACATGAATATGATGAACTCGCGTATAAGGACGGGGAAGAGCAAGGCCAAAACGGCAAGTAGGAGGAAAACCAGGCTGTAGTTCAGTTTGCTCAACCAGGAAAACCAGCCCGCGCCAGTGAGCTCCGCCGACTTGGCGAGCATGGCACCCAGAGTCCACACGAGCTCTACATCCTTGATCTTGTTGGTCATGGTCATCCCCTTATGCTCGTCGAAGCCAAGCTTCTCAAGCAGCACGCTCACGTACAGGATGTCTCCACAGAAGTTAACGCTCTTGCTCGCGTCACCCGCCGCAGCGAACCGAGCCCTTGTGGCCGAGCCGTCGAGCGCACAGATCTCCTTGGCCTTGTCTTCTATTTGGTCCGCGCTCAAATTCAGCGAGCCAAACTGCGCCGGCGCCGTGTCGAGCAGTCCGATGGCGCCCGTGCGGTCGTACATGTACGAGAAGCCAAAGAAGGACGATGGCATCCGTGGGCGATACTCACCCGTGAACGAGCAGTGATGATTCCCGTACTTCTTCTCGCATGCCTCCTCCTTCTCGTCGTCGCCAAAGATATTCTTGATGAGCTTCTTGCACCGCTTGTACTCGCCCGAGCCCTCGAGCTTCTGCCCCTTGTGATCCACGCTCGCGCCCTTGGGTACACACGGGTGGATGCCCGGCCGCCCCATCTCCAATGCCTTATCCGCCACCGCCGTCCGGGCAGCATCGAGCCCGAACCCGAGGTATGACTTGACATAGAGATGGTGCTTGCGGCCGCCGAAGTCGAGCGTCTGCATGACGCCCGGAGCATCCATTTGGCTCTCGGCCGCCGGGTAGACGATCTGCACCGAGCCGCCACCCAGGTCGATGATGCCCGAGGGCTCCTGGCCCCCAGGGTACAGTGCATCCACGAGGTAGTTGAGTGTGACCCAGCCGTACAGCCCCTCGTCGCGCCCGTCGAGGACGCCTGCCCACGCGCACTTGAACACGAAGCCGGTCGTGCTCAGGTACGAGCAAACTGAACTCAAGATGGCGTCCTTTGCGGTCTCGCCAACCATGCGCAGGCCCGCGGTCGCCATCAAGAACATGGGCGTGGACGCAATATGCTCGGCGGGGATCTTCTGCTTGGCAAATTCAATCAACGGGGCGAGCGAGGCGCCAGCCGCCTGCGGGCTGTCCTTGAACGCCGAAAGTCCAGGCTTGATCTTAAGCAGGTCGTCAGACACGAGGTCGAACTCATTCTTTGGCCCGCCGCCGCCGGTCTTCCACGTGTACGTGTGGATGCGCGTACCCGATGAGCCCGCGTCGAAGACGATGCCGTATCTCTTGGTTTCCGCGGCAAGCGTGACGCAAACGATCGTCAAGGCGACTAAAAGTGCCAAGAGCCGCATGTTTGCGATTCGTCCGTTCACATTCACATTCATGTTAATACACACAACACGTACAAAGCCCAGAAGAGAGGACAATCACATTCACACTCACACACACACATTAAATGTGTGTGTGTGGTCTGTGTGGGTTTAAGGTCAAGTTCACACTTCATTCACAGCGTTTAGGGTTAGTCTTTCAATGTATAGTGTCCACGTCTTTTACGTCGCGGCGTCGTGGAGATCTGCACCGACTCGATATGGTCAAATCCAGAATGAATCTTCTTCATCAGTTCATCTGACATCAACCGCCATCCTGATCCTCTTGACCTCTACCTTTTTCCTTTAGCGACTGTGTGTATCGCTTTGCCTGGTGTACGTATGACTTCATGGCGGCCGACTGTTCCAGGTTGAACCGCTCCGCGTGCTTGTGGGCGCCCATCGCCGCTTTGAAGTCGCTCGCGCGCACCGCGATGGCGAAGAAGGCGTTGCACGCCCGGGAGTCGACCTGCCCCATGCCGCCGATGTGAGCAGCTTGTAGCGCCTCCCAAAGCTGCCGCGACCTGACTTGCCCGGCACGCTGTACACTGTGCGCGCCGTGTGCACACGACTCCAAGGCGGCCGAAGCTGCCTCAGCCGCGCTCGGGTGGTGTCGAAGAGCGGCAGTTGCAATGAGCAACTCCATCGCCTCCATCTCATGGCCGGCTCTCACAAGCGCAAGCGCCGTGGCAGCCGCCTGCCGCGCATCCTGCACAGGGTCGCGCTCGAGCTGCGCTCGACGAATGGGATCGCTCAGCGATTGGAAGGCCTCCGAGATCCGTGCCATCTCGCCGCTCGAAGAGCCAGCAACATCGGGATGGTGCCGTCGCGCTTTGGATAGATACGCCTCCTTCAACTCGAGCGCGGTGGCGTCACGTCGCACACCGAGGACGGTGAATGGGCAGTCCGTCGCCGCAGGTCGCGAGCACCTTGGGCGGAGAGCAGCAGCCGTGAGACGGCGCGGAAGTAGCATGCCAAGAGAGAGACGGCCGGCCGCGCGACCTCGGACCTACAATAGTAGGCCTTGGAATAACGTCCTGTGAAGAACGCAAACCTGTGAAGTGAAGTGAAGTCAAGTCAAGTCAAGTCCAGTCAGAGATCGGCCCGTTACTTCTCATCTACTTGTTCTCCGAGGGCACGTATGTCAGCACTTATGACGTGTCACCTCTTATGGATCCCCCTCCGCCATCTCCGCCGTCCGCCCACTCCCGTCCTCCCCTGCTGGCTACCTGAGCACATTCGATAGGCTTCCGTATGTGGTTATCTGTTGTTTATGTATAGACTTGACTTGACTCCTGTGAATTGGCTGGGCCGCATCACCGGGCCGCGCGACGGGGAGCGTGTGGCACGGCGTGGGCGAGCGAGGACAGGTCGCTGACAGGTGTGCCGAGGTCACGGCGGCGCGGACCGGGCCAACCACACAGTCCTCCACAGTCCAAACGCCCCACTGTGGAGGACTGTGTGTGCCCGCGGCGGGGCCAAGGGGAAGGCGGAAGGGCCCGGCGGGCTTAACTCCGCGCGGTGGCCGGCCGCGGGCCGGCGCGGCGCGCGCGGGCGGGCCGGCGGGCCCGGCCCGGGGCGGCGCCCGCATCCGCTGATCGCGCCCTTATCTATTTATTTGCAAATATATAACATGCGCCATGATACATGTGCACTCCTGGTCGCGGGGCCGTGTACTACAGTGCGAAGACCCGACAGAGACGCCACGGGGAGGACCGACGCACACGGCCCACCGCGCGAGGGCACGCGCGCGAGACGCGACACGCCGGTCCGCACGCGCTGACGTACAGAAGAGACCACACGCACACGGCGCGAGATATGCGCATCACACATGGTTCTCGCATGCCTTGCACGTACAGTCCCGGCTAGGTGGCACGGCCCACACGGAAGTGCATGGACCTGGAGGGACTCAACGCCACGAGACACGCGGACATCACGAAGGATAGCGCCGACACAACCGACACCACCCTGCCATGATGTTCGTGAGCCCGTCAGGTTGATGCGTGCCGCTCGAAGCTGCATCAGGGCGCGACTTCTACTTCCTCCGCGGTGGGGGCCGAGGCAGAGGCGCCCACGACCTGGACGCGCAGTTGGAGTGACTCAGGGTCATCATCCGTCATTTCTATCACGACCTCGTATGGCCCGAAGGCCATCGGCGTCGAAGACGTTGGTGCCCGCTGCTCGCGCGTGGCAAGATCGTGCTCCGCAATCTCCGTTTTATCGATGAACTCATCGAAAAGCGTCAACGAGTCCATCGGCAGCTCCTCTGGGTCGGGCGCGGCAGACACCTCCTCCTCCGCCGCAGACATCTCCTCAGGCACCGCCATTTCCTGGCTCTGCTCCGGCTCCGGCTCCGGCGCGACCGGCTCCGGCTCGGGTTCTGTGGGCGCCTCAGGCTCAGGCGCCGCTGGTGGCGGCGTCGGCTCCGGCTCTGGCTCTGGCGCCGGCGGCTCCGGTGGCGGCGTCGGCTCCGGCTCTGGCTCCGGCTCGGGCTCTGGCGGCGGCGGCTCCGGTGCCGCCACCTCCTCTGCTGCGGGCTCCTCGGCCATGGGCTCCTCGGCGCTTTCAGGGATGGCCTCCAAGCTCACCTCCGCTGCACCCGGCTCCTCCACTGCAGTCGACTCCTCCACTGCAGTCGACTCCTCCGAAACCGGCGGCTCGCGGGCGCTGTCTTTGCCGTTGGCCTTCTTCACCTTCTTTTTCTCCTTCTCCTTCGACTTGGGATCCTCAGCCTTCGCCTTTGGTGCAGCCTTTGATTCCTCAGCCTTCGCCTTTGGTGCAGCCTTCGCAGCCTCGGCCGGCGGCGGCTTCAATGCCTTCGCGGCCCCGGCCGATGACGGCTTCGCACCCTTTTGCTCACTCCTCGCCGAGTCCGTTTTTGTTTTTGAGCTGCTTGCAGGTTCTTTGTTTGTCGCCAAAGCCGAAGCCTTCGCCGCGGCCTTGAGCGGCGGTTTGGGAGCCATCCAGTCTGGTTCCGCTGCGGAAAAACCAGAGGGACTGACAGCACCACAGGAGGCGAAAGTCTCCAAAAATTGTTTCACGCGTCGATGAGACGAGTTTCGGATTGGGAGCCCACGATGGCGCGGTCGAGAAAGGCAACTTTTCTGGACAGGCGCGGCGCGCGCGCGCGCGCGCACACGCAAAGAGCTCGACGGCGTCTCTTGTTTCACTTAAACTTTCCCTCCTTATTGACCTCCTTATCTTCCCCTTGCGGCTGCGATTGCCACTCCAGAAATCCCTTGCCACTCGCGCGCTCCGCGGCAAGCAAGAGAAGATACTCCGTCTCGTTGAGCGCCAGGTCGCCGTCGAGGTCGCCGTGCCGAATGTAGGCCTGGAGCGCGTCGTCGGGCGGCGTCTCGCCCGTCGTAAGCTTGGCAACCACCTTGAGGTCGCGCTGGTCGATGATGCCGTCGGCGTTGCGGTCGAAGAGGATGAAGCCGTCGTCTGCAGATGTGGGCTTCTTATTGATCCAGCGCTGCTTGGCGATGCGGATCGGAGTGACGAGCTCTTCGTATGACTTTGCCTTGATGACGCCGTATGTGATGGCGAAGCTTGCGATGCCGCCCGCCATTACCAACATGCACAAGGCGCCAAGGCAGCGAGCTCCACAGCAGTCAAAGAGCACGGACATCACCGACCCATCATCCTTGTACCGTCGTCGCCGCCGCCTCTGACCCACGTCGTCCGAGTCGCCCGAGTCGTCCGAGTCGTCCGAGTCTTCGAGATCATCGTCGAGGTCGTCATCGAGCTCATCATCGAGCTCATCATCGAGCTCGTCGAGCTCCTCATCCTCCGTCGTATCCTCAGTCCGCCGGAGAGGCCTGCTGACCCCGCGCGCCACGCCCGTCCGCCGGCGCCGAAGCGCGTTCATGACCTCGGGGGTAAGCCGGCGTGTTGCGGGCCCGGGCTCGCCCTCAGTTTCGAGCTCGATGCCATCAAACGAACGCACGATTGGCATGCGGGGCTAGCCCGGATCGCGCGCGAGCGGCACTACGGTGTGCGTTTCCTCGGGCAGGGAGGAGGGCGCCGCGATGAGGGAGAACCAGAAGTGAACCCTGGGGCGTGTGGGAAGGACAAGAGTCATGTTAAGCAAGTCAAGTCAAGACAAGACAAGACAGACAAGACCGCCGGACAGACTTCCCTGTAGATTTGACTTGACTTGACATGACTGGATTGACTGTGTGTGAGCGTGCAAACAAACCTGTCAAAGCGGAGGAGTGCCGGTTTGTCTTCGACAAACTCCTGAAGATTGAGGCAGAGTACCCCGTTACTCATTTTGTTGCCACGGATGGCTCCAAGAAGATTGATGCGGACTCAGGGGAAAAGCACGTGGGCAGAGCTTGCGTCACGGTCTCTTTGGAGGTCATGGGTAGCTTAACGCTCGGTGGGCAACTCGACGTCTGTGCAGACAATTTTGAGAGGCATTCCTACGAGGCCGAACTCGCTGCCTTCCATGATCATCTCGCGGGCACGGCGGACACGGTGTCAGTCATTGTCACGGACTGCCTCAGCGGCATGCAGGCTGGACACGCCTTTCCGGGGCGCACTGTCTCCTCTCAAGCGGCCCGATATCGAGACAAGGAGCTGGGCAATTTGGCGGTGCTTGAACAACGACACCGGGCGGTCTTGTACGTGCACGTTCACAGTCACACTGGCGTTACGCCCAACGAGGCGGCGGACGCCGTGGCAACGTCCATGCTCACCGCCCCCTTTCTTCATCTGGACCTTATGCCCTCCACTCACGCCAAGTGCCGTATCGCTGGGGTCAAGCGGGGCGTGGGTCGCACGGCATTTGACTTCTGCGCTGCCGTCATGGCGGCTAAGCTGGCGGCTGCTTCCTCGTACACACTCCTCGAGAATGAGAACACCTGGCCGTTGTTCTGTCGTCACTTAGTCCGGGCGAAGCTGCTCACCGAGGCTACCCACGCGTCCATCATGGACGCGCGAGCGGATCGGTGTGGCCTTCTGGCGGACCGCATGGGAGACGGGCTGTGTGAGCGTGTTCTACCCGGACCGGCACAGATAGGACGCGCTCGCGAATATCGAGCGCAAAAGGGGGGTTGGGAGTGGTGGTGTCAGGTGCACGCACCGTGCCCCTGTCATGGCTGCTTCATGGCACGTGACATCACAGTTCCTGGTCTATGGAGACCTCTCCCGGCGAGAGCCCCTCAATCTCGATGGCACGCTCTCACAACGTGTGCCGTTGGTGAGTCAAGCACGTACAGGTCGCAGGCCGAAGGTTGGCTCTCTCAACGCCTCAGTGACTTTGGTACCTCTCAAGCGCGTTACGCGCTCGCGGCGCTCTCCGGTCAAGCCCATTCCCTTGGGCCGAGGGAAAAGCATGCCGCACTTCGGTTCATGCTTGGCCTCCCCGACACACCCCGAGCTCCACGGGTACTCGAGTCCAAAGAGGCTGCGCGGTCCCTGGCGCTGGGCTACGGCCGAGGGTTTCTCAAATGGGTCTCGGCCATTCTTCGAGAAGGGCGGCAAGCGGCGAACGTAGCGAAACTAGGCCCCTCGACCAAAGTTAACGCCGTTCGCACTGTCGTTGTCAGCCACCGTGGCCATGACGTAGTTGTTCAGCGGCCGGCTCCGCGCTCCGGGTGGACGGCATCACGTGGCATGCGGGAGACGTGGGACGGGGCCTGCTTAGTTCGGCGCGCCTTCCGGGCACTCAGGCTGTGGACTACCATGGCAGGCCCAGTTGTGCTTGACAGGCCACCCCGCGTGCCCGGAGTGCCAACCAGCGAGCCTGATCGGCAGGGAGGTCACGATGCGGGCTGCCGCGCATATGACCTGTGGGACGACTACATCAACTTCCTCACGGCCCTTGCAGGAAAGCTCCGCGCCCTCGAAGACGAGCTCCTCGCCATCGCAGGCTCGCACCGGCGGAAGCTGGTGTGGCTGCGCCACGCCGGATTTGACCCTACCATTGAGCGGCGTAAACGAGCTCGAGTGGAGGCAGCCCAACAGGCGGCCCTTCGAGCCCGCCAACGCAAACAAGAGGCTAAGGCGGCGCGAGCGGCGGCCCATGCCCAACGGTGCGAAAAAGCTAGGGCTGCGCGCGAGGCAGCAGACAACTTGGAGGAAGCGGCGCGCCGTGCGTCTGTCGCAGTGACTCGACCTATGCGCTCCACCATCGACGCTACCATCGCCGCAATGGATGACGACCGCCGCTGCAATCAGAATAGGCCATTCGAACCATCACCGCAAGCTGCCCCTGCCTCCGTTGCACCAACCCCGCCGCCCTTCGTGTGCACCCGAGGCCACCTCCTTGTGCCTGCGCCTGTTCGAGGTGGCCCCCATAGTTTTCAGGCGAGATGCAACGGCCCATGTGGGCGCTCTATAGAGCGGGGCGACCTTCGGTGGATGTGCGAGGGACACGGGTGTGACATCGACATATGCCTTGTGTGCGTCGAACATGACGACCTAGAGGCCGGAGTCTTCCGCGGGCGAATTCGATGCCCCCGATCGCACAGCATGCTGTTCCGCGTCGTCACGCCTCCCTTCCATCTCCAGCGGAAATGCGACGGCGGGTGCCGCAGACTCCTGCGCACAGGCACGTGGATCTATCAGTGCGACATTTGCCAACTTGACCTCTGCGCTGCTTGCTCCCCCGGCGGCGTCATCCCCCAGGCGGCCCAACCCCCACCCAGGGTTAAAGCGGCACGACTTCACGAGCCGCGCGCGCCAGCCGCGGAAAGACCGGCTAAGCGAAGGGCAGGGTCTTCTCGCCGAGGCGCCAGGCGTGACTCACGAGCTCCCACCTTGTTCGACTCGGATAGCGATGAGGCGCCCGCCGACTCCGGAGGCGATAAGCCAGTGGCGGCAGGTGGGACTCACTTGGGAATAGACACTGCTGGAAAGGGTCTGGAGCGAGGGCGTCGGCGAGGTCGAAGCTCGGCGCAGCCTCTTGCGCGGACGGGCGGTGCCCCGCGCCAGCCTCACGGAGAGGGGCCCGGGCGCAAGCGTGGCGGACTTCCCTCTATACGTTCGCGCGGGCAAGGTTTGTGACCGCGAGAGGTGTCCCCCTCGGGACCTCTCCGTCACCCCTTGACACTCCCGCCTCTTCTTCGTGTTTGTTCGATCCGGTGTCCATGTGTGTGAGTGTGGCGCCTTGGTTGGTTGTGGTTGTGTGTGTGGGTGCGCCGCTCTCTGCGCCCTCCACGTTGTGTCTCCACGGGACCTGTGGTCGTGCGTCTTGCCGAGATGGCAATTTAACGTGAACGTGAACGTGAACTGGATTGACTCGATTTGGGGATGTAAAAATGGTGGCAGCCAAGCCTGCAGACTTCGGCCGCTCCCCTGAAGCGTCCGCTTCCTGGTCCAGCAGTCCCTCCACGGGCCGCTCTGCGCGCGCCTCAACGTCCAAAAAGAAGAAGGCGTCCGGCGCGAGCGATGCCGCCTCGAGCTCGTTGATAGAGCAGGAGCGCCTACGGACGGAGCTGATGCAGCTGCAAGTGGAGCACGCGACTGTACTCGAGCGGCTCGCTGGCGCACAGCGGATGCAGGAAGCCAACGATGCGAGCTTGGACGAGTGGCGTCGGGCGTGGCGCGAGCTGTGGGAGCTCGAGTCGCGGCAGCAGCAGCAGCAGCTCGCGGCGGTGGCTGCGAAGGCGCAGGCCAAGGCCGAGCTGCTCGAGCGCGCTCGGGACGAGGACGCACGCCGCCACCGCGTCGAGGGCGAGGCAGCTGCGCGGGAGGCGGCGCATGCGGAGGCGAAAGAGGCGGCGCGGGCAGCATGGGGTCGTGAGCAGCGCTTGACGGAGGACTTGGTTGCATGCCGTCAAGACCTCAAAGCCGCGCGACTCGAGGCCGCCCGCGCGGCCACACGCGCGGCGGAAGCCGAGGCGCGCGCAGCGAGCGCGCGCGAGGAGGCCGAGGCACGCTGGCGTCCCGCGCACAGGGCCTTCGTGGACGAAACTTGTGAACTTGAAGAGAGGCTTGCACGCCAGAAGGCGGAGCATGAAGCGGCGCGTGACACGTGGTCGCAGCTCCTGAGCGCCTTTGAGTTGCAGCACGAGAGCACGCTCGCCAACGAGCGCGCGCAGCACAAAGCGACCCTCGATGAGCTTGCCGAGCTACGTGCGCTGCAGGTCACGGATGCAACGGATGCCTCGCTCTGGCGAGCGGCACAGCGAGGGGCGGAGGAGCAGCGAGATCGGGAGCTGCAGCGAGATCGGGAGCTGCAGCGAGATCGGGAGGAGCAGCGAGATCGGGAGCTGCAGCGACGGCGGGAGCAGATGGGCACCCGGAACCTTCGCCGCTTCCAGTCTGAGGGCCTCGCGAGTGCCTGGATTGCGTGGGCCACACAGGCGGGGGACGCGGCTCATCACGCGGCTCGTCAACGCCGCCTGCTTCGCGCCGCGCAGAGCCGGCTTCAGCGCCCGCGGCTGCTGATGGCCTATTCCACGTGGCAAGCGGACTGGCGGCAGGCCCAACGCACCGAGGGTGCGCAACGGGCGGAGCAGTGGAGGAGGCAATATCTCGAGCAGAGCATGCATGCGCACGCACTCACCGTCGCGCTGGCAGAGGCTGACGAGACCGTTGGTGCGCTCGATACGGCGCTGGCACTCGCGGCCGACCAATGGGCGCATGAGCACGATGAGGTCCGGCGGACGGCCGAGAAGCAGCGCGCCGCGCTCGAGTCACTGCAGGCGGAGGCGGCTCGCATGGTGTCCCGCGTTGACCTGGCGGAGGGTCATCTGGGGCGCACGGCCGCACAGCTCGAAGGCATGGTCGCGCAGCGGCTCGCGCTCTTACACGAGCGCGAGCTTGGCTACTTGGAGCGCGGCTGGGAACGGATCCATTCGAGGCTCGCCGAGGTCGTCTTTCCCGCCACGGAGGAGGGCAGCTGGTCCGTCGGCGCGCAGGCAGCGACGGAGCTGGTGCGCGCCCGACGGGGTCTCGACGAGATTGTCCACCTCCTCCGGGAGGAGCGAACGCTGCGCGAGCAGCAGAGGTGGCTCGTCGAAGGTGCTCCTACCTCGGTGGCGCCAGAGGCGGCGCAGCTCGCCAAGCACGTGGCGGAAGCTCTTCAGTTCCCCACAGAAGCTCTTCAGTTCCCCACAGAAGCTCTTCAGTTCCCCACAGTTGGAAGGGGAGCGGATGGAGACGGCCGACCAAACGCGTGTTCAAAAGTGATGACGAGACTCTCGTCTCCATTCGACATCAAGCACCTGACGACCGCGGCCTCCGGCCAGCCCCACTCGCTCGACTTCCGCGTGCACTTCCACTACAACGACGCCGGCCAGCTGAAGCAGATCTCTCCGTGGCACGACATCCCGCTCTTCAGCTCGGACGGGCACTTACACATGATCACCGAGATCCCAAAGTTCTCACGCGCCAAGTTCGAGATCGCGACAGGCGAGGCCTTCAACCCAATCAAGCAGGACGTGAAGAACGGCAAGCTTCGCGAGTACAAGCACGGCGACATGTGCTTCAACTACGGCGCCTTCCCGCAGACGTGGGAGGATCCGAAGCACACG
>Ga0180441_100427_pt1 | contig 26709 bp, 12 predicted proteins | sample ChrtobMetaP5_8mM_FD_120633 | JGI IMG/M metagenome (GOLD analysis project Ga0180441, IMG submission 120633) | Chrysochromulina tobin associated microbial communities from unialgal haptophyte culture, Seattle, Washington, USA - P5_8mM MetaG | ecosystem: Host-associated > Algae > Haptophytes >...
CCTCACCGCTCGGCCTCGGCATGGACGAGTCCTACACGCTCGAACTGGGCGTCGATGGATCGGACGGCACGCTGACGGCCATATCCGAGTGGGGTGCCCTGCGCGGCATTGAATCGTTTGTGCAGCTTGCACAGTGGGACGGGACGAGACGAGTGCTGTGCGCCCTGCCGCTCACAGTGCACGACTCTCCGGCGTATTCGCACCGAGGCGTGCTGCTCGACACGGCGCGTCACTTCTACCCGCTCGAGACGGCGGTGCTGCCGCTGCTCGACGGGATGGCGGCCCTCAAACTTAATGTGCTGCACTGGCACCTATCCGACGCGCACTCTGCCCCACTTGGCTCGACAGCGCTGGCCTCTGGAGCGCTACACCCCTCACTCATGTACAGCGCCTCCGACATGCGCGCGGTGGTCGCTGCAGCGTTCGAGCGCGGTATCCGCGTCGTGCCTGAGCTCGATATGCCCGCACACACAAGCGCGTGGGCGTTCGGCCTGCCAGAGGCGGTGGTGACGTGTCCAAAACGTGTAACTGCCGACGTGGAGGGTCTCGAGCACGGCGCGAACAAGGCGGCGCTGCACCCGTTGCGCGAGGCGACGTATGAGGCGGTGAGCACGCTGCTGCACGAGCTCGCGGCCATCTTCCCGGATGAGTACCTTCATCTAGGTGGCGACGAGGTCGACGGCGAGTGTTGGCTCTCTGACGCTGACATACGGGCATGGGCGAGTCAGTTCTCTGAGCAGGAGCAGCAGCAGCAGCGCACAGGCAACCGCCGCCGCCGTCCATTTCCGCCGACCGAGTGGACGCATGCCTTGCAAGCACAGTTCACGCGCCGTGTGGGCCGACTCGCCGCCTCGATGGGCAAGCGTGTGGTCATGTGGGACGAGGCGCTTGAGGTCGCTCAGCTGCTCGAGGACGGACCTTTACACGCCGGTGAAGCTCAGGCTAGCCTCGACGGCGGTGCTGCTACCTTTGGACGGACCGACGTGACGATTGACGTGTGGCGAGACTGGATCCATGGCCGGCGGCAGCGGGCCTTGCACGACGGCCACGATGTGGTCTGGTCGTCCCTCAAATGGTACCTTGACCTACCAGGGAACACTTGGGAAGCTATGTACCAGGTGGAGCTGCCGGCCGCGACCGTGCCCGCGACAGCGATGGCAGCCTCCTCTGCCACGCATACGGGGGCGGCTCAGCTGCTCGGGGGTAGGCTGCTCGGGGGTGAGACGAGCTCGTGGAGCGAGCACGCAGACCCCACGAACTTGATGCAACGCGTGCTCACGCGCGCGGCCGCAGTGGCGGAACGGCTTTGGAGCGGCTCACCGAGCCACCTGGACGTGGCGCGACAGCGCCTGGCGGCCGTGCGCTGTCGGCTTGTGCAACGTGGCTTGCATGCAGAACCCGTCATGCCCGATCACTGTGAGCCGCCGCGCTGGAGCTTACCGCGCCATCGGCGCGACACCTACGGGACCGCAGATGTCGCCGATGCGCGGCACTCCAGCGAGCTAGGTGCCATCGATGAGCAGCCCGCGTGCGCGTCGAGCACATCTAATGGTCTCAACCACGGCGCCGATTCGATCCCGCGGGCGCACGTGGAGCGGCTCCTGGCGCAGGCCTGGCCAGCCCGCAGTGCCAAGCCCGAGGCCGTCGAGTCGTCCCCATCTTGGAGCGATTCCACAGCGTCGACGGGGGCGCTCACCGCGAGCATCCTGCTCAATGCACTGCTCGTGTACGCTATCGTGCGGCTTGTAAAGCGCGTGGATCGGCTCAGCCGACAGAACGGCCAGCCACTCACGAAGGCGATGCCGCAGAAGGACGAATGAGTGATCTCCGGAGGCTGCAGCAGCGCGCGCCCCGCCGGTCGTGTGACGATAGTGGACGTGACACGTGACCGCGCGGTGCCATTGGGGTGCCAATGCGAGCGCGCCGGGGATCATCTCCTCCTCGAGACAGTGAAACGTGACACACCGCGCAGTAAAATACGACGGTGGTCCGGTCACGAGATCCCATTTCCGTTATCTTACTATGGTATATCAATGTCACTCCGCACTTACGATACGTAACACAGAAATCTCGTCCTCAAAACAGAAGCCAGATTTCCGCTCGCGGAGCGGGGATGTGTTTGCCTTCACGTCAGGGGCGCCAGACCCCTCGCTGCCAAGTGCCATGCAACACGCAAGTAGAAGTACTACGCGCAACAAAAGGTTGCGCTGTGTTATGCAGGTGATACGCTCGGCGCACCTGCCGCCGACGCTCAAGGCTGCGCCTGGTACTTGACTCGATCTCGCTTAGGGCCCCAGCTGACCCTCGATCTCGATTCCCTCGAGCCTCCTCGGGCTAATCGGATGGGCAAAGGCGAGGCTCTGCTGCGGGCGTGGGCCGGGTGGCGGGTGCGGCTCTCCGACGAGGCCGGCCTCCGAGCCCGATGACTGCGGCCGCATGCGGGACTCCACGAGCTCCTTCCTTTTTTGGTCGAGCTGTGCTCGCCGACGCTCGCCTTCGGTCTTGAAGGGCTGGCCAGAGAGAGTGCCCGTACCTGTCCGGCTTGGCTCAGGGTAAGGCAGGTCCACTTCCGACACCATCTTCTCGAACTGCTGACGACCCATCACGCCCGTAACCGGGGTCACGCCTGCGAGTGCCGCGCCCGCGGGCCCCGCAAGAGCCCCCTGGCCCTCCAGAAGCAATTGGCGACCCTCGGGGTCCATCACGGCCGCCGTAGCCTCATCGCTAAATGCAACCGCCGCGCTGACGGCTGCCGCGGCGGCGCTGCCGCCACCGCCGCGAACGCCTCCGTAGGCGCCACCGCCACCGCCACCGCCACCGCCACCGCCTCCGCCTCCGCCTCCGCCGAGAGCACCAGGCGCGGCAGCGCTGCCGCCACTGCATGTGGTGCGAGCGCCGCCACCACCGCCGCCGCCGCCGCCACCACCGGCGTAGGCGCCACCGCCGCCGCCGTAGGAGAGTGCATCGACAAAGGGTCCAGCATCGCCGAAGGGTCCAGCATCGCCGTAGTCACCGCCGTAGCCGCCGATAGCTTCGCCGCAGGCAGCATCATCGCCGAAGGCAAGAGAATCGACGTAACCGCCTCCATCGCCGCCTCCATCGCCACCTCCATCGCCGCCGCCGCCGCCGCCGCCATCGCCGCCGCCGCCGCCGCCACCGCCGCCGCCGCCGCCGCCACCACGGCCGCTCCCACCGCCACCGCCACCGCCACCGCCACCGCGGGGCGCTCCCACCGCACCGGGCGTCTTGAGAACGACAGGCCCTTGGCCGCCTTTGACTGGTTCGGCCGCCGTGGTCGGGCGCGTGAGCGGTTTGGAGCCCTGCATAGAGCCTCCGGTGGAGGACGGGAGCGGCGCGGGCGTGGTTGGTGCCAGCACGAGCATGCCCTTGACCTTGGAGATGGTCTCGCGTGCGGTCGCATTCAGACCGAACTGAAGCTCCTCGCGCTGCTGCGACACCTGCTGTGCCATCCGGTGCTGCGCGCCCTGCAAGCCGGTGACCTTGTCCGCCATGCCTTCGACCCAGCCGAGCACAACTTTCATGCCCTGGCCGAGCGTCTGGGTGCGTACGTGGACTGTCTGGAGCTCGCCGTGCAGCTGCTGGCTCGCCTCGAGCCAGCGCTCGGTGAGCGCCTTGTCCGCCTTAGTCTCGATCATCGCCGCGAGCGCATCGAACTTATCCGAGCGGTCGTTATTCTGAGACTCCTCGAGCTGACGCAGCAGCTCGCGATCGGTGCGATCGAGACGTTCTTTGAGCATGCGCACGCGCGAGGTGGTCTCTTGACGGAGCGACTCCATCAGCTCGCGCATCTCCAGGCGCATCGCACACCCTCCAATCAGCTGCTCAAGGCGCTGGCACTCGGCGGCCGTTGCCTTGAGCGGGATCTCGTTTTCGAGAAACGTGAGCCGATCGGCGATCGGGGCAAAGCGCGTGTCATTCGTCTCGATGTATTTGTCGAGCTTCTCACTCACCGGCTTGAGCGCCGCCGTATGCTTCTGGTCCACTGCATGCAGGTCCACCTTCTGTTGCTCGAAGCCCCGCAGCATCTCCTCGTTGTTCGCCTTGGTCTTTATCAGGGCCTCCGCATCCCTAATATGGGTCCAGTGGTTCGTCAGATCCTCCTCGTGCTTCATGTGCTTCATCTCGAGTTCGCGCCGGCACTCGGCAAGCGCGGCGGCGCGGCGCGCCTCGACCGCCTGCGTCTCCGCCATGTTTATCGCGTCAGCCTCGACCATCTTCCTCTCGACCTCCTGAACCATCTCGATGGATGCAAACGAGATCACACGTTGCTCGAGCGACATGATGCGCTTCGTATTCGACTCGGTCGAGGCTTCGTTCCTGTCAAAGCGCGCCTCGGTCGTTTTCTCGAACGAGTCCACCCTTTGGGTCAGCTCCTTCTTCACGTCGGCAAGCTCGAGGACCGACGCTTTTTCATTCACGCGCAGCTCGAGCGCGTCCACTGAGCGCTGCGCCGCCTTGGACTCGAGCTCGACCTTGCAGTCATAAATCTTCGACTGCAGCGCCTCAAGCCGCTGGTCGACCTTATCAAACGCATGGTCCATTTTCGAGTCGAGCTGCTCCTGCCTCTTCTCCATCGCCGCCTTGTCACGCTGCGTCTCGAGCGCGAGCGCCGTCAGCGCCTTCTCGTTCGCCTTGGTGTCGATCTCATCTTTTAGGCGCTTCGCGACGGCCTCGCCTTCGCGGTTGGCTTTCTCGAGATCCTGCCGGAGCCCGCGAATGAGCGTCGCTTGCTCGCGCTGCTGTTGCGCGAGCTTTCGCAGCATGTCCTGCAAGAGCGAGAAATTTAGGAGCGCCGTCAGGTCGAAGGCGGTGCCGTCCACCGAGATGTTCATTTTCTTCTCCGACTCATATTCGACGCTTGAGCTCGGCTCCGGTTGCGCCTCATCCGCCGCCGGCGCGGCTGCGGGCGCGACGTCCGCCATGAGCTCGAGCACAGGACGGCTGAGCGACTGTTCACTTTGAGGAGCTCAACAGTTTGAGAAGTCAGTTCAATCGACTTCTAAGGCACCGGACCAGCAAATACCACACGAAACACAGACTGGCGCTGTTGTCGCGTCGCTCGGTGGACTAACACATCAGTTCCAGAGCTGTTCGTACCAGATCTTGAATGCCCTCCTCGGCTTCCCCTTTGGAACAAGGCGGTGTCGCGGTGACGTATTGAAATTGAACGAAAAATCACGTCATCCTTCGGCTTGCGTCTTTGTTGACTGCTCTCATCAGTGGTGAGCGCGGGGGGACCGCGACGAAACTGACTTACTATGAAACTGACTGCTCTCATCAACGACACCCTTTCCACAGGACCTGGTCGCGGGTAGGATCAGCTTCCGATGTCGAATCATCGGCGACGCCGTACAGATTGTACCCCGCAATGTCGAACCACGCACTGCCCTCCCTGCCAACTTTGAAGGGTCGCGTCGTGCGCCCAGCCATGCCCACCGCCACGCTGGCGCTCGCCGTGATGACCTGTCAGCGATCCCAAGGCTGAGACTGCCCATGCCCCCTTCGCTTGTGCCTGCAGTAAACTGAAGATGCTCGCTGTGCTGACACACGTTGCCCTTGCCGCGACGGCGGCCTCGAATGCGTTTGTGCGCCTCGAGTCGGATGTCGCCATCCACAATCCGCGCACCTCGTCGTGGGTCAACAACGGCGCCGCTCCGCGGGAGGAGATGATGACTCTCACTGTTGCGCTCACCATCAATGCCGAGCAGCGCGACAAGCTCGAGGCAGCCTTCTGGGCCGTCTCGACGCCAACGAAGGTGAACACGTACCGCCAGTTCCTGAACAAGGACGACCTCAAGAACTTGCTTGCCGTGCCCACTGAGCGCGTCGAGCGCGTCAAGGAGTACTTCCTCTCGAGTGGCGCGTCGGACGTCAAAGTGTCGCCGTACAACGACATGCTCACGGTCTCGATGCGCGTTGCTGAGGTCGAGCGCGCGCTCGCCACGCGCATCTCGGCCTTCACGCACAACGAGCGCACCGGCTTCCGCCTCCTGCGCGCCTCGATGGGCTACTCGGTGCCGGCGTCCCTCTCGGGTGACGTGTCCATGGTCGACCTGCTCCAGTTCCCGCGCCTCCGTTCGAATTCACTCGTGCAATACGAGAACCCGAACCTGATGGTCGAGGACGGCAAGGTGGGCTCCGGCGGCAACTGGCCCAGCTCCTGCGACACCCCACTGTGCAAGGGCTACGTCGACCCGGGCGTGCTCGGTGAGCGCTACAAGGTGGACGTGAACGAGACGACGCCGCTCCAGGGTTCTATGGCGGCCGCCGAGTTCCAGGGGCAGTACTTTGAAACCAAGGACCTTGAGACGTTTACCGATGCTTGCCACGTCAAGGTCACCGTCGACAAGGTCATCGGCGGCAACGTTGATCGCCCCGGCATTGAGGCGATGCTCGACATCGAGTACATGAAGGCAGTCTCGCAGGGCGTGCCGCTGACCGTCATCTACTCGAACACGTACTCGCTCCTCAACTGGGCCAACGAGCTGATGGCTCTGCCCGAGCCGACCCTGATCAACTCGGTCTCGTACGGCAACGATGAGGCGCAGCAGACGGGCGTCGCGTACATGGAGAGCGTCAACACCGCCTTCATGAAGGCAGGCACGATGGGGCTCTCGATTCTCTTCGCCTCGGGCGACCAGGGTGTGTGCGGTCGCGAGGGCTGCGGCGAGGGCCCGCGCAAGCGCTTCAAGCCCGACTTCCCGGGCGGCTCACCCTACCAAACCTCGGTCGGCGGCACCGACTTTTACGGCACCACGATCGGTGAGGAGACCGCATGGCGCTCGGGCGGCGGCGGCTTCTCCGACACCTTCCCCATCCCCGCGTACCAGAAGGACGCCGTCGCCTCGTACAAGAAGGACCTGGCCGCGGCCGGCCTGCTCCCCGACGCATCGCTGTACAACGACACGGGCCGCGGCTACCCCGACGTCGCTGCGCTCGGCGGTACCAAGGACCCATACTGCATCAACATCGGCCGCTGGGCGGGCGTCGCAGGCACCTCGGCGGCTTGCCCTGTCGTTTCGGCCATCTTCGCACGCCTGAACTCCATCCTCCTCGCCAAGGGCAAGCCGCCGCTCGGATTCCTCAATCCGTTCATCTATGCCCACCCCGAGGCCTTCCAGGACGTCACCCACGGCATCAACTCGGACACCCAGACCGCTGGCTTCACCGCCATCAAGGGCTGGGATGCCGCCACCGGCTGGGGCACGCCCAACTTCGAGGCCCTCAAGAAGATCGTCGATGCCATGTGAACGCCAGACAGCAGACCGCCGGAGGCGGGCTAGCACGCTCAAGTGGGGGGACGGGAGGGGATGATCATGGGTGTGAATTGGACGCACACAACACGGCCCGGAACTGCGAGGCCGCAGCGCCCATGCGGCGACACTGCGTGATTTGTGCTGCTGTGCGGGCTCTGGTCCGTTCCACAGCGTCTCTCTCGTGAGTCTCTCTGTATTCTGATTTTGTTGACTTGAAAGAGAACGACAATTTTGGAAGACTTTCTTTCTCTCGTCTGTTTCTGTTTCGTCTTTTTGCGTCAAGTTCTGACGAATCTAATTTTGGGACCTGTCAAAGTCTCAGTAAAAAAACATGCCGATCACCATGGTGGGCTCGCCCATCCGCTCCCCTTCCTCCCCTTCGAGGGGGAGTCCAGACGAGTCTCACGCGATGCGCGATTTCATTGCCAGAAAAACTGCTGAGCACATTCGGCAAGGCAACATCCAGCACAAATCGCACCTGGAGCACATGAAGCCTGTAGTTGACTCAGTGATGGACACGGAGATTGCGGCAATCGCTCGGGCTGAGCTCGCGGCGGCATCAGCAGCGCGTCGCGCGGAAATGGAGGCGAAACGCAAGGCCGCCGTCAAGGAATACTATGCGCTCCTCAAGTCGAAGACGACAGTGATTGACGATCTGATGGACACTGAGGCTGCGGCGATCGCCCGGGGAAGGATGGCCGCGGAGTCGAGTGCGCGCAAGGAGACGGAATCCGCGGAGATCCGAAGGGAGAACGCGGAGATGAAAAAGAGGCTCAAGAACGTTAAGACGTCGCTCGACACCGACATTACCGACGAGATAGCGGGCGCGGCCCGTGAGGAGCGTGCGGCCGCAGCCATGGCGCGACGCGCAGCCAAGATTGAGAAGATCAAGGCGGAGAATGAGGCGATGAGACAGCGGCTCTCGAACACGAAAGCAAAGACTGATGACGATGTGCTGGACGACGAGTTGGCTGGTGGCGGGAATATCGCCGCGCTGCGCGACAAGAAGGCTGCGGACTCGAAGGACAGTAAGGCTGCTGTCGCCAAAGTCCTCAAATCTGAGAACAGTGCGATGGGGAAGCGGATCGCCAACACCCACTCGAAGACAGACGATGGCAACGGGATCCAATTCTGAAACGGATCACTGTCTCTTATCTATCGTGGAGATGCGGTAGATAAGAGATGCGCCTCTCCGCGATTTGTCAGCTTGGGAGAGCGAGAGTGCCACAGTGTGCAGTGACGGAAGAACGAGAGGACACAGGCTGGAGCGCGGGTGTGAGCGAAGTTTCATACAAAGTTGTATCGAGCGTATCAGTTACAGTACGTATATCATGCATGCCATGTACATGTACAACCGTAGCACTACGCCTTGGCTTGGTAAGTTACAAATCTCTCTCTCTCTCTCAAGCCAGCAAATTTGTCGGGACAACACACTCTTCGCCTTTTTGACGAGACCCTTGCTGAAAGTTCTCGTCTGAATTCGCAGGTCTGAATTCGCAGGTAACGACTTCCTTTCCCACCTTGCCCTTGGATGGGTCATGCCTTCGGACCGATCGCCCTGCGGGACAAGAGCCTACCCGAGTCGCCCACAAGCGTCATGAACTGCAGCAGAATATCCAGCAATCTACGCGAGCTCTCTGTACAACGTTTGGCACTGCGCTTGGCCGGATGTGCGAGCGTGCTTGGCCTTGGCAATGGCGGCAATTGCTACCTTCTCAAGACCTCCAGCAGCAAAGGCGGGGGAGCGGAGGAGATGCTCAGCTGCGGTGACTATCTGCTGTACGTGCTTGACTTTATTCGTGATGACCGCTCCAAGTGCGCGCTGTGCTGCGCATCCAAGGCGATTCTTGCTGAGCAACGTCGCGTGCGACCGGCAACGTCATTACGGCCACGCGTCTCACTCTCGGCGCTGCTGAGCGCGCGAGCGGCCGGATGGCGCATGACCCACTGCCACGTCGATAAGCGCTCCGGCGACTGGTCCACGCGGCGAGTGCTTCCAGAGCGTGATGCACTCGCCGACCTGCGCGCGCTCTCGGTGTGCGGCCGGCCCGACTGCGCCTTGCTCGTGCTCTCGCCGTTCACGGCTCTCGGGATGCTGGTGGAGCTGCGATCTCTCGAGTTTGAGAAGTGTGCCATCGGCGATGCTGGGCTTGGCGTGCTCGCATCCGCCTTCAAGACGGGCGCCATGCCAGCGCTCACAGTCCTCGATGTGCGCCACAACCAGATTGGCGACGCGGGCGTCGTGTCCTTGGCGGTGGCCATCCAAGATAGGGTAGCTGCCGCCACGATGCTCACGCGAAGCCTCACTTCCCCTCCGAGCGGCAAGCAGCAGCGAAGTGCGCCCTCGAGCCCGCGCCCACTCTCGAAGCTCCAAACTCTCGGCCTAGATTACAACCCACGCGTAGGCGAGCCAGGGCTTCAGGCCCTCGGCCGCTCGCTCGCGCACGGTGCCTTGCCCGAGCTTCGAAGCCTGTACATTGACAACCACGAGCACCTTGGGCTCATAGCGGCATGCGCAGCGCGATCAGCACCTATAGAACTCCGGTATTGGTGATCGCCGCGGGGCGGTCACGTGCGCGCAACGACATGCCGTTTCCCGCAGGGTCGTCGGCTTGTTGCGAGTCCATTGGGCGGCGTGGCGGCTGCGGTGGCGTAGAAGGCACTACATCCAATCATGCATCCAATTGCCAAGTTGTCCCGCCCATGCCCCCTCCGCCGCGCTTCCTTGCTGGCTCAGAGGAAGGTTGTGACATGCGCCCGGCGCGGCGCTTTTCGCCAGGGAGGCCCGCGGCTTCGGGTTCGGTTGACAGACTTGCGAGAAGCGTCGCGTTTCACAACGGCGAGGCGGCACCGTCGCGGGCTCGCGGCGTCGCGCGGCCTTATCGTATTTAAAAAACTGATTCCAAACATAGTCGAGTATATTAAAATATAGCTCCGTGTATATCACTAGCATGCCGCGGAACTCGAGGTTCGAGGACGGTCCGCGCCGTACCCTCGTGCGTAACTTGAATTCAATATTCATTAAGGGAAAATGAACAATCAGTTGTAAATAGGAAAATTAAATGATGCTCGTCGGGCCCTAGTACCGCCGGCCGCGCTCAGACCCGAGACCGTTACGTTATGCGAAGGACGATCCGAGCGATCTGCGCTCAGGTATACGAGCACTATAGGCGAGCCCGAGGCGTGAGGGGGGACGGTTTGAGCGAATCGGCTACGAATCGGCCACATCGCAATTCGCATCTCGCTACATGTACTGAGTGGACGATCGGCGTCGGGAATGCACCGGGACATTGTACATGAAGACCGTGAACAGCTCTGGGCGAGAGTTGGAGAGAGCAAGTGGGTGGTGTCATAATGCATACCGCACAACGCATCCCACGGGCACCACATCTGAAACTAACCCCTGCATGCAATGACTTTGCATGCAAATTTCGTGCCAGTTATGAATCCCTTGTAGTTTTGTCTTCGCTCTGCTGTGCATTCGTGTCTCAGAGAGTCACTTTTTTGTCTCAGATTGCTGTTCCATGGAAGCAGTCCAGGAAGTGATGCCACCGGCCCAGATCCACGGCGAACGATCACTGTGCCCCCTCGTCGTACGGATCACGCCGATGCCGCATTTTGTGGCTGATTGGCAGGTCGCGCAGCACCTCCGCCCTTTCGGTGACGTGACCTCGGTGCGCTTCCAGCGCACTGGCGACGGAACTGCGCTCGTGCGCTTCCAGACTTCGAGCGGTGCCGAGATGGCCCTGCGCGCGCAGTCAGTTGGCATCTTTGGCCATCGTTGCTACGTGCAGCCGTGTTGGTGCGAGGCGCGATTTCATCTGTGGCAAGGCTACTGCTCAGCGGACGACCCGCCACGCCAAATGAATGACGGAATGGGCAATATTACTCCTGGCATGGCATCGCTGCAGCATGACGCTGGCACAGAGCAGCAGCAGTATGCCCCTGCTGGTATGGGCGGCGGGGAGATGCACTATGGCCTCGCCGCCGGCATGGCGAACGCGATGGGCGGCCCAATGTGCGACACGAGCCTCGCCGCAGGCATGGCGAACGAGATGCGATGGATGGACGGCGGCAGCGGCACAATCCTCAATGTGGCAGGCGACTGGAAGTGCGAGCGCTGCAACAACCTCAACTACGCCTATCGCACCCGGTGCAATCGGTGCCATGCGGCTCCGGCCCATAACGTGCTGAGCCGCCAAGTACCACCGACGCGCTGCCCGTTGACGGTGATGGTCTCGCCCTCGGACCGTGCCAAGAAGGGCCTGCAGGCGACCGACGAGGCCGTCGCCGTCGCTATGTGCCGATTCGGCGATGTGGTGAAGCTCTCCGCCTTCGCCCCGCGCCAATCTGGAGCCGGCTCTTGCAAGTTCGTGCGCTTCCGTGACGCGGGTGCGGCGACTGCGGCGCTGGAGTCCGGCGAGGTGATGCTCATCGACCCGAGAGGCCAGCCCGAGGCGGCGTGCATCCGACCTGCCTACCAACGCTTCTCCGGCAAGATTGGTGCTCAGTCGGGCGGCATGCAGACCAGCGTCGCAGCCGGCTTCGGCGGCGGCGGCGGAGGCGGCGGCGGTTTCGGGATGATGCCGGGCGGGACGCACGATGCGACGGGCGGTGGGCTGGGAGCCATCATGAGCTCGCACGGGCAACCGCCACTCGGCGGCCTTCGTGGCCATGGCATGCACCAACCTACCTTTTCGGGGGGACAAGAAGCAACGATGGTGTCGCCCATGATAGCGCTGCCACACCATGCACATATGCCTCCACTCCCCGGGTATGGGGTGGGGGGGGCGGGGGCGCCGTACGTCGGGCTGCCGGGGGCGCTGATGCCGATGGAGGGCGCGCCGATCGGCTCCGGCGCCGTCATGGGCGGCGGCCCGCTCCAGCCACAGATGCATGTGTTCATGGACACACTTGGGCTCCCTATGCCGCATATGCCCCCAGGTACAACGATGCAGCCGCTGCATGCACCGCCTCCTGAGGCCACGTGGCAGATGCATGCGGCCCCGCACGTGCCGCTCCATATGGGCACTCATGCCTATGCTCCCGAGGGGGCCGAGATGTACAACAACGGGCAAGGGCTCCTACCGAGGCACCCCATGGCGCCTCATATGCCTTCTGGTCCGTATGAGCAGAAGCAGGCTGCCGCACCGTTGCACGCCACCGATGGGGGGTTCAGCGACGGGCTACTCAACGGCGGCGGCAGCGGAGCGCCCAATGGCTTCGGCTCGCAAAAGGTCCCGAGCCGCCGAGCAAACAGCCGTGGATGTTGCCAGGCAAGCGGCCAGGCAAGCGGCCGGCCAGGCAGCCGTGCAGGCGGCCACAGCGGCGGCGCCACGAATACTGAGCAAACGGAGGTGGTTCTTCCTCCATCCCTCGGAGCTCTCGAGAGCATCACCACGGGCGCCACGAATGAGGACCTCCCGCACGCGAGCCACGGCGGATCTCCTGTAGGGTCTCCCGTGGTCAAATCGCCCGTCAAACCCTCGGTTGGATCTCCCGCCGTCGTCAACTCGCCCGAAAACTCGCCCGTGGTCAAACCCACGGCGGCGGAGTTTGGACGGGCAGCTGTGGTGCCGACGGACGAGGCCCGAGGCGAGGCCAAGGTCGAGCTCAAGAGTCAGCTGAAGAGCCAGTTCGCGGCGGGCCTGGGCGCGGGCGCCGTAGCGAGCGCTCAGGTGTTGACGCAGCATGCATTGATGGCGATGCATGCATGGCCTGCGCGCGTGTCCCAGGGTGTCACCGAGGTTCCGGCCATCGCTTCCGTGGACGGATCCGGTGGGAGTCAGAATCGACAAGGCGGCAGCGACATGGAGTCGGTGTGCCCGCCACCAACCCACCCATCGGCTCATGAGGGACAGCCCGCAGGTCCTGCCGCCAACTCGGCGGCTACGTCAGCGGTTACGTCAACGGCCCGCTCCATCACCTTCCTGCTCGTGAGCGAGGGCAGCCGTGCGCCTCCTTGCATACGTCGGCTGGCCAACGCGACGAGCCTCGACTACGTCCTCGCCGAGTTACGCACGGCAATGAATCTGCCAACGGCGGCTCCGCTCGTCTACCTCGCGCCGGAGTTCGATGAGTGGGTGGCCATCGACGACCTGTCCGCGCTGCCCGAGAAATGTCGCGTGCGCGCCATGGTCATGGGCGCCATGGCGGCGGTGGAGCTTGCCGACGAGGCGCCGAGTGCGTTCACGGCCGAGTGCACGGCCGAGGTACCACCTGCTGGGGGGCGGTCGACGCAGACGCGCCAGACGAAGGCACGCCAGACGGCGCGGCTAGGCGCGGCAAGATCGAGCGAGCCAGAGCAGCCTGAGGCGCCCCCGCCCCCGCTCAAGTCGATCGAATGAGTGGCAGCTTGCATCTACTTCCCTGAGGTAAAATTGTGATACCCATGATGTCCTCGGTGACCACCTACGTGCTCGGTGCTTTCTCACCAACCAGCCACAGAGCGTCTCGAACCAACCCTCTCCGCGTTCTACCTGTCTATGTCTGTACCTGTTCCACCGGAGACTATTACGCGCCTCTCTTTGTTATGTTGCATGCGAATGTGTGAGTGTGTGGGGGAGGAGCGGGTGCGATGTGCTGGCTTCCAGCTCCATGCATGCATGGAGTCAACATGTGGCGGGCAGCGCACATATGATCGAGCCACAAGCGCCTAGCCGCAAGCAGCATAGCCACAAGAGCCAAAGCGTGAGGAGATTTGTGGGGCGGGGGGGGGGGGGGGGAGCTAGGCGTGGGGGCGCGCTTTCGCGTTTCGGGAGCGCGGGTGCGGGCGGGCCGCCGCGCTGGGCGCGCAGAAGCTGCGTTATTATTGATGTGGATGCGCGACATGTGTGTGCATCATCGGGTTATCATCGGGTCGTGTGTTCAAATATGCTCATGTTGCCCTGCTGTTCGTGGGATTCGTGCACCGTGAGCTGCACCAAGCCTGTTGTCAAAGCCGTGCGCCCTGCTTCATACCGTCCGCGGATCCGCGGTCCGCCCAGCCTCATGCTCATGATACATGAATTACCGTCCATCGAAGCAACAACCGTGTATCGACAACTGTGAATGCTTCCACACAAAGGTGAAAGGAGGTGCGTGAGGCAAGTCGTGTGTCGGCCGTGTAACCCGAGCACCAGCGCGGGTTCTACAGAAGCCTGGGTGAAGCGTGTTTTGTCTCTTCACAGGCAAGCAAGCTCTATTAGTCGAAACACACAAGTACCTAAACCAGCGCAAACGAGTACCCCTGTAGCCAACGGGGTAGGAAAGGGTTTGCTTGCTTGCTTCACAGGCAAGCGTCTTTCCCACCTGTTGCACCCACCCTGTGTGAACGTTAACACGTCAGACGCGACAAGCCGACAACCGTGTGTTAGAAGTCACACAGACACACATTCACATTCACACACATACATTCACACCGTGTGTGGAGAGACTCGCCGGCCGCTCCGTGTTGGGGGGCCATAGAATGCTGTCCGTCCGCAAAACTGCACTCATCACCGGCCTTAAGGTCGGAGGCCTCGAGGTGCGCAAGGCCGAGCTCGACTTCTACATATTGCGTTATATCATGACTTCCGGCGTCGCGACCGTCTGGACTGGTGAGTGCCACCTGCGTTAGTCACACACCCACCTGCCACAATGGCTGCGTGCAACTAACACACATCGTGCAACTCTCTGGCCTTCCAGCTCTTTCATACATGGGTCTCCTCAAAATCAAGATTGAGCCATACATGCGGCCCAACGACCACAAATTCTCGATTCAGGTCATGCTCTTCTACTCGTTTGGCTCGCTCACTCTGGCGTTCTCAATGTACATTATGCTGCTGTCCGCCTTTCTCGTGATTCACGCGCAGCGATATATGCTGCAGGGCCCGCCCAATGCCCTTCAAACGTGCGTGCACATCCTTGCTCGCAACTGGTCGCACGTGCGTTTGCTCGCGCTGACTGCATTCGCCTCACTCATCATCTCGGCGATGAGCATCATGTGGATCAAAGTAGACAAGTGGATGCAGAAGGACTTAATCGACCCATCCGTGGGCGATTGGCAGTCCGATTTTTCGCCGACCATCGGCGCGTTCGTGGCCACCGGCATCGTGATCGCCATCGTGTACAATGGCATTCGACGACTCTCGCACATGATGGTTGAGCTCAGCATCCCGTCGCACCACCTTGTCGGAGGCGACCTCACGCTGTTAATCAACCCAGACGATCCCGGCGCCGCGGACCCGGCGCCGCCGCAGGTGGTGGCCTTGGCCGCCAATGCCTCCTTCTCCACCAGCGACAGCGGTACGGGCTTGGGCGTGGGCTCACAGGCGGTCGACCGGGGCATAGACGTCGACCCTTGTCGAGCATCATCTCCGAATCCACTGCCATCCTCCTCAAGTGGCTCGTCGCAGACGCGCGAACTTGAGCCCTTGCCACCGGCGCCCGTGCCCCGACGAGCGTTCGACTTGATTGCCGAGAGCAACTCTAAAATCTCAGTCTCGATGACTGCCAGGGGACTTGATGAGCCCAAGTGGCAGTGATGAGTGAACGCCTGACCTCTTCAGTGACAGCCCGAGTCAGCCGGCTTTCAGCCGCATCTTTCAATACAATCTTCTTTCAGATGTTTGTTATCAAGAACGTGCACACAATTTATCGCACGTGGGTGTCGAATTATAACCATTGGCTGTAAAAGCCGAGCCGTGGTATAGTCGGCCGTAGTATAACGAGATGGCCCCGGTTCAGCCGCGCGGGTTGAATAGATTGAGAAGTCGCGCGCATCGCCTTATCCTTCGGCCTTCGGGTCCCCTTGCGGCTGATCGCGGCCGCCGATGGCATCAAATCTGGCACCGTCGCCTCGGCGCTTTCGCGCTGCGGGTGTCACCCAATTTTCCAGCCAGCCCCGCTCCCTCACCTCCACGATGATATTCACAAGGGCGTACTTTACAACAGTGCCGAAGGCAACGTAAAGGCAGAGCAGCCTGAGCGTTCTCATCTTCCATGCATTGTACTCCGCCTCTGTGCGCTCGTAGTCACGTTTTTCTTGGGCGGCTTCGCGACGCATTCGGGCGTACTCGTGAGCTTCCTCGTCGGCATCCGACTCAGCTGCGTCCGCCGCATCGGCCTGTGCTCTACGAGCCTGCGCCCAGCTCGGGCCGCCGCCTTCCCGATGCTGCGAGTATCTCGATCCGTAATTGCCGTGATTGCGCAGCATCGCGTTCATTGCGAGCTGGCATTCGTTGTATTTCAGGGCGCAGCCGGTGCCTGGGATGTCGGGGTGCAGCTTGAGGGCTCGCATCTTGAAGGCGCGTTTGATCTCAGTGGGTGTTGCATCTGATGACACGCCGAGCACGGTGTGGTGCGCTACATGTAGACGACGTTGCGCGAGCGCCGGGCGCAAGCTATAACTAATGTTCACTGCCGCTGGGATTCGCCCTCGGAAGGCCGACATGCAGAAGCGTTCGCGACGGCGCCCGGGATATATGGCGCCGGAGATAAGGACCTTCTTCGTCCTCCTCGTCGCCCTGGGCGGCGCCGCATCGACAAGCGTGGAAGAGGCGATCCAGGCAAGTCTCTTCGCATCATTTGCTGTCTGAGTAGCCCTCCTCTGCTAGCTCAGTAGCCCTCCACTGCCTCTTGCCTCTTTATCAACCCACTGACCACCGCCGTGCTGTCCGCCTCTCGTTTCTCGCAGTGCCTCTCGCAAACCCGCCTGCCCTTTGCGCGCGAGCGCGAGATTCTTTTGGACGAATTGTGCGCGTCGCAGGAAAAGTCACCTGTTACTGCACCGCTCTCCCTCCTGCAACTCCAGACGGACGAGGACTACGTCGTCTGGGCCCGAGTCGGCAATCTGTCGGGGACCGCACCTCCTGCCCTGCGTGGAGTCGCAGGCGTGCTCGACCCGCCGCGCGCCCGGGCACTGCTCTTTGGTGGATGCTTCGAGACTGTTCGTGCGCACGGCAAGTGCAGCGCCGACCTGATTGCGCACCACATCGATGCGAGCGCGTGGGTGGCCATCGACGTCCTCGCATCGACGGCCAAGCCGTCGGCGCGCGAGGGGGCAAGCGCGACTCAGGTTGGCGACTCCATCTACTACTTCGGCGGTGACGCCGAGGGCGCGCTGAGCAACGAGCTCTTCCAGCTAACCCCCGCCACGCTCGCGTGGCACCGCCCGTTTCTCACGGGCGCGCGCCCGCCTCCGCGCCACGAGCACGCGGCTGCCGCTCTCTCCGGCCGCCTGTGGCTCTTTGGCGGGGGCTCCGACGGCGGGTACTATGATGACCTGTGGGTCTTCGACCCGCCGAACGCACGCTGGTCACAGCCGTGGGCTCGCGGCGCCGCCCCTTCCGGGCGCAAGGGCCATGGCCTCGTGGCCATTGGCACGAATCTGTATCTGTGGGGTGGATGTGCAGCCACCTGCGCTGACGTGGCCGTGTACAGCTTCGACACGCTCTCGATGCGCTGGGAACGGCGCAACGGCACGACGGGCGCGCCACCCGTCCCGCGCGAGGGCCACGTCACTGCGGTCGTCCACGGGCGCCTGATGATCCTCGGGGGCTGCGACGGCAAGCGAGGTGCGCACGCGCGCTCGTACGCCTTGAGAGGGACGCAGCCCGGCTACCACCGCATCCGCTCGGCGGCTCCATCCGCCCATCTGCTCTCTCGCTCACCACTCCCTCCGGTGCGCCGCCCTCTCTCGTGTCGCCCGGCAGGCAAATGCTTCGGCGGTGTCCACGTGTACGACCCGATCCGTGACCGTTGGACATCTCCCTCCGCCCTCGGTCGCTCGCTCCCCGTGCCTCGCCAGTTCGCAGCTCACGCGGTCGTTGGCTCCGAGGTGCTCGTGTACGGCGGCTGCTCCGTGCGCGGCGCGGTGGGCTCGATTGGCCTCGTGAGCAGCAGAGCCACCTCAACCTCGCTCTGCACCGATGAGGTCTGGTCCCTTACGGCGCACTTCACCTCGCTCGACGCCCCGTCAGAATGCCCCCGCAACTGTTCAGGCAATGGGCTGTGCCATCAGGGCATCTGCGCATGCGCGCCGGGCTTTGCGGGCTACGGCTGCGAGGTCGAGGCACAGTGCCACTCCAACTGCTCGTCGCACGGGCTGTGCGTCCACGGGCAGTGCTTCTGCGACCTCGGCTACGGCGGTGAAGACTGCTCGGTGCCGCAGCTGTGCGACGGCATGTGCTCGCATCGTGGCGTGTGCCGGCACGGCCAGTGCTTCTGCGACCCGGGCTTTGGCGGCGCCAACTGCTCCGTGGAGCTCGGATGCCCACACGAGTGTTCGGGCCGCGGGCTGTGCGTACACGGCCAGTGCTACTGCGAGCCCGCCTTCGCTGGTCTCGGCTGCGAGCTGACGCTTGAGTGCCCCTCGAATTGCACCAACCATGGGCGCTGCCGCAAGGGGGCGTGTGTGTGTGAGCCGGGCTGGACCGGTGAGGACTGCTCCACCCACCTGCTGTGCCCGAATGAGTGCTCGGGCCACGGCGTGTGCGCCAACGGCCGTTGCTACTGCGACCCAGGCTTCATCGGGCTCGACTGTTACGAGCAGAAGCCGTGTCCTGGCATGTGCAACACGCACGGCATCTGCCTGGCGGGCGACTGCCTGTGCGCGCCCGGCTTTGGCGGCGCCGCGTGCACCGAGCTGCTCGGCGACCCTCCCTGCCCGAACAACTGCACCTCTGCGGAGCACGGGATTTGCCAGCACGGCGTTTGCCTGTGCCACCCTGGCTTCGAGGGCCTCGACTGCGCCATCATGGTCCCGTGTCCAAACGACTGCCACGAGCATGGCCTGTGCGCCAACGGCGTGTGCCTCTGCGAGACCGGCTACAGCGGCGTCGACTGCGTGCCAACGCGTCTGTGTCCGAATGCATGCGCCGGCAACGGCGAGTGCCTTGATGGCGAGTGTAATTGCGACCCGGGATGGGAAGGCACCGACTGCTCCACGCCCGAGGAGGGCGCGTGCCCAAACAGCTGCTCGGGCAATGGCTTCTGCCACAACGGCAAGTGTGCCTGCGAGCCGGGGTGGACGGGTGTGTCGTGCGACGTCAACCACGGCTGCAGTGTTGATGGCTCCATTTGCTCCGGCCATGGCTCGTGCGCGCACGGTGCCTGCTACTGCCACCCGGGCTACACGGGCTTGCGGTGCGAGGTCACCGAGCTCTGCACGAACAACTGCTCGACGCACGGCGTCTGCCGCAACGGACGCTGCCACTGCGATCCCGGGTACAAGGGCGCTGCCTGCGAGGTGCCCACGCTCTGTGTGGGCAACTGCTCGGGCCACGGCCGATGCGAGTATGCCAAGTGCGTGTGCATGGCGGGCTGGCTCGGCGACGCGTGCGACCAGCCGGTCGGCTGCCCGAACGACTGCAGTGCGCACGGCGTATGCCGGGCCGGCGAGTGTCGGTGCCACCCCGGCTTCAGCGGGCGCGACTGCTCACAAGAACTCCCGTGCCCCTCCAACTGCTCCGGCCACGGCGTCTGCACGCTCGGCCAGTGCTTCTGCGATCCAGGCTTCGACGGGGAACAGTGTGAGCTGACGGCGCCGTGCCGAGGCGGGTGCTCCGACCGCGGCCAGTGCGTGCACGGCCAATGCTTCTGCGATCCGGGGTTTGAAGGCGCCGACTGCTCGGCACCGCTCTCGTGCCCCACCGCCGGCGTGCCGCGCCGTACATGCGGCGGCCGCGGTATCTGCCTGCACGGCCGCTGCTCATGCCTCGCTGGATGGTTTGGCTACGCCTGCGACTCACGCGAGCCCGCGGGCGCGCGCAGCCTGGGCGTGGCTAGCCGGTATGAGAGATCGTACCCGCTGACGTCGATGAGCCGCCCGAATGCGCTCGCCCTGCTCGAGCTTGGGGCCGACGAGCTTGAGGCAAAGGACGAGGAGGCGGAGGACGAGGACGAGGAGGACGAGGAGGGCGAAGTGGCGAGCGGCGCTGATGCTCCCTTCCCTTCAGCTTCGCCCCCGCGCGAGCGCCGCTCCTTCGAGCGCTCGCACCGGCCCGCGTCACATGCCATCCTCGCGCTGCTACAAACGGCCGAGATCACGAGCGAGATCACGAGCGAGCTGCCACCGTCGCTCGAGGCGCTCCAGTGCGAGAAGCGCTGTTCCGGGCACGGCGCGTGCCTCGACGGGCGCTGTGTGTGTGCCCTCGGCTTCACGGGCGACGAGTGCGAGCTCACCTGCCGATCGGACTGTGCGGGCCGTGGCCTGTGCATGCGAGGCGAGTGCGCGTGCGCTGCCGGGTACGCAGGCGCCGAGTGCTCCCAGGCTATCGCCGTGCGTCCTACGAGCTGCATCAACGACTGCTCGGGGCGCGGCATCTGCCGAGCGGGCTCGTGTGAGTGCGTCCAGGGTTGGGGCGGCCCCGACTGCGCCGAGGCGATGCCGTGCCCGGGCAACGGCTTATGCTCCGGCCACGGCGCGTGCATCGAGGGTCAGTGCGTCTGCGCCATCGGCTTCGGCGGCATCGACTGCGGCGTTCCGGTGAGCGTGTCCAACTGCCCTCGGGACTGCAACGGCCGGGGCGTCTGCCATGCGGGCAAGTGTGTGTGCCCCCCCGGATGGGCGGGGGAAGCATGCGAGGTGCATGCACCGTGCGTCAACGGCTGCTCCCTCCATGGCCTGTGTGATGAAGGGATGTGCCGTTGCGCCTCGGGATGGGGCGGCGAGGCGTGCGACCGGCGCGTGCCCGCGCAACTGACCCTCTGCCCTGCCGACTGCACTGGGCGCGGCGTGTGCAATGGGCGCACGTGCGAGTGCGCGCCGGGCTTTGCCGGCCTCGAGTGCTCCGTGCATGCGCCGTGCCCGAACGGGTGCTCTGAGCACGGGGTTTGCCGCGAGGGCCGTTGCATCTGTGCCCCGGGCTGGGACGGCACCGACTGCTCGACGGCCGTGATGCCGATCGGCTGCCCGAGCCAGTGCTCCGCGCATGGCGTCTGCGAGCGCGGCGTGTGCACGTGTGACGCCGGGTACACGGGCGCCGACTGCTCCGTGCAGATCGGAGTCACGGCCTGCCCGGCCGACTGCTCTGGCCGCGGAGTGTGCGAGGGCGGTCTGTGCGTGTGTGCGCTCGGCTTTGGCGGCGCCGACTGCTCAACGATCGCGCCGTGCCCTTCGAACTGCCACGAGCACGGCCTTTGCACCGATGGTCATTGTGAGTGCGCGGCGGGCTTCGGTGGCTCCAAGGGCGACTGCGCCCTGCGCGTCGACTTTGCGCCGACGGCGTGCCCGCACGACTGCAGCGGGCGCGGAGTGTGCCGACATGGCGCGTGCGCGTGCGTGAGCGGATGGACAGGCCGCGACTGCTCGGTCGCAGCGCCCTGCGCGCACGCATGCTCCGAGCACGGCGTGTGCTACGCTGGCGCTTGCCATTGCGCTCCCGGCTTCCAAGGCGACGACTGCTCACGCCCGTCCGCCTCCATCCGCCTTGCCACCGTCGCTGCCTCAAGCACGCACGGCGGCGGCGGTGCGCCCTACTCGCGCGCCGTGCACTCGGGCCTCTCGCTCGCGCCCGTTGGCTTCGGTCTGGGGGTGAGGGAGTGCCCGGCACTTTGCTCGAGCCACGGCGTGTGCCGGCGAGGGGTGTGCCTCTGTGCCCCCGGTTGGTTCGGCATCGACTGCGCCGACCACGCGGCGTGCGAGCCCGCCGATTGCTCGGGCCACGGCGTGTGCGAGCGCGGTGCATGCAAATGTGCCGTCGGTTACACCGGCGCCGGGTGCACCACCCGTGTAGGGACTGCACTGGCGACGAAGGATGCGACGGCCCTGCTTGGCTTCGATGTCAAACCGCGCGCGTCCTGTCCGCTCGAGTGCTCGGGCCACGGCGTGTGTCAGCTGGACGTGCACGGCCAGCCTGCGTGCGTCTGTGCGCCGGGCTGGAATGGCGTCGCGTGCGCCGTCGCGGCCATCTGCCCTCACGGCTGCTCGAGCTACGGCGTCTGCGCGTATGGCGTGTGCCTTTGTGCGGCAGGCTCGACCGGTCGTGACTGCTCTGGCGTCGTCAGTACCCCGGGTACCTTCTCGGCTTGCATGGATGACTGCGCAGGCGCGGGCGTCTGCCGCGACGGCGGCGTGTGCGAGTGCCTTCCGGGCTTCTCCGGCGTCAACTGCCTGCGCTCCGATCCATGCCCGTTGGATTGCTCCGGTCGGGGGCTCTGTCGCGCCGTCGCGGGCGGCGGCTCGGTGTGCGAGTGCGCCTCTGGCTGGGCCGGCCTCGCCTGCGACCAGCCTTCCCCACAGCCCGTCGCGCCGGGCGGCATCACGCCGTGCCCTGCCGACTGCTCCGGTCGCGGCGTCTGTGCGACCGACCATCCAACTGGCCGGGCACAATGCGTCTGCGCACCCGGCTTCCGCGGCCTCATGTGCGAGCGTGAGAACCGCTGCCCCGCCGAGTGCTCGATGCACGGCCTGTGCATTGAGGGTGCGTGCGTGTGCGCGCCCGGCTACTCCGGCCGTGGCTGCGAGGAAGAGTTGCCAGTGCCCCTAGCGGCGCAGGCCGTAGCGCTCAACTCGGCGCGGCACTGCCCGAACAAGTGCTGGGGCCGCGGCGTGTGCGCGGCCGGCGGCGTGTGCCAGTGCGAGCCCGGCTACGTGGGCGACGACTGCTCATCGCTCGCGCCGTGCCCCGGCGACTGCTCCGGCCGCGGCCAGTGTGCGCATGGCCAATGCTTCTGCGACCCAGGCTGGGGGGGCGTCAACTGCTCCTCGCCCCTCCCCTGTCCCAATGGGTGCTCCGACCGCGGCGTGTGCGTCAACGGCCAATGCTACTGCGACCCGGGCTACAGCGCAGACGACTGCTCCGTCGCCCCGCACGTCGACGCCGTCCTCACGATTTCGCCGCTGACCCTCGTGGTGCTCGCGGTGCTCGCTGTGCTCGTGGGGATCGCGGCGGGCGCTGGCCTCAAGGCGGCGTCTGACCAGCGACGGCGCGCGCGTCTGATCCGGTACATTCAGGAGAGCGACGCCCAGGCGCCCTTTGTGTCGGGCGAGCTGCGCGACGCGGTGACGAGCGGATCGGGATGGAGGTGAGAGGGTCAGAACAATCGTGGTATCGTGCGGATGCCCGGTCGTATCACATTTGGTTCGAGAAGCACAATGTGAGTGCGTGCGTATTGTACGCATGGTGTTGCGCATGTGTACCATGGTAGGCATTAAACTTGGCTGGACAACTTGTGAGGCGACGTGTGCCCAACAAGACGCGTAACGTCTCCGTAAGTTTCGCCCCTCTCGGGGAGTCGCTCCGCGCCCGCGCCGCCCTATCAATCGACCTGTCAATCTAACCGGCCCGCAAAGGCGAGGCCCGCCGCCCAAGGGGTCGTATCGCTAGCGACCTACGGCGATGTTGACGCTAGCATGTGCCGCTACGTCGCTAGCATGTGCGATGTTGATGGTTGCGCCCACGCACAGCATCCACTTGCACCGCAGCACCACTTGCATGATGGCTGCGGAGTCGTCACGAATCCTCGTGGTTGGCTCCATCAACATTGACCTCTACAGACGCCTCGATGCAGATTCGGCCGCCACCTTCGGCGGTTTCGAGGTGCCTGTCCCTCTTAAAAGTGTCAAGGGCATGACGCTGCCCGCCGCTTCCTTTGTTCAAAAGGTCCCAGGCCTGGAGGGCGAGGCGGAAGATGGCGACGAGGAGGCGCTCGTGCTGGCAATGGACGGGCCGTTTGAGCAGAAAACGGGTGGCAAAGGCGCAAACACAGCTGCGGCCGCCGGCCAGACGACCGCGTGCGAATTTATCGGCAACTTGGGCGGCGCGTCCAAAGCCGCGAACGCCGCGCTGCTCGCCGACCTTGCCAAATATGGCGCAGTCGACGTGTCACGATGCGCCATCTTGCCTGGCGTGCCCACAGGAACGGCGTACATCCTGCGCTACCCCGACAATGACAATGGCATCGTCCTCATCGGTGGTGCGAACCAGAGGTGGCCTGAGGCCGTGGCGCTGCGCGAGGGTGAACAGGGCGCCAGGCTGCGAGCGGCCATCGACGGGTGCGCAGCGGTGATGCTCCAACGCGAGGTGCCCGCGCACGTGAACGTGGTCACCGCGGCGCTCGCGCGGGCGCGCGGCGTGCCCGTCTTCATGGACGTGGGTGGCACGGACGCACCGATCGACACGGCGCTCATGTCCCACCTGAGCGTCATCTGCCCCAATGAAAGCGAGCTCACCTTCATCTCCGGCGTCGAGACGCGTGACGAAACCGGCGCCGTGCGTGGCGAGCGTGTGCGCGAGGCGGTGGCGGCCCTCAAGGCGCAGTTCGGCGCGGCGGGCAACCCGAGCATCGAGGTACTCGTCACTCTTGGTTCGAGAGGTTCCGTGTGGTTCGGCCCCGACTGGACGCTCGATGCCGTTGACGAAACACGGGAGATATGCATGGGCTGCTACCGGCTCGCCACTCCTGACGGGCGGCCCGTCGACACTACGGGTGCGGGCGATTGTTTCCGTGGCAGTTACGTGGCCGCTCGGTACGGCGAGGGCAAAGAGGTCCTCGAGGCCCTGCGGTGGGCCGCGGCAGCCTCGTCCCTCGCGTGCGAAGTCAACGGCGCCATGCCGAGCATGCCGAGCCGCGACAAGATCATGGCGCGGGTAGTGGAGCCGCTGGCCTTCCAAGGCGGGTTGGTCTGAGCGGGAACGCCTGCTTTTTGTCGAATCTAGGAGCTCAAGACGTCTACGTTTGAAGATAGCGGGGACCAGCTGGCGGCGGCGGGCGGCCGGTTCGGATTCGGTCCCCGTCCACTGTCCGCGTCCCGCCCCGCGCACGACCGCCCGTCCAGCGTCCCGGGGCGCCTTGTGGGGCCCCGCGTCGTAACGTAAGTCGCTGTAGCCGTCAGGTCGACCGTGTTCGCGGACGACGGCACGATCGCGCGATGGACGATCCCCGCGAGGTGCGGTGCTCCCGTCAGGTCGACCGTTCGCGGTCGCGCGGACGGGATACATACACGATCGACGATGCGGACGATCCCCGGTGCGGGATGCGCAGGCGGATGTAGATCCGGACCCGTGCGGGGGCTGCAGGCGTGGTGCGTTGCCTGGCTCCTGTGGCTGGGGTGTGTTTAGACTGTTACTAACGAAGCACATTTTCGCATGCAGCATCGTGCGCGGCTACCTTCTTGAGTGCATCTCTCAACCGCCGTACGCTCGCATCGCCCTCGCGCGCACACCATTCATTCGAATCCGCAGCGCGCCTCGAGTGGAGGATTGCAGCGAAGCTGCTTAAGTCCAGCCCTATTGTGACCCACAAGATGGCACGGATCACGTCTCGCAAACACCTCAGAATGCCCTCTTGCGGCTCGCCGGTCTCCACTGTGCGCACGCGCACGCGCACGCCGAGTGCAGCAAAAATGAGCGTCCCGACCGCTCCAGCACGCCTCGAGTGTGCACGGGCCGTACACAGCGTGCATTGTTTGATGCCGGCACTCGCAACGTCGGGAGCGAGCGAAGTGCAATTTGACACCGTGTCGACTGCCCGGCGGTCCACGCATACGCTCACATCGTGGCGTTTCACAGCAGCCAGTTCTGACACCAGATCAGACTCTGCGGCGGCACCAGATGAGAGCAACACGACGCGGACCTGTGGCAACGCGGCTACTGAGCGAGCTGCAGCACATTCGCGCAGCTTGTCACCGCCGAGGATGATGAAGAGGCCGGTCTCGGTGCTGCTAGTAGTGTGTGTCAGCGTGGAGGCCACGCGTAGCAGCGCTGCCATGTCGACGAGCAGCTCTTGGTGTGAACATCGATTAGTGACGAACCCGAAAGCGAAGAGAGAGAACACCGTTGAACGCGTATTCCGAAGAAATACCTCAACATACGCGAACTCCGAGGAAACGCGCAACATACGCGTGCCCCGGATCCACAGTGAACTCTGATCACCGCGTATGGGCCGTCAGGCTGCTGAGTCCTGGACGTGTGTAGCTCCCTTCAACACCGAAGATCTTGAGGCGAGCGCCGAGACTCCCGGCAGGCCGCGACGCGACCTTACTTGGCATCCGTGAGCGTCGGGTCGTAGCCGGCCTTCTCGACCTCCTCGTCGGTCCAGACCTCCTTGCCAGCCTTGCGCATGGCAGCGACATCCTTCTTGATCTTCTTGAGCTCGGCCTTGGGGATCTTCAACGCCGCCTTCTTCTCCTCGATCTTGTTGCCAAAGGCGTCGAACTTGTCCTCCTTGCCGATGATGGCGGTCTTGGCGGCCTCCTTCTCGGCCTTCTTGCGCGCCTTCTCGGCGGCCTCCATCCAGTCAGCGCCGGAGACGGTGCAGCGGCCGTCGACGACGGACCACACCTCAGGGCAGAGAGCGGAGTAGAACTCACGCTGGTGGCTGATGATGATGACGCCGCCCTGGTAGTGCTTGATGGCGGTGGCGAGCGCGCCGAGCGAGTCGCGGTCGAGGAAGTTGGTGGGCTCATCGAGGATGGTCACATGCGGCTCCATCCACATGCATGCGGCGAGCACGACCTTGACCTTCTGGC
>Ga0180441_100429_pt1 | contig 26692 bp, 20 predicted proteins | sample ChrtobMetaP5_8mM_FD_120633 | JGI IMG/M metagenome (GOLD analysis project Ga0180441, IMG submission 120633) | Chrysochromulina tobin associated microbial communities from unialgal haptophyte culture, Seattle, Washington, USA - P5_8mM MetaG | ecosystem: Host-associated > Algae > Haptophytes >...
ACCATCCGGAATGGTAGAGACAGCCGCGCCAATCGACGAGGTTGTGGCTGTCAGTGTCGCCATGTTGACCGACCTGCGCGACAAGGAGCTCGGCCTGCTCGAGCTCATTCTGGCGCACCTGCCACCCCCAACCCTTGTTGAGATCGCCGCAACATGCGCGTTCCTCCGCACCTGCGCGCTCTCCTCGACATGTGGCGCCAATGCCGGCCGAGATTCGCAGCATAGGGTTTCAAAGGGTTGCGGCTTGGGATGCAGATGAAGTGCCATTAGAGCAGGATGCAGTATGTTGGGACGCGGATGAGATGACGGCCATTCAACCACAAATACGTGATTCTGACTTTGTATTGATCATCGAACATGTCCGACAAGTTCATGAACATGTCGGAATGACCCACGCTCTTGTCGGAAAGAACATGGGTCCCTCCGTATCGACTTGATGAATCATGCATCATGTATCATGTATCCTTCCGGATTCTTGCATCCGTCCGACCCCAAACTCGAGGCCGTCCAGATGATCGTCCCACTCTTCATCGCAACCGCGGTCGTGTTCGTGTTGCCAAATGCACTTTCGCGCGTTGCACTGGCACCGACGGCAACCGCCGCACTGCAATTGGAAACGTTGCCCTCTTTCTCGGTGCGCCCAAGGCCCCACCCCTTTGCGCCGCCGCCCCCCTCCACGTTTCAGCAACAATCCAAGCGCCCCACTTTGGCTGAGACGCGCACGCCCCCACGTGCTCTCGCTGTGCAGGCAACCTTCCCTTCGCTGCTGCTCCACGAGACGTCCAGGCGTTTGAAGTCGTCCGCCGTTGCCTTGAGGCTCAAGCACTCGATGCTCCAGCTCCAAAACATCCCTGCGGACGACATCATGCTGGCGCTCGTCTCGCCCGAGGCGTACTGGCTGCTGCGTGAGTGGCGGATGCAGGCCTTCGGCGCGCAGGAGGCCATGAAGGCGTGCCTCGAGTCCACCAAGCAGCAGATCCGCGCCATGGGCAACGAGCATCCCGTGCTCCGGCACGCCGCTGTGGCCGTGCGCTCAAAGGGTTTGTGGAGCACGTTCCACAAGGCGACGGTGCGTCAGAAGACGGTTCACGACGTGCTGGCCGTGCGCGTGGTCGTGCGCGGTGAGGACGCCGCCGACGTCTACGAAGCCCTCGCGGCCATCCGCCATCTTTACCCTTCGGTGGGCGAGGGGCGCTTCAAAGACTACGTGCGGAGACCCAAACCCAACGGCTACCAGGGGCTCCATGACACCCTGCGGCTCCCGAACGGGCAGCTGTTTGAGATCCAAGTCCGCACCGAGCGCATGCACGAGCACGCGATGTGGGGCGGCGCCGCGCATCGCAAGTACAAGAGTGGCCCTATGTGGCTCTCGCAGCGCATGCTCTCCGGCGTCGCTTCCGGCGTCGCATCGGGTGTGGCCGCGGCAGTGCCGGGCGCGCGCGGCCAGGTGACGCAGCTGCGCTGGCCACTGCACGGTCAGACCGCGCTCACGCTCGCGAGCCGGGCCGGGTCATGAACCCACCATCTTGCTCGACAACCTCCTCCCCCCTGTACAATCCGACCCCGACCTCCAAGAGCTCCAACCTGTGCAATTTCTTCATCCTGTAACTGTCATGTGCCTCTTGCTGTACGCTTCCGACTTCCCGGCTACGTGTCTCGAGACCCCGCTCGACGACCCCCGGGTGTAACCTTTCCTTGCCACGCTTCGTGTTCCTACTCGTTGTTGCCTCTCCGCTCTCGAGCGTGTAGGTGTACCATTCTGAAGCGTGTACCTTTCGGCGTTGACCTTTTTAAGTCTGCCGCAGCAAGCGTCAGTCGATACGTCTCGAACCCCGCGGCTTCGTCATTCTTTGTTGGGTGCCCGGTACAATCGCGATTTGGAAAAAATGCTTCGCACCTTGTGCTTGTCGCTGGGCCTCTCCCTCTTCGTGGCAACCACCGCACAAGGGCCGAAGGCGGAGAACATGAATGGCGACTATCCGCTCTCGGCAACCCCCGGTGCGGACAAGTCCGGGTCCAAGTTCCCCAAGCGCTTCTCGGACTACCCAGGAGACGTGGAATTTTTCGACTTGTACTCGCCGATGATCCGGTCGACATACGGTGAGGTTTTCTGGACGCTGCTTGACCCGGTGCCGCTCCCGCAAGCCATCGTCGCCAAATACGCCGGAAAGGGCATGGCGGTCGTCGGCTTTGAGACCAACCAGGTGCGGCGCACGGCCACTGGCGAGGAGGTCTCGGTGCCGATCAACGTGGCGTACAACCACCACTTTGAGAGCACCATGACGGGAAACAAGTCGGTCTTGGAGAAGGTCAAGCTTGGCGGCCCCGACGACCCTCGGCGTCACGGGCATGGGCACGGCTCTACTACCGCGGACTATGCATGGGTCGTACGCGAGCTTTCGCCCGGCATCAAGGTGGGGGGCAAGACCCTTCCGACCTCGCAGGACTTTGGCGGCGCCAATGGCGGGGAGTACCGCAAGAGTTTCCACGGGTACGCCCCCGGCTATGTTCAGGTCATCGAGTCGCCAACGACGTGGCACATCACGCCGATGCAAATCGACACGTGGAACAGAGATCTGATGTCGCTGGATGGGTCCACTCCCTTCGTGCCGGGGCCGCTGCCCGCGTCGGCGCTCTCTCCCGGCTCGCGCAACGTGCCCCCCAAGTCCCCCTCCGACATCCTGTACAGCGGCCTTCTAGAGTGCCCAGTGACCTCTCGGATCATCAAGCATGTACAGGCGGGCTACGTGCCGCTCAGCTCTGGGCAAGTCGGTGGCTGCGAGGGGGCTGTGGGGAGTCCGAAGAGCGCGGCCGAGTGCTTCGCGGCGGCCAAGGGTCTTGGCTCCTCTCTGTGCGGCGCCTCGATGCCGACTCACAGTGTGGAGTCAAATGATGGCTTCTGATGGCGTCCGATTGCCTCCCTCATCAGTCTGATTGCCTCCCTCATCAGTCCGATTGCCTCCCTCATCAGTCCGATTGCCTCCCTCATCAGGTGTGGCGCCTCGATGACGACTCACAGTGTGGAGTCGAAGACGGTCCCCGCCGGATGCGCCCTGACGCTGACGCCGAGCGCTGCCACAAGCGCTGCCTCGGGCGCTGCCACGGGCGCTGCCACGGGCGCAGTGTCGTGCGCTGCCACATGGAATTCCGCACCGCCCGAGTCTCCTACGAGTCCATGTGGCGGCAAAGCCAAGGACCATGCCGGCAAGCGGCGCGCGGCCGGCGTCGTCAGCGCCCTCTCCGGCTGGCACCTTGAAGTGAGCCTGTCGGAGCCCAACCAGACAGCTACCCTGACCATCACCGGCCCGGCCGACGAGTGGTTTGGCGTTGGGTTCAATGCGACTACGATGGGCGGTGGTGCCCCTGGAGACCCGACCGGCCCGTACGCGATCCTCGTGGGCGGGGGCGATGGGGAGGTGAGTGAGCGTCGGCTGTACAACCACGCCGCCGGAGAGCTCCTTGAACCCTCGATCAAGGTGCTCTCGAGCGCTGTGCTCGATGGGAAGCGAACCCTCGTCCTCGAGCGTCCACTCAACGGCACGACGCCACAGCACTTTTCGTTCCGCTTGGAGGACGACGCTCAGGGCGACGCGTCCCTGCTGAGCATCATCAGCGCGATCGGGAGTGGCCCGACGTTTGGGCTCGACCACCATAGTCAGAAGACCACCACGACCCTTGCGCTGCTCCAACTCGAGGCCCCAATGTGCATCTGCCCCGCGCCCGAGCCCGCCTTTGGCTTTGCCAAGGGCACGCTCGAGTACATTGACCCCGTGACCAATAGTAGCAAAGGCAAGGTCGGGTTCGACAACACCTGCGCGCCGCCGCCCCGGATGGATACCCTCGCCGAGAAAAACCCCGCGTGCGATCTGCGCACATACGCTGGCGGCCAGATTGCCTGCCATCATGAGTGGGTCCTCCTCGACGCGGACCAACCCACGCCGTGGGCTGACCAGCCTCTCGAGTACCAGCTCAAGTTCCGCTACTGGGTGCAGCCGTACGACCCGAGCTTCCACACCAACGTGTAAGCTCCCGCAGTCAGGGCTCGGCCTTGCTGATGGCTCCCGCAATCAGGGCCCGGCCTTGCTGATGGCTCCCGCAATCAGGGCTCGGCCTCGTTGATGGCACCTGAGTGCCACCTGATGGCACCTGATTGCCTCCCTGATCAGGTACCGGAATACATGGGGACTCGGATCGCCGGTCGAGTACGACGTCGCGCAGTGCGCACCTGGCACGCCAACAGCCCAGTGCAACCACACGATCACCAGCCTGGGCATCTTCCAACCGAAGCCGTCGGCCACGTCGCCCCACCAACGGCTTGTCAAGGCCAACTTCCACTGCCATGCGCCCACATGTCTCGCGATCTCGCTCTACACGTGCGACCCAGCCGTGCACACGAGCTGCCAGAACAAGACGCTCCTGTGCGAGGAGCGCCCCATCTACGGCGGACGGGGCGACCCTCGCCTCGCGGGGACGGTCTATGATGAGCCCGGCTACATTGCCCAGCCCCCGTGCGTCTGGGGGCGGAGTGAGCACGGTCTCGAGCCGCCACCGCTCATCAGCGGCGTCAACCTGTACGCGGAGGCGACCACCAACAACACCTACGGCCATCACGGCGAAATGGCCTGGCTGCAGGTCTACTACCTTGAGGAGGACTAGAACTCGTTTCTGATTATAAATGGACACGAAGTGTGGAACTCTAGAGCGTGACGGATGAGTACGTTTCGGAACAGTTTCGGAATACCGTTGCAGACATTGCGCGAAACCTGGCCCCTAAACAACCGTGGCCTAAGTGTCTACACATCAATATTATTTGAAACCACCTAGCTAACAGAAGTGCGTCCCGCAAGACACTTACCATGGCTGTGAGAGCACTTCTGCTTCCGCGGGCAGTGGGAAGACGAGAGGTTTGCTCGTCAGGCGCGAAACGACAATCCGAGAGCGAGCGCCCGGCCACTTTCCTGCTACGATCGGACGACCAGATGGCCTCTTGTCTCACCCGCGCCGGTCCGCTTCGGATGCTGTCAACGTACACAGACTCGACGCCGCTGACCGTCACGCATGACAGCGTGGAAGTAATCTCATCAGATGGGAAGATCGTGCGTCTATCGCGCGCCACGGCATCGCTCTCTGATGCTCCGATGTATCCTTCGGCGCCTTGCGTGCATGTGGCCGCCCCGGCCCAGACACTCGTCGATCTCGTCGCAGTCGCCGACGCGCTTGTGTCGCGCTTCTTCACCTCCAGGCCGACGACGGCCTCTCTTTCTGCCCTTGATAAGCTGCGGAGGCTGTCGCTGCCGCGTCGGATGGCCGTGCTGCGTGCCTCCCAGCTCTTGGAGTTTCGTTCGGTCGCGCGCATGGCGACCATCGCCATCAGCGAAGTGCTCCGAGGCAAATCCTGCCAAGTGCTTCAGATCATCCTAGAGGCCGAAGATGACTTGACTCCACAGGAGCGAGCGCAGGCGCTCGCCGAGCCGTTGTTCACGCCGCCGACTGCTGAGGACGAGGTCGAGGTGGACACTGCCGATGGCCTCGTGAGGTCCGACGCCGACTGCTGGGGCGCCTGCCTGGCTGACCTCGACGCGCGCTCCCTGCGCAACCTCAAGGCCGTCTCCCGTCTGTGGCGAGCCCGTGCCCGCCGCGTCCTCGGCGACGCGTGCTCGGCGTGGCGAGCGAATCCGGAGTGGTCGGCGGGAACCTGGGCGGTCGATTGGTTCGTGCCGCGACTGTCGTCTGACGACGAGACGATGCGCAAGCGCGCTCTGCTCGCCTTGGACTCGCTCGAGGCCACGGTCGAGCTGCCGTACTTTGTACCGGATCTAATGCAGTGCCTTCATGCGCAGAGCCGCTCGAGCGCTCGCGCTCTTGCCCTTCGTGCGCTGAGCCGCATGGAGCCTCTCACCCTCGAACTCGACGGCGACGCCCTGCGCGACGCCCTCGAGCACAATCTGGAGCCTCACGAGATCGCGTCCGAGCGCACGCGCACTCTGATGACCAAACTTGGAATGCGTCTGCCTACGACAGGCGATCCCGGTGCGACCGGTGCAGCGGCATGCGCGGCGGCATGTGCGGACGAGGCCGATGTGGGCGACGTGCGCGAGCCGCGGCTGGGAGTGGCCGCGAGGGCCGCTAAGAAACGTCCCCACCGCAACGAGGAGCCCTTACCACCCGATGACCTGCGTCGGAAGCTCATGAGGGGCGCGTGCACGCAACGGAGTTTGTAGAGAGGCGGTCAGCGGTGCGCGCTGCGCCAAAGTGTCTGAAAAGTAACAATGAAGGGAACCAGCGTCGAAGGGTAACTCGAGCTCTTAGCCGAAAATCTCTCCATCGAATCTCTCCATATCATTCGGTACCGGTATGCGTCTTTCCCCCGCTCGCTGCCTTGACCTGTCACTGGTGTCCTCCTCTCAACACATACCAAGACATGTATTGGCCGAATGACGGTTCGCGCCGAAGATGCTGGCGCCGCGAAATTGCATGCGCCCCATGGCCGCGGAGTGGTACACGTCGAAGACACGCGCGCTCGCGTTACGCACCACATTGAAGCCATGCCGTTCCAGGGTGCTGACCACATGCTCCGAGATGTGGTCAGCATGGCCTTCGATGTGCACGCGGCGCACGCGGCGCAGGGCGTCGGAATCGGCAGCGCTCTGCACCAAGAACATTTCGCCTCGTTGCGCATCCATGTCGAGAAAGTCGACGTGCTCGAGGCCACGTAAAGTTTCGTTGAGTGTGACGCCTCGAGGCGCGCGGTCGAATGGTGCTTGAATGACCCGGTACGTATCGGGCCCGAACCCATTCATGGCAAAGTGCTGCCTCAGCCACGCGACATGTAGCGCCTCCGGCTCGACCACAACGGCAAACCAGGAGCGCGAGCGGCCCAAGATTCGCGCCGCGGTCATGGCACGCACTGCCCACGGCGCGTAACGGGCTCCAACCTCGACGACGATGAATTTGCCTCCAATGTCAGCCGATGCGACGGCCATCATGGCGTCCGCGAGCTCAAAGTACTCCTCATCGACAGTCGGTAAATCCACGCCGCGTGGCGAGTCGCCACGCAAGCAGTCCACGGCGCGGCTTGGCACGTTCGCCGCGTATGGAGCCGTGTAAGTGTTGGCCTCGCAGTCCCAGCTCCAGGGCCGGGCGTTGCCGAGCCACTCTCTGATGAGCTCTGGTTGGGATCGAACATGTGGGGATTCAGAGCGCGCGGCTGATGCGAAGAGCTGGAATACAGGCAGATGCTTTTGGCATGCAACGTCCTCTGTGAGTGCGAACGCGTTAAACGCCAGACCCTCCGGACATAACGGAAGACCAGTCGCACGCACGCGTGCCGTGGTGTTTGCAACCGCCATAAACACAGACTCCTCCTCTTCTGCACGTCGTGATTTCGGGTATGTGGGCACGTGCCGAAACATGGGGTGGGATGCCTTGCAAACACAATGCCAACCCTCGTCGGACGTGGCGGAGCGGCTGATTGCACGTGATGTGCATGGCGTTGAAGTTTTCCACGGAAACGGACGTCTGTGCCCCAGACTGTGTACCTCGCCCAGAGGAGCGAGGATCTCCGTCCAATTGTGGAGTCGCATCGATTTTCCCCGACTCCGAAGAAACCAATTTGGCTGTGAAGCAATCTGTGAAGCTGCACAAACTCGCCGCGTGGCCGGGACGGGGGTGGGGGCCGGATCCTTAAAAATCCTCGCCGGTGTGTTAGTCCACCGAGCGACGCGACCACTGCGTGGCAGTGTTTCGCGTGGTAGTGGCTGGTCGGTACCTTGTGTGTCGATTCAACTGACCCTTTCTCAAACTCGCCTTGTGTGTCGATTCAACTGACCCTTTCTCAAACTAGCAACAGTGCGCGAAAATTAGTAAACAATATTACTTTTCTTGGAAGGTCGCCACGAACAGCTCAGTTACGTTTGCGTTTGTGCTGCACGATTCAGTCGCATCTCGGGTGTGGTGAACATCCTCTCGGCGACATCTCCATGCGCTAGCCGTTCGAGGACGAGCACTTCCGCCTCGCGCACCTCGCGTGCCAGCCGAACGCACGCCTCCCGTGGTGCTGGTGCTCCGCCAGCCTCCCTCGCCGTCATCATCGCCTGGGATAGCCACCCATGCGGCTCGTGGCACACGGCCAGCCGCTCCCTCGCGGCTTCCCTGAGCAACGAGGCCGCTAACCAGTCGTTCTCGGCCGAGAGCCGCCCATCTTCCGAGTCGAGGAGTTGACGAAACATGGCCTGTGGGGAGGTGGGCGCCGTCGTGAGCACTTGCATGCGCACACGAGGCAGAGGACGTGCCCACACCTCGAGCTGTTCGTTCGGGTCGGTCTGCTGGCCGCCGACGGCCTCGAGGGTCCTCCCATCGAGCGCGCACAGCCGCGCACAGACCACGAGCGCCGCCGCGCCGTACTGGTTCGACGGCAAGCGGCCAATCTCGGCCTCAGAGATTGCGAGCTCAATGAGCTCGTCGCTCACGAAGAAGGTGAGCTCGGGCAGCCTCATCCACAGCGCAGCATCTGCGAGCACATGGGCCAAGAATGTGTGCCCATCTTCCACTTCGATCGGCGCCGGCTCCGTCCCGCTCCCTCCCTGGTAGGCATCGTCGTCGTGCGCATCGAAGTCGTCAGGCGTCCAGTCGTCCGAAAGCTCGAGCGCACGCGACTGCGCGGCCAAGGCGATGGCGGGGCCCATCGTCCTGCCCATCTTCGCCGCGACGCCCTCGAGGTTCAGGACGCACGTCGCCATTTGGTGCACGCCTGCAGGCACGCCTGCAGGCACGCCTGCAGGCACACCGACCTTTGGCACAAATCCGTAGTGCATCGCAAACACAAAATGTGGGTGGTCTCCATAAAAGTTGAGTAGTTCCTCGCCTGATGAGGGAGGCAATCAGCATGCACTCAGAGAGGTCTTCAGGGAGGCACTCAGGGTGGTCGCCAAAAAAGATGAGCTCACCTGCGGCTACAGATCGCCGCGTGCGAGCGACGAGACAGGGCTCTGAGAGAGCCGCCTCCTCCCACTCATCTCTTCCATCCTCATCAGCCCACTCCGTCCAATCCACGGGCTGTTCAAAGTCCACGGACCCCTTCGTTCGATGTTGAACGGACGGCGGCTTGCCGTGCTGCAGCACGTCGAGGAGAGGGATCATCTCCCGCGCGCCAAAGTCGCTCAGGTCGTCAAACGAGCGGCTGAGCACCGCGGCGTGTGCGCGGCGGACGCACGTCGCGATCCTCTCCTCGACTACCGCCGCGTCCATCGGTACACCTCGCGCCGATAGGTCCTGATGCACACACCTCCGGAGGGAATCCAGACTGAGCGCAAACCTGACGACGTCCTCGGCCTCGGCCCGCACGTCCAAAGCGATCTGGTACGCGGCGGTGCCGGAGAGCAGATCCACCTCCTCCTCGGTCCAGAACTGCACATAGTCGGGATTTGCGACGGTCAAGTCCAGGGTGTCGATGTACGGTTTGAAGGCTCCGTCGCTGCACAAGGCCTCTTTGGCCAGAAACGCGCACAGCACGCCAAGAGCATTGCCATCCTCGACGCGAGATTCAAACTCTGCGCCGCAGCTTGGGTCAGCTAATGCTGCCTTCAAGCCCACGTGCAATCGTTTCGGCACGGCAAACACCATTTCCCCGAGTGCAATGTCGCGTTCCGCGAAAACACCGAAGCCGCCGAGAGTCGAGGGCACAATGCAAACGGGTCCAAGGCGTAGCCCCTGCTGGCGAGCCCAGGTGAGGAACACCTCGTGCCTGGTCAAGCTCGCGGCGGCAGGCCAGATGGCATGTCCAAGGAGGAAGGCAGCCGCAAGCAGCGGCACGACAGGCATTAACACCTCCGGACAGACTTAACACCTCTTTTTAACACTTGTCAAGTCAAGTCAAGTACTGCAGTTAGGCTTTCGTACGGTTGTCTGTTGTTTATGTATAGGCTTGACTTGACACGTTTCACACCTCGTAGACGTTCACACTCGTTTCATTTCAGTCCCGTCCATGTATACTGTTTGGCACACCTCGAAAACCCACATTGTAGGCGTCGACCGGTGGTGTTGCCGTATGCAACAAACTCAACTCGCATGCATCATCCTTCCGTCTAGATCCCGTCCGCTCACCGGGCTCAACATGAAAGTCTGTATGACTATGAGTCAGGTCTCTCAAGCGTCAAGGACAAGGTGCAAGGTGCACGCTCCCGGCATGGCTCCCGGACGGCACATGGCCGTGCGGCGTTCCGTTTACGTTCCCTTCGGGTGTGCGGGTTATGTGTGTGGTACAGTACACGATGCATCTCAAACTCAATGCCTGCCTAAACTCTACTACGTACTGACGCGTCTACTACGTAACGTACGACCTGCTTGCGGTGCCCGCGGAATGCCTCAGGCCGGATTAGTGCGCGGCAAGGGCATCTTCTTGCTGCTTGCAGGCTTCATAGACGATGCTCGGGGAGCGCTGCCGCCCTATGCAATAGGATTAACTTCGCCCTTGCCCTCCTCCTCCTCCTCGTCCTTGAGGTATCTGATTCGCAGCACGCCATTCTCCATGTCGGCCGACTCCCATCGTCTCTGTTGCTCCTCGGGGATCCGAAAGGTCAGTGGCAATCAGAGACCATCAGAGGCAATCTGAGACAATCAGAGGCAATCTCACCTGGTACTCCTCGGGGATCCGAAAGGTCAGTGGCAATCAGAGACAATCAGAGGCAATCAGAGACCATCAGTGGCAATCAGAGGCAATCAGAGGCAATCTCACCTGATACTCCTCGGGGATCCGGAAGGTCATCGTGAACTCTCCTGCCTTGCGCTCCTGGCGCGTGACCGAGGTTGCGATCTCACGGTCTGACAGGCCACTTTCCCGGGTACCCTTGACGATGGTCACCACGTTTTGGCGGGAGAGCTTCACCTGTGGGGAAGAGGGGCGGGCGCCGCGGTGAGCACCTGCATGCAGCTCGACGGCCTTGACGATGGTCACCACGTTTTGGCGGGAGAGCTTCACCTGGTCACGCGTCATGCCGGGCAGGTCCATGTAGATGTTGTACGCGTCCGGCTCTCGCACGATGTCGACAGGCGGCAGGTACGAGTCCGGACGCGCCAGCATGATGCCGGAAGCATCGACGGACAGCTGATGAAGCCGCAATCGCTCCGGAGCCTCCGAGTGCGAGCGGATGTACCAGACGCGCCCTTCTGTACCTGCCTCTTCTGTGTGCGTGAGCGCCAGCTGCGGGTGCGTCTTGAAGTGCGTGGCGAGCTTCTGATTCGAATAGTGCACCACCGCGTCGACGACCGAGAAATCGCGAGCGACGGGGATGAAGACGCCTATGGGGCGATCGGTGGCGCTCAGCGGCCATCGGAGGTCATCAGCGGCCATCAACTGCCATCAACGACCATCGGAGCTCATCAGCGCTCATCAGCAGCTCACTCTTGAGACGAGCGGTCATCAGAGGTCATCAGAGGTCATCAGAGGTCATCAGAGGCCATCAGAGGCCATCAGAGGCCATCAGAGGTCATCAGAGGTCATCAACAGCTCACTCTTGAGCCAGTAGCGCAGCAAGGAGAAGGCCCACGGGTTGAGATTCTCTCCGAGATCGGAGTCTGAGTTCGCGAGGAGCACGTGGCGGGAAAAGGGCGTCTTGAACCAGCCCACGGCTTTCTCAACGAGGGTGTTCGTGGCCGGGTCGGTCGCGGCTACAAGCGTCGTCTGCGGCGTGCCGCTGCCATAGATGGCAGTCACCTGCGTCTCCCACACGTATCGGAGTGTATCCTCGTCAATGACCTCCTTACAGTTGTGTACCACGATCACCTCGCGAAAGTCCTTTTTGGAGTTTTGGAGATTGCGTGTCAACTTGTCGAGATAGCGCTGGTCAAGCGAGGTGAAGTCGTTGACGACGCACCTGCAGTCGATCGGTGGCAATCCATCTCAATCAGAGGCAATCAGAGGTAATCCGATGCAATCAGCGGCAAGGAGAAGCACTCGTCGTAATCAGAGGCAATCAGATGTAATCAGAGGCAATCACACACAATCAGACGCAATCAGACGCAATCAGACGCCATCAGACGCCATCAGACGCCATCAGACGCAATCCGTCGCACAGGAAGTAATCCGACATCTCGAAGATGAGCTCCTGTAGGAAGAGCTCTGTGGCCTCCTTCTCGACGACCGAGAGCTCATTCGAAACCTTGACCGGTGAGAACGAGCCCTCCGAGTCGAGCAGGATGAACTTGGTGCCGCCGGACACCTCTACGTGCTTGAAGGAGAGGCCCTTGGTCGCCACCTGATGAGGGAGGCACTCATCATGCAATCAGCATGCAATCAGTCGACGTGCTTGAAGGAGAGGCCCTTGGTCGCCACCTTCTTGCCCGAGGGCAGCTTCGCGTTCGAGATGTTGTTGAGCACGAAGGTCTTGCCCTTGTCGTACAGGCCGAGCACGGCGACGATGGCACCGCGCCACGCGGACGCCGGCGGCTGCCCGAAGCCATCCGTGCTCTGCGCGCCGTCCTCGGCAGTCCACTTGCCTTGCGAGAGCACCTGTGCGCGCTCGGCCTTGTCAAGGCCGGCGAGGAATTCGCCCGAGAACTGGACCTTCCAGCCCTGTTTGGACACGTCGGAAAGCAGCTGGATGTCCACGATCCAATCGTACGCGTCCGAAAACAGATTCGCGGACGCCATCTCGTGGTGGCGGCGTTCCTCGAGGTCGAGCGTGTGCTGCAGCCGGCGGTTCTCCATCTCGAGCGAGATGTTCTGCTTGCGCAGGTCCTCATTATCGGCGAGCAGCGCCGCGAGGATCTTTTGCTTGCTATCGTCGAAGCTCAGCTGCGCCGAAAGCCGGCGCTCGAGGCTCAGCATTTGCGTCCTGTCAGACCTGTCTGCATATGACCATCTTTGGTGGAGACTTGTTCGAAGCACTTAATGTAAGTGCGTGAAGCTTTCGTGCCACTGTCCTCCGCTTCTTCCCTCAACCCAAAACATTCAGATTTCGTCAGTCCAGCACCGAGATTTCGGCGAGGTGCGGCAATAAAATGTTGCGCACTTTGTTCGGACTTTTGGTCGTGATCGGCACTGCCAGTGGCCTGCAGCTTGGCGTCGGCCGACGCGCCGCCATAGGCGGATGCATCGCAGCCCTCGCACCCATCGCCCCATCGTTTGCAATCGTCAATCCTCTCGATCGAGGGGAGGTGCAGGTGTGTCCGCCTTCTGGAGCATGCACATGAAGGCATGCATGGAAACAGCGGTCCCGGACCCAGCCTCTGAAGCCTACTGCCAGTGAAACCTTCTGTCAGCGAGCCCTTTCTGCAAAGGAATATTCCAGCTGCCACTCCGGTGAACACACTCATTGTCCATGGGTCCCGACACGCTTCGCCTCCTCCGCTCTTCTGCAGTTCAAGAAACGCAACTATGGGGACATGGAACCGCCTGGCTCGAAGCCGGCGTCGCCCGTGGCGGGTTGCAAAAAGCTGAAGCCGGACGGCTTCGGCGGCAAGGTGTGTCGAGACGAGGAGGTGAAGCCGCTGCTGGCGAAGGTGCTCTCCGGTGACGAGCCGGCACCGGCTCCGGTGGCCGTCGCGGCCGCGCCCCGAAAGAGTGTAGGCGAGTCGACACGCTCCTCGTCCGTGTCGGAGGTGCCGCTCACGCTCGAAGGCCTGATAGAGGCCTCGATTAAGAACAAAGAGGAGGTCCTCGGGCGTGAGCTTGATGCCGAGGAGAAGATGGAGATTGCCTCAAAGGTGACGAGGCTGATGGCCGCCAAGAAGTGAGACACATCGGGAGATTGCCTCAAAGGTGACGAGGCTGATGAGCGCCAGAAGTGAGAGCTCCACACCGCCTTGACCCCTGTGGGATCGCCTTGCCCGAAAAGGCGCTTCCCGCCCTCTCGGCGTCGTCTGTCAGCGAAGTATCTTCAAGTCCGTCGGTCAGTCGCGCGGTCTGACTCTGTCGGACCTACGAACACGGCGCCGCGTCGCGCGAACCTTGCGATCCGGTGCGTGCCGAGTTGCACGCATTGGTTTCACGTCGTGCGGGGTGTCGCGCCAAATAGCCCAAGAAATAGCCATATTTCGCAAAGGCAATGACCAATGTTTAAAAGCGCATTGCACCAAATAAACCCTTTACGCCTACACCTTGATGGTGCCTCGTGCCTCCGCTTATTTACCAATTTAGCGTTCATGGCCGTTGCGTTGAACAGCGCCACGCCTCGGAGCCAATTGCTCGGAGCTCATCGGTCCCGGTTTGCGGGCTTTGGCCACCCCACGGCATTCCAGTTTGCGGGTCCTCTTATGCGTGCTATGTATACGTTACAAGTAACTGCACGGTTTTCCCACCAAGCACCTCCTTGTGCCGCACTGTGCCCATTACGGCGCAAAATCTAAGTTAGGAAAGTCGAGCGAACAGCGATGTCGGCGCCTGCGTTCGCTGCGCCGTGGGATAGCCTGTCGGAGGATCTGCAGCGACAAATCATAATACACTGCAGCTTTGATCAGCTTCGGGCTCTCAAAGCTATTTCTTGGGCTATGTGCCGCCTGGGGCGTGCTGTCCTAGTCAGCGAATGGAGCGTCGCGTGCGCTGTGGCGGCTGCTGAAGATGACTACGTGAAATCAGACTTGCTTATTCAGGAGCAAACACACAGATGGGGCACGTGCCCCAAGTTGCTGCAGCGCTTCAAGCCGCTCTGGAAGCGCGACCCGATGCAGTTCATGCTGGGCCTCGAATTCTGGCACAAAGCAAACATGGCGGGCCACTTTCTCATAGCCATGGCCTCACGATTCAAGGACCGGTACGGGGAGGGGCAGGAAGAGGTCCACTATCTGTTCAGGCGCAACAGGAAGTACACGCGCCGCCTCCAATCGATCGTTTGCGGCCTACAGCGCTGGCGCAACGTCGAGGCGGCCGGCCGCGTGCTCTACGTATGGACGAGTTTTCGACCCTGGCCCTCAACCCTGGAGATCGAGCGTGACATGCGGACCCTGGAGCGGGTTCTGGCTGCTCTCGTCCAGCTCTGGCGGGAGGAGAACATGCAGAAGGCGGTCGCACTTGTGGATGTTTGGCTCTCTTGGCATCGGGATACTCTCCCGTCGGGATACTCTCTTTGTGATCTTAGTGATCACCTCGACGAGTCTTCCCCGTGGCGCTCCGCGAAGCTTCGCATCAGCGACACGGTTAGTGCGAACAGGCGCGCTTTCATGGCCGCTTTGCCTTTTGGACCGTTGACTACTCCAAGGCAGGGAGATTGGGAGGGGACTGGGAATGATGATGATCGATGGGCCGTCGATGCTCTGCGCCCAGAAGAGGAGGAGGATGGTGATGATCATGAGTCGGATGCGAGCGCTCTGTCAGCGTCGGAGGCATCGGCTTCGGAAGGCGAGGATGAGGCAGAGGACGATGAGGAGGGTGAGGACGATGAGGAGGGTGAGGAGGAGGGGGGGGAGGACGACGAGGAGAGGGAGGACGACGAGGAGGGGGAGGACGACGAGGAGGGGGAGGACGACGAGGAGGGTGAGGACGATCGCGGTGGCGGTGAAGGCGGCGACGGCGAGGGCGGCAGCGGCAAGGGCGGCGGCGGCGAGGGCGTAGACTCTAGCTACCATTTGCAGAAATAGGGTCGCCCCGAAGAGTGTATTTTTTGTGTCAATGTGCACAACGCAATGCACACCCGCACCGACGGGCACCATGCGGTCCACATGGTCCATGCACGCCATGCATCGACTCGACGGCTTATCGTAAACGTACTCGTAGTGCTACCGCTAGAGCTCGCGCTATTAGGACGTCTTAGAGGAACAAACATAGATATCATCCAGGCATAACGCAATCATCCAGGCATCGTTCCACATGCGTCAGAAAGGCGGCGAGTTCGCGGCGCCGCTCTCTCACAACTGCCCCGACGCCGCGGGTTCCGGCTCGAGCAATTAAGAGGCAATAAGGAGGCGATTCGGAGGCAATTAGGAGGCAATTAGGGTTCCGGCTCGGGCAGCAGCGGCGGCATGGCGCGCGGCGGGTACCCGTCGGCCGAGCGAGGCCCCCAGACCTCGAGATCATCGAGGAGGATGACACCTGCTGCTCGGCCAAGTTGTAACGCCACCTGGAGGCAATTAGGAGGCAATTAGGAGGCAATTAGGAGGCAATTAGGAGGCAATTAGGAGGCAATTAGGGGGCAATTAGGGTTCTCTGCTGCTCGGCCAAGTTGTAACGCCACCTCGATCTTATGGCCCACCCGACTCGCGCCCAAGTGGATGGAGACCTCGAAGCGCTGCCACGTGGTGCTCAGCCGGAAGTCATCGGCTAACCCGAGGTAGTGCCAGCCGTCACTCGCATCCAAAAAGTCCACTGCCAGGCGCGGCGCCGGATGCCGTTCGGGCGTTCGCGCCCAAAAGGCAACCTTGAGGGCGCCCGGCATGGCGCTGACGACGGTGCAGATGGCCAGGCGCGCCGTCGCGGGCGCGCCGACCGGTTCGAGCACGTTGAACATCGCGCCGGCGACCCCGGTGCGGGCGGCGTGTGGGGAACTCAGCTGCACGCGCACCTGATGAAGGAGGCGATCAGAGGGCAATCAGAGGCAATCAGAGGCAATCAAGGGGCGATCAGAGGTGATCAGAGGCCATCAGAGGCCATCAATAAGACAATCAAAGGTCATCAGAGCTCAGCTGCAAGCGTACATGGGGGCCGCCTCCGAGGATGGTAGGCAATCAAAGGTCATCAGAGCTCAGCTGCAAGCGTACATGGGGGCCGCCTCCGAGGATGGTAGGGGTGCCAGGGGTGCCCCCCGAGTAGATGACGCCAATGTGTCGCGTGCTTGCCACATCATCGAAGCCGACGCTCAGCGCCTTGACCGGTACGCCGGCGCCCACGAGCGAAGGGGCGGCGATGACGATGTCGTCGAGCAGTATCCCCGGAGTCGCAGCTCCCACTGCCAGCGCCACGTCGAGCGAATGGCCGGCACGGGAGGTGTGAATGGGAATGATGGCTTCGATGCGCGTCCATTCGGAGGCGCTGATGGCGAACGTCATCCACGCGCCGAGCCACTCGAAGTCCGCAGTTTCGTCGAGGACCTCGATCTTGACGTATGGACCGGACGGCGCCGCCCCGGGCGCCGACCCGCCGCCCTTGCCGCCCTTGCCGGCGCTGGCGCCGCCGCTCGCCGTTGCCAGCAGCTCGCGCCCGTGGCTGGCTAATGAGCCTGATGATGACGAGCTGTGGGAGCTTGATGACGAGCTCTTTTTCTTCTTCGAAGCTGCACTGCTGCCGCCAGTGCTGCCGCTGCCCGTGCTGCCGCTGCTGCTACCGCCGCTGCTGCTGCTGCTGCTACCGCCGCTGCTGCCGCTGCTGCTACCGCCGCTGCTGCTGCTGCTGCTACCGCCGCTGCTGCTGCCAGTCTCGCTGCTGTCGCTGCCGCCACTGCTGATGAGCCTGGCTACAGAGGACGCGTCCGCCAGCTTCACCCACAGGGAGACGTTGAGGATGCCCGGAACGGCGCTCACCCTGATGAGGCGTAATTTGGCATCGCTCGGGTTGACGAAGCGCTGAGAGACGCCCAGCACGGCGCCGTGGGCCGACGCGCGCCCGGCGCCGGCGATGGGCGCGTCGAGCGTGAGCGCCGTGCGAAGCGCGTCGTATTGGGCGCCCGCGGCGACGCGCGGGGCGAGGGTCACTGCGTCGCTCGTCTCGAACGTCACGTTGAGGATTGTGGACAGCGCGCGCTCCGGGCACGTGATCTCGAGGTCGTCGAGATCGTAATTGCCTCCGCCCCCAAACGTGAGGGACACGTCAAGCAGGTGTCCATCGACCGATTCGGCCACGTCCACTTCCATACTAAGCTTCTTCCACGCGCTGCCCACAGGCGCCGTCGTGGCGCTCCCGAGCCAGCGGAATTCGTCAGTTTCGTCAAGCACCTCGAGGCCGAGCGCGAGATCCTTGGCGGTGGCGCCCGCGACGGCGCCCGCCCTCGCCCAAACCGCCACGCGCAACGTGCCCGCGACCGCGTGAAACTTGCCCAGCGCGAGCAGCGGCTTGCGTGCGCCGCCGCCGCCCGCCGCCGGCGGAAGCATCGGCACGCGCACCTGTGGGGAACACCGGGCGCCGTGATGAGCACATGCATGCTCAGGGTCTGCTGGTGGGGGGAGAGGCGCGCCGGCACGCGCACCTGCGCGCCCGCCTTGCTCCCATGCCTTGCATGCGCCGCGTCGGCGGCATGCAAGTCGGCATGCATGCCCGCGGCTATCGCCGACCCCCCATCGGACATGCGCGCCTCGAGATGCGCACCTGTGGGGAACACCGGGCGCCGTGGTGAGCACATGCATGCATGCATGCATGCATGCACATGCGCGCCTCGAGATGCGCACCGTAGGCGAGCGGCTTGGGCGGCCTTGCGGCGGTTTCGAAGCCTTCGGACAGGAGCACATACGAGCGGCTCGCGGCGGCGCTGCTCGAACGAGAGCGCTGCTCGACGGCGAGATCATCGACGAGATACGAGGCGCGTACCTGATGAGGGAGGCAATCAGAGGTCATCAGAGCTCATCAGAGCTCGACGGCGAGATCATCGACGAGATACGAGGCGCGTACCGCTCCAAAGAGGATGCTCACTTGAATCACGTGCAGCGCGAGAGCTGGCGTGATGGGGACTTCGGCAGCACATTTGGTCCACGCACGCCCGTGCGTCATGTTGCACGCACGCCAGTGCCCAATCCACGTGTACGATTGGTTGACGTCGAGTAGCTCGAAGGTGATCGACGGAGGTGTCTCGCCGTGCTCCGCCGTCTCGCCGGGCTGTGGGAAGAACGATCGGGGGTCACTTGGCGCTCATCAGCGGCAATCAAGGGGTGTGGGACTCGGAGGCTCTCCGTGGCAATCAAGGGCAATCAAGGGGCAATCAAGGGGCAATCAAGTGCAATCAATGGGCAATCAAGGGCAATCAATGGGCAATCAATGGGCAATCAATGGGCAATCAATGGGCAATCAAGGGAGCTCAAGCGGCAATCAAGGGACTCTAGGCTCTCCGTGGCACTGGACCACTGTGGCACCCACTACCAAGGGCACACTACCAAGGGCACTCAATGACACTGAGTGGCGCTCAGAGGCGTTCCACGGTGTCTGCTTGCACACCTGCATCTTGGCCCAGAGCGACAGAAGGATTGCATCCGAAGCGCGCGACGCGTCCGCCAGGATCAAGCTGCCGAGGATGAGCTTGGGTCGCTCCTCATCAATATGCAGGTGGCGCCGCACCTTGAGCCTCATCCCCAGCTGGCCGGTACGCGCCGCCATGGGCGCGTACAGCTCTGCTGCGATCGGACTGCCACCGCTGCTACCGACGCCCGACGTCGCGCTGTCTCGGGCGCCGCCGCCCGACGTCGCGCTGTACCGGGCGCCGCCGCTCGACGTGGCGCTGTCCATCCGGGGGATAGCACCAGTGCAGTCCTCGAAGCCCGTATAGAGTGAGCCGAGTGGCGCCGGCGGCAGCCAGGGCGTCGGCCAGTTTTCACAGCTCTGCGTGAGTGAAATGTCGTCGAGTGAGTACGTGGCGGCGATGGCACCCATCACGAGGGACATTTGGAGTCGATGTCCTCGGCGCGTAGGGTCGAGCGGCGCGACAGTTGAGTGCTCTGCCCAGTGGTTCGTCAGATTGAGAGGCTCCCAAAACGCCAACCACTCGTAGGCCGCCGCGCTGTCGATGAGATTGGCGTGGATGGGCGCGGGGCGACTCGCGCGTCCCCAGAGGCGAATGGTGAGCGCATTGAGGGTAGCTACGATCGTGCCTAATTCCAGACGCCCCTGCCAGGCTGGTGTGAACAGCTCGCGGATCACCACCTCGGCGCCCTTGCCGCCGCCGTGCGCCGCCGCCTCAGAGGCGAGATTGGCCGTCATCAGGCCGCCCCCGGCCACCGGCACAGCGACACTGCCACCTGTGCCCACAGCGACGACGGCGGCGTCGGGCTCTTCGAATCCGACTTGGAGAGCGAGCGCGACCGGGTCCGTCTGGTAGATGGAGACATCATCGATCAGGTACACGCCGGCCGCGTGCCCGAGAACGATCGAAGTCTCGAGCGTGTGTCCGCGCTTGGCGGCGGAGAGCGGCACCGTCACCTTAAACTGTCGCCATTCGGCGGAGCTCAGGTTGAGTCTCTGCCAATAGCCCAGCCACTCGGAGGCGTTGTCGGCGTCGGTGACGCTCACCGTTAGAAAGGGACCCGTGGCCGCTGCCGCCAGGCATGCCGGGCACTGGCGGCACTTGCAATAGGCACAGCGCTGTGAACGCTGGGAGGCGGCCCCTTCGGTGCACCAGCCCATGCATTTCTCGACCTTGGAATCCGTAGGGCCGTGTGCATTCGTGCATGGCATGGCTAGACCAGAGGGAGGCGGCTGCGGCGGGAAGGGCGGCGGCGGCGGTGGCGGCGTGAGCTGAGCGCCCGCGGCGGGCGACGCGAGCTTGGCGGAGAATTTGAGGACCAGTGCCGCGCGTTGTGCTTCAAAGAGCCCGAGACCGATCCGCGTATGCCATGGCTGAGCTGGCGCCCGGCTGACGGTGATCATGGCGCCGTGCCCACCCGCGCGCCCGGCGGACGAGGCACAGAGGTCCGCACTCGCGCCCGCAGCCGCCTCGGGCGTATACGTGATGAGACGCACGGCCATGGCGCCCCCCTCCACCCTGGGCAACCTCTCAAAGTCGTAAGTGGCACCCCAGGCGACCGACGGGGGTGCGGGCGGCGGCGGCGGCGCGAGCGTTTGGGTGACATTCACGTCATCGATCAGGTACGTGCCCGCCCGATGGCCAACGACCACAGCGACGTCGAGAAAGTGGCCGCGGCGCGAAAAGGGCAGTGGCACCGAGACCTCGTACCGCTGCCAGGCGCTCGAGCTCAGGTTCAAGTGCACCCAACTCCCGATCCAATCTGCGCCATCGACGATGTCGACGGTGAAAAACGGGGGCACGTCATTCGACGCGGAGGCGGCGACTTCTGCGCTGCGCCGGCCGTGATGGTGGTGACGGCTTGGCTGCGGCGACTCGCCGACACCGCCGTCGGCCTCCAGCCGTGCAGTGAGCGCCACGTGAAGCATCTGGTTCGCGGCACGGAAGGTTCCGAGCCGGAGCTTCAGGTACCTGATGAGGGAGGCAATCAGCATGCAATCAGCATGCAATCAGCATGCAATCAGCATGCAATCAGCGTGCAATCAGCATGCAATCAGCATGCAATCAGGCGCCATCCGAGCTTCGGGTACCAGGGCGGCTCGGCCGGTTGCTCGACCACGAGCTTGGCGCAACGGCTTCCTGTAGGCCCGACAGCGGGCGGTACGATCATCCGGTCGGCGGTGCTCAGCGGAGCCGCGAGAGTCGAACGGCTATAAGGGAGGGCGCCTGCGGGGGCAGCTGGGTGGCGTACGATGGCGAGGCCGCCGTCCGCGGCGTCATGAGGTTCATCTTCCTCAAAGCCGATGGACAGGATCCCCTCGCGCAGCCCACGGGGCGGCACGGCCTGCTCGATGGCCACATCGTCCACCCAATACTCCGCCGCCGTCCCACCGACGATCAGAGCCAGCGAAAGCACGTGGAGCGAGCGCGCTGTGTCAAGCACCACCGTCACCGTGTGCTCCTTCCACACGGGCCCAAAGTACAACGGCTGAGCAGAGCCCACCCACTCGCCGCCCACGGACTCGTCGGTCACGTCAATCGTCACGCGCACATTCTCGCCGGCGCCGGCACCACTGCCATCGTCGCTGCCATCGTCGCCGTCCAACCGCCTGCCATCGTCGCTGCCATCGTCGCCATCCAACCGCCTGCCATCGTCGCCGTCCAACCGCCTGCCATCGCCCCTCTCGACGTGCCTGGTGGCACGCCCCCACAGTCGCACTCGGAGCTCGCTCAGCTGCACCACGTACCTGCCCAGCTCCAGTCGCGCGCGCCAGGCGGGCCGGTAGACTGACTGGACGTCAATCCGCGCGGCGCGTTTGGAGGGCGGCCGCCCGCCGCCCGACGGGATCTCCGCGACCATCTTGCCCTCCTTACCATCACTAGCGACGATCGTGCGCGCGTGCACGGGGGCCGCGAGGCGGCTGTAGAGCGCCGCCTCGGCTGAGCCCACCTCAGGCGCAGGCCACGGCTGCACGCTCGAGGTCTCGAATGTCTCGATGCGCAGGATCGGATCGAGGGGCGGGGCGGGCGGCGGCGGGGTCGGCGGGCTGGGTGGCGATGCGATCGATTGGACGACGAGGATGTCGTCCACGTACAGAACGCCCACGTGACCGCCCACGACCAGATTGCACTCGAGTGCGTGACCCCTACGCGCCGTATCGAGCGCCACGGTCGCCGAGCACTGCCGCCACTCGGTCGCCGACACGAGGCAGGGTTCGGCCGATCCGAGCCACTCATAGCCCTCATCGGCGTCGAGGACGTCTAGTTTGGGCAAGGGCAGCTGCGCGCCGTCCTCGGCGCGAACCCAAAGCGAGACCGTTAGGAGCGTGAAGCCCCCCGCGACCAAAAAGGAGCCCAGCTGAACTTTGCCCTTGTACGCCGGCTCAAAGGCCTTGCGCACCTGCATGCAATTAGGGAGGCAATGGGGAGGCAATTAGGGAGGCAATTAGGGAGGAGGGAGGCAATTGGGGAGCAAAAAGGAGGTGGCACAGTTAGGGAGGCAATTAGGGTGGCAATTAGGGAGGCCTCAAAGGCCATGCGCACCTCGAGCCGTAAGCCGTAGCTTCCCATTCGCTTCGCCGCACGCGAGGGCATCTCGTGCATGAGCACGCCGCCACCGCCGCCGCCCGAGTCAGAGACCTCGACACCTCCGCCTCCATCTTCGAAGCCCGTCGCGAGCAGCGTCTGGCTCGTCGGCTGCGGCGGCGGCGGCGGCGGCGAAGGATCTCGTGGCGGCGGCGGCGGCGAGGGCGGCGCAGGCGGCGGCGGCGGCGGCGGCGGACACACACCGCAAGCCACGCACAGGCAGCCAAGGCAAGCGCTACTCGCAGGCGCCTGCGTACACTCGCGTGCGCAGCTCGACGAGCGTGGAAGGTACCCGAGCGCCTCGGCCGACTCGAAATGCGCCGCGCCGCACGCGCACTCAAGGCGCAGAGATGGAGGAGCCTCACCCTTGTTCGGCTTGTGCTTGCTCGGTCGCGGGATCCAATTGTTCACAGGCGGGCCTAGCGCCCGCGAGAGTGCATCAGGAGCGCTCAAGAGCGCCAGGGGCTGACCGCTCACAGCGTCCGGCGCGATCAGCAGCCATGCGGCGCCGCCGCTCGTGCCGCCGCCGGTGGCCCCGCGAGTCGCCGCGCTTGCGTCCTGCCAGCTCAGCGTCGCCTGTCCGGCGGCGAGCGCGTGCGTGTACGTTGTCCGAGGCACGAGGGAGCTGCTGCGCGTGAAGAGCGCGCCCGACGCAAACGGGAGCCCCGATGCGATGGCGCGGGCACGCGCGCACGAGGGAGCCACCGCGGCACACGCGAGCGTCGGGGCGGGCTCCTTGACCTTTTTCGAGCGTGCGACGAAGCCAGTGGTTGGCGGCGAGCGCAGGCCCGTGCTGGCCGTATCCTTGGCGATGTACTTGTGCGTTTTGTCCACGATGGCGTAGATGGCACCCGTGCCCGCGCCAAACCAGCCGTCCGCCTCGGCGGCCGTATTGAATTGGATGATAGCGTCGTCGTTTGTGAGCGCCTTCCAAGTGGGCCGTTCGTTGGCGAGAGCGGCGAGCGCGTACAATCCGTTGACGGCCGCCTCGCCAGCACCAGTCACCAGGATGTATGGGCAATCTCCTCCAACGGACGGGGCTGTGTGTGCGACCACGGGAGGCAATTTGCCCACTGGAGGCATTTTGCCCACGGGAGGGAGGCAACTCGAGCAGCAGCAGCCTGTGCACTGGGCCGAGAGCGATGACGCAACTTTCCTCGAAATCAACGGGCAGGTTCGTAAAGAATTCGAATGCATGCAATGGAGGACCATTTTTACCCCCAGGTATGTCTGGTACCCCCGTCATCGCAACGATGCTCTCAGGACTCGTTCCGCGCGACCTGGTGCTCCGCTGCCACCCTCGCTCATGTTATCATTTACTTTTTTTCACAATGGTCAATGCCTGCGTTGGGTCAGGGATGTTTCATGTTATTTATTTCTAAACTCTGTGCATCCCGGCCGGGGATTTAATCCCCGACGCCGCGTACTGCTGCTGCTCGAACTCCTGCGTGTGCGACCGCGCCGCGCGTCGCACCTGCGCTCGATGTGCCGCGGCTCCATCTCGTGGGAGCTGGGGCTCGTGCCTGTAGCGCGCGATCTGGTGCTCCTCCACGCGATAGCCCCACGATCGCAGCTCCTCCTCGGAGATATCGAGTAGGCCGCCGCAGGTGCAGACGCACTTGGTGCACCGGTTGAGACCGTCCTGGCACAGTATGTAGCCGAATGCAAAGCACGTGAAGACCTCGATGCACGGGCCTAGCCCATCGTCAAACCCATCGCCGCGTCGGTTCTCTCCCGTATCGGTCGGTCCAGCGCGAGATTCCATCTCCTGCGGCACTGGTCCCTGAGCCATGGCCTGAGCAGACTTAGGGCGGGCGGCCCTGGTGCTTTCGCGTGCCGCCTCCGCCAAGATGTCCTGGAACTGCTGCGGATTCCGTCTTGGGGTCCCCGCGACGGGAGAGGGGCCTCGTCTCGGCGTCCCGCCGTCTTGGGCACGCCTTGGGGCCTGGTCTTGCTGTTGCGGCGGCGGAGCTCTCCGATGACGATGCGCCGTCGACGCCTGCTGCTCTGCATCTGACGCTGAGACCAACTCGGGCCACGTCTCCGGCACGTCATCTGGGCTGCTGAGCTCTGTGCCGCTGCTCAGCCCCGCGGCAGCTGTGGCCTGCTGACGAGCAGCCAACTTCCGTTTGGCGGTGCGCATAGCGTGGGCGCGCGCTTTATGCGGCACCGACACGATCAGCTCGAATGCCGCCTGCGCCTCGATGAAGAGCGCCGTTGCCCTCTCCCGATCGTCCGCTCCCACACGGTCCGGGTGGTGTTCCTTTGCAAGCCTTGTGTGAGCCGCTTTGACGACATCATCAGCCGCGTCCACGCTGATCTTCAGCACGTCTGCTGCCGCAACGAGGCGCAAGTAGGCCGCTTCGCCCTTCTCATCCTGACGCTGGCGATCCGCACTCGGTATGCCGGATGCTTTGCGCTCTTTCCGGCCAGCTCCTGCCTTGCTCGCTGTCCCTGGAAGCCCACCGCTCTGCATCACAAGATCAAGCAGGTCCTGCCGCTCGACCGCACCTTCAAATGCCACATTTCGCTCGCGCAGGATGGCCTTGAGCTCCGAGACCTTGAGCCTCGACGGGTCCACAGTTGACATTCGCGCTTCGGGCGAAATTCTTTTGCAGCCCCTCCTTTCTCATTGTGAATGGTGGCCGAGCGAGCCGGGCCGACTCCCCTGTGGGGAAACAGGTGAGGAGTGAATTCTTTGGTTCGAAACTTGAAGAGGCTTTCCTGAGTTAAGCAGTGTCGCTTTCAGGGAGCCGCGCTCCCCCGCGCACGAGCATGCACGCAATTGCATGCACGCGCACGAGGCGCGGCTGACACCGGGGCTGACAACGAGGTATAGGAAAACCGTCGAGTGCCACGAGAGGCAGCGGACTGGCCTCTGGCGATTTCTAAGACCTGATTCTCTACTGTAAGTTATCTCTCTCAGTCCGTCTCCCAATTGCGCTTGGGCAGGTCCACCTTAGGCCGCACCGACTGCTCGCCCTCGGCGCTCGCGCCGCCGTAGACGCCAGGCACGCCACCCATGCCCATGCCGCCGACACCCATGCCCAGCCCGCCGGGCAGTCCGCCCATGCCTGCCATGCCCGCCATACTGCTTCCGCCGAGGGCGCCGCCCGCGCCGAGCCGGTCCGAGCTCTCGTACATCTCGCGGTCGAGCTGCTTGTCGTAGTCCTTGTAGAGCTGTGGCACGGTCTTGATGAGCGCGACCGGCACGTCCGCGTCCAGGAACTCGAGACGGTCGCAGTAGTTGAGCTTTTCCCAAAACGAGACGCGCGGCAGGTACGAGAGCAGAAAGATCAGGCAGCGCACGGTGACCGACGGGTGCACCAGGCAGAGGCCGGCGAGGCGCTCGTGGTAGCAGTACGGCACGCATCGATGCATCTTGTAGAACCAGCGGGCGGAGAGCGGCCGCGACTCTGAGTGGTTGTTGCACATCCAGATGGCCGTGTAGCCCTGCTGCTGGTTGACTACCAGATCATGTACCAGCGAGAGCACGTAGAGCGTGAGCTTCTCGACGATGGCCTCTGTCTCTTCCGTCTCGGGGATCGCAGCCGGAAGGAACATGAACACGGGGCGCCCGTGGTTGTCCGGCCCCGTTAGCCGGAAGGCGTCAAGCCGCTCAACGTCGCCGAAGCCAACGCCCGCGCGCATCGCCAGCGCCTGCCGCACGAGTTCGCAATATCGCGGACTCTCTTTGTGGAGCGCACTGCTATCGGCGATGGACGGCTCGTCGACGCCCTCGGCGGTGGGCACGGGCAGGATGACTGGCATCTCGTCGGCGCGCAGGAGAGCTGGCGTCCGGAAATCCTCGGAGTCCGACGCGACCCGATGTTCGGACGTTACTATACATGTACATGAAAAAGTCGGACACCTCGACGATCTTTTGCCGCAGGGTGGGTCCTTGGGCTGTGCCCGAGGGGGTGAAGTGTCCCCGGGAGCGTCGAGCCGACGGCGTGGTCACGACACTGGGTCCAGCAGATCTAGGTCACAGCTATACGGGGTATAAGCCAGGGGATAAG
>Ga0180441_100512_pt1 | contig 25131 bp, 16 predicted proteins | sample ChrtobMetaP5_8mM_FD_120633 | JGI IMG/M metagenome (GOLD analysis project Ga0180441, IMG submission 120633) | Chrysochromulina tobin associated microbial communities from unialgal haptophyte culture, Seattle, Washington, USA - P5_8mM MetaG | ecosystem: Host-associated > Algae > Haptophytes >...
GAGCTGCTTGCCCGCGAAGATCAGGCGCTGCTGGTCGGGCGGGATGCCCTCCTTGTCCTGGATCTTGGCCTTGACGTTGTCGATCGAGTCAGACGGCTCGACCTCGAGGGTGATCGTCTTGCCAGTGAGCGTCTTGACGAAGATCTGCATGAGTGCGTTGCTGTTTGCTGCGCGGGGCAACGGTTCCGGGTCAGCGGTGACTGGTGGGCGCGCGACGACGGCGCAGGCGACAGGAGCGGCGCCCTGCAGAGGAGATGGTGAGGGGTTTTGCGCAGGCGCACAGCCCGCATAGACCTGAAAGGCAGGCGGCGGGCGGCGGCGCGCGGGTTTTCGGCCATGCCTTCTCACTATCTAGAAGAGTTCGGAAAAGCGGATGGCAGTTACGTCTGCGGTCGCTTGAGTTCCGTCAGCGACTTGCCAAGTTTCGAGTCTGGGTTACGCGATTTTGGCGAGCCGTCTCGCACGGACATGTTTTCACCTGCAGCAAACATGTTTTCCACAGAGGACCCCGGCATCACTTCAGTCGCGAGTTTTGCTCAGCATGTACACCTTCAATGGACCCACCTTACCACCCTGGCAGCGACGCCTACGACACCTACGAAGCATCACGCTCCACCGTGTGAGCTTCGACACGGGCACGCGCTCGAGCGGCCTGCTCGTCGAGCTGTGGCCGCTGCTGCCGCCGCCCGCGGCCGTGGCCGTGGCTTCGGCGAGCACGCCTGAGCAGAGGGCTGCTGGCGTCCTCGTGGATGCCCGCAGTGCCGGTCTAGATACGAGCAAGGCTGTGCCCGCATGGCTGGCGAACCTCGACCTCCCGGCGCCCACGGCCGCGGCGCTGCGCGCGGTCGCGGAAGGCGCTGTGCGCACCTCGCTCTCGCCGTGCGACGCGCCCGCGAGCAGCGGCGCGCCGCTCCTCCGCACGGCCGTGGCGCCCTGCTCGCTGGCGCCGCAGTGGGACGTCGATCCCGCGGCAATGGCGACGGGCGCGGGCTGGGCGGGCGCCGTGCGCTTGGTGCTGCGCCGTGTTGCGGCGGGCGGCGCAGTGGCGGCTGACGCGCCTTTGTTGTGGGAGCGCACCGTCCACTTCGACGCGCTCGCGCATCTCGACGCCGATCCGTCGGCGCTCCTGCCATTGCTGCCTCCAGGCGTGCTGCTGCTGCGCTTCGTGGACGGCCCCTGCCTACCACTCGAGGATGTGCTGTCCCTCGAGGCGGCGGGGATTGTCGGCCGCAAGGAGCAGCCGGAGGAGGAGGAGAAGGAGGACGAGCCCGCCGTGGCCGGCCAGCCCGTGAGCCCGTCTCCCAGGACCGCGTGGTACGAGTCGCTCTCTACGAAGGAGATCAAGGAGGCGCTTCAGCGTGCCGGGGTGAGCACGTCCACATGCTTCGAGCGCGCCGATTTCGAAGCGCTCGCTCGGCAGTATCCGTTGGTGGGCGTCTCGGGGTCGGTTTCAGCGATTCCGGCCTCAATGATCACCGGCCTCGACGCGGACGAGCCGCCGGCTCTGCCCGTGGTCGCGCCCCAGCCCACCTCGGTGGCACAGCAGGAGGCGTGGGTTGCCAAGGTCGAGGCGCTCGCCGTGCAGCATGCGCAGGTGACCGCTCAGAACGAAGCGCTGCGCGCGCGCGCCGACGCGCTGCTCGAGCGGCGGGCAGAGCGGCAGCGCCGGTCGCAGACGCGGCGCGCGCAGCAGGCGACGCTCGCGGCCCTGCGCGAGGAGAAGCGTTCCGCACAGGCGGCGCTTGCCAAGGAGCGCCATCTCATCGCGCAGGTGCACACCCTAATTAGTGAGACCAACGGCCGGATCGATGCGGCTGCGCGCGCACTTGTCGCGCTCAAGAAGCGATGCGAGGTGGCATGCGGCGCGACCAAGGGCGGCGCGGTGCTCCTCGACGAGCGCAAGCGGCGCGAGCAGGTAAGGCGCAAACAGCTACTGCTCGACCTCTGTGAAGCCATACCTCTAGAACTCCTCGGCGGTGGTAGTGGGGGTAAGCCCTTGGTTCCCCAGTCAGACGCGACGGGTAGCATTTCGCCCACGCCGGCGAGCACGATGGGACACCCTACTATGGGAAGCCCGATGGGGCCTGCTCATTCGGCCGTGACCGCCGCTCAAAACGCGAGCGCCGACGAGGAGGACGTGGCCGCCGTGCTCGGCGACGCCGCCATGCTCGTGGTTCACGTGGCACGGCTGCTCTCGGTGACCTTGCGCTACCCGGTCCGGCTCGGCGCCTCCCGGTGCTCCATTGACGACCCCCCCAGCGCGGCCGCAGCCGGCCATGGCGGGCGCAACGGCAACGGCGCCACGGCCACGGCCACGGCGCTCAAGGCACAGCAGATCGCCACGTACCCTCTGTACCCCAAGGGTGCTGACCCCATGAAGCTGCAGCACGCGGTACTGCTTCTCGGGCGCAACGTGCAGCAGCTGCTGCTCGCGCTCGGCGAGCTGCCGCCGCAACCACCGCGCAACATCTTGCCCGCCCTCCACTTGCTCGTCCAACGAATCGCTGCCGAGTGGCCACTGCCGCTGCCACCGTCCGCGAACTCCAACGGCATTACCGGTACGACGACGATGCTCGCATCGCCGCCGTATCCGCAGCCGCAGCAGCCGCCGCCCGGGCCGCCGCCCGGGCCGCCGCCGCCCGAGCCGCCGGACTCTTCCGCGATGGACGAGCGGACCATGGAGCGGACTCTACTCATGATGGACTGACGGCGTTTGTGAGGCTCCTGGCGACACCGAGACTCCTCTGTGTCGGTGGTTGCTTGCTTAGTGATGGCGATCCGTTGTGTCCCCCTCCTCCCTACCTCCTCCCACCCTCCACCTGATTGCCTATCACAATCCCGCCCGGTAGTATAGGGCAGCGAGCAGAGATCACACTGTGTGGTGTGCTGGGAGAGAGCCGAGAGACCGACCTCACTAGCGAGAAATTGAGTAGCCCGAGCGAGCGAGTACTCAGTACTTGTGTTGACCGAGGGGAGCGGAGCCGTCCCTTGAGACGGTGTGGTGTGTGCGGGAAACCGCGACGAAACCGGAATTGACGTTGTCTCGGGCACAATATTTTTAATTGTGTTTCTCGAATTGGAGAAGCGCGCACTTCATTGACACAACACCCCTCAGTCGTCGCTCTTTGCTCATCCAAATGGCTCTCATGCTCGCTACCCCCGTGCTCGGCTTCGCGCCCATGACCGTGCCCGCGGCCACCACCCGTGCCACGATGAGCTTCACCGATGAATTCTCCACCGCCTCGAAGCCGTGGACCTCGGGCGGTGCGCGGCAGCTTGATGCGCGGCGCGCGCGGCGCGCGACGTGTGCACGTGTGCACCTGCCTTCCCGAGTCGCCGTGCATGCGCTGACAACTCGTCCATCGTTTCTAAATTTGCAGAGATTTCGACCAAGGCCGGCCTCGAGGCGCTCGCCAAGAAGCTCAACCCGACCGTTGGCTACTTCGACCCGCTCGGCATTGGCGCCGCCTCGCCCGAAACGATCGGCTGGTTCCGCCATGCAGAGATCAAGCACGGCCGTGTGGCGATGGCGGCCTTCGTCGGCTTCTGCGTGCAGTCGAACGGCATCTATTTCCCTTGGGCGCTCACCACGAGCGGCATCACGCACGCTGAGATCTCGGCCGCGGGCGGCCCAGCTGACCAATGGGACGCCCTGCCCACGGCGGCCAAGCTGCAGATCATGGGCGCGATCGGCTTCCTCGAGCTGATCTCGGAGACATCGACCCTTCTCAAGGCCGACGGCACTGAGCACTACGTGCGCGGCGGCAAGCCGGGCTACTTCCCCAAGCTGTCGCGCTCAGACGAATTCGCGTTCCCGCACCCGGTTCCGCTGAACCTGTGGGATCCGTTCGGCTTCACCAAGAACATGTCCAAGGAGCGCAAAGAGAAGGCACTCCTCGCCGAGATCAACAACGGCCGCCTCGCTCAGATCGGCATCATCGGAATGCTCTCGGCCTCCAAGGGCCTGCAGGTGCCCGGCCTCGACTCGATCCCCGGCATCAAGCCGTATGCCGGCGAGGTCATGGCGCCCTTCGCCAAGGGCGACATTTCGCTGCCTTTTGTGTCCGACATGCTCGCGAAGGTCGGCACCCTCGGCTGGCCCTAAGCCGTGTAGTTCGGCGCGTCTCGCGCGGTGCAGCAACGAGATCTGGAACGAGATGTGCAAACGATTGGGATGTGTGGGCGCGCGCGCGCGTGCGCAGCCGCACGCGATGGAAGCCGTGTATCGCCTACTATGTATAACTAGCCGGATACAACTGTGTACATGCTGCAGCCTGTGTTTTTGCGGTATCCATGCCTTGACCGCCGAGTGCCCTGTACACGGCGCAGCAGTTTTTCCATGCCTATGAGTTCCTGTTGTGACTTGAGAGCACTGACAACCGCGAGAGATCTTCCAACATGTCGTGAACGCGTGTAAATCTATGTGCCACCCTAATTAAATCATGTGGGAAAGCTTCCACATTTCTCCGGAACCCATCTCGCGCATTCTTCAGTCCATTATGCTCGCTCTCGTGTCCCTGCCCACAAGCTTCGCCGGCTCCGCCGTTTCCACGAATGTTCGCGCAACGATTCGCATGGAAACGGAGGCTGACCTGATGGTGCTGGCAAAGAAGCTCAACCCGTCTTTGGGCTATTACAACCCGACGCCGCTCGCCCAGATGGAGTTCTGGGGCAAGTCGCAGGAGTCTTCGATTGGATTTCTGCGTCAGGCAGAGATCAAGCACGGCCGTGTCGCGATGGCTGCCTTCGTTGGCTTTGTCGTGCAGTCGAATTTCCACTGGCCCTGGGCCATGACGCTGTCTGGCACCACCTACGCTGACATTGCTGCTGCTGGCGGTCCCGCTTCCCGTGAGGTCCATGAAGGTCGAACCCAGCCTGCTGCGGAGGTTCTCGGGTGTCGCTCCATGGCTCTCTCTCTCTCTCTCTCTCTCTCTCTCTCTTGGCCGCTCTCTTCTAATTTGTGCCGAATCCCTGTGCAGAGTTCGACGCACTCCCCACCAGCGCCAAGCTTCAGATCCTCGCGTTCGTTGGGCTTCTCGAGATCTGGAGCGAGAGCAACTACGCGCAGAATGCCGCGGGCAACAAACACTACATGAGCGGCGGCAAGCCCGGCGTGATGCCCTCCTTTGCGCCGCTCCGCGCCACGATCGGCCACCCCGTCCTTGACCTCTTCGACCCCTTTGGCTTCTCGAAGAACGCGCCAGCCGAGAAGAAGGAGAAGGGCCTGCTCATGGAGATCAACAACGGTCGGCTGGCACAGATCGGGATCATGGCCTTCGTTGCCGAGTCGAAGGTGCCCGGCTCCGTCCCCCTCCTGACGGGCATCGTCAAGCCCTACGCAGGCGAGCCGATGGCCTTCTTCTCCGCCTCCGACAAGGCGCTGCCCTATGTCGAGCCGATGTTGAACTTCCACTTCTGAGTGCGCCCCCGTCGCCATGCGAGCAGCTCCGCAGTCTTCGGTGCGCTACATGTAACATGCGCAAAGGGTGCATGCATGTTTTGTTCCGTATCCGGTTAAGTGCCGGTTATTTTGTTTTAAAAAACCTTTGGCGAGTCAGCCTTCGTGCGGCGGGTGGCCGGGCGGCGGAAACGGAGCCCGCACAACTCATGGACTTCGAGGAGTTCTTCTCCTGCGGGCTGAACAGGACTATCTGCGGACCTCGTCGAGACCCCTTAGAGACGCATCCAAAGCCAAGGTCGCATCCGCCTGCCGACTCTTCGAACCCGCCACCGGCACCGCCAACAGGCGATGCCGTTGCCGATGGGCGTGTCGCTGTCGTAACACTTGGTCAACTGTCACGGATGTACGCCTCCACACCTGCCAAGGGCGGAGTCAACAAGATTGCTGTCCTTGGTTCAGGCGACGTGGCCACGACTCTTGCCAAGGGCTTCAAAGACGTAGGCCACGACGTCATCATCGGAGCACGTCCCCGTCAGCCTTCTCCGACGATGCGCTTCGAAAGGGACAGTAAAGAGCGGGCGGCACTCTTTGCGGAGACGGGCATTCCCGAGAGCAACTTTGAGACCGCCGTCGAGGGTGCCGAGGTCGTCGTTTTGGCTTTCAAGGGTTTGATTGCCGAGGAGGTCGTCGAGAGCCTCTCGAGCGCTCTGGCCGGCAAGGTTGTCCTCGACGCCACCAACCCCATCAGCGGCGAAGCCAAGGAGGGTATCGTGCCGTACTTCACCGCCGCCAACGAGAGCCTGATTCAGCGCTTGCAGAAGTTGGCTCCCGACGCCAAGATCGTCAAGTGCTTCAACTCCGTTGGCGCCGATTTGTTGGTCAAGCCCTCGCTCAAGGGCGAAACTCCCACCATGTTCATCTGTGGTGACGACACCGACGCCAAGATCAGCACGGCCAATCTGCTCGATCAGCTTGGCTGGCACGCCGAAGACGTCGGCACGAGCGCCGCCGGCCATAACGTCGAGGCGCTCTACCAGCTCTACTTCCACTTGTGGTTTAAAGAGAGCCGCTTACGCGTGTCTGAGCCGCAGCCCGCGCAGGCCCACTCGTTCTCCCCCCCCACGAGAACACGATGGGATCCTCGGCCTCCATCTTCCCTCCCACCACGCGGGCGCGGCGGGCGCGGCCTCGGCCTCGGCGGCGCCAACGTTGGCGCTGACGGTGAAGGCGGCCTCGGTGAGGGCGGCCTCGGGGTACCCATGGGGGTCAGGCATTGCCTCGAGGTCTCGGCGCCCTCTAGGGAGGTCTCCTCTGGGGTGGCATCGGCCTCCGCCTCGAGCTTCGCGAGCGCAAAGTCCGTGGCGGAGAATCTCGCTCGCGCTCGTAGCGCGGCAGCGGCGCACTGTAGCGGCGGCGGCGACGGCAGCGGCGGCGGCGGCGGCGGCGGCGCGGAGCCGCGGATCGCCGCGCCGCCTACGGTCATGCGGGTCCACAGCTGGATGTGAAACGTCAATATGGGGTCAGAATGATGGATGGGTGGATGTGGATGGTGAACCTTCGTGCGTAGCTCGGCACGGACGCGCAGACCAACGCGGTAGCTTCTGTCCGCTACGGGGGCACTGTAGTCGCGACACTCATCTCGCGACACCGTGAACGGTGATCGACAGTGGGGATGTGGGGTAGGTGGGAGTTTAGCTCCCGGTCTCAGTTCTCAGAGTTCAAATCAAGAAGCCGTGCCGTGGATATGGGTACACCCACATATGCACACATCAACTCTCACTGTACTCGCTCGCCCCGGCTCTACACACGCGCTTAGCGCCTTTCGTGTTTCGACAGCGCAGCCTCCATCCGATCGGACCGCAACGCTTCCGCAATGCAAACGTTGCATCCGGGGCCCATAGAGGCGTGTCCGGCGAGAGTTCTGATCAAAGCCGTGCCGAGGATTTGCACGATAGCGTCGTAGTGAGCATTCGCCTGGGATCCATCGAGTGGCTGTCTCTCGCCATAATTATCTTTGATTGTGACAAAACCAATGCAAATTGTAGCACTCCTCACTGCTGCCACGGCGGCACTCCTCCCCAAGAGCCCTGAAGAGTACATCAACATCCTCGGTGGGACAAGAAACCTGTTCGACATGTCGCGGGGCAACGTGCTGCCTGAGACGCAAATGCCATGGGGCTTCAACGGCTTCGCTCCTGAGACGGATGGTACGGGGAGTGACCCTCACTCGCGGAGTGGCTTTTGGTTCTACTCTAGGTCGTTTCGCTTCTTCGGGATGCGGCTGACGCACCAGCCGTCGCCGTGGTGCGAAGACTATGGTAGCATGCGCTTCTTCGCCTACCTCACTGATGGTAACATGGGCGACTCAAATAGCGCCTCTGCCTACGACCCGGCGTCATCGACATGGCTGCCGTACTACCAAAAGCACACGATGAATGCGTACTGCAACGCGGAGTCGTGCCTCACGTTGGAGGTCACGGCTACCGAGCACGGCGCGATCATGCGCTTCAAGTTTCCAAAGGACACGTCCACGAGTGCGGCTGCTGACGCGGGCTGGAAGACGACGCGCCGAGTAGAAGCGATCATGAACACGAAGCTCTCGTTGGAGAAAGGGCTTCCTTGGATAAACGACACTGTCCAGCACGGTACGAGTGGTACGGACGGCCTCGCGGTCCTCACGGGCCACACGACTCGCACAGATCAAGGACCCTCGGCCAGCGAGATGAAGTTTGCTCACTACTTCTACGCGACGGTTGGCGGCGGTCAGGACGGCATGCAGCCGGCACAGCCCTTCCGATTCGGTCACGAGGGCCTCGACATCGGCACCGGCTTCCTCGACTTCCATTCCGAGGACGTCGACGACGACACGCTGGTCCTCCGAGTCGCGACCTCGATGATCTCGCCGGCCCAGGCGCAGGCCAATCACGCAGCTGAAGTGCAAGGTGTGAGCTTCGAGAGCGCCATGGAGGCCAACAAGGCGGCGTGGCACGATGTCACGTCGCGCATGACGATCAATGACTTGGGGCCTGGCTACACGGACCAGCAGGCGGAGGCATGGCGCACCATCGTCTACTCGAGCATGTACCGCGCCGCTAAGTATCCGCGTAAGCTGTGGGAAATCGACCATGCGACGGGGAAGGCCATCCACTGGAGCCCGGACACGGGCAAGCAGGAGGACGGCGTCTTCAGCACGGACCAGGGCTTCTGGGATGCGTACCGGACAACTTACTCATGGCTCGCTCTCCTCTTCCCCGAGCGGTTCGCTGAGAGCATGCAGGGGTGGCTGATGAGGTTTGAAGAGAGTGGATGGGTGCCGCAGTGGGCGCACCCAGGCAGCAACGGCGGCATGACGGGCACCATGTCGGACGTACGATGGCCACCACTGATGGTGTCTGATTGCGTCCGACTGCGTCTCCTGGCCTCTGAGTGCGTGTAAGTGCGCCCCTGCGCAGGTAACGTTCTCGGAGGCAATCATCAAGCTGCCGCACTGCGTAGGCTCCTCACCCATCTCGGCGACGCACGGGCTCGGCGTGCCCGCCGCTCGCGCCAAGGGGTATTGCGTCAACGCGACTGGCCTGCTCGCCGCCTCGATGCGGAATGCGATGGTCGACCCTCGCATTCCAGGCTCTCAAGGAGGCAACTCGGGCGGGAACGGCCGCGCGTGCCTCAACGAGTACATTGAGCACGGCTACATCCCCCTCGAGTGCAAGGACGGCTCGGCTCAGGTCTCTAGGTCCATGAACTACTGGCACTCTGACTGGGCCATTGGCAACGCCGCACGGCTGCTCAACCGAAGCTCCGAGGCGGAGATCCTGCTGAAGCGCTCCCAAAAGTGGACGACGCTCTTCGACCCCAAGCTCGCGCACTTCCGGCCCAAGTATGCCAACGGAACGTTCCAAGACGGCTTTGATGAATTTGCGTGGGGTCCAGGCCCTGGATACACGGAGGCGGGCCCCTGGCAATACCGGTTCGAGGTGCCATATGACCCGATCGCGCTCCAAACGACGTTGAAGGCCAACGGCTTTGACGGCTGCGACTTGGTGCAGAGAGCGAACACGATCTCGAGCGCCTTCCATTTTGGGAGCGGTGGCCAATACAGCTCGTTGATTCACGAGATGACGGAGATGGGTGTCAATGCCTGGGGGCAGTGGGAGCTCAATAACCAGCCCGTGTGGGCGCTCCAGCACATGCAAGTGGCCTTTGACTCGTCAGTCACCGGAAAGTGCGCGACGCAGGCGCAGCAGTGGCTGCGGCGCTCTAACAGCATGCTTCGGGCGGACGATGCGATGTACCCAGGCGATGAGGACAATGGCAGTATGGGCGCGTGGTTCCTCTTCAACATGGTCGGGCTCTATCCGCTCTCGCCCGCGTCGGACAGCTACGTCGTCGGCAGCCCGCTCTTCGCCAACGTGACGCTCGACGTAGGTGCGCCGCGGCCGCTCGTCATCGCAGCCTCCAACCAGTCGCCAGACAATGTCTATGTGCAGTCGCTCGAGTGGAATGGCGAGCGCTTCGATGGGGTGACCATCAAGTATGATGAGCTCATGCAGGGCGGCATTCTCCACTTTGTCATGGGGAAGGAGCCACCCGTCCACGACGAGCTTTAACGCGCTCAGGGTGGGGCAGCGGGGGGAAGCTCGAAGGTGGAGAAGATGGAGAGTTTCCCAGCTGGCGCGCGTGCGCCGCGCGTGTGAGCGACCATACGCGTACTGTACAAGTCGCGTAAGGTGACTGATGTAGCACAGCGTCGCCCGTCGGACGGTTCGAGAGGTGGGTAGTAGAGTATTTCGACTAGTCTACACTCGACTGGCGTGCCTCCGAGATATAAGTTATAACGCGTGAGCTTCGTGACCTCTGTCCGGGCTCTCGTCTCGAGCTCGCTAAACGGGTGAGCGAGGTGACAGGTGAGAGGTGTGTTCCACACAGCCAGTTAACAGCCAGCTGACGGTGAATTTCGTGAGAGAACTCCGTCTCCGAGCACCAGTCGTTTAAAATCCACCCCAGGTGAGGCAGACCACTCACGCTGGTCGCTGCTCACCGCGCCGTAACTATGCGTATCGATTGCCCGCGTATACTGCCAAAGAATGTGCCAATTGTGCCATCTTCACTCTCGCTCTCTCGCACCGGGTTCGGAACATGGCTGATAGAGAGGCTTGTATTACAGGCTGACTTGACGTGACTTGACATGACTTGACTTGACTTGACTTGACTTGACTTGACTTTTGGAAAGTTGTGTGTTTGGACGCAAATCGCGTGACGTCCGAGAGGGCCCTGAAACGAACGAACAGCGTGAAGTCGTGAAGCGAGCACCTGCGCGATCTTCTTGAGGTGGCACATGCACGTCACGCACGAGCGCATCGAGGAGATCCGAGACGAGCTTTTCGCGCACGACATTTCGCCTTTGCCAGATGACGCTATGCTCTGCTGGCATGACGACGATGTGTACAAGTACTTTGAGTCCAATGGGGCATACCGGCCATTAAGTGGATTTCCAACTGAAGTGGTGGCCGAAGAGGTACCCGCTCCGCCACCACCGCCGCCACCGCCACCGCCGAGCGGCGCTGGCACCTACCGCGTGGTCTACAAACCGCGAGTCGCTGTGCGGAACCAGAAGGAATCAACTGCCACCCTGATTGGGAGCCGCAATGCGGGGGCCACAGTCAGCGGTGTGGTTGAGAACGGCTGGCTGCACCTCGATGCGGGCGGCTTCATCATGCTCTCCCACCCAGAGCTTGGCACGCTGCTTGAGCGTGTGGACAATGAGACAGCCACGGCGCCGCCCAGCAAGCCAGTGGCCTCGTCTCCGACGGCGGCAACGCGTCTGAGCCTGCAGAAGAATGTCTTCGGCGAGGTGAAGACCCAGCGCAAGGCATGCGGCGCGAACTTGAAGATAACGGACGCGGCTGGCGCGAGTCGCGATGCCCTCTTCGACCACTTTGTGCGCCAGGAGCTCTTGTACGACTTTCAAGAGAATTTCCGTGCCCAAGGTATCCCGAACCTCATGTACAACACGGACGAGGCAACCGACACCGAATGCGTCATGTGGTGCCAGATGGGTGGGCAGCTCGGCCCGCTCCCTTGCAAGAAAGGGCAGCGAAAGCTGGCGCCAGGGGGCGTGCGCCAGCGGGTCGAGACCCTCGGTGGGCTGCGCTGCCTCGTCGCCGAGAAAGAAGAGGGCAGCGACGAGCCGCCACTGCTACTGGTGGTGCTTGCTCACGGGATTCATGTCCTCGGTGATGATCTCTACGGGCTAGCGTACCACTTAGCGCGCCGTCGCGTGCGGTTTGTGCTGCCCGGTGCGCCTGAGCTCTCAAGCGAGGGACGACCAGAGGCCATGATGCGCACGCCACGCCAATGGTTTGGTTGGTCGCCCGAGGACACTTCAACGCTCGTACCTCGGCTGAGCGCCGCCGCTCGACAGCTGGCCACATGCGTTCTCGCTGCTCAGGCGGCCGCGCCCGGTGCCAAACTCGTCCTCGGGGGCTTCTCACAGGGCGCGGCCGTCGCTCTGCGCGCGGCCACCTTCGAAGAGCGGCTGCTGCCGCGTCCGGCGGCTGTCATACAGCTCGCTGCGCAGGCACCTCACGCCGATCTCCCGCCCAGCGTCCTCGATGGCGTCCTCGTGCTCGTCGCAGCTGGAACTGAGGACTCGATCGCACCGGTCGCGAGCGCTGAGAAACTGCTCGCAGCGTGCACGGCCGCTGGGGCCTTCGCCGAGCCGCTCCTTCGGTATGAAGGCGCGCACGAGGTGACGTCCGACGTGGCGCTTGCGATCGGGGTACTACTCGACAGGCTCGCCGAAGCCGACGAGCCGAACTCGAGAGCGCTTGTTTAGGTATTTGTGTCAGTTTCGACTAACTCGGCTTGCTTGTGCCGCGCGCTGCGACCTGCTGGTGCCGCGCGGGCTGCACTGTGTGTGTCCTGCCAGCTGAGTAGTGACCCCCCGTGAGAGACTGAGAGGTGCGGTGACAAGCCATCAAGCGCATCTATCATTACTTAGCTGTCTTTACCACTTTTTGGGCCCAAGTACCATCAGCGACAGCGTCAGGACCTCAGGTCGCGTTATAGTAGCATGTAGGCACTTGGTAGTAGCACGCGGCAACCCCCGTTGTCTAAACGGATAGTCACGAAATTCAAATTCCCCCACCGCAATTCAGGGGGTCCTGCCAATGTGTAGGTAGCTTCTAGCTTGGTAAGTTACAAAGCAGGAGTCACGAAATTCAGGGAACGTGCTTATGCAAGGTCAGCGCCTTCCACGGTCGGTGCCGTCTCCACGGGACCGGGTTGTGCGTCGCGCCGAAATCGCAAAAAACGTGAACGGAAACGTGCATGCAATAGAATTCCTCACGTACTTTGCCCGCCGTGCGGGCTGACCTGACGAGAGAACGCGAAATCTGGTATACGCGCATGTCAGGAGCGCTGCGCTGCTGTGTCGATGCGCTCGCTACCGACTGCGAAACGTGCAGCCACATGGCAAGCAGCCTTTTTTGCGCGGACTCCACAATGGCATGCGCCAAATGTGGCGGCAATCTATTGTGCAATCTGGGCACGCAGAGCCCGCCTTCGGCGGTGACCGCATCTGCAGCAGCTTCCGGAATCGAAGATTCATGTCCCTCGTTGCTCGAAAAGCACGCGCTCTATCGCGATTGCCGCGCCTTTTGTCTCGAGAAGCACGCGGCAGATCATTGTACGAAGTGTTCTTGTCAGGCTTGCTCATTCTGCTCGGTGGGCACTCTGCTGCTTCATCTACCTCCGCCACCACCAAAACCGCCCCCACCCCACCCAAGGCTGCCACCACCGCCGCCTCGGCCGCCGAAATCGCCGCCCCCACCGCCTCCCGGTCTACCAAGACTGCCGCCGCCTCCGCACCCGCTGCCACCCCTGCGTCCGCCTCCACGCCTTATGCCTCCAAGCCCACCTCCGCCAATTGATGAGCACATGCTCCGCATGCACTCAGCGGCGCAGCTGTCGGGCGGCATCGTGCTCTTGGCCTGCCTCGTCGGCTGCGTGCGTCATCTCCTGTCGACGCTGGCTCCAGAGCTTGGTGGTCAGCAGCGGGTTGCCACGCTAGACGTTGAAGAGGAGATTGATGAAAGCGAAGAGGATTCATAAATTTGTCGACGTGTCTATTATTTCTGGTCCCTGTGTTAATAGTATGATTTTGCTTCAGCAGACATGGGCGAAGTTGAACAATAGCTTGCACTAGGAATTCTCGCGCGACTCCATTTTAGGAAGTTTTTTTCTTGAGGTTGCGTCATGCAGCCTCGACGTCAAGCACCGTCCCGTGGACTCGCACCTCTCGCGCGGTTGCATGAGTGCATTACTTCGCGACGAGGTCGAGGTCTTCCACGCCTTACATGATGTTCAATTCAGATCGTCGATCACGGACTCCGGCCGATATAATTCAGATAGTATCGGCAGTATCAATGGCAGCCTTGATAGCAGCCAAATGTCGTATCATGGTGTCCAAACGGTTCTCGATCCGGTTCTCGGTCTCAGCCCGCTCGATGGGGGCATGATCAGGCCAGATGACATGTGGTACGTTGGCGTCATTGTGGCCATAGGCACGACGCTCGTGGGGACGCTTGCAAAACATAGCTTTCGTCGCGCAGCACTATCAAAGACGAGCGACCGAGCCTGCGTGATGAACACGCTTGGCTGCTGCTTCTTGCTTTTGGAGCCGCCCGGCGATGCCACGGCACTCAGCTTCGCGTCGATGGCGATTGTCACGTCGTGCTCCGGGATGGCTCTAGTATGGAACCTGCTCCTAGCGCCGTGTACACTCGGTGAGACGCTCACGCGCGTGCGCCTCTACGCAGCATGCACCGTGCTGATCGGCACGATCGGCGTGGGCTCGTTTGGCCCTCACGAGCACATCGACCGAACGGCGAGTGAGTACTTGCTGCTCTTCAGCACGCAGCGGGCGCTCATCTACTTCGGCTGCCTGTCTGTGTGGTTGGTCTTCGCCGCGCGCCTCGCGTGCACCAAATGCGGACGCCTCTTTGGCGCCGCCTTCGCGGGCACGCTGCTCGGTAACAACATCATGACAAAGGTTGTAGTCTCCCTGGTCGAATGTGCCACGCAGGCCGACTCGCGCGAAGGATGCAACGGCGAGAACCCGTTCAACACGTGGGAGCTGTACGTCTTCTTTGGGCTTGCGGCGCTCATCTCCCTCAGCGGAGCCATCTCGCTCGTGCTCACGTTGCAGTCATCTGAGGCTCTCGACGCTATCACCATCTTCCAGGGCAGTCTCATTACCTTTGGTGCGCTCGCGAGCTTCTGCGTCCTCAACGAGCACCAGTCGCTGAGTGCAGACCGCGCGTCCGGCTACGTGTTCTCACTCTGCGTGATCGTGAGCGGGCTGGCCGTGCTCGCGCTGCACGAGGCGGGTGTCCTCACGCTGCCGGACCAGACCGTCGAGAGCGAATGCTATGACCAAATGGTGCTCCGAAGCCGCAATAGCCTCGATCGGTGCCTTGGCGAGCGCAATAATGACGGCAGCGCGCCTGCCTCCGCGCCTGATGAGGCCACGAAGCTCGTCGACGACAGGAAAGAACTCGCTCCATAATACTTCTACACATGGAAGCGCTCCCCCCTCTCACCACTCCTTGCTCAACGTTTCAACGTAGCATGCCAAGTAATACATTTACAATCTTTTCATGAATGGTATACAGTCTTGTCCGGTCGTTGATACCGCTACTCCTACACACCATGTTGCGTTTACGCGTGCTTCCCCTTATGTTCCGCGCACCGCGGGCTGTGGCGCCGCCGGGTTTATATAAATTAGGGCACGATATAAGTTATAATTCTGTCGCCTGTCGGTACACGCTGTCGCCTGTCGGTACACGGTATACCCAAAAAACGCGTATTCTAGCTATAGAGGGGGAAAATTGTACATAGAACATACGTTATACCGGAGACGCGCGTATATAGACGATACCGTGTGGCCTAGTATACCCGGGGTCCCGGTCGAGTTCCCCGTCACAACACGACGTGACAACCCGCAACACAACACAACGTCACAACTACACAACACCCGCAAGAGCGCAAGTGTCCCAAGTCGCAATGTGACGCAACTGAGTGTGTGTGACGACGACTCGCGCCGGGGTGGGCCGGGCTTAGGGGTGGGCGTGGGGTCGGGCCACGACGGCGCACGGGCGGTGCCCATTGGCACGTGCCGTGAGCGTGCGGCTGCGGGTGCGAGCTGATTGCCTGTGATTCTGAATTTGTCGCAATCTGTGCCCGGCCCCGGCGCGCGCGCGCGTCCGTGTGCCTCTCATCTTACCGGCTGTACGATAATCATCTCCACTGCTCCCGCTCCGGACCCCGGGACCCGAACTTGTTCCCCCAACCCCCACCGCTCCAGCTCCTCACCACCCACAAGACCCGTACCATGTCTCTACTACTTGGACAAACATGTCATCATTCGTTGAAATGTACTGTAGTCGCAGGGACGCAGGCAGTAACTAGAACCCTCCACCCTGCGCGCCATGGTGCTTGCCGCAATCGGACCCCTGCACGTACTACAGAGTAGTAGATGGGCCCTGCCGGAACCATCTGTTCCGCTTGCGGCTGCTGTCTGTGTCGCGCGCGGTGAGCCTCCTCTCACAGTAGACTCTCACCGTAGACTCCATAGCCATGCCAAAATAATCCAAGCTCGTAGTCCATGCTCGTACTTCCTCAGGTAGGGGCGGTGGAAACGTGCACGCGTCGTGGCCGTGCCCCCTTTCGGCCGGTGCTCTGCGCCGTCGCGTGCCCCCCGCAAGCAGTGAGCCCATCGCAGGACCTCCCTAGGCAGCCTAGAGGTGTGCTCGCGGGAAGGTCAAGCATCTTCAGTGCAGCCACGGAGGCAACCCGATGAGAGATGCCTCGAGCAAGGGCGGCGGGGGCAGGGGGCATGCCTCGCGCAGCACCCGAAAGCGCAACGCCGAGGAGTCGACCGACTGCATCGGATGTGCGACCGAGAGCGCATCGCCCGGATGTGCGACCGAGAGCGCATCGCCCGCACATGCGCCAACAGAGGCGAGGGTCATCTGCTCGAGGGCTCCCCGGTAGGTTTCCGCCGCGCTGAGCGCGTCGAGCTCTTGCGACGCGAGCGCGTGGGCCATCGCCTCCGACGACGCGGATTTGAAGATCGCATCGGCGGTTGGTGCCATGCTCTGCATGAGGGGCAGTAGAGGGCCGGGCATGGGCTCAGGCTGCGCAAGATGATCGTCAGGCGAGGCGTCGTCATCCGAAGCGTCGTCATCCGACACGCCATCGTCTGATCCGGCTTCGTCATCCGACGCACCATCGTCTGATTCGGCTTCGTCATCCGACGCGCCATCGTCTGATCCGGCATCGTCATCCGAGGCAGCGTACGGCGCCGCCTGGTCGGCGACGGCGTCGTCGGGCACAGCATCGTCGAGCGCGCCATGCCGGGCGTGACTCGTCGCGGCATCGCATGGCATGACGGTTGGTGGTGGCCCCGCGGTCGACCCCATGCGCCAGACGGCGCGCGGGACACCTTGCCGTCGCCACGGCGGGAACGTGTCGCGCCGCGTGGCGGGGACCTCAACCAAGGTTGCAGGGAAGCCCACGGGTGGATTGACGGCATACACAAACACGCCAAAGCTGCGAGGTCGCCCGGGCCAGGCGACAAAGGCTGGAGCCATCACATCCGAGGGATCGACGGCGAAGCGTGCGGAGGCAGGAGGGATGACGACGGGCGCACATAAAGGGGTGCTCGACGGCGCAGCGTTCTCAAGGGCGGCAGCGGAGGTGGCGATGGCGGGGGCCGTGGCGGGCGCCATGGCGGGCGACTTGGCTGCATCGGGCGGCAAGACGGCGGACGGCGGCAGGACGGCGCAAGGCGGCACAGGCGCGAGGATGGGAACCTGGAGAGCCTGGGCCGAGGAGAAAACGCGACCCGGCTGCACGCTCGGCTCTTCCAGCAACTCGCTCAGTCTCGCCGATTCCTTGAGCGCCGCGGCCGCCTCGGCGCGCGCGGCGGGAGCCTCGGCCTGCGCGGCCAGCATCGCGCAAGTGTGCACATCCGCGGAGCTCTGGATGAGCTCGACGCTGCCGCTGCCGCCACTGCCACCGACGCTGCCGCTGCCACTGCCACTTCCATTGCCGCTGCCGATGGTGGGCCCGAGCTCGGCAGCGACGGCACGACGCTCGCGCTCGAGCTGCTTGCCCACCAGAAGCCGTTGTGCCGCAGCTCGCTTTGCCTCCACCGCCACCCGCTGCTCCTCAGTCAGCGCGATCGGCGCGAGTGCCATGACCTGCGCCCAAACGGCTCTTTGCTCGTTGGTGAGGTTGTTCTTCTCCTTCCGCTGCTTCTTGGAGTGGCGCGCATCTAACACGTTGCGTAAGCTGGAGAGCGTGAAAGCCGTCGCCTGAGCGCCACGATCACTCGCCTGAGTGACCAGCTCGTCAGCGAGTTGGCGGGCATCACTCTCGATGTGCTTCCACGATCCGCAAAACGCGCCAAACTTATCCAGGAATGCCTTGCAGAGGCTGGCCGTCTCGCCGCGCTTTGCGCCGATGTCGTCCTCGCGCCGATCCCTATCATCCCTCGTCTCGCTGGGCATCGCAGCTGGAGCCTCGAAGCCGCGCGGCATGACCGACACAGCCAGCGACCCCCCTGCTGGTGGTGATCTATGGCAAGTGCGCAAGTGCCTACGAAGGTTGCTTGACATCGAGAAGCGTTTGTTGCAGCCTACGTGGTTGCAGGCAAACGGCTGGGCGCCGTTCTCCAGGCTCTTGTCCATCTTATGTCCAGCCGTGGGCAACTCCTGGACATCTTCCTTGACGCACTCCTGCAGCAGCGGCGATCGCAGCGGCAGCGGCATCGACGATGCGTGGTGCGACCGGTGACGCGCCTGCAAATCCGCCGCCGAGCGGCCTGGCATCTGTGCGGCCAGATCGGACCACGTGGCATCGGGGGGGCGCAGCAGCAGGAGCAAGCTGAACACCTCATCCTCTAGGAGCGTCCAGCGCCGCACCAGCGCCGAGGCGTCTTTCGAGGCAGCGGCGGCCGGTGCCGGCGGGGGGCGCGCGTCCACCTCCACCTCAACCTCCATCTCCGAGGCCGCGTCTGAGGCCGCCATCTCTGAGGCCGCCTTGACGGGCACGGGCAGGAATTGCGAAAAGTCGCTGATCAAGTCGGCGTGCCCTTCGAGAAGATGTGAGACCTGCGCGTAAACCTCCTGGAGGGTCATCCGCTCCTTTTGGTACGAGTTCATGAGGTCGAGGAAGGCTTTGTACGCCTCGGGCTGCTTGGCGAAGCGCGCTTTGATCTTCATCACGTAGTTCTTCGCCTGCTCGTCGGACGGCCCCTGCGTCCGGGAACCCGTGCGTTCCCTGTGCTCGCAGGGCTCCGCAGCCGCCTTGTTGGCCGCCTCGCCCTCGGCCGCCTCGTTTTCGAGCTGCTGCATCTTGTGCACCAGCTGCTCCTCGAGCTCGCACCGCTTGCACGTGAACGCCGTCAGCTCCTCAGCTGCCTCGAGCGACAGCCCGACGCACGCGCCGTGGCACCAGCGGCGGCACTCGTCGCACTGGAGCCACACGCCGTCGTCCGGATCAGCGGCGGGGTCCTCACACAGACAGTACATCTGACCTTCATCCGCCGCGCCGTTCTCATCGTCGTCCGCCCCTTCAACCTCGTCCGCCTCCTTGCCGCCACCGCCGCCGGCCATCTGCTCGGATGCGTCGCCTGCCTCGCTGTTGGCACCCGCATCGGCAGCGCCGGCCGAAGACCCCGTCACGGAGGCAAGGGGCTTGCGCTTCCCACTGCGACTGGGCTTGCAGCCGTTCCCGAAGCCGGTCTTGCGCTTACCCAAGCGGCTCGTCTTGGCAGCGCGCGCCGCGTCGACCGTCGCCGGCTCGTCCGCAGCCGCGCCGACATCGGCGTTCGCCGCATCGACCTTGTGCTTGCCGGCGACGCTCGCATCAGTTCGAGCGACGCCTGCGCAACCGCCGCCGCCGCCGCCGCCGCCGCCGCCGCCGCCGCCGCCGCCGCCGCCATCGTCGCGCGAGCGTTTGGGATTCACGGCCCAATCATCGAACACGTAGACGTCAACGCGCCCGCCGCCTTTCTTAACCGTGGGGCGACGCTGGCGCTGGCCGGCGACCGAGTGCGACGTGCACAATCCCGTGTGGTACTCGGGAAGGGAGCAGCCAGGCGTGGTACAGATCGCGCCCTTGCGGTTCGTGGGGGCCCTGCCCGACTCCTTGGGCAGCTCGCGAAAGTAGTCAAAGTGCCAGCCACCCAGCGCGCGCGCGCTTTCGATGCTGTACGCGCTCGCCGTGAGCATCGCCGCCGTCGCCACTGCCGCCGCCTTCGAGGCCTCCGCCGACGTCACAAGCAGCTCACCCTCGCGGGCCACTGCCGCCACCTTGCGGATGGCCGCGCGCTGGCCCGGGTCTTCGGCAGACTCCGCCTCGAGGCACGCCGGCACCTCTGAAGAGCACCCGGGGCCCACGCTCACCACGGGCGCTGATCCGCTGCTGGCGAGGCGGCCGCTGCGCGAGGCCCGCTGCTTGCGCGATTCGGGCGGCGGCGGCGGGTGCAGCAGCTGATGCTGCACGCGCTTCGCGCAGCGCCACCGTACGTCATGCCACACGGAAGGCTCGACGCACTGGCAGAGCGGGGGCATCGCGGGCGGCGGCGCGGCAAACGATGGCGGCCCAGGCAGCTCCGCCTGGTGCCGGTCGCCGATGTGAGCGGTGCGCAGCTTCTTCCCCGGCGTGTGGCCGAGCCAGACGTCGGTGGGCGTCGCGCTGGTCCGGGCGTCGTGATCGGGCATCGGGGCCATCTCACCTTTGTCGTACCTTGCGTCGAACTCGGCCACCGTCGTAGGGTCGATGTTCTTCTTAGGCTCCCAGCTGTCGTATTTGGAAGACCAGCCCTTCCAGCGCACAAGGTACTCGAGACGCTCACGTTTGCTGCGAAAACTGCTCGTCATATCGACGCGCCGATCGAGGAGGCAGTCCACCTGTGGGGAAGGCGAGGCGCCGTGGTGAGCGCTTGCATGCAGGGTGAGACGCTTCCACGCGAGGAGGCTGTCCACCTGCCAAACGTCGTCCTCCACGTGCCCCGGAAGGCTGATCTCCGTCGTCACGGCGCTCATTTGGGGTACAGCAGCGGTGGCAGGCGCACTGGCAGCAAAGTCGCTGTCGCGCCCCTCGACGCTCGCGCGACGCATCGAGGCCGAGTGGGTTCGCGAGATGGGGGCGGGCGGAGCGGGGAGGGCCGCGGCGGTCGCGGCGGCGCCCGCACCCGGCGGCGGCGCCACGATGCCCTGCGCCGCCAGCCTCGCTGCCTTGGCCGCGGCCGACGCGGCCGCCGCGCCGCGCAGCGCTGGCGCGGGCCCTCCAGGTGCGCTCGGCGTCGTATCCACTGCGGTCGAAGGGGCGTCGACGTGTGCTTTTGCACGTCTGTGAACTTGCGCCTGGAAGCTTGCGCCGATCGAAATGGATACGCACCTCTTGCGCTTGATGCCTGGTCCGCCAAACTTGACCTTATCGAGGCAGTTCGAACAAGTGCCACAGTCCACCTGTGCAGCAGCCGTCGCATGATCGGCGGCAGTGGCCGCGGCAGAGGACGAGGGGCCGTCGCCGGCCGGCGCCGTGTTGCTGGGCTTCTCTCGCTCTGCGGCATCGGCAGCATCATCGTCGTCGTCGCACTCGTCACACGCGTCGCTTGGGGCAGCGAGGGGCGATTTGTCGGGGGCGCCGTCGAGGAGCTTGAACTCGAGGTCCTCCAAGATGTGCGCGCTCGTCGTGCCATCATCGTAGTCGATGGCCGTGTAGGCCACGATCGACGACTTGCCGTCAAGCTCGACCGTGTGCTTGGCCACGACGCCGTCATACCAGCCGGTGGACCAAGCGACCGAGATGCGGGAGCCAAGGTGTGGGAGGCCCGGCGGAATCGGCGGGGGCGACGCCGGACGTGAGCGCACCATGCTCCCGAGGCAAGACTTCTTCTTCGCGGAGCTCGGCAAGAGCGGGCGTCCCTGATGTCAAGCTCGATTCGCGCGGCGCCCGCTCAGCGCGGCAAAAGTTCGCTCAGTTTGGAGTGTTGGATAATAACGAGAGCAGCTCGAAATGTGCAGGCAGGGAACTACACTGGCAGCGTTATGCTTCTCCCAAGAAGTTTTGCACACCCGGCCAAGTTCTTTTGCCACGTCGACATATGAAGGATCAGAGTGTGTACGGCATCCTAGAAGCAGTGGCGGGTGAGATCATACTCGTTGACCAGGACCCGGCGGTGCTGTACTCGGCAGAGAAGACCCCCGAGAAGAGCCCCGCCCTCGCATGCCGCAACTCCGCGGCAGAGAAGGCGGTCCGTGAGGTGCACTTGCCAGAGGCGGCCATGACCGAGGCAGCTGCCGCTCCGGTGGTCGATCCGTCGATGCTTTGGTACGGTCTGTCGATGACGCCCGAGGTCCAGCAAACCTACTTAGCTGCCTACGCCGCCGCGTTGCCCGTCGCACCGGCGCTGAACATGCCGTCCATGGGTACTCACGCCACGGTGGGTGAGGCTGAGGACCTGGAGCAAGCGCCGTCGGAGGGCTTCGACGATTCGGCCGAGGATAAGCACTTGCGCCGCATGCGCCGAAACCGCGACTCGGCCGCCTTGAGCCGGCACCGCAAAAAGCAGCACGTGGAGAACCTCGAAAGCCAGGTGGCCAGTCTGCAGGAGGCGGTGCGCTCGCTGATCGCGCAAAACCAAGAGCTGCGCTCGGCGTGCATGCTCGCCCAATCGGGCGCGGCTGGAGCGGCGCCGGGCGACGAGCTCCCTGCGGACGCCGAGGAGGAGGTCGCACCCGCAGTGGGGCCCGTCGCAGAGGCGTCGCTGCTGCCCATCGTCGCGCTGACCACAATGCAAGCACCTATGCTCGCGCTCCCGGTCGGCATCCGCCCCCGGGAATAGGCGCACGCCACGAGAGCAGTGCCCAGCGACGTGGGCTGCGCTCGATCAGGCGGCACACTCATGATCATGAGGAGCTCTCCGTGTGATGTTAGCAGCACGCGACAGTCTTCTTACCTTCTCTTAGAGAGATGATGTGTGTTTTGAGATGGCTGAGCTGACGCCGGACGCGTCTCGCGCGGACGTGACGGCGCACACTTTGTTAGATGAGCATGTTTTTGTCATACGAGTAACTACTGTTCCCACACTCAAGCGCGCTCCCCTACCGGGCTGAGTTGGGGTTGCGGGGCGTCTTTTGCTGGCGGCGGCGAAGAGCCCAAATTACCCATCAGCATCACAATTCTGAATTCACACACGATCGGCGCGGCGCTCCCCGTCGCCGTCTGGCGTGCGCGAAAGCCAGGAAATCTCACCTCCTTAGCGGCGCCCCGGCGTGTAGTCATGTAGGCGCGCCCCCCGGGGACGCGCTTGCATGAGACCGCTGCACTCACACACAAAATCCATCGTAAACAACGGCCAACGAGACGATGTTTGCAGTTAAGATGCATGAGGATCCAATTCACACTCGCGCCGAGCTTCGTCAATGCAATTCGTCATCGTCGTCATCCCGCGCCGTCACCCGATGTTTATGCGAATCGTCGTCTTCATTCTCTGGACCGCTGGGCCGCTGAGCCTACTGAGCATAGTGACGGCGGATAAGCAGCCGGCAGAGTCAGTGCTCTCGCTGCCGCCTAGCCCGAGTCCACCTGAGCCCTCACCGCCGCCTCCGCCGTCACCTCCGCCGCCGCCGCCGCCACCACTGCCACCCAAACCATCGCCGCCGCCGCCACTGCCATCGCCGCCACCGCCGCCACCGCCGCCCTCGCCCCTATCGCCACCCCCATCGCCACCCCCATCGCCACCCCCATCACCCCCACCGTCGTTTCCACCATTTCCTCCACCACCATCACCTTCACCACCACCGTCGCCATCGCCATCACCCCCCCCATCTCCATCATCATCGCCACCGCCACCGTCGCCGCCGCCGCAACCCTCGCCGGCTCCGCCCTCGCCACAGTTGGCACCACCACCGCCGCCGCCGCCGCCGCCTCCACCGCCACCATTAGCGCCGCCACCATCACCGCAACCGCCCTCACCGTCACCGCCCTCGCCACCTCCACCGTCACCGCCGCCGCCCTTGCCACCGCCGCCGCCGCCGCCGCCCGCGCCGGCACCGCCGCCGCCACCGCCGCCGCCACCGCCGCCGCCACCACCGCCGCCTCCTCCGCCGCCTCCACCGCCACCTCCACCGCCACCATTAACACCGCCACCATCGCCACAACCGCCCTCACCGTCACCGCCCTCGCCACCTCCACCGGCACCGCCGCCGCCCTTGCCACCGCCGCCGCCGCCTCCGCCCGCGCCGGCACCGCCGCCACCTCCACCGCCGCCGCCGCCGCCGCCGCCCACGCCGGCACCGCCCTCGCCGCTGCCGCCGCCACCACTGATGCCGCCCTCGCCGCCGCCGCTGCCGCCCGCCACGCCGACGTCCTCACGCCTGGGAGTGCCACCAATCGAATGGTCGACGATGTTGGCGGGCGTAGTCGTGGGTGTAGTCGCGGGCGTACTTGCGTGCGTAGTCAGCAGTGTCGTCACGGGACTCGTCAAGCGCACTCGCATCCGCAATGCAGATTTGAAAGGTAGCCTCGCGCATGAGTTCCTGCAGGCGGAGTGCAGGCGTACTCAGACGCCCACCGCGTCGATCTCCGAGGCCGAGCTCGTGCTCGCATTCCTCCAGCAGCAGGAGCTCGTCGACGCCGTGACCATCGCTCATGTGCGCCGCCAGTTCCGCGAGCTGTTCGTCGACGGTGTGCAGGCGGACCAGCCAGTCGAGGAGCGTAAGTTTGAGAGCCGCGCCCTGTTTCACCTGCAGAAGAAGCTGATGATGATCAAGCTGCGTCCCAGTGACAAGAAGCCCGGTTCCAGAAAACCGGATGGCACGCCCATGGTTGACTTTTACGGCACCGACGGCGGCTTCGACGAGTGGTTCTCTCACTTTTGGCGGCCGCTGATCGAGAAGAGCCCCGACATCGAGAAGAGCCCCGAGGCGGCAGCCATCGAGGCGGCAGCGGGCCCGGCTGCGCAGCTACCCGCGAAGGCGGCAGCCAGGGCGCCCATCAGGCGCATGCCGTACCCGAAAGCGAAGGGCTACACGGCGCTGGTGGAGGAGGAGGACGCGCCCGTTGGGGGCGAGTCGACTCTCGACGCAGGCTCTCGTCTCGTCGCGCAGCCGCCCGCGGCCAGTGAAAGTCAAGCCGTCGCTGTGATTGTCAAGCCGTCGCCGCCGCCCCCAGTCCCCTTCTCCCTCTCTCTACCGCAGTCCCCAGTTGTCAGCCCCCAGTCAGCGTCAGGTACCCCGTCCCCAGACGCTGGGTGGTCCCGGATGGGGGCAGCGCCGAGCGCCGCCGTCGCCGTCATCACCCTTGCGGAGCCACCCCCCATCCTGCCAACAAGGAGCCCGCTGGCGACCCCGGCTCCGTTGAATCCGATGCCGCCCAAGACGATGAGCGCTAATGATCCCGATCTTTGGTGAGGAGGCATACCGCTTACCGGTCGGGGCGGGACGTGGGACCGTGGGAACCGTCCGCGCTCTCCGTGCGCTCTCCGTGCGCTCCTCCTATATAATACGGAGATTGCGTACCGGTAGCCCTAATGACGAAACCCCCTGGTTGCCTAATAAAGAGATGACGAAACCCTGCGAGGTCAGTGACGAAACTTCGACGAACCTTTTCCCGCATTTTTAGTGTCTGACACTCCAGTGTGACCCTTCGAC